>Ga0306922_10003559_pt1 | contig 14578 bp, 15 predicted proteins | sample sta12Cox44000082_FD_203758 | JGI IMG/M metagenome (GOLD analysis project Ga0306922, IMG submission 203758) | Lab enrichment of tropical soil microbial communities from Luquillo Experimental Forest, Puerto Rico - statoxic.12C.oxic.44.000.082 (v2)... | ecosystem: Environmental > Terrestrial >... | reverse complement strand
ATCCGGAATCATGTCGAGCAGCATCACCGCCTGGTTGAAGTGATTGAGATAGTCGGTAGCAAGCCCGGTGCGCGGATTGATGTTGGCGGCGCGCAACTCGGCGGAGCGGGCGTCTGCGTCGGAGACCGTCAATCGCTGCGTCGTGCGATCGTGTCGCGGGGATGGTGAGGCCTCGAACGTCATCGTTTCCACTGTTAGGGTTTTCGGGGTTAACAGGGGCTGAACGAATGCTTATTTAGGGCACAGAATGTGCGGACGCTTCGTCATAACCTCCCCGCCGGCGGCCTTGCGGCAAATTTTTGGCTATTTCGAGCAGCCAAATTTTCCGCCAAGGCATAATATCGCACCGACACAACCTGTGCCTGTGGTGATCGTCGAACAAGGCCAGCGGCATTTTCGTCTGATGCGCTGGGGGCTGATCCCGTCCTGGGTCAAGGATCCCCGCACCATTGCGCTGATGATCAATGCGCGCTCCGAGGGGATCGCGCAGAAGCCGGCATTCAAGAACGCAATCCGGCGGCGGCGCTGCCTGATTCCGGCCGACGGCTATTACGAATGGCAGGCGTCCGGGAGCCGGAAGCGGCCGTTTTTCATCTACCGCGCCGACCGGCGTCCATTTGCGCTGGCGGGATTGGCCGAAACCTGGGTGGGGCCGAACGGCGAGGAACTCGACACGGTTGCGGTCGTCACCACCGCGGCAAGCCGTGATCTCGCGGCGTTGCATCACCGCGTGCCCGTGACCATCAGGAACGACGATTTCGCGCGTTGGCTCGATTGCAGCGCCGATGAAGCGGCTTCGGTGATGGAACTGCTGGCGCCGCCCGGGGAGGGGGAGTTCACCTATCACGAAGTCTCGACACGGGTGAACCACGCCGACAATGACGACGCGCAATTGATCCTGCCGATTACGGACGAGCAGCGCGCGGCGGAAGAGGGGTCGAAGTCTGCAAAACGCGCCCCATCGCGCAAGCCTCCGCCGCCCGCGGTCGACGACGGGCAGGGGAGTTTGTTCTAGCTACACATCGGGTCCCGCAGAGCTCACTTGAAAATATTCAGCGCCGCATACTGCAGCAAGATGATCGTCTTGCCGTCGACGATGCGGCCGTCGGCGATCATCGCGAGCGCCTCGTCGATCGAAAGCTCGAGCACTTCAATATCCTCGCCCTCATGGGCAAGCCCGCCGCCAGTGCCGATCCGCATGGAGGGCTCGTATTCGGCCACGAAGAAATGGATCTTCTCCGTCACGGCGCCGGGGCTCATGAAGGCCTCGAAGATCTTCCGGATCGCGCCAAGCCGATACCCGATCTCTTCTTCCGCCTCCGCGCGAATCCGCACCTCGGGTTCTTCGCCGTCGAGCAGGCCCGCGGCCGCTTCGATCATCAGATCGTCATAGCCGTTGACATAGGCCGGATAGCGGAACTGCTTCACCAGCACGACGGTGCGGCGCGCGAGGTTGTATGCCAACACGGTTGCGGCATTGCCGCGGTCATAGGTCTCGCGATGCTGCGTCTGCCATTCGCCGTCCGCGCGACGCCACTCGAATGCGGTGGTCTTCAGAATGTAGTGATCGTCGGAAAGCAGGCGAACATTCTTGACGCGGATACGATCGGAAAGGCTCATGCATACCATGCCAGCGGTTTAGGGGGTCATCTCGCGGCCATCGAGCCATTTGGCGTAGATGACGCGCTCCTGCTCGTCATAGCCGATCGACTCGTAAAAGGCCCGCACCTCGTCGTTTTCGGGCCGCACCATCAATTGCAGCTTTGCAATGCCGGCCTGCCGCAGAAAATCCTCCGCCGCGCTCATGATGGCGCGGCCAAAGCCTTTTGCGCGGCGGTCGGGATCGACCGCCACGTAATAGACCCAGCCGCGATGGCCGTCATGGCCAACCATCGCCGACGCCACGATTCCGTTGCCGTCGCGTCCGACCAGGATCGTGGCGTTCGGACTGCGGCGGGCAAGCGCGATGTCGGCCTGCGGATCGTTCCAGGGCCGCGTCAGGCCGCAACGCTGCCACAGCGTCGCGACAGACGCGATGTCGGCCTCCCCGATCGGTGCAATCGCGAGCGCGGCGGGCGGCACTGAAGGAGGTTCGGTCACAATACTTTGCCGGGATTCATGATGCCGTTGGGATCGAGCAACGCCTTCACGGCGCGCATCAGCTCGATCGCGGTCTTGTCCTTCACGTCGGGCAGCTCCTCGCGCTTGAGCACGCCGATGCCGTGCTCGGCCGAGATCGAGCCGCCCATTTTCAGCACGATGTCGAACACGACGGCGTTGACCTCGTGCCAGCGCGCGAGGAAATCGGCGGCATCGGCGCCGACCGGCTGGCTGATGTTGTAGTGGATATTGCCGTCGCCGAGATGGCCGAACGGCACCGGCCGCGAGCCCGGGATCAGCTTGACCACCGCGGCATCCGCCTCTGCGATGAAATCCGGCACCGCGGCGACAGGCACCGAGATGTCGTGCTTGATCGAGCCGCCCTCCGGCTTCTGCGCCGCCGACATCTCGTCGCGCAGCTTCCAGAACGCCTGGCGCTGGCTCAAATTCGCGGCGATCACGGCATCGTCGACGATCCCGTCCTCCAAGCTCTTCGCCAAAATCGCTTCCAGCGTGACGCGCGCATCGTCGCGCGGCGACGACAGCTCCATCAGCACATACCAGGGACGCTTGGCGGAAAGCGGGTCGCGCACGTCGATGCCATGACGGATCGAGAAATCCACCGCGGTCTGCGAGAGCAGCTCGAAACTCGTCAGCGTGCCGGCGGCTTCGTTCTGCGACAGCGACAACAGTTTCAGCGCCTGGGCGGGCGAGGTGAGGCCGACAAAGGCGGTTTCGATCGCGCGCGGCTTTGGAAACAATTTCAGCGTCGCGGCCGTGATGATGCCCAGCGTTCCCTCTGCGCCGATGAAGAGGTTGCGCAGGTCGTAGCCGGTGTTGTCCTTTTTCAATTTCGACAGCAGGTTCAGCACGCGCCCGTCGGCCAGCACAACTTCGACGCCCAGCGCCATCTCGCGCGCCACGCCATAGGCGAGCGCGGTGGTGCCGCCGGCATTGGTGGAGAGATTTCCGCCGATGGTGCAGCTTCCCTCCGCCCCCAGCGACAGCGGGAACAGCCGGTCGACCTCCGCGGCGCGCTGCTGGGCGACCTGCAGGATCACGCCGGCTTCGCAGGTCATGGTGTTGGAGGCGGTATCGATCTCGCGGATCTTGTCCATCCGCCGCAACGAAATCACCACTTCGCCATTGTGCGGGGTCTGTCCGCCGACCAGGCCGGTGTTGCCGCCCTGCGGTACCAGCGCGATTTTGTGCGCATTTGAGAGCTTGCAGATCTCCGCAACTTCGGCGGTCGAGCCCGGTCGCAGCACGAGCGGCGAGCGGCCGTGGAAGAGGTCGCGCTCCTCGGTGACGTAAGGGACGATGTCGACCGCATCCGTGAGCGCATATTTGTCGCCGACGATCTTGCGGAACTTCGCGATCAGCTCGCCCGAGGGCTGCGGCGCAGAAGACTGGCCAATATTCAATGTCGTTCGCTCCACCTACGTCCGTCCCTCGGCGTCCCGGTTTTCTCGTCCCACGGCCGCGCGGCGCAGCCTGTCGTTGATGGCTTCGCCCAGGCCGTGCTCGGGAATCGGCATGACGGCGATCCGTCGCGGCGCGCCGGCGTCGAGCGATCGAAGATAGCCGAAAAGATTCGCGGCGGCTTCATTCAGATCACCGCGCGCCGACAAATTCATGACAGCGGCTGCGCCGTCGGTCGCAAGCGGAGGCCCGAACGCGAGCAATGCTTCGCCCGGCTCGACATCGACGGCATTGAGCCGGATGCTCGTGCGCGGCGCATAATGCGAGGAAAGCATGCCAGGCGCCAGCGGCTGCGCGATGTCGCTCTCGCTTTCCTGGGGCGGCTGCACCAGGGCGCAGCCGAGCACGCGCTCGATCGCCTCGCGCGGCAGTCCGCCCGGGCGAAGCAACATCGGCTGGTCGAAACATCCGACGATGGTGGATTCGACGCCGACTTCGACCGCGCCGCCGTCGACGATCAGGTCGATGCGGCCCTCGAGGTCGCTTTTGACATGGGCTGCGGTCGTCGGCGAAACATGGCCCGACAAGTTCGCCGAGGGCGCCACCACAGCCCCGCCGAATGCGCGCAGGATCGCGCGGGCCACAGGATGGGCCGGCACGCGGATGGCAATGGTTTCGAGCCCCGCAGTCGCAAGATCCGCCACCGCGCAATTCGGCGCTTTCGGCAGCACCAGCGTCAGCGGTCCCGGCCAGAACGCTTCAGCCAGCGCTTCTGCTTGCGCGTCGAAACGCCCGATCCTGCGGGCGGCTGCGAGGTCGCCGACATGGGAGATCAGCGGGTTGAAGGCGGGCCGGCCCTTGGCCTGGTAGAGGCGCGCAATTGCGGCCGAATTGGTGGCATCGGCCCCAAGCCCATAGACCGTCTCGGTCGGGAACGCGACCAGCCCGCCTTGCGCAAGCGCGCGGGCGGCCTCGCGGATGGCGGCCTCGCCGGCAGGCAAAATCGGTGATGTCGGGCCCGTTTCCACTGGGATTAAAATCCTTCGTTTCCGCTTCTTGCGGTGCGCGAAACCCGAGGCTATAAGCCGCGGTCTCAGTCGGAGCGTGGCTCAGCCCGGTAGAGCACTGCGTTCGGGACGCAGGGGTCGCAGGTTCGAATCCTGCCGCTCCGACCAGTAATCATTAGGCTTTTTCTTCTGATCGCGGTCGGTTCCCAAGTCAACACCAGATTCAACACCAGAAACGTACCGGCTTTTTCGGCCGATGGCTGCGGCCGCACTCTGCAGGTAGTCGGGATGATGGTGACCATAGGTGTCCTGCAGGACTTCAGGCGACATGCCCAGGAACCCGGCCGCTTCCCAGATCGGCACGCCCCGCTGCATCAGCCAGGTCGCGGCGGTGTGGCGTAGGGTGTGCGGCATGACCTTACCTGTCAGACCCGCAAGCCTGACCGCACTCTTGAATCCCTTCCTCACCGATGCGACCGGCTTGCCATTGAACTCGACGAAGCAGGTCGCCATCAGTTTCCGCTCTTTCCAGCGACGCAGATGCGCAATTAGCCGCGGCGGTATCGGCGCCGGCGTTTGGCGCTTTTTGGTTGCTCGCTTGCCGATTGGCTTGCGATAGAAAATGCCACGTTCAAGATCGACATAGGAACGCCCCGGCTCCGCATAGGGCGACGCCGACGCGATCGCGCCCGCCCTGGTGCCAGTGTACAACCCGATCAGAATGAACCTCGCAACATGTCGCAACGGTCTTCGCTCCGTATGCATTGGACGACCCTTCGAGACGCCAGCGTGGACTGTCTGTTTCTCCCGATAGCGCCAGCAATGCCAAATCAGCGCTGCCGCTTCGTTGCGTGTGAGCCACCGGTCGCGTGCTTCCCCTTTCGGCGGGAGCGACACGCGCACCACCCCTCGGTGAAAGCCTTCTTTTGCATGATGGTTGATTGCCGCGCGAAACGTCTCAAGGTCGCGTCGCGCACCACCGCGATGCCCGCGATGCCTGGCGTAAGCTGTGCAGCTTCGAGAATTAACCTGCGACAACATTTTGCCACCCCAAAAGTTGTTGAGGCGGTCGATCCTGGCCTCTATTTCAAATTGGTTGCCCGGCTCGCCGATATCGACGAGGTAAATCGACAGCACGTCAGCGCAATCGATGTCCTCAATGTCCCGTCGGCGGCGTTCGGGCTGATATTTTCGGGCGATGTAGTCGGCTAGCGCTTGCTCTGCTTCCCGAGGCGGCTTTGTTTCAGACGCGCTCGCAACGCAGCCTGTGGCGAGATCCTCGCTGCCGTCTCTGATAATCCAGACGGATTGGGCGACGAGTTTTCCATTTCGGTATCGCGCCTTCCGTTTGTAAAGCCGGGCTCCTTTGCTTGCACGCGGCATAATTCCCTCATGCTCCAAATTGCCTCAAGCGTAGTATAGTCTTTGTTCGCAATACGTTCGAGAATAAGTCGACCTCTCGCGCTTTCTCTCCGCAAACCAGACGCTGTCATGGATCCGTCCGGAAAAGCCACCTTTGCGGCAACATCTAGTCGGAGCGGCGCTGAGGGATCTATCGTTTCGGCCGCCAGCGGATTAGCCTTCCTGTTCGACATCGATAACCAGCCCGTTCATTGGCTACTCGCGGCAGTCGCGGCGCTCTGTATCCCACCGAGAGAGTGCTATCCCAGCAGACCTGCGCAAAGTTTGCCGACTTCTTCCTACAATCACTGAATATTCCGAGTGAAGAGATAAGTCGGGGTGATCGAAGTGTGTCGAAGCTTTTCGCACTTAAAGCGCCATCGGTCCCGCACGAGCGAATGCGAAACTGGTCGCTTTCGTTCGCTTGAACCCGTCTTTACGGTGGATGCCGGCATGGCATACTGCGGGGCAAGCCTACCCTGGCGGAGTTTCTGCTGATCGACCTGACCGCGAACGGGTAGCTTGCCCAGGGGAGCGCGGCAATTGAAGTTGTTTCGGTACGACGCTCAAGCAGAAGACGACCTCCAGGTCTTGTGGGAGGACGGTGAACGCGTGTTCTGCCGAGGGTCGGCCGCAAGAATTGCTCATCAAGACCGCAAAATCCGGGGAGGATTCCGTCTCGGTTGCCGTGCAGGATTCGGATCCTGCGGTCGATCCGGCAACTGCCGACCGCGCCTTTTAGGCCTTCTACACGGCAAAGCCCGAGGGCCTGAGAATGGGCCTCTCGATCTGCCGTTCGATCGTCGAGGCGCATGGAGGAGAGTTAGCGGTGACCGCGAACGTGCCCACTGCGCCATCTTTCAGTTTACGGTGCCCATACACGGAGACCACTAATAAGATGGACCCGCGCGACGAACAAAGGGCCGTCGAGCTCCGGACCGCGGCTGCATTCCCTGGTCGGGGAAGCCGCGCGGTCATGGTGCCATTGCTGAGCCTCTGCTGCCTGGGCGGAGGCGGGCAATCGATGACCTGGGCGCAATTGAGCGCGATGGCTCGGCAGACCAAGAAAGCACTGGCTTACCTGCACATTGTGCCGGCTTTTCTTGCGATGACAGCCAGCGTGGTTTGTGCCGACACACTGGTTCTGGCCGCCGCAGATACCTGGCCGACAGCGTATCTGGTCGACGGCAGGCCGACAGGTATGCTGGTCGATCTCGTCACCGAGGCTTACCGCCGGGCAGGCCATTCGGTGGAGGTCAAATTGATGCCCTGGGCGCGGTGGCCACGTTGTTTATTCGGTATCTTCGGGAACAAAGGATGTTGCCGCCACTTCCGGTGCTGCCATCTCCGACGAAGAGATGGCCTATCCTGGGAGCATTCCGCTCATGGATGCGAACCCAGCGCGGTGTCGCCGACTCGACGCTCGATACGTATCAGACGAGCCTTGTCGATCTCTTTAAAGCTCTTGGCGACGATCCGAAAGCCTTTACCGCCCAAGCCGTGCGGGCCTTTGTTCTTGAGCGCGCCAAACCGCACAGCCGCGGACGGGCCAACACAATTGCGACTTCAACGCGCGCGTTCCTCCGATACTTGGTCGCGACTGGACAATGCCCCGCCGGACGCGATCACGCCATTCCGCGCTTCGCCAACCGGCAGTTGACTTTGGTTCCGAAGTTCCTTGTTGTCGAGGATATAGAGCGAGCCATTGCCGCTTGTGACGGTGAAAACAGGCTGCGCGACCGGGCGATCGTCTTGCTGCTCGCCCGTCTTGGTTTGAGGGCGAGTGAAGTCGCTAACCTAAAACTCACCGACATCGACTGGAACAATGGGCGGGTTGCCATTGCCGGCAAGTCAAGGCGAAAGGAATGGCTTCCCCTCACACAGGAGGTCGGCGACGCGATCATCGCCTATGTCGAACGAGCAAGGCCACGGGTGACGACATCCCGATTGTTCTTCACGGACTTCGCACCGATAGGACCGCTCACGCGCGTCACCGTAAAATGCATCGTGCGCCGCACATTGTTGAGAGCCGGGATCAAGAGCGTCCATCGTGGCGCTCATATGCTTCGCCATTCAGCGGCGACCGCAATGCTGCGGCATGGCGTCAGTTTGAGCGGTGTCGCAACCGTCTTGCGTCACCGGTCGCCGGCAATGACCCAGCACTACGCCAAGGTTGACCTCGGTCTGCTGTCGGAGATTGCCCAGCCATGGGTGGGGAGGCTGCCATGCTGATCGACGACGTCGAACGTTACATCGCGCTCCGCCGCTCTCTTGGCTTCCAACTCAAGAAGGCAGCGCGGCACCTGCAAACCTTCGCTGGCCTTGCCGCAGAAAAGGGCGAACGTCATATCCGCGCGGTAACCGTCATCGAATGGGCGGCGACCGCGCCAACGCCGGACGCCAGAAATCGCCGAATTAGCGACATAGCGCGTTGTGCCCGCTTCCTGCGCGCCGAGGACGAAGGACACGAAATCCCACCAACCAGTCTCTTCGCGACGCCGAAACAGCGACCTGCACCTTATATCTATGCGCCAGACGAGTTGGTTCGCATGCTTGACGCAGCCGAAAAACTCCGCCTGCTAAAATCCGATCCGCTGCGGCGGCGAACCTTTGTGATGCTATTCGGGCTCATCGCCACTACCGGACTGCGGGTCTCCGAGGCGATCAATCTCAGACTTGGTGATGTGCTGCCCGGCGCCGTCCTACAAATCCGCGAAACGAAGTTCTACAAAAGCCGCCTCGTACCGTTGCACGCCACCGTGGCAGAGGCTCTCGATCGCTATCTCGATATACGTCGTCACTTTGCTGGATCGGACGATCATCTATTTTTATCGATGGAGGGAAAGGGCCTTCATTACTCAACGGTGAGGAGCGCCTTCCACCGTACCCTGCAACTCGCCAATATCGCGTCGGGCCGCGCACGGCGGCCCCGCATCCACGATCTTCGTCACAGCTTTGCGACGCGAGTCCTCGAGCAATGCGGCACAAAGCGCGACAAGGTTGCGCGACACTTCGTTGCGTTGTCGACCTATCTCGGCCACGCCGATATCGCGCATACCTACTGGTATCTTGAGGCGACGCCGGAATTGATGACCGACATCGCTGCGGCAGCCGAAGCACTGGTCACGGAGGCGGCTCCATGACCTTGCTCGCCCCTCTGATCACCGGCTTTTTGCGCGACTATATGCCCCGGCAACGAGGCTACAGCTCGCATAGTTGCGACGCCTATGCCTACAGCTTCCGGCTCTTGTCCACCTATGCCGCCAAGCGCTTGGGGACAAAACCGTCCCAACTTCAGATCGAACAGCTCGATGCGGCCCTGGTCATGGACTTCCTCGGTCACATCGAACGCGAGCGCGGCAACGGAGCCACGACCCGGAACCTGCGGCTTGCCGCGATCAAGACGTTCATGCGCTATGTTGAATACCACCTACCATCCGCTTTGGAGCAGATCGGTCAAATCCACGCCATTCCGACCAAGCGCCACGATCAGGTGCTCATCCGTCACTTGGTCATGGAGGAGGTGCGCGCGATCCTGAACGCGCCGGACCTCACGACGCGGCTCGGCGTACGCGACCGGGCGATGATGCATCTGTGCTTCGCCGCCGGGCTGCGCGTCTCGGAATTGGTAGAGGCCGCGGAGGCAAATTTGTCCCTACAGCGGACGCCAAGCCTTCCGGTCAAGGGCAAGGGTCGGAAGGAGCGATGCCTTCCGCTCTGGAAGGAGACTGCCGCCGATTTACGCGCCTGGCTCACGGTACGAGGTAACGTTCGCGTTCCTGAGCTCTTCGTCAATGCGGAAGGTATGCCGATGACGCGGGCTGGCTTCGAATATATCCTGGACAAGCACGTGCGCAACGCCGCCAAAAACTGTCCACCCTTGCGCGGTCGCTCCGTGACGCCGCACCAATTGCGGCATAGCTGCGCCGTGATCATGTTGCAGGCTACGCATGACATCCGAAAGGTGGCGTTGTGGCTGGGGCACGCCGACATCCGTACCACGGAAGTCTATCTGCGCATGGATCCTTCCGAAAAGCTCGAGGCGATTGAAGCGGTCATTCCACCCGAGCTGCGCCGCGGACGGTTCAGGGCGCCAGACGCGCTGATCGCTTCTCTTCTGGAGGACGCATCCCTATCTTCGGCGTGAAGGGCCGGCGACGCGCCTTACCGACGCCGTGTCCTGAATCGGCTGCAAACCGCAGCGGCTTGACTCGCCTGCCGCACGAGTAGTCGAACCGTCTCTGTTCAGTCGGATCGGAGAATAAAGCGTCGCGCAGAGTGGGCGTCGATGCTGCTGCCGTGTGGTCGTCACCGCGGCGGTGCTGGTATGCCTTTTGAGCCGATGTTCTCCTGCAAGCGCTGCTCCCGCCCACGCCATAGCGTCCTTTTGCTGGCGGATCACGCGCCACAATACGCTCGCTGCGCTCGCCGACCTTTACCCGCAATGGCTCGTTCGCGATCTTCTTCCCCTGCCGCCAAGCGGCGGCATTCCTCGCGAGGCAACAAGATCGCTCAGCCCGCCATCCTCCGCTGCGCTGCGGGCCAAGGCTGCAGGCCGGTCGTTGCGGCGCTCAAAGATCGCCATCAAGGCCGCGATGGTCGCGGGCTTGGAAACAGCAACAGGAGATCACCATGGCTCAGATTGGCACCTTCACCCGCGCCGAAGACGGCTCGTACACCGGCACCATCAAAACGCTCTCGCTCAACATCAAGGCGCGCTTGCTTCCCGCCGAACCCTCCGAGAACGAGAAGGCTCCGAACCTGCGCGTGATGTCCGGTAACGTCGAGATAGGTGCCGCGTGGCAGCGGACCTCCAAGGACAACACCGTCTATCACTCGGTCAAGCTCGACGACCCGTCCTTCTCGGCCCCGATCTACGCCAACCTCGTCGCGGTCGATGACGGCTACGCGCTCGTCTGGTCGCGCTGACCTGCAAGCTTGCGACGCCTCGCCTCGCGCGAGGCGCCGCGGCTCCTCTCCACGGGATTATGCGGAGTGCCGCGGTCGACAAAGCGCCGAAAAACCGGCGCTCAAATCACGCCGCTCCGCATAACGCTCAACTCCGCATAATAGAGAGCGTTTTTAGCCCGGCGGCGCGGCCCATTGCAGAGCGCTTGCACACGAGATTTTGATCCGCGCGGTGGGCTAAAAACGTGTTGGACTAAACCGCCGGGCACGGCGATGCCACAGCTATGGGCATTGCGCCCGGCGAGGGGTTGTGAGGGGCGGAGATGACGGCCGCGAAGCGAAGCGACGGGAGATTTCAGCGGATGCGATTGGCGTGTGGGATGCAATGAGGAGGAGCAAAGAGCAACAAAATTGCCTTCGAAATGCGATGTGAAGCGGCACGTGGCGAAATTGTCCCGTTCGCGTAATCGCGCAAGGTCCGTCGATACGTGATGGTGAGTTGCTGCTGTTGATGGTCATAACGTATCCGCCAACGGCGTACGACTGGAGGTACATTTGAAAGTTTCGATGACCACCATGGTGCCACGGCGACACAGCGGACATGTTCTCAGAGAGATGCCCGTAAGCGCTTCATATCGATCTCTGTAGTCCATGTTGGCTTCATGGGTTGCCGTGGGCGGCGGCATTTGCATGAGCTGCCGGCACAGAGCGAGCCTCTCAGCCCGGTAGCGATTGGCGAGGAAGCCGAAATAGCGAATGCGTTGGAAGCCATCGGGAAGTACGTGAAGCAGGAATCGACGGATGAATTCGTCAGCGCCAAGCGTCATCGTCTTGTGGCGGTTGCCATCGCGATAATCCCTCCAGCGAAACTGAACCTTGCCGTCATTGATATTGAGCAGGCGATTGTTGGCGATGGCGATGCGGTGCGTGTATCGTGCGACATACTTGAGGACTTCTTCAGGCCCGGCGAAGGGTCGCTTCGCGTAGACCACCCAGTCCTTTTTCTGGATGGGAGCAAGGTGACGCAAGAAGGTGCTGCGTGTCCGAAGTGGTTCCAGGGAGGAAAAGAACTGCAGGTCGCCGGCATTGAAGGCTTGCTGGAGATAATCGAGGAACAGTCGACGAAACAGACGGGCCAGCACGGAAACGGGCAAGAAGAAATTAGGCCGGCAGGAAATCCACCGCGTGCCATCCGGGGAAATGCCGCCACCCGGAACCACGCAATGCAGATGCGGATGGTGAAAAAGAGACTGGCCCCAGGTATGGAGCACCGTGAAGAATCCGATCTGCGCGCCCAGATGCTTGGGGTCGGCCGCAATGGTGCGCAACGTCTCGGCGGCAGCCCGGAACAGAATGTTGTAGACGCTCTCCTTGTTTTGCAGGGCAATGGCGGCGATGGGCTGCGGTACGGTGAAGACCACATGAAAGTACTGGGTGTCGAGAAGCTCGGATCGACGGTCTTCCAGCCACTGGGCGCGAGCCAGCGATTGGCATTTTGGGCAGTGGCGGTCCCGGCAGCTGTTGTAGCAGATGCGCTGATGGTCACAGCGATCGCAGCGCTCAACATGACCACCGAGTGCCGCAGTTCGACACAGCTCAATCGCGCTTATGACGCGACGCTGTGCAGAGCATAGCGAGGCGCCATAGGTCTCACGATAGGCTGCGCCGTAGCGGCGGAATATGTCCGCCACTTCCGGCCCCGAGCGGGCCATTAGCGTGAAAATCAGAAGTGTTTTGGTGGTGGCGGCGCTGGTTCAGCGGGAACTGGAAGCGGCAACAGGTCGAGAGGACTGGATGTCGAGCAGACCTTGTTGGTAGCGATGCGCAAGTACTTGGCCGTGGTGGCGAGGCTGCGATGACCAAGAAGGAGTTGAATGGTCCGCAGATCGGTGCCGGATTCGAGGAGATGCACAGCGAATGCGTGCCGAAGCGAATGCGGCGTTACAGGTTTTGAGAGACCGGCGAAGCGATGCGCCTTCTCGCAGGCAGCTTCAACGGCGTCTTTCGTGATCGGCCGATCGTCATGAATGCCTGGAAACAGCCATTCCTTCGGGCGAACCGCCATCCAGTAGCTGCGCAGAATCTCCAGCAGCAGGGGCGACAGCATCACGTACCGATCCTTGCGGCCTTTGCCCTGCTCGACGCGAACAACCATCCGGGCACTGTCGATGGCGGCGGCCTTCAGGCGAACGGCTTCCGAAATGCGTAAGCCGGCCGCGTAGCAAATGGTCAGGATCACCCGATGTTTGCCGCAATCCACGCAGCTGAGGAAATGCACAACTTCCTCTGGGCTCAAGACGACCGGTAGCTTCTGTGGCTTCTTCGGAAGGGGAATGTCCTCTCCAAAGGTCCATTCTTTCTTGAGCGTAACCCTGTAAAGGAAACGAAGCGCCGCGACCGCTGTATAAATTGAGTTGGCCGCCAGCTTCTTCTCGTTCGTGAGGTAGATCTGATAGGTCCGAATGTGCTCGGGGGTCAAAGCATCTGGCGAGGTGCGGAAATAACGTGCAAACAGCGATACCTGCTGGAGATACGATGCCTGCGTATGCGGCGACAGATTCCGCACCTGCATGTCCTCGGTCATCCGTTGTCGAAGAACAGTCATGAGAAGCTCCTTTTTGCGATACGAAAGCGCTGCAAGCAGCGCCTCTAGCGTGTCGCAATCGAACTTCGTCAGGAATACAGGAAGATCCGATGGTGGCACCGAACGTTGCCACGAGTTACTACCGCGAAGCGGTATAGTCCAAACACGGTTGCGCTGAACCGCGGTCCACGAGTCCGGCTATGGAGATTAGGCACTGCGGCTGGTGAGGCGGAACCGCGAACACGGTCGTTGCGCTATGCGTCGGACCTTGGAAGTTCAAGGAATGGCTCTGTTGAGCCATATTCCCTATCATCGATGATCGACAGTTCTTTGATTCGCCTGCTTAAGATGGATGGCGCTGATGCTCGATCATCCCAAGAAGACCGCCCAGCTCCTCGGCGCGCTTAAGGCAGCGGTGCCATTTGAAGTAGAATTGACGTCGTCATTAATTGAACATCTCCGAACCGAAAATGTCATCGAGGCCGACCAGAAGCGCCACGTCGTCTCGGACCTGTCGTACGCCGGTGACGAGGGCGGCATCGTGTGCCATTTGTCCTGCTCGCAAGAGGACGGAAGAGCACTCGTTGTATCTTTGACCCATGTGCGGGTGTCGCGTTCGATGCCGCTCGCAGCAGCCGTCCTTGATTATCAAAAGCACCGCATGAAGAAGATCAAGAAGCAGGGTTGGAGGTAGCAAAGAAATGGCGCATGCAATTATCCGAGGGCGGAATGGTCGCCGACACGAAGTAGACTTTGAAGACTCGCCGGTTCGGGTTGAAGTTCATGCCAGCGAGGAGACTATCGAGATTTTTGTGGAGGCAGACGTCGAAACGCAAGCGGAAGAACGGCGACGTTTTGCCATAATCAATATCCCCCGCTACCTGTTCAGTGAGGCTACTGCTGCGGCAGCGCGACGCGCAGCAACGAAGAATCGTTGAAACCGCAGACTCTGCGCCGCTTTCCTATCGTGGCCGTGCTACGTGCTCCCTACCGCGCAGCGGTTTAGTCCAATCGGCCTTATGTGGTGCACCACATAAAGCCGAGATCGGCGCAGCCTGGTCGAAGCGCTCCGAGGAAGGTCGCGACTATCTCTCGCTCAAGCTCGACGACCCCTCCTTCAATTCGCCGATCTATGCAAACCTGTTCGACGACGAAG
>Ga0306922_10003558_pt1 | contig 14579 bp, 14 predicted proteins | sample sta12Cox44000082_FD_203758 | JGI IMG/M metagenome (GOLD analysis project Ga0306922, IMG submission 203758) | Lab enrichment of tropical soil microbial communities from Luquillo Experimental Forest, Puerto Rico - statoxic.12C.oxic.44.000.082 (v2)... | ecosystem: Environmental > Terrestrial >... | reverse complement strand
CCTGGCCACCGCATCTGTTACCTGGTCACGCCGATTCAGGCTCTACCACGCGTCGGGGTGGATCGTTCTCGACAACCGTTCCGTCGCAACGCCCACGCGTGGGCCGGGGATGACGAATTCGTCTCCTTGGAGGGCGTAGACGTGATGGTTGCGAACAGCGGGCACCGAAGGCAGCGCGTCCCACGCGGCAAGATCCACGGTACGTGATCTGCCCTGCGCGTAGCGCAATTCGATGATGACCTCGGGCGCCCGCGCGAGCACCATTTCTGTCGACGTCTCGACACTCTGCTGCTTGATGTCCGCAAACACGTCAGAGCCGCCCGCCGCCTCGAGCATGTCATGCAGGAAGCCCACTCCGCCGCTCGATTCGATGTCGCGAAGCGAACCAGGCTCGCGCCCGAAGACGAGCAGCGTTCTGGGCCTGGGGCGGTTCGCGACGCGGGTTCGCACGTCAGCGACCTGGCGCTCGAGCCCCGCCGCAAGCGTGTCCGCCTCGCGCGCCAGACCGACGCGGGCGCCGAGCGACCGGATCGTTTCGGCGACGTCAGGCAAGCCGCGGTGCACGTACTGATAGTACGGAATGCCCGCGCGATCGAGTTGGCTCCGAAGATCGGACTGCGTTCCGTAAAGGACGACCAGGTCCGGGCGCAGCGTGATGATGCGCTCGACGTCCGGATCCAGCAGCGCGCCGACGCGCGGCAGGCGCTCCACTTCAGGGGGAAAGTGGTCGTAGGTGCCGACGGCGACGAGGCGATCACCGGCGTGCATCGCAAACAGCATCTCTGTCGTCGCCGGAATGATCGAGATGATCCGGCGCGCCTCTGCGGCAGACGGCAACGTCGCGCCCGCACTCAGCGAACGGTCGCCTAGGGGCGCCAGGACCGGCGCGGCCGCGAGCACCACCCGCGCGGCTGTGATCGCGAGACGTCGACCTCTGGTCACCTTTATCGGCTCCCTGTTCTCCCCTCCCGAGGCCCGGGCAGGAGCAACTCTACAGCCGGCGGCGGAACAGCAGCCATAGGAAGAACGGCCCTCCGAGGATCGCAGTGATCGTCCCGACCGGCATCTCGACACCCCGGAACGCCGTGCGCGCGACGGCGTCGCACACAATTAGGAAAGCCGCGCCGAACAGCGCGGACGAAGGAACCACCAGCCGGTGATCGGCGCCGACCATCAGCCGCACCATGTGCGGGACGATGATGCCGACGAAGGGAACCGGGCCCCCGAGCGATACCGCCGCGCCCGTGGACAGGGAGGCGCTGACGAGCGCGATGCGCTCCGCGCGCTTGTAATCGACGCCGCGCGATTCGGCCGCGTCGGCGCCGAGGCTCAGAAGATCCAGCGCGCGTGTCAGCGAGATGATCCCGAGGAGCGCCGCCGACACCGGGACGACGGCGACGGCGATCTCCTTGTAGCTGGCGACGTCGAGCGAGCCCATCATCCAGCGGAGGTTCCGGAAGGTGTCCGTGAAATCTCCCATCACCTGCACGAAGCGGCTGAGGGCGGCCAGAAGGGCGGACAACGCAATGCCTGCCAGCAGGAGCACAGTGGTCGATGTGCCCCGCTGCCGCGCCAGCGAGAGCGCGTACACGATCGCGAGCGCTCCGACCGCTCCAGCGAAGCTCCCGACTGGAATGGATGACACGCCGAAAGCCGAGACGTCGAGGTGGAACGTGATCACGACGAGCGCGCCAAGCGTCGCGCCGGCGGAGACCCCCAGCGTATCCGGCGACGCGAGCGGATTGCGCAGCAGCGCCTGAAAGACCACGCCCGCCATTGCAAGCCCGCTGCCGACCACGGCGGCGGCCAGGACGCGCGGCAAGCGCGCGACGTAGAACACCTGGGCGTCCAGGTTGTCGGCGAATGGAATGGTGCGATCGAACACGCGCGACAGGTGGATGGGCGTGCTGCCGATGAGCGGCGCGAGCAGGCAGACAGTGGCCGTGAAGGCCCCAAAGGCGGCAACAGTCGCCGCACGTCTCGAGTGGAGCGTGGTGACAGATCGAAGGCGCCCGGCGTCAGTCTGCTCGGGCAACTGGCACCACCGTCAAGTGGCCGGCGCGCTGATGCATCGTCACGTCGGCGTCGATGTTGTAGAGCTCGCGGACGTTGGTTGGCGTGAGCACGGCGTCGACCGAGCCCTGGGCGATGATCCTTCCCGCGCGGATCAGCACCAGCTCGGTGCAAAGCGCCGCTGCCAGGTTCAGGTCGTGCGTCGAGACGACCATCGTTGTGCCGCGATCGCGGTTGAGCTCGGCCAGCAAACGCGTAATCTCGAATTGAAACCCAAGGTCCAACGACGCCGTTGGCTCGTCGAGCAGGAGGACGTCCGAGGCCTGAGCGAGCGCGCCGGCGATGACGACGCGCTGTTTTTCCCCGCCGCTCAAGGTCGAAAAATCGCGATCGGCAATCGCAACGGTGCCGGTGGCAGCCATGGCGTCACGCGCGGCGCTCAGATCGTCGGGTCCTTCCAGCTCGAATACTCCGAGATGGGGATAGCGACCCATCAGCACAATCTCGAGGGCCGAGAAGTCGAACGCGCTGTGCGTTTCCTGCGGTACGACGGCGATGTGACGAGCAAGCTCTCTGCGTGAGAAGCTCGACAGCGGCCGTCCCTCGAGTGCGATGCGGCCGCAACTCGGCATGATCGTGCCCGAGAGGAGGCGGAGCAATGTGGTCTTCCCGGCGCCGTTCGGCCCGAGCAGGCCGAGGATCGCCCGCCGCGTCACTGCCAACGACACCGAGTCGACGATCGTCGGACCACGACGATCGTATGCAAACGAGACGTCCACGACGTCCAGGAGGTGATCCAAGCCGGGCGTCACCGCCAATCCTCAGAAGGTGACGCGCACTCCGGCTCGGGCGGCGCGTCCCAAAGCCTGGTAGCCGAGCGGCTCCATATAGTTCGCATTGGCGAGGTTGTCGATTGACAACAGCGCTGTCAGCCGTGCCGTGACTCTGTACGAGACGCGGGCGTCCCAGGTCGTGTAACCCGGGTTTTCGGTGAGCGGCGGTTCCAACGACGAGAAGTCGCTGTCGAGGTAGTGTCCAATGAACAGCCCAGTCAGCGTCACCCCCAAACGAGCACGGCTCCAGCTTACGTCCACGAAGCCGGAGTGTCTCGGCCGGCGAAGCAACGGCTGGCCAGGCTGGAACAGCGGACTGCCGGGCGACGTGCTGTCGAGCACCTCTGAGTCGAGAAAGGTGTAGCTGCCGCGGGCGCGGAGTTCAGCAGTTGGTGCAACGTCGACCGAAAGCTCCGCCCCGCGCGCGCGGCTGAGCCCGATGTTGAAGTACTGGGCCTCGAAGGTCTGAGGATTGGTCGTCCGGAGCGCGATGAGATCCTGATAGCGATTGTCGAACCAGGTAAACGCAATCCGCGCACGATCGGTCGCGAGTCTCTGGTCGACGCCGACTTCGACGCTTCGCGATCGCTCGGGCGCGAGATCGGGGTTGCCGAGGAAGAAGGGCGAGAGGCTGAACGACTGAACGAGCGTCGGCTCCTTGATACCCTTGCCGGCCGCGGCATGCACGCTCGTGGCGCCGAAGAGGGGATCGCGGCCGCCCTCGTGAACGACGAACGCGACCGATCCACGGGGGACGAACGCGTCGCCAAAGCTCGCGTTGTGCTCGAATCGCCCGCCGGCGATGACAACGAGGCGACGCCAGACAGCTTGGTGTTGAACGGAGACGCCGGCGTTGTCTCGCGAGGCCGGCCGACTCGTCCCTGCCCGAAGATCCTCCAGCGTTGCGCGTTCACCGTCCCAGTCAGCGAGCACCGTGAGCAGCTGATCGCCTGATCGCGCGCTGTTCGCCAGACGAACATCTGCTTGATAGCCCGCATGATGCCGGCGCAGGTTCGTCCGGGTGTCGTACAGGAAGTCAGTGAATGGAAATGGTGCGACATGGTCGCCATATTGCGGCGTGTAAGGCGGATCGGCGACGAGATTCGTTGACTGTTGGTTCGAGACGGCCAGAGAGTAGCTCGCCTGTTGGTGGACGGCCGGCGTGAGTTGCTGATCGAAGACGACGCCGCCGGCGCCGTCGTGCCGCTTGGCGAACGCATCGAGATCCGGGCGGCCGAAGGCGGTCTGTCCCGGCGTGCCGTTACGGCCGAGCTCGGCCCGCCCGACGAAGCGCAGCGTGGAGGAATCGTTCAGCGAGGTTCCAACGTTGCCCGAGAACGTCGTGTTGTCGAAGTCGCTGTTCGGCACGTTGTTGGAGGTGGTCAACTGAGCGGCGCCGACCGCGTAGTCGACGCGGCCCGTCCGCCCTGACGCCGACGCGCCAACGCGCACCGTGTCGTAGCTGCCGCCCTCGAATGCCACCGTCGCCGTCGGCTTGCCTTCGGCGCCGGCGCGCTTCGTGAACAGCTGCACCACACTGGCCATGGCGTCCGACCCAAAGAGCGCCGACTGCGCGCCGCGGACAATCTCGATTCGCTCGACGTTCTGGGTCGTGAGGTTGTCGAAGTAGAACGTCCCGCCAGGCTCGTTGAGCGGGATCCCGTCGAGCAGGACCTTGTTGTCGTTGCTGTCGCCGCCGCGCACGAAGAGGGATGTAAGGCCGCCGGGGGCGCCAGTGCGAACGAGCATTGCGCCAGGCGACGTCCTCAGTAGGTCCGCGGCGAGCGGCGTTCGACGGCGCTCGATGTCTGCCGCGGTGAAGGTGGTGACGCTGGCCGCAACCTGATCGGCAGGTGCCTGAGTCCGCGTGGCGGTAACGACAACCGTCTCCTGGATGGGCGCGACCGGGAGAACGATCCGCAGAGCGGAGGCGGGCGCGCAGGCGACCGAGGTCGTGGCAAAGCCCGTCAGGGTTGCCTCGATGCGACAACCAGCTGCCGGCGGCGTTGGAAGATCGAACTGGCCACGCTCGTCGGAAAACGCGCTTGCCGATTCATGGCCCGAGCCGTCGAGCACGCGCACGAACGCGCGCGGCAGCGGCTGGCCGGATTGATCGACGATGACGCCGGAAGCGCGTTCGTCGCCTGCGGCTGCCTGTACGGCTCGCGGAGCCGTGGCCAGTGAGATGAAGAACAGGAACGAGAAAGGAAGAACGAGTGTCGGGCGGCGGGCAGGTACCGGCTGCCCAGGGTTGCACATGCGCATCAGGATCCTCCCGGCGTCTCACGCGCCGAAAAAAGAAGCCCCCGATGGCCATGTTTCCTGACTTGCAGATTGCAGCGTTCGCGCGTCTTCCCAGGCGATGTCAGAAGCGGCCTGATAGCCGTTCGGAACCCAGTGACGGGACGCGAGTCGTCGGAACGTAAGTGTCGCCGACCCTCGTCCTTGCGAAGCCTAGACTGCTTACAGTGGCGGGACCGTGTGGGATTTGCACCCACTTCGCGTGGCCGCCGGGGTGAGCGTCAAATTGTCCGGCGAGTATAGCAGGGTTGCTAGGTAACCGCTTTTTTGCGTAACATTAGCCGGTTCGTGTCCGGACGCGGACATTCACCAGAGAAGAGCCGCGGGCGTTCGGGGATGGCCCCTGAATGAGATTTCGGCCTGCAAAGCGACACCGGGAGGTTGCCCGGAGTGATTCCGGCCCAGGAACGAGCCCGAAGTGATCGCTGAAGTGATTCCCGAAGTTGATCCCCGACGTGATTAAAGAGGAGCGCATGAGCAAAAGCTCGACCGTCACCATTCGCGAGAAGCCTGTCGAGGATGTGGCATCGGCGAAGGTCGGCGGCGTGGTCGTTCACGGCGAGACGCTCGTCATTCAGACCGATCAGCGGATCGAGCTCGTGGATCTCACGAACCGGGTGATGGAATTCGTCCGAAGGTTCAACATCAGCGAAGGCCTGGTCAGCCTCTGGTCGATGCACACGACCTGCGCGCTCTTCATCAACGAGTTCCAGACGGCGCTCTTATCGGACATCAAGCGGTTTCTCGAGCACATGGTCGCGCGCGACGCCGATTATCTGCACAACGATCCGAAGCACTCGGACTGCGACCGCATGAACGCCGATTCGCATCTCCGCGCGCTGCTGCTCGGTCACAGCCTCACGCTGCAGGTCAGCGGCGGAGAAGTCGTGCTCGGACAGTGGCAACGCATCTTGATGGCGGAGCTCGACGGACCGCGCGCGCGATCGCTCAGGGTGCAGATTTTTGGCGTCTCGTGAGATTGTGAATCTGGTTATTTAGTTGCCCCCGCTGTCCCGCCTTCGGGCCGCCGGCCTCGCGGATATCCTCCGAAAACTCGATCGCGGTGACCGTCTCGATCTTCAGGACGGCGTGCGGCTGTTCGAGTCGCCGGATCTCCTGGCCGTCGGCTGGTTGGCGAATCGTGAGCGCGAAAAGCGTCACGGCGCCCGCACCTTCTACAACTACAACATCCGTCTCGAGGCGACGAACGTCTGCGTCGCGGGCTGCCTGTTCTGTTCGTTCGCGCGGCTGAAGCCCGGCGACCCGGGCGCATACACACTCTCACTCGAACAGGCCTGGGACAAGCTCCGTCAGCGCGCCGATCAGCCCCTGACGGAAATCCACGTCGTCAACGGCCTGCATCCGGATCTGCCGTGGAGCTACTACACGGACCTGCTCCGAGGGTTCAAGCGCATCCGGCCGGACATTCACTTGAAGTGCTTTACGGCGGTCGAGATTGCCTTCTTCTCAGACCTGTACAAGATGTCCGACGAGCAGGTCCTTCGAGAGCTGATGGAGGCCGGTCTTGATTCACTGCCGGGTGGCGGCGCCGAGATCTTCGCCGAGCGTGTCAGGAAGAAGATCGCGAACGATCCGAACAAGTGCGACGCGAACAGGTATCTCGCCATCCACCGACTTGCGCATACTCTGGGCATGCGCACCAACGTCACGATGTTGTACGGCCACATCGAGACGTCCGAGGAGCGCGTCGATCACATGCTCCGCGCGCGTCGCCTCCAAGACGAGACAGGCGGATTTCAGGCGTTCATCCCGCTCGCCTTCCACCCGGACAACAACCAGATGCGCAAGCTGCCGGCGCCGAGCGCGGCCGAGACCCTGCGCGTGCACGCCGTGTCACGCCTGATGTGCGACAACATCGATCACGTCAAAGCGTTCTGGATTGCGACTGGCGTGGAGACCGCCCAGACGTGCCTCTGGTTTGGCGCCGACGACCTCGACGGTACGGTGCAGGAGGAGAAGATCTACCACATGGCCGGTTCGGTGACGCCGACGGCGATGACCACGCGCGAGATCGAGCGCTTGATCACGGCGGCGGGCCGGCAGCCGATCGAGCGCGACACGCTGTATCGGGTCGTTCACTGAAGCTCTTCTTTTCGCGCAACGGCCCGCGCAACCGCCGGTAAGCGGCTTCCCCTCTCTCCGCGCCTGGCTTCACGCTCTTCGCGCCCGCCCGGCTTCGGCTCTTGCGCCCGCTTCCAGCTCTCTGGGCCAGGCTTCCAGCTCGTCGCGCCCAATCTTCGACACTCACGGCTGATGGGACGGTCCGCTAATTAGGCAAAGGCGCGATACTTAGGCGGATGTTATAATTGTGACGTCGCCAAGCTTCGACGGGCCGCCGTTCAGAGCTTGGCTTTTTCGTGTTCCTAGATTGAGAAAAGTTTCACAAGGTCCCCATGCTGCTCCCCGTCCTCACTGCCTACGAGAAGGAACACATCGGCGAACGGCAGCCGCTGCCCGAGGCGTACCTCGCGCTTTCCGACGAGGAGATGGACCGCCGCATCGCGTCAGCCCGGGCCACCTTGGGCCGCCGTCTCGTCATCCTTGGCCACCATTACCAGCGTGATGAGGTCATCAAGTTCGCGGACTACACCGGCGACTCGTACAAGCTCGCGCAACACGTCTCCAAGCACCCCGAGGCTGAGTTCATCGTGTTCTGCGGCGTGCACTTCATGGCCGAGAGCGCCGATGTGCTGAGCGGTCCGCATCAACAGGTGATCCTGCCGGATCTCGCCGCCGGCTGCTCGATGGCCGACATGGCGGATCCGGATCAGCTCGAGCTGTGCTGGAGCGATCTCGAATCGATTCTTCAGCTACCGAGCCATCTCAGCGAGGGCGAAAATCGCGCGACGATCGTTCCGGTCACCTATATAAACTCCGCCGCATCGATCAAAGCGTTCTGCGGCGAGCGCGGCGGCGTCGTATGCACGTCGTCGAATGCGGCCGCGACGCTGACATGGGCCTGGGAGCGCGGCGACAAGGTGCTGTTTCTGCCCGATCAGCACCTCGGGCGCAACACGGCGTACAAGCTCGGCGTGCCGCTTGACGACATGGTCGTCTGGGACCCCAACGAAATCTTCGGCGGTCTCGACCCCGATACCGTCAAACGCGCCCGCATCATCCTCTGGAAAGGCCACTGCTCAGTTCACACCCGCTTCACCGCGCGTCAGATCGAAAACATCCGCGCGCAGCATCCCGGCGTCCGCGTGATCGTGCATCCTGAGGTGCCGTGGGACGTCGTCCAGGCGGCAGACGATTCCGGCTCAACCGAATACATCATCAAGACGGTGTCCCAGAGCCCGGCCGGATCCACATGGGCTGTCGGCACGGAAATCCATCTCGTCAACAGGCTCGCGCGCCAGGTTGCTCCGGAACGGATTGTGCTGTCACTCGATCAGTTTGGCTGTCTCTGCTCAACCATGTTTCGCGTCTCGCCCAACCATCTGCTCTGGACGCTCGAAGGCCTCGTCGACGGCGTCGTCCACAACCGCATCGTCGTTCCCGACGACCGGAAGCACTGGACGAGGGTCGCGCTCGACCGCATGCTTTCGATCTCATAGGAGGACGTTCGATGGCTCACTCACTTCCCCCTCTGCCGTATCCATCCGACGCGCTCGAGCCGTACATCGACAAGCAGACGATGGAGATTCATCACGGGAAGCATCACAACGCGTACGTTACGAATCTGAACGCGGCGCTCGAGAAACATCCAGAGCTCCAGTCCAAGAGCGTCGAAGACCTGCTGCGCGGCATCAACAGCGTGCCCGACGACATCCGCACGGCCGTGCGGAACAATGGCGGCGGCCACATCAACCACACGATGTTCTGGACGATCATGGGGCCGAAGGCGGGCGGCGCGCCGACCGGCGCCATCGCCGATGCCATCAATTCGTCGTACGGCGGGTTCGACAAGTTCAAGGAAGAGCTGAAGAAAGCTGCCGTCGGCCGGTTCGGGAGCGGATGGGCATGGGTCATTGCCACCGGCGGCAAGCTGGCGATCGAGAACACGGCCAACCAGGACAGCCCCGTGATGGAAGGCAAGAAGGTCGTTTTCGGCATCGACGTCTGGGAGCACGCGTACTACCTGAAGTATCAGAATCGGCGTCCGGACTACGTCGACGCGTGGTGGAACGTCGTGAACTGGGCCGAAGTGAACAAGAGGCTCCGGTAGGTCGCCAAGGTCGAGCACCGACATGTCCCTGTCCACGGTGCTCTTCCTTTTTCTCGCGCATCTCGGCGCCGGCATCGTCTTCACGCTCGTCCTCGTTTCTCGCGACGCGGGCGTCAAGTTCTTCCGCTTCAACTCAGGCCTTGCCGCGATTCTACTCGCGGCGGCCCTGGCGTTTCGGCCAACCGGCTCCGACGCCATCGCGACCAGTACCACAGCACTGACGGCTCTCGTCGTGTGCGAGGCGGCCGTCCTGCTGTATTGGGCGACGGTCGGGCGGATGCTGGCTTCGATCCGTCCGGCACTCGTCGCCACGGCCATCGGCGGAGGGGCCGTGGCGATCGTCGCGCAAGCGCTGATCGCGTCGTCGGATCGCGGGCTGCCGATGCAGGTGCTCACGGTTGCGAGCTTCCTGAGCTCGGCTGCTCTTCTCGGCGGCGCCTGCACGGCGATGATTCTCGGGCATTGGTACCTGGTGATTCCCTCAATGCAGGTCCGGCATCTCCAGTCGATCGTCAAGGTCCACATCGCGTCGACGATTGTCCGTGTGGTCGTGGTGGGTGCGGCCGTCTTTCTGGCCATCGTGACGCCGTTGACGCCTTTCCCGGGACAACCGGGGCTCGGTTTCAGTTTTCGTCACTACATCCTGACGAGCGGGGGAATTTTTTTCTGGCAGCGCGTGCTGTTTGGGCTCGCGGGCCCCGCAATTCTGTCGTATCTCACCTGGGAAACGGCGAAGATCAGGTCCACGCAGTCGGCGACCGGGATTCTCTACGTCGACTTCTTCACGATCGTCGTCGGGGAGGTCCTCGCAAAATATCTTCTCCTGGCGACGCGCGTGCCGGTTTAAGCGTGCGAACGTGTAGTAAAGTGGAGGTTTGCGGATTGCACCGCGGCCCGGAACCTGTGCAATTTCAGCCTGCGAACCGCGTCAGGGCCGGAAGGCAGCAGCGCTAAACAGATCCTGAGATGTGCCGCAGGCCTTCCGGGCTGCGGTGGATTCCGCCTGACATGTCCTATCAAGTCCTAGCAAGAAAGTGGCGCCCACAGACCTTCGAGGCTGTGGTCGGACAGCCTGCGGTCACCCGCACGCTGCGCAACGCCCTCGCGAGCGGGAGGCTTGCACATGCGTTCGTTTTTGCCGGTCCGAGGGGCGTCGGAAAGACGACCTCGGCGCGGATCCTCGCGCGCGCGCTGAATTGCGTCAAGGGTCCGACCCCCGATCCGTGTGGGACGTGCGACGCGTGCGTGGAGATTGCCGAGGGCCGGGACATCGATGTGCTGGAGATCGACGCCGCGACTCACACACAAGTCGACAACGTCCGCGAAGTCATCATCTCCGGCCTGGCGATCGCGCCCGTTCGCAACCGCTACAAGATCTTCATCATCGACGAAGTCCACCAGCTCTCCAATTCATCGTTCAACGCCCTCTTGAAGTCCATCGAAGAACCGCCGCCGCACGTGGTCTTCATGATGGCGACGACCGAGCTCGACAAGATTCCGGAAACGGTGCTTTCGCGGTCCCAGGTGTTCGAGTTCCGGACGATCAGCACGAAGTCGATCGTGGAGCAGCTCCGCCGAATCGCCGACGCGGAGGGCCTGACCGTCGCCGACGAGTCGCTGATGCTCATCGCTCGGGATGCGGAAGGTAGCATGCGCGACGCGCAAAGCAAGCTCGATCAGGTGATCGCGTTCACAGGCCGGACGATTGCGGCAGAGGACGTGGCGACCGTGCTGGGACTCGTTGGGCGAGATCTGCTCCTCGATGCGGTGCAGGCCGTTGCGGATGACGATGCTCGGGCGGCGTTTGCCGTGTCAGGCCGAGCCGTCGAGCTGGGCTACGATCTGCGCGCAGTTTGCCGTGAGCTGACGCGCGTGGTGCGCGATCTGCTCGTGCTATCGGTCGATCCTGCCCGGATCTCGGATCAGGAGATTGCGGCTGAAGGGGAGCGCGATCGTCTAACCGCGCTTGCCGGCCGATTTTCGCGCGAGGACCTTCTGCGCGCGTTCGACCTGTTGACCCGCGCCGAGATGGATATCCGAACGGCGGCGCAGCCTCGTCATCACCTCGAAATGGCGATGCTCCGGTGGATTTATCTGCGCAAGATTAGACCGATCGAAGAGTTGATGGCTGGCGCCCCAAGCGCAGATCGTGCGGCGACGGCACCAGCTCGCGTTGCTGAGAGAGCGGCGCCACGCATGCCGGCGGCCACGATGCCTGCGGGCCGTCTGAGTTACGCAGCTCCTGCTCCCGTTCCGCCGAATCGGGTCGAGCGGCCCGCGCCGACCGCCGCCTCGGGAAATATGACCGACGCACCGGCCGGTTCGGCTGGCGCGTCCGGCAATGTGAAAGATGCGTTCCTCGCCGAGATACGCAAGACCAAGGTCGTGTTCTACAACACGGTGGTGGCGCAGTCGCAGAAGATTGACCTCGCCGGCGATCGCATCACGTTCACGTTCCTGCCCAACCAGCGGACGCTCCGCGACGCCTTCGAGGAAAAGCGAAGCTGGCTCGAGTCGATCGCCCATCAGGCGACTGGTCGCAAGCTCACCGTCGCCGCCGTCCAGGGCGAGAGCGCCGCGGCTTCTGCTGGCGTGACTCCGGCCGGCGTGAGCAAAGACCCTGGGCCCGAAACTGGAAAAGACGCTGAAGCCGAGGCCGCAACGAACGCGGCCAAGCGGCAGAAAGCACTGCGTGAGCAGGCGCTGGCCGACCGGGGAGTGCAGGCGATGCTCGAGGTGTTCCCTGCGGAGATACGAGACGTCGAAGAGATGTAGTCAGTCTGCCCGAGTGGAGGGTGCTTTAGCGAGAGCGAATCGATGAACTTTCAACAGATGCAGCAGGTGATGAAGCAGGCGCAGCAGATGCAGGAGCGCTTGCAGAAGCAGGCGGCCGAGGCCCGCGTGGAGGGGAACGCGGGAGGCGGGATGGTCACGGTCGTGATGAACGGTGCGAAACAGGTTCAGTCGATCGCGCTCGATCCCGAGGTCGTGTCGAAGGACGACATCGAGATGCTGCAAGATCTGATCGTCGCGGCCCTCAACGACGCCTACCGCAAGGCGGACGAGGAGATGCAGCGGAACATGAGCGGCGCGATTGGCGGACTCAAGATTCCCGGCATGTAGAATTCGTCAGCTCGTATGTCTTCGCTGCCGGATCCGCTCGTGCGACTTATCGACGAATTGCAACGCCTGCCTGGCATCGGACCGAAGGGCGCGCAGCGCCTCGCGTTTCACCTGCTCAAAACGCCGCGCGAGCACACGGATCGGCTGGTGAACGCCGTCCGCGACGTCAAGGAACAGGTCACGTACTGCTCGGTCTGCAACAACATCACCGACGCGGATCCGTGCGTCTTCTGCAGCAGCCGCGACCGTGACGCGCACGTCATCTGCGTCGTCGAAGAGCCGCAGAACGTCGCGGTGATCGAACGGACGCGCGAATTCAAGGGTCTTTACCACGTATTGATGGGCGCGCTGTCGCCGCTCCATGGGATCGGTCCCGACGATCTGAAGATCAAAGGCCTGCTGACGCGCGTCACGAATGGTGTCTCCGAGATCATTCTCGCGACCAACCCGAACGTCGAAGGCGAGGCCACCGCCATCTATCTGGCGCGGCTGTTGAAGCCGCTCGGCGTGAAGGTGACGCGCATTGCGATGGGCGTGCCGGTCGGAAGTGACCTCGAATACGCTGACGACATTACCATGCACAAGGCGCTCGAGGGACGTCGCGAGGTCTGATTCGCTTGATGCTGCCTCACTCCTACGAGTTTCCCGCCGCGCTGCTCCTCGTGTTGGGCGGCGCGCTTTCGTGCTTCGCCGGGTACCGCCTGTTCAAGATCACGCTCGCCATCTATGGCCTCATCTTCGGCGCGATGCTGGCCAGCTCGACGATGGGCGTGAGCAATACGAGCGGGATGATTGTGGCCGCAATCCTCGGCGGCCTGGCGGGATCGGTGATTCTTGTCCTTGCGTACTTTGTGGGCATCGGGCTCATCGGAGCGGGCCTTGGTGCGCTCGTCGCGCACGTGGGGTGGGGGTATTTTCGCGCGGGCGATCCGCCAGTAGCGGTGATCATCGTGCTCGCGGTCTTTGGGGCCGTTGGCGCGATGTTGCTGCAGCGGTACGTGATCATTGTCTCGACCGCGTTCGGCGGGGCGTGGACGCTGCTCATCGGCGCGCTGACGATTGCCGATCGCGACGCCGGGCGCGGGTCGCGACTTGGCGACGTGTGGATTCTGTATCCAAATGCGCCCGCCGACGGCCGCGGGTGGGTACCGGTTGCCTGGATTCTGCTCGGGTTGGTGGGGACCGGTGTGCAGCTGGCGGTCACAGGCAGGAAGAGGTGACAGGGTATCGCAAAGTCGCAGGAGCACCGGCACTGAGCCAAGGGCTCTCGGATTGATGAAGTTCGAAGAAACGCGTCATCTGCCAGGCCTCAGGTCCCCGAAAGCGTCGTTGGAACGAGGAGGGCGGGGGTTACACTCGTTGTGACGGGCGATGCACGGGGCGAGGTGCCCGATCAACCGCGCGGCGAATTTGCGCGTGTGCGACTAGAACACGCGGGCAGATCGCGCGGCGTCGCTTCCGACGTGGTAGAACGGATTCTCGATGACCTTGCGGCTGACGGCGAGCAGTAGATGGCCGTCGCCGTTATCTGGTGCAGCGAGTACGTTGCGTTCACCCCTGCCTGCGGCTCCGCCGCGACCCTCAGAATCAACGGGGTCGTCGGTGAGGGTGTGAAGCGAGTGGTGTTGCGGGGGGAACGATCGATTCGCTAGTATTAGGGTTCGGTTTGGCGCGACCCGCCTCATGTTCCTCAGTAGCTCAATGGCAGAGCATCCGGCTGTTAACCGGAGGGTTGCTGGTTCGAGTCCAGCCTGAGGAGCCATATTTTTCAATGAGTTAGCGCTCCACGCGTTTCCGGTTTCTGCACAATTCTGGACAATTCAGATCCGATGCGGGCGGCCGCTTCGCGCGCGGCGCCATCGAGCACCTGCGTGTAAACGTTGAGCGTCGTGTCGACTTTGGTGTGCCCCATAATCCCCGCGACCACCTTCGCTGGCACGCCTTTCTCGTGCGCCCACGACGAGTACGTGCGCCGAAATGTGAGCCACGTCGCGCGTGGGATTCCCGAAGCCTGGCAGGCCGGCCAGATCCACGTGCGGAGCACGTTATTCGGTGAGATGGGTTTGCCAGACACGGTTGAGAACATGAGATCATCGGGCTTCGTTCGTCGAGCCCATGCC
>Ga0306922_10003554_pt1 | contig 14590 bp, 14 predicted proteins | sample sta12Cox44000082_FD_203758 | JGI IMG/M metagenome (GOLD analysis project Ga0306922, IMG submission 203758) | Lab enrichment of tropical soil microbial communities from Luquillo Experimental Forest, Puerto Rico - statoxic.12C.oxic.44.000.082 (v2)... | ecosystem: Environmental > Terrestrial >... | reverse complement strand
GAATTCCTGAAACCTTATAACGAGCTCCTCAGGGCATCAACAGGACCACTCAGGGGCTTCTGAGAGGGCCGAATGCGCCGGATTCAGGTTATTGATGATTCAACCGAACGTGTTTGGGTTTTGAAGACAAACTGATTTTCTGTGATGAGAATTCTTCCTTCATGGCTGCGTGAGTTCGTCAGCGTCGCGGCCGACGACCGCCAACTCGCCGAAGACCTGACCTCTGCCGGGATCGCTGTCGAGTCCGTCGCCGAAGAGCACGGCGCGAGGGTGTACGAGATGGACCTCACCACCAACCGGGTGGACGCTATGAACCACTACGGGGTGGCGCGGGAGGTGTCGGCGATTTACGGGGTGGAGCTAAAGAAGTTACAACCTAAGCTGCCTTCGCCGGGTAGGGATCCCTCGACTGCGACGGCCCAAAGCGGGCCGCCTTCGCTCGGGATGACAAGTCGTGAAAGTTTTCCGATTGTCGTCGAAGATGCGGAGGGGTGTGCGCGGTACACGGCGCGGATTGTTCGTGGGGTGAAGATCGGGCCGTCGCCGGACTACATCGTCAAGCGACTGGAGCTGCTGGGTTCGCGTGGCATCAACAATACCGCCGACGCCACGAACTACGCCATCAACGAGCTCGGGCATCCCACCCATGCCTTCGATCTCGATTTACTCGAAGGCGGCAAGATTATCGTGCGGCGTGCCCGCGATGGCGAGTTTCTCAAGACACTTGACGGCGTCGGCCGCACGCTCAGCTCGGACGATTTGGTCATCGCTGACGCGGAGAAGCCGGTGGCGCTGGCCGGCGTGATGGGCGGCTTCGACTCGATGATCACCGAAAAGACGAAGAACGTGCTGATTGAATCGGCGTGGTTCGATCCGGCAACGGTACGCAGCATGGCCAAACGCCACGGCATGCATACCGATGCCTCCCATCGGTTCGAGCGCGGTGCCGACTGGGGCATCACCCCAGTGGCTTGCGATCGCGTGGCCGAGCTGATTCTCGAAACCGCTGGCGGCGAACTTTTCGGCGAGCGGATTGACGCTGTCGCGCGAAGAATCGAGCGCGAGCCCATCGCACTGCGGCGCAGCGAGGTGAAGCGCATCCTCGGCATCGAGATCAGCGACACCGAGATTGAGCGCATCCTCAGCAAGCTCGGCTTCGTCGTCGTGCCGGCGAACAGCGAATTCAGCGTAACCATTCCCACCTGGCGGCTCGACGTGGAGCGCGAAATCGACCTGCTGGAAGAACTGGCGCGCATTTACGGCTATAACAAGTTTCCCAACACTATGCCGACTTTCACGGGCGCGGTGATGGCGCTGCCCGACGAGGACAAAGACGCGCGCGTCCGCCAGACGATGCTGGCGCTGGGTTACGACGAGGCGATCTCGATTACGTTCATCTCCGCCGAAGACGCCAAGACCTTCGGGAGTGCCGAGCCGCTGGCGCTAGCCAATCCTTTGAGCGAGGAAGCAGGCTTTATGCGCAATTCGCTGGTTTCCGGTCTGCTCAACATGGTGGCGTACAACCTGAACCGCGGGACGAGCAATGTTCGCCTGTTCGAAGCGGGAGAAGTCTTCGAGACCATCGGCGACAAGCACGATGAGCGTCGCAGGCTGGCCTTCGCCGCCACCGGCAACCTGGCGCCGCACAGCGTACACGGTGGTACGCAGCCGGTGACATTCTTCTATATCAAGGGCGATATCGAGCAATTGCTGGGTGCATTTCAGCATTCAAGCCTTTACTTCGACGACAAGACGCCCGCCTACTTTCATCCCGGACGCTCGGCGCGCGCTGTGCTCGACGGCGAAACGGTCGCTTGCATTGGCCAGTTGCATCCTGATGTCGCCGCTGCGCGCAAGCTGCGGCAGGATGTGTTTCTTGCCGAAGTGATGCTGGAGCGCCTGTACAGGCATGCGCTCCGTGAGCCGAAGTATCAGCGCTTCTCGAAGTTTCCCGCGGTCGGGCGCGACTTCTCGTTCTTCTTCGACCACGGGGTGACCTTCGAGGGTATCAAGTCAGCCGTCGAGAAGCTAGGTATTCGAGAGATCCGCTCGTTCTATCCAGTTGAGATCTATCGCAGCGAAAAGACCCACGCAAGCAGAACCGGCTTGAGTGGGGCACCCGCGAAGTACTCGATGCTGCTCCACGCCGAGTTCCAGTCCGAAGAGCGCACGCTGCGCGACGACGAAGTCGCACAGTGGTCTGCTCAGATCGTGAAAGCTCTGGAAGGACTGGGCGCGACGCTCAGGGCGTAGCAAACGATTTATTCACCGGAGAGAACATAGAGAGAGCACTGAGAATTCAAGATCAGTTGCTCCCTGTGGTCTCTGTGTTCTCCGTGGTGCAATTCGTCCTTTCGGCTTGAGATCAGGGCCCCGGGAACTCCGCACTCTTCCTCACAGTCTCCGCTTGCCACAGGTGCCGCCGGTTATGTGCGCCAATCAGCAGCAGCCCCGAACTGACGGTAAGGCGAACACCTTTCAGAAAAGGCTTTCGAAAGCGAATACTTCCGAGGTCCATTTCTCGGGACTGGAACACGAACTCGTTCAAGCGTTGCTGCGCTCTGAGGAAGCGCGATAACGCCTCTTCGGCGCGATAGCCCGACGCTTTGGGGATAATCTTGCGGAATGCGCGAAATTTCCTTGTCGGCGGAGGCTCCATCGACTGGATGAACTTGCGCGAGGGCCATCCGGCTGGGCGATAAACCCCGGAGCCGGACAGGACGTGGCCCTCATTGCGTTCTATAGCGTCGCGCATTGCTCCTTCGTAGAGCGTGTTGGTGGTCGCTAGGTGTTCAAGGCATTGGCCAATGCTCCATGCCTTACCGCCATTCGGCTGCCAGTTGAGTGCGGCGTCGCTCAGATTACCCACCAGGACCTGCGCCTGTTGATTCTGGCGATGCAGTTCGTCAACGAATTGCCCTGGGCTGCAGCAGGTATCGAGGTCGGCAAGCGCGGTCATGTGGCCGATTTTACATGCCGCGGTGATCTGCAATTGGCCGTGCGAAATTAAGTTCAGGGAGAGCACAATAACCTTACATGTCTAACGAGGACACCAAGCTGCGGGATTGGCGCGCCGACATTGGCACGAGTTACGACAGGGTCGCCGAGCACTACGCGGCGGAATACTTCGACGAGCTGAGTCGCAAACCGTTCGATTGCGATTTGCTGACGCGGTTTGCACAGGGCCTGCCTCGAAACGCCAGGGTCTGCGATGTCGGCTCCGGACCCGGTCACATAGCACGCTATCTGGCGAATCAAGGCTTTGCGGTAACCGGAATTGACTTATCGTCGGCGATGGTTACGACCGCTCGGCGACTGAATCCCGGAATGACATTCGAAACAGGCGACATGCTCAAGCTCCCGTTTGCCGATCAGTGGTTCGCTGGAATCGCGGCGTTCTATTCGCTGATCCACATCGAACGTGAGCTGCTGCCGCGCGCTCTGATGGAGTTGTATCGCGTGCTTGCTCCCGAGGGCAGAGTTCTGGTTACGTTTCACGCCGGTGAAGGAGAGATCCACCGCGACGAATGGTTCGGCCAACCAGTCGCCATTCACGTGACGCTGTTTACAAGCGCCGAGATGACGAAAGCGATGGAGAAAGCTGGATTTCGCATAGGCGAGGTGCTGGAGCGCGATCCTTATGAGTTCGAGTATCCGAGCCGACGCGCCTCGATCACTGCATTTCGGCCATTGTGAACCATGGTCGACGTGAGTTTTCCACAATTCCACTTCCGTTGATCGCAGCGGTGCATAAAACCCTGCGATATACTGCGCAGAGTTAGCTCATTGGTGAGGTCCATCAATCTTTATGCCGTTTAACGCAGTCGAAGCAGCCACCGTCGCCTCGAGCGCCGATTTTCAGTCGCTTGAGGAAAAGATTCTTCGCACCATTGAACTCCTGAAGGTGGAACGCGCCGCCAAAGCCACAGCCGAAAAGGCCGCCGAACGGCTGCGCGAACAGTTGACCGAGCGCGAAGAAGAGCTGGACTCGGTGCGCGCCGAGCTGGTTGCCTTGCGCCGCGAGCGCGAAGAGGTACGAACCAGAGTAGAAAAGATGCTGGGGCAAATTGAGTCTTTAACGGCCGAAGGATAGGCGCGATAATCGCCAAAGCGGAGCGTCCGTCAAGGGGCGCTTCGTGTTGCGCCCAGGAGTAGGAGGCTAGCTTGGCTCAATCTAACGGCAACGGCAGCGTCCGTGTCGAGATCTACGATCAAACGTACCAGCTTCGCGGCTCCGACCCCGAATACATCAACCAGCTTGCCGATTTTGTCGACACCAAAATGCGGCTCATCGCGCAGCAGGCGTCGACCGTAGATTCTCTGCGTGTCGCCGTTCTCGCCGCACTTAATATAGCCGACGAATATCTCATGCTGAAGCGGAAGTTCGACGCCATCGACAGCGATTACCATGCCCGCGCCGAGCAACTTTCAGAGGCCCTCGACGAGGTGCTGGAAGAAGTGCGTCGGGCGGGCTAGCAACAACCCACACTGGACGTAGGTCGCGCCGATTCTGTCACCCTGCTTATCCCAGAGCGTCTTGCCACAGCGCCGCAGCGTTCGCGCTCCGGCTTTTCTTTCTTCGATTTGTCTCGCTCTTCGTTTTGTACCCCCCCGGACGGTCGGCGAAAATGAAGATCAGGTTTTCCGGTGGCAAAAAAAGTTTTTTCGCTCGGTGGTCTTGCTATCGTGCCCAGATTTTAATAGTATCCGCACAGATAGCCGGCCTGCAAAGTTGGTGTTGGTGGTCACCGTTTTTTGAACCAACATTCAAATGAACAGGGGGCCCGACTCGTATAACGGTTCGGTGTGCGATGCTCCGCCACGCGGAGATGCCTAAAGAGCCGCGGAGGGTTCCCACCGTTGCGACGGGTTCATTGACGGCCCACCATCCACGGCCCCGCGGGTCGGCTCTTTTCTTCGACCCCTACCCCTGCTTGATCGCATAAAACGTGCTCTTGGTTCCGTGCAGCTTGTCGTCCACCTCAATGGTCATGGACTTACCGTCGGCTGACACGGTCATTTTGCTGACCGATATTGGCTTGCCATCGCGGTAGTCCGTTTCTTCGACAGAGTCGCCAATTCGCTTCAGTGACACGGTGGTCGTTCCGGGATCGCCTACAAACGGAACTTCCTTGCCATCGAGTTTCGCAGTATAGGACTGGCCGGTGGGAGTGGTCATGCTCAACGTGTCCCCGCCTGAAGTTTTGTAGGTGAAAGTCACCGCATCGCTGGTTGCAACGTCTTGTTTGGCATCGCGCCACGAACCCGAAATAGCGTGTGCGCCTGCCGGAGCTTTGCCAACCCGGGTCTCCGTGTCGGTGCCGGTTACAGGTCCTCCGCTTGGGTTGCCGTAGTAACTCCAGTTGGTGGTCAGGGTGTTCCCGTCATCCGACACAGCCATCGTCCACTTGGCGGCATCCTTTCCTCCTTTCGTCGCCGCCGACTCCACATGCTTGTCGTCGACTACCTTGACCATACGCATGTCGTAATATGGGTCTCCGCTGACCGCCTGCATCTGCCCGTCAGCCTTAACCCTGATTTCGGGTTTGCAGGTTTTGCATTCATACATGCCATCTTTGAGCAAATACTCATCCGGTTTTTTGGGGAACTTCGACTTGCTCAAATCGACTTTCCAAGTGCCGTCGAAGGGGCTCTGCGCCCACGACAACACCGGAACGAGGAGAAGGAGAAACAAAATTCTTTTCATAAAGGTCCTTTCTGTGGGTGGAAATCCTGGGGCAGTGCGAAAGTCTACTCCAACCTGGCCAGGATGGCGCAGCTTTCTATTTGCCTGGAGTCCGGGATTACGTGAGGAAGCGATTCGAGGCTCGTTGGAGACAGCACAGCGGTGGATTGTCATTTACGTACACAAGGCAATTCTGTTCTACTTCTACGTTCCACTTAAGTATTGTTGCGCGGCGACCCCAGCCGAAGCGCATGCCGAGTCAAGACTCCAATCCCGACATTCGGCAGCTTCATTCCATCGCGCGCAGCTCCGAGGTGCTGTTCGGATTGATCATGGTGCTGACCTTCACCGGTTCATTTCGAATGACGGGCGGCGACCACGATAGCGTCGACCGCAGGCTGTGGGCTGCGCTGGGATGCAATCTCGTCTGTTCTCACCGGCTACGCGTATGGCAGGTACGCTGGGTATCGACCGTTGCGTGTCGGATTCTGGATGGTGTTGGTGGGGGGCGGAATGGTCGTACTTACCGTCGCGTTGGGGGGCTGAACGTGAGACGACTGCTCGCCATTTCACTCGTGGTGCTGTCGACGGCGAGGTTCGTGCGGGCACAGGAGCCGCCGCCTGCACCGGCGCCGACCGGCCCAGCCTCCGGCGCAGCGCCCGCAACGAAGAATCCTTGGCAATATTCGCTCACCGTCAGCGGCTACCTCATCGAGAATGAAGATGGTTTCGCACAACCGGTGCTGATGGCCAACCACAAGTGGCTGCACCTGGAAGCCCGCTACAATTACGAGAACTTCCACACCGGTTCCCTTTGGGCGGGCTACAACTTCTCCTGGGGCAAGACCTGGCAGTTTGAAGTGACGCCGATGATCGGCGGGGTGTTTGGTCGAACGGACGGCATCGCTCCTGGCTGTGAGGCTTCGCTCACCTGGAAGAAACTGAACTTTTCCATCAACAACGAATACGTTTTCGATACAACCTCGAAGTCGGGAGACTTCTATTACAACTGGCCGCAGATCACCTATCAACTCAATAAGTGGCTGAACTTTGGCGGTGTGGCGCAACGCACCAAAACGTTCGCGACGAGGCTGGATGTACAGCGTGGATTCTTCATAGGACTGGAGCACAAGCAGCTGTCCTTCACGACTTACGTCTTCAATCCCGGCTCGAACAGCACATCCGTGGTCTTGGAGGTCGGAGCCAGCTTCTGAAATCCTCGGAACTGCCGCCAGCATCTACAATAGTGTTGTGTTTCCACGTCTCTTTCACATAGGTAACTTCAGCCTTCCAACGTACGGCTTTATGGCTGCGTTGGGACTCATCTTTGGTCTCGTGCTCATCGTCAAGTTGGGCCGCGAACAGGGCATTGATCCCGACAAGCTCTGGAACCTCGGTATCGTCGCCATCATCTCCGGCGTGGTCGGAGCGAAGATACTCATGGTTCTGGTCGACTTCAGCTATTACACGGAGCATCCGGGCGAGATCTTCGCGCTTTCGACCCTACAGGCGGGCGGAGTTTGGTCAGGCGGATTGGTGCTGGCAATCCTCATGTGCGTGTGGTACATGCGGCGCAACAACCTGCCCGTGCTGGCCACCTGCGACGTGTTCGCCCCCGGGCTGGCTCTGGGACACGCCTTCGGCCGCATCGGCTGCTTCGCCGCCGGTTGCTGCTGGGGACGCGAGACCCACGTCCCCTGGGCCGTGACCTTCAAGAATCCGCTGGCCGCTGAGATTGTAGGCACGCCGCTGGGCGTACCGCTGCATCCTACGCAGCTCTATGAGTTTGCGCTCGAGCTCGCAAACTGCATTTTTCTGGTTTGGCTGCTGCGGCGCAAGAAGTTCGAAGGCGAGATCATCGGCACCTATCTCATCATTTACGGCATAGGCCGCTACTTCATCGAGTTCTTCCGCGGCGACCCCGGGCGCGGTGAACTGTTCGGATTCATGAGCGGCACTCAGGGCATCGCCCTGCTGCTGGTCATCGCCGGAGGGCTGCTGTGGCTGCGACGAGTGCCCCTGCGCCAGACCACGAACTTGAGCCGCAGTGCCGGAGTGAGCTAGAGCATGAAGGATTTGACAAGGTTTTCCTGGAGTATCGAAAAGCCGCATCTTTTTGATAACACAGAGAACCCAGTTCCCCGAATTGCCTCGTTTTGCTCATCCACCGTAGCAGGACCGTAGCATGGGATGAACTAGGTTTTGAAATCCGGTGCTCAAGAAGACCGGAGACTGCCTAGCGAAATTACAAGCATATAGCGATCTCCAGTCAGCCTAGTTCGACCAGGACAGTAATCATGCGAACATGGCGAAACCCGAGAGTGGTAGCGGTTTGAGGAATCGGTGCTTTCTTTCGGTGCATTCCCGAAGTAACTATGATTGGTCCGCCGAAGTCCCGCACGCTTACCGGTTGACCGGCCAATCAGTCCGCTTTTCACACGCTGAGGCTGAGGATTTCGGTGCGGACTGATTGGACCGGATTTCACACGGGGATTGCACGATCAAGCATCCGACGAGTCTCCAAACTCGGTGCCGTGCAGCTTCCCGATCACGGTGATCGAAGCGGTGTTCCTGCTTCAACGGTCTGCGCCTCCGAAGGCGCAACCACGAGGCGAAGGCCGGGCCGCATCGGGTGTAGTTTCCGGAAACCCTGTTTGAACTGAGCCGCTGGCGCGGCGGACGCTGCGCGTGCAGAAAAGGTGTGGCCGCCATCGCTAGCGGGAGTTTACTGCGAAGGTAGAAACAAAACTCTGCTCAATCCATTTAAGTACTTCTATCTGAGTCAGTTCCATATAGCTGTCGCATTGCCTTTCTGTATTACCCTGTATTAGTTAGGTTCCTGTGCATATCTATGACGAATTGTGCTTGACAGACTAGGGGCTTAGAAGTTATTGTATTACCCTATATATGCCAAGCCTCGTCGCCAAACGCAAAGGCAACAAACTCTACTACTACGTGGTCGAAAGTGCCCGCGTCGAGGGCAAACCCCGCATCGTCCATCAGGCGTACCTAGGCACCGCCGAGAAGCTCGCCGAGATGGTCCGCGACCGCACCGCCCCCATCCCCCTGGCGGCTTCCATGCGCGAGTTCGGCTTACCGGCCGCTCTGTGGTCGGCAGCGCAGCAAACCGGAGTCTGGGATTTACTGCTCTCGCTGTGGCCGGCACCGCGCTCCGGGCCTTCCCCCGCGCACTACCTGTTGCTGGCCGCCATACATCGCATCTGTGAGCCCGGACCCAAGACGGAAGTGGCGGAGTGGTATCGCCAATCCATTCTTTCAGCGCTGTGGGGTTTCTCTCCCGAGCGCTTTACTTCGCAAGCCTTTTGGGATGCCTTCGAACAGATTCTGCCGGAAGAAGAACAAGATCTCCCCGTAGAGCAAGATCCGCTGGAACAAGCGCAACTGCGTTTGCTGGCTTTATGGAAAGAAAAACAGCTGGTGAGTCGACGTCTGCTCGCCTATGACACCACCAACTTCTACACCTATATCGCGAGCAGCAATACGCGCAATCACCTGGCACAGCGGGGACACAATAAGCAAGGGCGCCACAATCTCCGCCAAGTAGGACTCAGTTACGTGCTGGATGGGGAGAATGGCTTGAGTCTGTGTCATCACGTCTACCCGGGGAACGTGGCCGACGTGGAGGAGTTCTCGACGGCCTTGGCGCGCATCACGCGGATGCTGGACAAAAACCAGATTGCCCGCGAGACGGTCACGCTGGTGCTGGACAAAGGTTCGGCGGCTCTGGCCAACACCGTGGCCTTGGAAGAGGCGGGGTTGGGCTGGATCTCGGCCCTGCCCTGGAATCAGGCGCCAGCAGAACTACGTAGCCGTGCGGTGGAGGAATTGGCGGTGTGCAGCAGTGCGCAACCTGGGGTACGTGCTGCCAAGGAGAAAATCTTAGTGCATGGACGAGAGTATGTAGGTGTGGTGAAGTACTCGGCTTCCTTTGCGGGCGAGCAGTTGCACAGCCTTACCAGCAGTCTGAGCCGGGTGTTGCAAGCTTTGCGCCTCTTGGCGCGCGACCTGAAGAAGCCCAAAGCTCGTTGGAAGCAGGCCCAGATCGTACGCAAGATTGAGCGCTGGTTAGCGCCCCCTTTCTTGCGCGAACTCATTCGCTACCACCTGGAAGAACAGGCTGATGGGTGGCACTTGCAATTCGACTTCGATTCCGCGGCTTTGCCGCAGTTGCTCGAGCATCGTCTGGGGCGCACGGTTCTGCTCACCAACCATCGCGACTGGAGTGCGGAACAAGTGGTGGCGGGCTACTCCGGGCAGCAAGCCATCGAACGGGTGTTCCGCGGATTGAAAGATGGAGACTGGCTGAGCTGGGATCCCATGCATCACTGGACCGATCGCAAGATTCGCATTCACGCCTTCTACTGCATGCTGGGCATTTCTTTGCTGCACCATGTCCACAAGCAGGCGCAAGCCGGTTGGGCCGATCTGTCCATGGAACAACTGCTCGAAGAGCTGGAGCAGATCAAGCAGTTCGTTCTCCTGTACCCACCCCAGGGAGAAAAGGGACCCGCGCGCACCGCCTATGTCCTCTCCCAGCAGACCCTGGCGCAACAAGCCTTAGTCAAGACTCTCGGACTGGAACGACTGCACCGTAGTACCCCACGTGGGTAAGACAACTCAGCGCTTGTAACCTGCTCAGAAAATACATGATTACTCGCTTGCCATTAGGACTCGCAGTAAACTCACGCTAGCGAGTAACGTGGGTCACAAGTCGATCCCTTGTGACTACGCAGCCAGTCCGCAAAGGTGTTTATTTCCTTCCTGGCTAGTCGTGCCAAACGTGCGGCTGTCCTTCGTGACGTTGCCCTTGTCATCGATCCAGCGCACACGCGGCTATGCTGTCCTTATGTACATACGCTCCGCCGCAGCCGGGGTGGACAATATCTCCATTCATATAGGCTCCATGCCGCCTGGTGCGGTGAGCTCCTGAACGTGCTCCCTGTCGAGGCGACAGTTCGGTGTGCCAAGCGGCGCTCGGGCTAAACTTCAAAACGAGCTCGACAACACCAAGCCAGCCCAACCTCTTGTCCGCATCGGGCAGTCAGAGGTACAGCGTTTCGATGAAAAGTGCCGCAGCGGCAGACCATAAACTTGAGCCGCAGTGCCGGAGTGTGCTAGAGCATGAACCTGAGCCTCACATCGGTTCGGTTCGTGTCGCTCCAGTAATGTTGTCAGGCTGGTCGGAGAACGACTTCCCGGGCGCGTAGGCGACCTTTTCCCAATGATTGCCGGCCCACCGGAGAACGTCGTGCCAACCATCGTTCCAGGTAATTCGGGCCTCATTCCCATAGACCGTCCAGGTGCCGTCGGGCGATCCATGGCTTTTAGTCGCCTTGCCGCCTTTCTCCAACGTTATGGTGAAAGACTCGCCGGCGATTCCCAAACCAACCTTCCATTCCCCGATAAAATTGGCGGCGGACGTTGAGCTCGCTTTGCCGGACTGTCCCGCCAGAAGACTGGGAGCCAATAGCGCGAATACAGATATCCTGAGAATGAGCCTTAGCATTGCTAGTCTCCTATGAAACCCGGATTTCCGGTTAGCCCCATTGTATGCCCGGCGAGGGATGCGATAGCCCGATCCTCTCTTCGAACGTGTAACTTGTAACTTGAAACTACTTCCTTCATGCTTTTCCCGCTCACTATAACTGTTCCCGTTAGCGCCGCCGGCCAGCGTGTCGACCTGTTTCTCACGACCGAACTCCCTGACACTAGCCGCGCGCGCGTGCAGCAGTTGATTGCGGAAGGCAAGGCACTGGTCAACCACGCCTCCGCCAAGCCGTCGCTCAAGCTCAAAGGTGGCGAGACCATCACCATTCTCGGCGATCCTGAACCCCCTCCATTGCGCGCCATCGCGGAAGACATTCCGCTTGAGGTACTTTACGAAGACGCAGACCTCGCCATCGTCAATAAGCCGGCAGGAATGATGGTCCACGCCGGTGCGGGAGCGACCGAAGACGCACGCAATCGAGGAACGCTGGTGAATGCATTGCTGCATCGCTTCGCCCGCCAGGGCGGGCTCTCGGCTGTCGGCGGCGAGACCCGTCCCGGCATCGTCCATCGCCTCGACAAAGACACCAGTGGCTTGATTCTCATCGCGCGCAACGATGCCGCTCATCGCAACCTGGCGCGGCAATTCTCCGGTCGCGCAATCAAAAAGCGCTATATTGCGCTGGTGCACGGCTGGCCCGAGCGTGCACGCGGCACCATCAATTCACCCATAAGCCGCGATGCCATTCGTCGCACGCGTATGACCACACGCGGCGCTCTAGGACGCTCGGCTGTGACCCACTACGAGGTACGCGAGCGTATCCAGTCCCCATACGGCAAGTTCGCGCTGCTCGATGTCCACATCGAGACGGGGCGTACCCATCAGATCCGCGTGCACATGGCATCGATCGGGCATCGGGTGGTTGGAGATACGCTTTACGGCGCGCCGGGCGTGCTGCGGCCTGGTAAACCTTTGAGCAAAGCTTCAGGAAAGAAGGGCAAAGTTTCTTCCGAGGCGCTCGAATCCGCAGCACTGAGTCTCCACCGCAACTTCCTGCATGCTGCTGCGATTGAGTTTGCCCATCCACGAACTGGCAAGCCGCTCGCATTTACCGCGCCATTGCCCGAGTCGCTGACTGCTTACCTGGATAAGCTACGCGGTCGCTAACGGCTATAATAAAGCCAGAGATGCGAGTTCGTCCGGTTCTTTCCCTGATCCTTTTGCTGACTTTCGCCTCCTCCGCTCAGGACGCAAACCAGCAGCCATTGCCTTCCGCGCCTTCGGCAGAGAAGTATCCAGCTAAGCAAACTCAGACGGCGACTCCGCAGGCTCAGAGTGCGCCTTCCACCGAAAGCGCTCCCCAGACGCCTGCGACGACATCGGCTTCGCCGCCGCAAACCCCCGCTCCTTCGAATACGCACCCCGCGCCTGCTCCGAACTCAGCGCCTCCGGCTGCTCCGCAACCGCCCGTGCAGAAGAACGATCCGGACGAGCAGTTGACCACTATCGTCAAACAGGTCGACGAAGTGAATGTGGTCTTCACCGTCAGCGACAAGCGCGGCAAGTTCGTCAATGACCTGAAGAAAGACGACTTCCACGTGATCGACGATAACAAGCCGGCACAGTCGATCCGCTCATTCCGCAGCGAGACGAATTTGCCACTTCGGGTAGGCCTGTTGGTTGACGCCAGCAACTCGATTCGCGATCGCTTCAAGTTCGAACAGGAAGCCGCCATTGAGTTTCTGAACCAGATCATTCACCAGCAGGACCAGGCATTCGTGCTGGGTTTCGACACGACTCCCGAGGTCACGCAGAACTTCACCAACAATACGGAAGCGCTCTCCAGGGGCGTGCGGATGCTGCGGCCCGGAGGCGGCACGGCGATGTATGACGCCATCTACTATGCTTGCCGCGATGAGATCATGGCGAAGGACAAGAGCAACATCGAAACCCGCCGCGCCATGATCCTGCTGAGCGACGGCGACGACAACCAAAGCCGCGTGTCGCGGGAAGAGGCCGTCGAGATGGCGCAGAAGGCCGAGGTCATCATCTACACGATTTCCACGAACAGCAGCGGCATGAGGTTGAAGGGAGACAAGGTGCTCGAGCACTTCGCCGAAGAGACCGGCGGGAGGGCGTTTTTCCCATTTAAGGTACAGGACGTCTCCGACGCTTTCTTGCAGATTCAGGACGAATTACGCAGCCAGTACGCCTTGTCGTACAAGCCTGCCGACCTCGAGCCCAACGGTAAATATCACGCCATTCAAATTCTGGCCGATAATAAGAAGTACAAGGTGCGCTCCAGGAAGGGATATTACGCACCGCTACGATAAAATAGGCTCCTTTTATGCCGCCCGTGGTTCGTACGCAACTCGATTATTACGCGGTGCTCGATATCACTCCGGCGGCCGACGTCACCGCAGTGAGCGCCGCTTTTCGCTGCTTGGCCCGGCGGTACCATCCCGATCACAATCTTGCACCGGGCGCGACCCTGAGCCAGCCGGATTGCTTTCAATAAGGGATGTTGCGCCAGTCATCGATACATTGTGCCAGTTCGGCGGTCTGCGGATTGCCCTGCCCGAGCAGGAGCCGGAGCTCCGCGCACCGGTACATTATGACCGAACGGCCAATTAGCTGACTGGGAAGTTGCGGCGCGACGGTGGGCGCAGAAACCATGAGGCCGCTGCAGCTCCGATCATCACAACCAGATACGCCATCGGGCCAGGCTCGATGTCTCCCGACGCAACATGTGATATGAGCGCGCCCGTGAGGTTGAAGACTACACCCGCGTAGGCCCATTCCTTCAGGCGGGGAAAACGCGGAATGACCAGCGCAACTGCGCCGAGTAGCTTCCAGACACCCAAAATGACGAGGAAATATGTGGGGTAGCCTAAACGCTCAATCACTTCGCGAACACGGGGTACTCGCAAGACGTCCCATATGCCGCCAAGGACCAGCTCAGATACGAGCAGCGCGGTAGCTAGCCAGTAGAAGGTGGCCCGATTCCGCTCGGTTTTTGTGGCTGATGTCATACCGACTGCCTCGTCCGCATTCCGTTCTGGGCGCAGGCGTTGGCAACGCAACGGTTGCAATCACGCGTTATCGTGGCTGACTCTGCACCGGATTACTTGATCCCGGTAGGGCTATCACTTGCGTGATACCCCCCGGACGGACCGGCGGAATCTCCATGCTCGCATGGATGGATAAGGAAAAGCCTCCGACATATTATGTATCAATAGTCTCCAGGAGCCTCAGATCAGCACTCCTTCTAGCGTAATTCAAGCACGATTGGCGTGTGGTCCGACGGCCTGGATTCCGCTCTTGGACCTTTGTCGATCTCGCAACTCAGGAGACGGTCCGAGAGGCGCGGTGAGAGGAGAAAGTGATCGATCCGG
>Ga0306922_10003552_pt1 | contig 14595 bp, 12 predicted proteins | sample sta12Cox44000082_FD_203758 | JGI IMG/M metagenome (GOLD analysis project Ga0306922, IMG submission 203758) | Lab enrichment of tropical soil microbial communities from Luquillo Experimental Forest, Puerto Rico - statoxic.12C.oxic.44.000.082 (v2)... | ecosystem: Environmental > Terrestrial >... | reverse complement strand
TCGGCCGCATAGTATCCCGGTCGCCCCGCGGGATCGTGAAACAGCAGCGCCTGGTATTTTTTCCCCGCATTTTCGTATTCCGCAGCAAAGATTTTTCCGTAGGCCGCCGTTTGCCCGTCCAAATACGTCCTTTTTTCCAGCACGATGCGGAACGTGTCGCCTTGCCGCGGGTCGGTCGAGAAATCGAGGTCGTAGCCGAAAATTTGCGCCAGCCGCAGCGCCAGTTCTGGAGATTCCCCCGCGTCCTCGACGGCGTTGAACAGGGAATCATCCACTCGGCCGGTCACGGCGAGGATTTCCGTTTTCGAAGGGATTTCAGTGACGTGCGCCGTAAAGCGGCCTTCTTCCGGCACGATCTTCAACATGCGGTCCGAATCGATCTTGTAGTCGATTTCACGCAGCCTGCCCTCGACCGACCGGCCTACGGTAATGGTATTTCCGGCACGAAGCTGACGCAGATTGAACGCGTGCCCGGCCGCCGCGGACGCGCTCGCCGCTTCTCGTGCGCTCAGCCCGAACTTCTCGAGTGCGGCCGCGAAGTTTTGGCCTGCGGGAACTCTCTCATTGCGGGGAAGGATCACCTGTTCGCGGACGCGCTTTGCTTCTTCCAGGGTGAGCCTGACCTGGCGGTCGTATTCATCCGCGGTCGCCAGCCTTTGTTCGAAAACGAACCCCAAGAACACTGCTCCGGTGACACATACACACAGAAGCACTATGACGAAGCCTCGATTCACGATTCCCCCCGAGCCCCTGATCGATCGTAGAACACCGCCGGCCTCGCTCGATGATATCTGTCGCGGTGGGTTGCCGGCGTAGCGCACCTACCTGTTTTGTCGCAACTCTGGCCTCGCGTCAAACTGGCATTGACGAGGGTGCGCTCAATTCTTCAATATGCGGGTTCAACGGAAAGGGCGAAGGCCAACGGCAAACCAGGAGCAAGCCTTTGTGAAGAGAAGTGTAAGGGGATGGGCTAGTATCCAGTGTTGATGGTCACAGATGATTTGTTCGCCGCGAAATAGTTTTGCTCGCGCAGCCGGCGGTACAGGATGCCGGCAACCTGGGCGGCCGTCGGACCTTTCACGCGCCGCGTATTCCCGCGCAAGAGCACGGCTAAGGCGATCTTCGGATGCGTTTCATCCGCGTAGGTAAGGAACCAACCGATCTTCGAGGGCGTGGTGTGATCGTCGCACGTTCCGGTCTTGCCGATCGGTAGCTCGTCGCCGCCCCGGTCGTAGCTGGACTTGCCAGTGCCGTATAGCACTGCCGCGAGCATGCCCTCGCGGATTTCCGGGAGGATCGGGCCGATGTTCAGTTCGCGCTTCACTCTCGGCGCGAAGCTCTCAATCTCTTCCTTGCTGTGCGGATACTGCAAATAATAGAGAGTTCCACCGTTTGCAAAGGCAGCGGCAAGCGCGGCAAGCTGCAGCGGTGTTACCTGAATTCCTTCGCCGTAACTGGACATCCGCGCGACTCCGCCGTGCGCCGGAGGTGCGGTGGGAAACGAGCCTGGGTGCTCCTCCGCCAGGTTGTACCCGGCCAGTTCGCCGAACCCCAGCAGCCGGCCGTACTTCGAAACCGCGGCGAATCCCAGGCGCATCCCGAGCTGCTCGAAAAACTCGTTGTTCGAGCGCGCCATGGCTTCGGTCAAATTCATGTACTTTCGCCGGTCCACCTTCAGCATGGTGTCCGGGGTGATCACGTTTTCTTCGAGCGCCGCCAGCGCGATGGTGGGCTTGATGGTCGAGCAGGGAATGTAGCCGTCGCCGAAGGCCAACTTTTGATTCACTACGGTCAGGATGCGTCCGGTGTTCGGATCCACCGCCACCACTGCCCCGTTGTACCGTCCCAAAGCGGCCACTGCCGCGGTGCGCACCTCGGGATCATCGAATGTCGCGTCGTCCGTGCTCGTGGAGTCTGCGAATGTCGGAACGCCGGGATAACGCACGGGGCGGTGCGAACGCGAGCGCGTCGACGCCGCTCCCGCCGCCAATGCCGGCGCGGGCAGCGCGAAAAGCGCGGCCAGCAGAATAGCGATACTGGATCTTCCGGACTCCATCACCGTTCCCACCCTCAATAACGGAGGTCGATCCCGCCTGCGCGCGTTCAACCCCGGATTACCCCATCGCTCATCACGCCGGGGCCGACTTTTTACCTCAGGCTGTTACTTAGCGTCAACAAACTTTGCCGAGAATTCTCGTCAGTGGCTGTTCGTTGATGCAACGGGTCGCCCGACTTGCTTGTTCCTGCTTGGGGTAGCTTGCAACCCGCCAACCAATCAGGAGTGTCTGTTGATTCGATGCCACTTAGCGCCACAAAGCTGGCACGCACTCGCGCAAACGCTGCACAAAACAAGAACATTCGCTCTCTTCTTGCGACATTGATTCTATATTTTAGGGACTTCCCGCTAGTACTGCAATAGCGAATCAGCCCTAGTACGCGGTTATGTGCTTTGTTTTCAATAACTGACCGTTAGGCCAGCCACCTGTCCCTTCGCCCGGTAGGGCCACCTCGGATTCGGTTCAAGCAGCGGCACTCGCAATTCGCCGTGCCATGACTCGGACGAGCTTAACACGTTCGTCTGTCACGCGCTCGACATCAGCGTCAAGGCCATCGCCGGTGCGGACACCGATTTCTACGCCTTACGACCATCACCACTTGTCTCCAGGAACTGGCGGAATTGGCGGCGACGGGGATGGCGAACGATGGAGGTTGTGCGTGCTTTCGACGCCAAGATCCGCGGAGTGTATCGGCATTTCAAAGCGCACTGCCATCGGCTTCGGCGCGGATTTGATCGTTCTCGAGCGCCATCCCTTGGAGGACATCCACACCCTTTCGCGAGGTGCTGCTCGTTGCGAATGACGACAAAATCGCGGTGGATCGATCGACACGCAGTTCCTCGCGAGGAACAAAATCCCGCATGCCAAAGGAAATCAGGGCGCGCTCTCCGGCTGTGAACTCTAAACTGTCGGCGTCGATTTCCTTAGCGTGCGGGCCGCGCCTTCGCGGCTTCCGCTCCAGCCGCTGCCGTCGCCGTTTTTACTGGTGGCTTTTCGCCGTGTGTTGTAGCGGGAGCCGCCGCGTGGCCGTTGGCCCCCGAACCCGCGCTGGAATTACCCGGCTGCGGAATTTCGAGCTTCTTGCGCAGTCCATGTTCCAGCTTTTCGCGAATGTCCGGGTTTTCCTTCAGGAAAATGCGCGCATTCTCGCGGCCCTGCCCCATGCGCTCCCCGCCGAAGCTCAACCACGTTCCCGCCTTCTCGATCAAGCCCTTGTCCACGCCGAGGTCGATCAAGTCGCCTTCGCGCGAAATGCCTTCGCCATAGAGAATGTCGAATTCCGCTTCGCGGAACGGCGCCGCGACTTTGTTCTTCACCACTTTGCCGCGCGTTCGCGAACCCACGACTTTGTCGCCTTCCTTGATCGACTGCACGCGCCGGATGTCCACGCGCATGGATGCATAAAACTTAAGCGCGCGCCCGCCCGTGGTCGTTTCCGGGTTCCCGAACATCACGCCAATCTTCTCGCGAATCTGGTTGATGAAAATCAGGCACGTGCGCGACTTCGAAACGATCGCCGTCAGCTTGCGCAGCGCTTGCGACATCAGCCGCGCTTGCAAGCCCATCTGCGGCTCGCCCATTTCGCCTTCCAGTTCCGCCTTCGGTACGAGCGCCGCCACCGAGTCCACTACCACCACGTCCACGCCGCCCGAGCGGATCAGCGTCTCGGCGATTTCCAGCGCCTGCTCGCCGTTATCCGGTTGCGACACCAGCAGATTGTCCACGTCCACGCCCAGCTTCCGCGCATACACGGGATCGAGCGCATGCTCCGCATCGATGAACGCGGCTTGTCCGCCGAGCTTCTGCGACTCGGCGATCACATGCAAGGTCAGCGTCGTTTTACCGCCGGACTCCGGCCCGTAAATCTCGATCACGCGACCGCGCGGGAATCCGCCCACACCGAGCGCAGCGTCCAGCGACAGGCATCCGCTGGGAATCACGCTGACGGGCACCAGCACGTCCCGGCTGCCCAGCCGCATGATCGAACCCTTTCCGTACGATTTCTCGATCTGCGATATTGCCGCTTCCAGTAATTTCTGCTTCTCGTCAGCCATCTCACACCTCGGTGGAAGAAAATAGGAAATTCATGCACTGGAGCCGGTGGCTTCGGCAACAATCAATGATACCTGCCTTGTTCGCGCGCCTCGAAAAGCTCCGTTTCGAGCCGTTCACGCTCCTCACAGCTTAGAACATTGTTTGCAAAACCGTGCATGGCAACCCTGTTGAAAACAGCGCAGGGCACCTTACCACATGGGCGAACAAAAAGCAAATCCTAATGTTCGCCTTCTGTTCGCTAGGGAAGCGCCGTAGAGTTTGCGAGTTTGCGCTGCAATTGAAACCCCGCCGGATAAAGTCGACAATTCCCCTTGGTCTCGGCCGGTCAGAAAGAAGAACATCGCCTGACGTCCGGCGGAACGCTTGGAGGACGAGACCTAGACCTGCGTGCGAATGAGGTTACCACGCGGGGCACAGCAAAGTCGGCAAAGCGCTTGCTCATTTGCCTCTCGCCCGGGTCACAAAACGTACGCTCATGCGGCCTCAAGAATACTTATAAAAGCCGCGGCCGGATTTGCGGCCAAGCCAGCCCGCGGCCACATATTTTTTCAGCAGCGGACACGCGCGATATTTGGGATCGCCTAAGCCTTCGTGCAAGACGTGCAGGATGTCCACACAAATATCCAGCCCAATGAAATCGGCCAGCTCCAACGGCCCCATCGGATGATTCATGCCCGTCTTCATCACCGCGTCAACGGCCTCCGCGGTGGCCACGCCCTCCATCACGCAATACGCCGCTTCGTTGATCAGCGGCATCAGCACGCGGTTCGAAACAAAGCCAGGTGCATCGTTCACCGCCACCGGCTTTTTCTCCAGTTTTTCGGCAAGCTTCATGGTTGTTTCAAACGTCGCATCGCTCGTCTGCAGCGCGCGAATCACTTCCACCAGCACCATCACCGGCACGGGGTTCATGAAGTGCATGCCCACAAAGCGGTCCGGGCGGTTGGTCATCGCTGCGAGCGTGGTCATGGAGATCGATGACGTGTTGCTCGCGAGGATTACTTCTGGCCGCGCAAGGTGGTCCGCTTCCGCGAGCACCGTGTGCTTGATTTCGATTTTTTCCGGCACGGCCTCGACAATAAAGTCCGCCGCAGCAATTGCGCTCATTTGGGTCACGGGTCGCAGACGCTTCAAAACCGTTCCCTGACTCGCTTCTGGCAGTTTCCCCTTTTTGATTTCTCGATCGAGATTCTTTGCGATGGTTTCCAGCGCGCGATCAAGAACGCGTTGCTCCACGTCCTGCAAAATCACTTGGTAACCCGCGCGTGCAAACACGTGCGCGATGCCGTTCCCCATGGTTCCTGCACCCAGCACCGCCACGGTCTTGATCGAATCGATGGCCATTTCGTCTCTCCGTTACCAGGCACGCTTACGAGTTGCTGCGGGAATGAACGATCGCAGGAAGCGGTTTGTTCGTTCTCATCGTCGCCAAGAGCAAACCCGTCACTTCCTTCCACGCCCCGGGCATTTCACGTGGAACAAAGCTCGAGCGCGGCTTCATGAACCCCCACCACGTTTGCTTTCAGCAGTTCCCTAGAAGGAAACGCCCGATTTCGACCCCTGAGGGCCTGGTGTCAACCCGGCGCGGAGCTCGAGGGAGCTTCCTGGGCCCTCTTCGGGATGCCGCGCGACGCGAGCCACGCGGCAAGCATCGCGAATTTTTCATCCTGCGACCACGGCGAACCTAGAGGCCTTCCGAGCTCTGCAAGTCGGCGCGCAAGAGCGCTAGGCTCGGTCCGCAACGCTTGCTGCCCGATCTCCAAAAGTTGCCGCTCTCTTATTTTCACGGTGGCGAGGCCGGAACGTTTCGCGGCGCACAAAAGAGCTTCGCGGAAAAGTTCTCCGTCGGCAGTGTGAATCAGCGCGTGCGAGGCGAGAATTTTCTCGAAACTCGGGAGCGTTTTTCCCGAAGCTTCGAGCAGGCTGCAGCACTTCGCCTGGATGCCCTGCTTCTCCAGGTCGCATTGCAGCTTGTGAATCGCGCGATGCGCGAGGCGTTCCGCTTCGGCTTCGACGAGCGCGACAAATCTACGGCCTTCGCCGAGCGGCAGTTTTTCGGCGGTGTGATACGGCTGCCGGAAACGGTAGCTAAACGTTTCGACGAGTTGCACGCGTTCCCGCACAAGAACGCGCGGCGCACCTTTGTCCAGGCACACCGCAACCATCGCGGCCCACCCGGAATGCGTTCGAAAGCCCACCGTGGCCGGCTTCATGCTTCCATGCCTCCTTACGGCCGCGCGTCGATCGCGCATTGGGCGCACGACATTTTGCTCACTCCGGCGGCAGGCCTTCGACAACCTCTTTTACGATGTTCCGGGCTTTTGCGAGCTCGCCCGAAGAAACCGGCGGCGATTGCTTGCCATGTGAGGTCTCCCGGTGGACACGAATCTTGTTTTCCCGCAGAGATGCGACGAGCATGTCCCCCCGAACAGGGTCTTCGCCGGACCAGACTTCGACGCCGAGGTCCGGCGGACGCGGCATGTTTTCTTCTTCAGCTGGCGTGAGCGTTTCGGGAAGTCCTTGAATGACTCTTGAACGATCCGCAATAACTGCCGCCGGGTTGCGCGACGGCACGGCATCGGCGCCGGAAGCGTCGGTCGCGTAGGCGTCCTGCACTGCGGTTTCTGCTTTTTCGAAAAGGGAAAAAGGGACGCCCATCGGAAAGGCCGGAAAGTTCTTCAGATTGAACAGATGGTCTTCGCGGCGGACGGTTTTGTGGGGAATTCCCGCTTCGTCGAGTACCGTCGAAAGCTCGGCGTCGAAGCGCGCGTCGTCACCTTGCCAAAACGGACAAAAGGGATCTTCTTCGTCGCCGGGCGACCCGCCGGGAGTCGATTCGAACGAATCGGTTCTCGCCGGCGGAAGTTCGTCGACCAAATCGACGTCGCAGTCGGTCGAGTGAGCGAACCCGGGGCGGTACTCGGCGCAACACTGCGGGCAAAACATAACCGGCAGTGTAACACCAACGGTGAGCCACGAGTGATCGGCGTTCGCTCGCGTCTTTGTGGCCGAAAGGCAGGAGTGCGATCCCTCGTGAATACTTGCAACCCCGTAAAACTAAGGCACTTAAGGCTGATCATCGGGCGAGGCGCTTCCTGCGTCTTTTTCGATCTCTGGCGCGTATAACAGTTAGAATGAACGCCACGAACTCATGTCCGAGCGCCAAGCAAGCTGGTTTGGCCTGTACCTCGCATCCGCCCGGGGCGCTGAGCTTTTTCGGGAGCCTGGACGTCTTGGGGCCGGCCGTCACGTTTTCCACGCTGATGGGCGATGAAACAAAAACCATCGCGCGCGGCTTGCAGCGGCGCGATCCCGACCTGCTCGACCGGCTGATCGAACAGTATCAATACCGACTTTTCCGCTACCTCATGTACGTTACCGGAGACAAAGCGCGGGCGGAGGACTTTTTTCAGGAGACTTGGATCCGCGTGCTCGAGCGCGGCCACCAGTACGACGGGAAATCGAAATTCGAAGCGTGGCTTTTCGCCATCGCCCGGCACCTGGTGATCGACTGGCAGCGCACAAAAAAAGCGCAAAGCCTGGACGCGCTCGTCGATCCGCAGCAGGAGAAGCCGTTGCAGGTCGCCGATGAAAACGCGCCCTCGCCGGTCGATCACGTGCTGGCGCGAGAGAGGGAAGAAGACGTGCAGGCTTCGCTGCGGAAGATTCCCGCGATTTACCGCGAGGTACTGGTTCTGCGTTTCCAGGAAGAACTGCAAATCGAAGAGATGGCGGGATTGCTGAACATTCCGGTATCGACGGTGAAGTCGCGGCTGTATCGTGGGCTCGACGCGTTGCGCGGGGCCTTCCAAGAAGGTGGGGCATGAACGAAAACCCACACGCGCGCGCGTCGCTGTTGGTGGCCAAAGGCCGAGTGGAAGGACTCGCGCAATCCGAGAGCGACTGGCTGACAGCACATCTCGAAGACTGCGACTCTTGCAACGAACACGCGCGGCGGACCGACCGCGCACTAAGAGCTCTGCGCACGGCGGCAGTTTCTTTGCCGGCGGATCTTGCCAGCCGGACACAGTTCCGCGTTCGGCTGCGCGCCATGGAATTGCGCGAACGCGAACCTAAGCGACGGATGCTGTGGTTGGCGTGCGCGGCTTCCTGGGTTTTTGGCATTGCAAGCGCGCCGTTCGTTTGGCGGGTGTTTGAGTGGTTTGGCGAGCTCACGGGCGCACCGAAGCTGATCCTGGAAATCGGTTTCGGGCTTTGGTGGACGATTCCCGCGCTGTTCGCCGTGATTGTGCTGCTGCTCGAGAGCGCGCGGCACCCGGGCGAGCCTGAGTGGATGAAACCGGACCGTTCGAGAGAGCTCGCTGCGAGGCGAAACTGATCCCGCGCCCGGCTCGGAGTGCCAGCGGTGGGAAGGTCGCACCCTCGACGCGTCCGTCGATGGAGCGTAGCCGAAGAGGAAAAAGATGGCGGATTACTCGCAAAAAGTGACGAGTTCCTTCAATGAAAGAATGCGGCTGATGCGCGTTCGCAGGAGAAAGGAGAAGCTGCGCTTTGCCGATGAGTTTCGCATTATCCCCCGATGGGTGATTGTTCTGGTGGTTGTGCTGTTTCTCATCGCCCAGGGCATCGCGGTTTTGGTGAACCTGACCGCTCCCGAGCGCGGCGACCAGATTTTTCCACCGGAACTCAGCGAGCATGGCCACCTGGTGCTGGCCTCTCTTGCTCTTGCCGGTATCATCACACTGGCCAGCGTTTTCTTCGCAGCTTTCATCTTCCTGACGGCATACGTCAATCGCGATGCGGCCCGTCGCGGCATGAACTCCTTTCTCTGGACCATTTTGATACTCATTTTCTTGCCCACCTGGGGGCTCATCGGCCTGGTCATCTATTTTCTCATGCGCGAGCCGTTGCCCTATCCGTGTCCGCAGTGCAGCGCGTCGGTCAGCGCGCGGTTCAATTTCTGCCCCAACTGTAAATGCAACCTGCAACCGTCCTGCCCCCAGTGCAAGCGCGAAGTGACGGAACTCGACAAGTTCTGTCCGTACTGCGGAACGGATCTAGCGGCCAGCGGATCGAGCGAAAGAATGCAGCCCAGTCCGGCGAGCTAGGCGTGCTCGATGAGAATCTTCCGTCGCAAGCAATCCACCAGAGAGAACGGCGCCTCGGCGGCCAAGGCGCTTTCCCCTTCGCAGCTTCGACGGCACAGCCGAGGCGGTCCCCTACAGGCAGCCATATAGCTCGCCGGGACACCGAAGCACCAAGGTTTATTTCGGCGGCGAGGCTTCGAAGATCGCGAATGGAGCGCCTTGTGGATCCGCCAGCACGGCGATGCGGCCGATATCTTCAACCGGCATCGGAGGCATGAAGAGTTGCGCGCCGAGATTTTTGGCCTTGGCGGCGCTGGCATCGCAGTCGGACACCTGCAAATAAATTTGCCAATAGGCCGGCGCCGCCGGATCGCGAAACGCGGGCGGAAGAATGCCCCCAATGAACTCGTCGTGGTTGAAGAGATGGTAGTAGTTGTGGCTGGGTTCTTCGTCTTCCGTCCCGATGCGCCATCCAAAAAGCTGCCCGTAGAAGCGGCTGGCGGCTTGTTGCCCGGGGGTGCTCAGATCCGCCACGCAAAACGTGCCTGGAACTCCCTTGATGCCGAAACCCCTGTGCCGCTTGGTCTGCCACACGCTGAAAGCCGCACCCGTGGGGTCCTCGAGAACAGCCATTCGCCCCGCGTCGAGCACATCCATCGGCGGGGCCAGCAATTTCGCGCCCAGCTCCGCCGCGCGCGAGACAGCGGCGTCGGCATTCTCCACCGCGACGTAGAGATTCCAGTGCGCCGGAATGCCTTGCTTTCGCCGCTCCGCTCGCAGCGCATACGCGGCTCCTACATCGCGGCCGTCTACCTGGAACATGGTGTAGAGCTCGTCCGGGCCTATCGGAAACTCGGTGAAGCTCCAGGCGAAGAGTTCTGAATAGAATTTCTTGGCCGCGGCATGGTCCGTGGTGGCCAGCTCCATCCAGCAAAAATCGCCGGGCGCATGTTTTTCAACGATGGCCATTTCCCGCCATATTACGCCTCCCCTGCTTCGGCGCAATGCCCATTGCGGCGCCCTTTTGTCGTCAGGCCCGGGCGAGGAGGCGGTCAACGCGGTTGCTGACGTCGCGGAGATAGGCCTCATCGCCGGGCTCAAGCTCGACGACGGCGCTGCCGGAGAAACCGATTTCACCGAAGGCCTGGCGCACGGCCCGCCAGTCCACGTCACCTTCGCCGAGGTTCACCCAGGCGTAACCGTTTTCCTTGCGCTTGAAATCTTTGAGGTGGACCTTGACGATACGCTTGCCGAGCGTGCGAATCCAATCCTGCGGATAGCCGTAAAGCACCACGTTGCCCACGTCAAACCAGGATTTGATCCATTGGCTGCGGAACTCGTCGATGTACGTGACCATTTCGAGTGGACTGAGGAGGAATTTGTTCCAGACTTCCTCGATGGCGATGACCACCTTCTGTTCTTCTGCGAGCGGAATCAGTTTGCGGATTTGTGCCTGCGAGCGCGTCCAGGCCTCGCGGTAGGAAGTTTGAGGGTTGACGACCGCGGGAACAAGCAGCACCGCGTCAGCACCCCAGAGCTTGGCGTTGCGGAGGGAGGTGCGCATGCCGGCGAGACTTTCCTCCACGACGGCGGGATCGCCGGAAGAGAGCGGATACTTCCAGTGGGCCATGTTCATCACCGAGTCGATGCTGATGGAGGCAGCGTCGGCGGATTTCTTGATTTCTTCGGCGATTCGTTCGTCCGTGGTGGTGGGGGCCTGGACGACCTCGAAACCAACATCGCGCGCCATCTTCAAGCGATCGGCGAAGCTGAGTTTTTCGGGAAGCATTTCGAGGAGGACGCCCTTTTTGATGGACATGGCGGCGGAATCTGCCGGGGCTCGAGCCGTTTCGTCCCGGGAGGCGGGCTCTCGAAGCAGGGATGCCGCAAGACGGGCGTTCAGAGGAGCGGCAAAAGTGGCAGCGACCGAGGATTTTACGAATTGGCGGCGGGATGAGTTGCGCATGGCAGACCTCGATAGATCCTCGTTCTGGACGTGGCTGCCAGATGTGACGCAGCATGCCGCGCCCCTGCAAAACGTGTGAGGATCAAGTCAATTTGTTCAGGTCCAGCTTGGGATCCAGGGTTTCCGTGGACTTCACGAGCTCCTCCCAGGTGACTTCGCGTCCAGCGTTCGCTGCCAAGCGCGCCATCATACAGGAAAGCGCGGACTCGGCGCCTTTGGCCGCTTGATTATGGAAGTTGCCGCTGGTGATGCTGGCAACGAAGGCTTTCTTTTTCTCGGGATCGGCAAGCTCGAGATTAGAAGTGAATTTTCCGGTGACCGAAAAGCCCTGGTTGGTGGAGTCTTTTGGCGCAGAGGCTTCCCACCGCCACGGTTCATCGCCCCAGATTCCAAGCGTGCCGAGATAGGGAGACAATGACGTGCCTTTGGTGCCGAAGAAGCGCTCGGACACGTCCCACCAGCCTTTGGCAAACTGCGTTGAGCTGAAAGTGACGTCGACGCCGTCAGGGTAGTGCAAAACCGCGTTGTAGTTTCCATAGCAGTCGCCGTCACTGGCGGGACGGCCGAGACGGCTGCCGGTGGCGGATGCTTTCAGCGGATGCGCCTGAAGGACCCAGTTGCAGATGTCGATGACGTGGATGTTTTGCTCGACGATGATGTCGCCCGAAAGGGCCCGGTCATAGATCCAATTGCGGAGGCGGCGCTCGGCAGGCGAGGCTTTGGGCCAGGCGGGCCGGTCGATGTAGCCGGTGAGGTAGTAGGCCTCGCCGCAGGCGATTTTGCCTAGCGCGCCAGCGTGAATGCGGCGCACCATTTCGACGAACGGGGGGCAATCGCGGATCTGGAACCCGACGTCGAGACTCAACTTGCCTTCGGCGCGCTTGCCGATCTCGATGACTTTTTTCGCGCCGGGCACATCAACGGCCACGGGCTTCTCGAGATAGACGTGCTTGCCTGCGGCGACGACAGCTTCAAGGTGCTGCGGGTGAAAAAACGGAGGCGTGGCTACCACGATGGCGTCGACTTCCTTGGAGGCGGCGATTTCGTGGAAAGCATTCGGCCCGACAAACAGCTGCGAGGAATCGATCGCGCTGAAGCCTTTCGCTTGCTGGAGCTTGTCGAAGCTGGCGCGAGCGGTGTCGAGCTGATCCTCGAACATGTCGGCGAGCGCCACGACACGCGCTCCGCCGGTGTCCACCAGATTGGTGGCGTCTTCGGTGCCGCGCCCGCCACAGCCGAGCAAGCCGACGCGGAGCGCGGAGTTGGCGTCGGTGCCGCGAATGAGCCCGGGCTTGATAAACATCAGACCGGTGGTGGCAGCCGCGCTGCCGATAAATCTGCGGCGGTTGAGTCTGTCGGCGGAGTCTGGTCGTTGATTGGTATTGGCTGACATGGTGTTCCCCCTGCTCGTGTCCGTGCGTGTCGTGAGCATCCTACTAGGCTTTTCGTCGCGAGGGGTAGCCAAGAAAAGACAAGAGCGGTGCTGACGGATTGCCGCCACGCTGAAAGAAAGAGCGCGCTAGCCGATAAGCGCCTCCAAATATTCTTTTGCGGCGCGCACATCCTCGATTTGCTTGGGGCCGGAAATCTCGCGCTCGATGGTCACCGCGCCGGCGTATTGCAGCTGTTTCAGGCGCGCGATGATCAGCGGAAAATCCACTTTGCCTTTGCCGATGGGAACTTCTTCGCCGAGTTGGCGCGGATTCGTGGGAAACAGGCCGTCCTTGGCGTGAATTCCCTGAATGTAAGGCGCGAGAGTTTCCATGGCATCGACGGGATTGGCCTTGCCGTAAAGAATGAGATTGGCGAGGTCGAAGTTGACGCCCTGATTGTCGAGCCCGACGTCGCGCATCGCGCGGACCAGCGTGATGGGCGTCTCCTGGCCGGTTTCGTAGCGAAAGTTCTGCCCGTTGTCTTTGCAATACTCGGCGACTTCGCGCATGGCGGCCACGGTTTCCTTGTAAAGCGGATCGTTGGGGTTTTCAGGGATAAAGCCGCAATGCGTTTGCACGGCAGGAATGCCGCATTGCCTGGCGAAGGCGGAAGCTTTTTTGAGGTGCGCGATGCGCGCGGCGCGGGTGTCGCGGGGGACGAGGCCGATGGTGAGCGGGCCGCCGTAGAAATCCCACACTTCGCGGCCCGGGCCGCCGACAACACAAGAAGTGGCCTCGACTTTATTGCGCTCGAGCGCCTGGCGCAGCCCTGCGGCGTCTTTCAGGTCAAAATCGCTGACGAAAACCTGGCAGGAGGGCAGGCCCAGGTCGCGGATTTTGGCGATGGCCGCGCCGGGATCGTTGCCGATCGCGATGATCAGTCCGAGGCGCAGAGGCTTTTTGCCTTGGTTCGAGGCCACCACGGGCGCCGTTTGGTTCGGCGGGAAGGCGGGCGCTTTATCCCCGGCGGTGGTGCATGCTTGTGTTGCGCGGGGCAGGGCGTTCATCCCCAAGGCCACCGCCCCCGCAGTAGTGTGAAGAAAAGTTCGCCGATTGGGTCTTTGCGCCATGAGGGCTCCTCGCTCCAGAATGTTTCGCAAACATACCGTGCCGGCCCCGGAGAAGGTTACCGGGTCACGAGAGACGTGCACTTTATCACAGCCGCCAGGAGCGAGAACGTCGAACCGAAAACGCGTTCGTCTTTTTCTCGAAACAGAGCATGCGGCGGGACGCGGACGCTTCTGGTTCGCGGCACACTACTTGGGATGGCGCGTAAAGATCCTTCCCGCAATCGTCGCAGCTTGGGCGAAACCGCGCATAAATCCCGAGCCAAGGAATGATCGCGTCGGTCAAGCTGACGGAACTGTGTGTCTTCTTGGAGACCTGTTCTTCGGAGAGGATAAAAATCGTTTTTCGAGGAACACTCCCGGGCAGTATTGAGCGTTTTCCCACATAGGAAGTTCGCGGGCCCGGAACGGCCCGGGAGATTTAGGCGATTTTTCGAAGATTTGACTCGACTCCACCAGCAAGAGGAACGCTCGACGCGTCGCGCACTAAGGAGTTCAGACCCGCTCCACGGCCAAAGCCACGGCGTTTCCGCCGCCGAGGCACAGTGCGGCGACGCCGCGCTTCAGGTTTCTTCTCTGCAATTCGTAGAGCAGCGTGACCAGGATGCGCGCGCCGCTCGCGCCGATGGGATGGCCAAGGGCCACCGCGCCGCCGTTCACGTTGACTTTTTCGGGAGTGAGTTTGAGCTGCCGCGTCACCGCGATCGCCGCGACGGCAAAGGCTTCGTTCAACTCGACGAGGTCCACGTCCTTGTCGCGGTCCCAGCCGGTTTTTGCGAGCAGCTTTTCGACAGCATCCACCGGCGCTATCATCACCCATTTGGGTTCGACGCCGCTGACGGCCTGCGCGACGATGCGGGCCATGGGCTGCTTGCCGAGGCGCGACGCGTTGCGCTCGCTGGTGACCACCAGGGCGGCAGCGCCGTCGCTCGTGCCTGGCGCGTTGCCCGCTGTGACGGTTCCATCTTT
>Ga0306922_10003550_pt1 | contig 14598 bp, 11 predicted proteins | sample sta12Cox44000082_FD_203758 | JGI IMG/M metagenome (GOLD analysis project Ga0306922, IMG submission 203758) | Lab enrichment of tropical soil microbial communities from Luquillo Experimental Forest, Puerto Rico - statoxic.12C.oxic.44.000.082 (v2)... | ecosystem: Environmental > Terrestrial >... | reverse complement strand
CGAGTTCCTCGGGTGTGTCAACTCTGAATTGTGATTGCAAGAGCGGCGGTTTTCAAGCGTAATCCAGCTAAATATCGAAGAATGTAGCGCCCAGGGAATATCCAATAGCCTTATGGCGGACAAGTCCCGACTCACGTGATCGGGTCGAGATTAGCGCGGAACGACTCCCGCACGGCGCGTACTTAAGGATGTCTCTCCACACCGCGGTTGCGTTGGGTCTCGTAGCCGAACATCGCGCACCAACGCTCCCCAATGCGACTTGTGCAAATCCGTGCCGCATTAGGATTTTAGACAATCCTCAAGAATCCTGATCCATCACCTGAATCAGCGGTTATTCCACTAGGTCGAAATTGGCCGAGCTGGGCTTGGTATGGTTGCCGGCAGAGTCAATTGCCACCAATTGAACCTGGTAGGTACCCGGTGGCAGTCGGTCAATCGGCAGCTTCAACCCCAGCGGCACTACCGGATTACCCGCCTTGACCGAACCCGAGGTGTCGGAAACGCCCGCATCGATTTTCTTTTCTCCGGTCTTACGGTCGACAATGATGATTTCCAATCCGACTTTGGGAGGATTGGCTTCTTTCAGCAGAGGCTCGTAGGCCTCAACATAGATCGCAGCTGTGTCAGACTTCTTGAAGCGATTCGATGCTGCGGGAACCACTTCCATTCCCTGCGTGAGCAAAGGCTTGTGATCCTCAAGCAACTCGGAGTCGAGCGTTGTGTCTTCTGACCCGTATTTGTGCACCTCATGGCTCAGCGCAACGGCGCTAAGCGCAAACTGTTTGCCATCATAGGGGTCGATGGATAACGGCTCCTCCACCTTGCCGAAGCTTTCGCCGCCGGAGCTGAAAACGACTTTCAGGGTGTACTGCCCGGGCGCCACCTCAAACTGGTTCTCGTAATGAAATGGCTTCTTCTGGAAGTCCTTAAGCTGGTCTTTGTTATCGAAGTTCAATTCCACGCTGTCGCTGAAGCGGGCCGCGACCGAGCCATCCGGTTTGTACGCAATCCCCAAAATGTTGATTGTGGCGTGTTGTTTGCCATTCGCTTTCTCAAACTTGATGGCGCTCGGCGGCATTTCCAGCGCCAGGTCCACACGCGCAACGTTGGCTGAGGTAAAGAAATATGGAGCCAGCATCGTGGCATCGACGTTGCCTGCCTGCGAAGCCGCAGCCCTGGTCTCCAACTCCTTCGCCGCGGGCTTGCCTGCCAGAAAATCCACCGGCTTGGTGTTGCAATAGCCGCTGCGCGCCCGCACGATGGTTCCTCCACGGTCCACTTTCACTTTCAATGTATGACACGATCCCTCATCGGAGTCGGGTGGCGTGTAGCCGAGGGTGTAGTACTCAACCTGCTCCTGGGCGACCTTCTGCAAGCCACCTAACAGGTCGTTCGTATTAACGATGACGAACCCACCCGTGCCTTCGGCCAACTCGTACAGTACTTGCTGATTCGTGGTAGCGCTGGGGGGGAAGGGAGGGACGATCTGGCGGGGTTGATTAAACGGGTTCAGCGTTGAGACCGGCATCGGCGTCGAATAGCCCGCGCCCCCGTGTCCGCCTGTACTACCTGTGCTACCTGTGCTCCCGCCAGCGTGCCCTCCTCCACCGTGCCCTCCTCCTCCACCGCCGCCGCCACCTTTTTGTCCATCACCCGCGGGAAACGCAACATATTCCAGGTGCGGAGACGCTACTGGCGCACTGCGCTTGACCATCAAATCAAGATCCGGGTTCAGCAATCCGCCCCCCTGAAGGCTCGACGGCATCTGCAGAATTGCACCTTGTGGCGTCGGGGCCGCAGTCGCGGGGCTAAGGAGCCCGCGGACATCGATGGGATAGACGGCAATGTTGGCTTTGTTACACACGCTGATCAGTGCGGTTAGTTCTGACTGCACCTCCGAATTCCAGGCAAACCCAGCCGTCAACAGCACCAGACTCTTGCGGCCAGGTACGCTGGCAAGATTCTTGGCCACGGCCCGCAACGCGAGCAACAAGGTGCGCGCGCCGTAATCGGCCTCTGCTCCATACAAAACGGGGAGATTGCCTCCCACGGCTGCTACCTCCACCGGAGCCGTGGTGTTGGGATTCACTACTGAAATCTTGATCCCGCTCACTACCTGCTTTAAGCGCGCCGCGTCCGATGAGAAGTTCTGAGCGACGTGAACAGTTCCGCCATAATTGATAATCGCCATGTAGCGGTTCGGACCGACGTTGGCATCGATGAACTTGGCCGCTGCCGACCGGGCCTGCGCCTGGTCTCCGAATTCCATCGTTGAATTGTCGAAGAACAGCACCATGTAATGCTTCTGGCCAGTCGTCGGAGATGCTGGATCCGCTTCATAAGAGAAGCTCTTGATCGGTTGCTCTTTGTTGTCCTCGAAAATCTTGAAATCTTTCTGAGTCAGATCGCGGATGTAATTGCCGTGCTTGTCGGTGACCACCGTATCTACCAGGACGAGGCGGGTTTCTGCTTTGATGACGGGAGTGGAACCTTGCGCGTTGGCGGCATCCGCAGACTGCGTCGTTGCTTGTTGGGCATGCACCGCTGGCGTAACGCTAAGTTTCCCGATGGTGCCCAAGGCCGCAATTAGCACCGGCCCAATCAACAGAGACGAACGGTAGCGATTCATAACAACCCTCTTGTCTACGGGATTTCCACTGCCCCGTTGTGCGCCGACAAGTCTCCTTCATCGTCACGCACGACGCAGCGGACCAGGTAGCTGCCGGGCTTGACGTCGAAGTTGGCCCGCAGTGTCACACCCTTGTCCAACTTGTTCTGCAGTGTGTTGTCGGTCAGGCGCATTTCCAACGTCTTCTGGTCGCCCTGAATGAAATTGCCATTGCGGTCGAAGAGAGCGGAGACAACGATCAAGTCATTGCGATTGCGGCCATCTACCTTCTGATACCGAATATGACGAACATCGACTCGAACCAGCACTGCCAGCTTGGCCGCGTCATCCCTCGTCTTGAAGAATCTTGTGTTCAGTTCAATTGGCAGATCATTGCGTTCCTCCTGCGAAAAGACAGCATCCTGAATATCGCTCTTAGCCTGATCAGCAGCGCTCTGTGCGCGGTTGGGAGCGTAATAGCCCTTGCGCGCCTGCAAACTGTAAGGGTGCTTATCGTTCAGGGTGACTTTCAGCGCGTGATATTTGCCGTCATTCTTCAGGTTCTGCGGCACAAAGCCCAATACGTAATAGTACTCAGGGGCGGCGGCGGTTCGCCGGAAGCCTTCCACCGGATCGTTGCTGTTGTGGAAGTATGTGCCCCCCGTGCCGTCAGCGAGCTCGGAGAGGACTCCACTTTCCGCAACGACGCTCCGAGCCTCGTACTGATTGTAGAAAGGCAGAAGGGCTGGGCTCGGCAGCCGCGATTTGGTGATGTCGGGTGCTCCTCCGGCGCCAACCGTGGATAACCCGCGTCCATCTAGCGTGCTGATGATGACGTTGGAGCGCAGGGCACGTTCGATGATGTCGACTTCTGTTTGAAGAGTATCGATTAAAAGAAAGCCTGGTGACACAAGCACAACGGTACGCTGGCCGGGCATCAGAGCGGTCCGCCGAACCACGTCACGCAGGGTTCCCAATGCCAGTCGCGACTGCTCGGTCGCATTCACTAATATTTGCTCAGTCGTCGAAATCGCGACTTTTTGTCCTGCTGCTTTAGCCGCAAGAGCCTGAGCAGGTGTTGCCGTCGGCAACTGCAGGCAATCCACGGCATCCTGAGTCGCGATCTCCAGCGCCTGTGGATCGTGCTTGTTCATGATCTGATCGGCCATGTAATACGAAATGTCGGGGCACTCTCCGCCCGGCTCGTAATTACTAATGGGGCTCGGCTTGACGCGCATCAGGGCGTCGCGCAGTTTCGCTCGGTCATCCGTGAAGTCAAGCATGTCGGTGCCCGAAGTGGTGTACACAGCGGCGCGATCGGTGGGCAACAGCGTGTTCAGGTGTTGGAGCGCGGCATTTCTCGACTGCATAACATCGCCCGCTCCCAAATGCATGTCGTCGAAAAGGTAGGCAACATATCTCCCGGGGATCTCAGGCGCTGGTGCTTTGTCGGTAGAAAGACCTCCCGGCGGTGCCTTGCTGGCCGCTTGCTCGATCGCAAACCTTGAAACAGATTGCGGCTTACCGTTATCGAAGAGCTCAAAATCTTCTTTCTTGAGATTGCCGACAGCGTGGCCCTGCCCGTCACGAACAACTACGCGCACGACCACGAGGTTTACACTGACTTTGAAGGTCGTGTCGCTTTCCTGATGCGTGGTGAGTTCGGCTATGTTCTTTTCATCATTGCCCTGCGAGTTCGATGTCGCGCCGTTTGGCTGCGCCGGGTTCGGCTGCGTCTGAGCCGGAGTGGTTGTTTGTGAAGCCGGCGCTTGGCCTGCCGTTTGCGACGCATCCGACTGTGCGGTCAAGGCGCTCGGCCGCAGGAAGCATAACCAGGCCAGCAGCAGAAAGAGAACAGTACCGAATGGGATTTTCGCCGGCATAGGATGCCCGCCGGCTCGGCATCTCGAAGAAGCACTCATCGTAAGTCTCGCCGATCGAACCCGCAACGGCATTTTCCTGCCCGACACCATCAAGACACTCTACTATGGGGATAAATCCTATTCCGAATGCGACAAAAGTGCCAGAGTTTCACAACCCCAAGCACGCGCCAATGTTGCGCCACTACACTCTTCGCGGTTCATCACACATGAGTCAACCTTCGCAGGGTTTGAAAATGATATCGGGCCGCTGGTATAAGAGAGCCGCAGATGCGTGCAGATATTGTCCTTCGTGGCCTTGCGGTGTTGCTGGTCTGTACCTTACAGACCGCGATTCCCAGTCCAGCCCAAACGTCAGTCGGCGATGCAGCGCTTAACTCGGCCGATCAGCTCTATCGCTCCGGCCAGTTTGCCGCTGCTGAAGCTGCCTATCAGGCCATTCTAAGAAGCAATCCGAAATTAGTGCCTGCTCAGGTGGGATTCATCCGGTCTCTCTTGCGCGAGCAGAAGATCGACGAGGCCTATGAAGCCGCCACGGCAGATGTGGCTGACCAACCCAATCCGGCGCCTCTACGGGTAGCGATGGGGGATGTGCAATTTCGTCGGGGGCAGATGTCGAGCACTGAGGATTCCTATCTTAAGGCGCTGAAGGCGGATCCTAAGGACATCTATGCCTATCTCGGGTTGGCCCGCCTGTACCGCGCCTATTCGCTCTATCGCCACGCTTATGACGCTCTAACGCGAGCCCACGCGATCGCTCCCGACAACCCTGATGTGCAGCGCATGTACTTCGCACAGCTACCCCGGAAGCAGCGCATTGCCGCTCTGGAATCATATCTTGCGACTCCGCATCCCGACGACGCGGAAGAAACCCGGGAATGGCAAAGCTACCTCGAGTTCCTGAAAGCAACTGCCGACAGTCCCTTGCACAGCTGCAAGCTGATCAGCAAGGTTGAGAAAACGGACACGCACTTGGAGCGGCTGTTCGCCAATCCGCAGACGATCCGCGCCTTTGGGCTGAGCGTCAAGTTGAACGACCATAGCTACCATTTGCTGCTTGACACCGGCGCCAGCGGAATCGTTATTGGGCGCAAGGCAGCAGAGAAGGCTGGGCTAACACGCATCTCCGCTGAGCGCTATGGCGGCATTGGTGATCAGGGCTTGCAAACTGGCTATACGGCTGTTGCTGACCGGATTCGGGTCGGCGAGTTAGAGTTTCACGATTGCATCGTGAGAGTCTCAGACAAGGCCTCCATCGTCGACGAAGATGGACTGATCGGCGCCGATGTTTTCGGCGCGTACCTGATCGATATCGATCTGCCGGGAGAGAAGTTGCGGCTCGCGCCCCTGCCGAAACGCCCGGAAGACGCATCGGCACCTACCGCGTTAAAGACCGATACTGTCTCAGAACCAGAAGGTGCTGAACCATCGGACAAGGAGGAGCAAAGAGCCCAATCGAGCGAGTCTGTCTCTGCTTCCAAAGCCTCGAATCCAACCGTTGTCAGTGGCGCTCCGCGCCCACCGAGAGATCGCTATATCGCACCGGAAATGGCCAACTGGACCAAGGTTTTCCGCTTCGGACACAATCTGCTGATTCCTACCTATGTCAATGATTCGCCGGTCATGCTGTTTCTGATTGATACGGGATCGTTCAGCAACATCATCTCCACACGAGCTGCCCGCGAGGTGACCAGGATTGCGCAGTCGCGCACGCAGGTGCGGGGACTCAGCGGAAGTGTGAACCAGGTCTTCACCGCCGATAAAGCCAACTTGGTATTCAGCCACTTTCGCCAGCCGAACCAGGATATGGTGACAATTGACCTGTCCACCATCTGTAAGCACACAGGGACCGAGGTCTCCGGCATACTCGGCTTCAACGTCCTGCGCCAACTCGAGGTCAAGATCGATTATCGTGACGGCCTGGTCGATTTTGTGCGCCCAAACGCTGGGGGCAGGAATTGAAGAGGTTGCTGAGAGAAATGTCGGACGCCAGCCCGAGCAGAGTGAGATTGTGTTGGCGGCCGAAGGAAACCGAGGGCTCCCGTAGCCGGGGTTAATCCTGATTCTTCGACGCCCGGGTTGCCGGTACGGTGACTCTCCCTTTGCCTGTTGTGGGGGTGCGGGGGACCGATGCCACTTGGGTTTGCGGGCTCTGATCCAGCAAGTCTGCAGCTCGCACCTGATTCAACTCGACCCAGGTCTTGCGCCAGCGTTCGGCCATGCAGCGATCGATTCGCGTGCTGGCTTGCGGGAACCCGAATCCATCGTAGAAGCTCTCAAGATTCCCGCGCAGCGCGTCGTCATCGTTGAGTCGAATGATCTGAGCTGTCTGCTCGTCCAGCAGTCCGCGATAAGTCGCGTCGGCCAACGGATACTCACCGCGCCGAGTCGGTTTGCCAGTATCGAGATCGACATTCGGCGTCTCCAGGCTACTGCTCTTCACCTCACGCAGCGATTGCCGGTAGCGATCTATGGTCTGGTTTACGCTCTTGAAATAAAGGTCCTCGGTCTTCGGGGTTGGCTCTTTGAAATCATGGCCCGCAATGGCCCAACTTTGGGCACAACCCTGAAAAGAACGGCCATAAAGTGCGCCCCGGGCCCTGGCTTCTTATAGCCTGACCCCCACGACTTGACGTAATCGGCCTTCGAAAGGTGATAGAGAAAATGCTGCCGGTTGAAGGCCGGGATCTCCCGCTTCAACTCATCACCTTTCACCAGCAGTGCAACCTTCGTCATCTCAGGGATAATCTGGCTGACGCTGCGCCGATAGGTGTTGATGGCCAACTGCTCATTAGGCATCACGTCGGTTAGTTTCACGCCATAGGTGTCGTAGAAAGCGCGCTCGAGCAAAGGAGCAGAGACCTCGAAGCCGATGAAGTTGTGATAGTCCTCGGGTGCGTAGCGGCCCTTCGCCACTTGCAGGACGTCGAAGCCGAACTCGGTCCTAAGATGTGCCTTATGGTCGACGTCATAGGGTACGGCCGGACCAAACTGCCGTGCCAGCTTCGGATACTCCATGCCCACGGCCAAGTTGATGTACGGGTGCCCGTTGATGTCGGCAATATAGTGCGACAATGCCCCGAGCGCGAAGGCGTATTCGTCCAGGTCCTGCGCATCGTTTAGCATCGCCTGCACAAAATCTCCGCTGCGCACGTAGTGCACCAGGTCACTGAAGAGATGATTACCGAATGGATAGTAACCGATGTCCTGAATCACGGATCCGCCATAAGTGTAAGCGTGAGCTGTCAGAAGTTCCTGGTGCGTAGCGTCGGGATACCGTGCCTTGAGTTGTGGGACGATGTGATCCTTCCACAACAGGTCGATGATCTCTTCATGGGTCAGCACGGAGTAGCCCGCGCAGGCACGAACAAGGGCCAGCACGCAGAACATCACCCAGGCGCCAAGCAGCGCACATCGCCATTGCCTCATTTGGAAACCTCATTCGATGGCTTGCGCGATGGGTTCCTCAAATGCGGCCCAGCAGCAAGAGAATGAGCAAGATCATCAATATTAGCCCGAGTCCCCCGCTCGGGTAATAGCTCCAGCCCCGGCTGTATGGCCAGGAAGGGAATGCGCCAATCGCCAACAGCAGCAAAATCACCAAGAGAATGATCAACATTCGATTCGTTACTCCTCAATACGCAAGTACAAGCTCGTTATTGGAAGCTGGTTGTGCAGTGCTGGGATGCCTTGCGCACCCTTCGTCAGGCTTTGCCTTGCTTGCGGCGCTTTTGGCTGGTCGGCCGACTACGGCGTAACGACTGGGGTACTCGTCTCATCAGGGATTTGTTTTTCAGCAGCCTCTTAATTTAAGGGGTGGAATGCGCGATCAGAGTTCGGTATCGTTAAGGTCTTCATGCCCAAAAGCCAAACTGACGTCGGTGGTCGAAGAGAGCCACGAGCGCTTGCAAACGCTGTTCTTGGCGATGTTCATTTCTGGATTCCGGTCATCGTGCTGGCGGGCGGTCTGGCGGTGCTCCGTTGGGTGAGCTAACCTCGGCGCAACCGCTCTCGACGAGCGCAGACGAACCACCACGCCTGGAATCGGCGCGCCTACGAAAACTGCAACTTCTTGGAATTCTCTGTGGCTTCGCGGCCGGAGCCTGGCTGGGTGCAGCCGAGGCACCCACCAAGCTGGTGACGGCGGGCGTGTCGCCAATCGTGATTTCTCTGCTGATGGTTGCCGGCGTTTTCCTGGCTCGCTGGAGCTTGCCGGCGCTGATTCGCGGCACCAGCCAGGTTCGATGGGACATCCGCCAGGCGCCTCATCTTATGGCCTGGGGTGTTCTGGCGGGCTGTCTGTGGGTGGTCGCCAACACCATCACCATCTTCGCCATCCGCGACGTCGGGCTTAGCATTGCTTTTCCTCTCTGGAACATCAACAGCCTGATCGGCATTGCCTGGGGCTTTCTTTTGTTCAACGAGCTGCGCGATGCCGGGACTCGGCGCTGGTTCAGTGTCATCGGTGGGGCAGCGTTGATGTTCGGCGGCGCAACACTGCTGGCGCTCGCCTCGTCCGCGCAGAGCTCTCCCGAGCATGCATTTCGAGGCACCGTGGCCGCCTTAGCGGCCGGTGTGTTGTGGGGAACCATGTATGTTCCCTATCGCAAAGCTTATCTCACAGGGTTGAATCCGTTGTCGTTTGTCACCTTTTTCACGATCGGTGAGCTTGGCACTATGATCGTTTTGGCCCTGAGCTACAAGGGACCATCCGTGCTTGTGCACGAACTAATCCAGGCAAAGCATGCGCTCTTCTGGCTGCTGCTTGGCGGGTTCGTTTGGGTGATCGGAGATCTGTTTCAACAATACGCAGCCAAGTACGTCGGCATCAGCCGGGGGATCCCGTTGTCGAACACAAACCAGTTGTGGGGCTTGCTGTGGGGCATCCTGGTTTTTGGAGAACTGCACGGCCGTAGTTTGTCGCTCTACGTTCAGGTGATCGGTGGCTCCCTCCTGATGGCGGCGGGCGCAGGCACGATCGCCCTCGCTTCTGTCCCTGAGAAAGAACATGACCGATGGCGCGAAGCAGCACACCGCGAAGGCGAACGTTATGGCGTCGATGCCACGTATGTGCAGGCCGGTCTTGCGGGCGAAGATGCGGGATCAGCCGAGCGTCGTCGCCGCACCTGGCTCGATTGGGGGGTGGTGGTTGTCGCGACCTCAGTCTTTGTTGGATTGGCCGCCGTCAGTCATCCGCCCGAGATCAACCTCGACTGGAATGCCGTTGCGCTCCTGGCGGCAGCCATACTGTTTTTCCTGGGGGCGTGCGGAATCGCACTGTGGAAGGTGACCCGGTTCAACTGATCTGGTGGCTTGGCCGAGTTGCCATAGTCATGGCGTGATGGCGTTCGTTCAGTCCCTGTGGCAAGATACTTGGAGATGCCTGGTAGTCCTTCGCGAAACATGCTCGGCAACTTGGGGATTTAGGAGAGGTGGTAGAGCGGTTGAATACACCGGTCTTGAAAACCGGCATACGGGAAACCGTATCGGGGGTTCGAATCCCTCCCTCTCCGCCACTTTAGTCTGGACTGTACAAAATCTCTCTCTCATGCCCCCAAAATATGCCGAAAACGGAGTGTTCTCTACACTTGTGCTTGTGAAGGGACCGGAGAAAATAGCCGCCAAACAGCGTAGCCTCTCTTTTGCTGCGCTTTTTCTCCGCGGCCTGAGATGATTGGTGTTTGCTTTGGCAGAACGAAAGGTCTGAATCTACTGCGCGGAACCGAGGACTGGGACTGGTAAGCATGCAGGGAAGGGTGCATCCGGTACACGGAGGGTTCTCGGTCGACTCGGGACCGGGGAGGGGGACAAAGATCGGTGCCATGGTTCCAGTGGATGCTCGATAGCGGGTCTTCGGCAGAAGCGGAAGCTGATCAGGCCGCGAGCGCGGGGGCGGCATGAGACGAATGCGCATTCTGTTGGCCGACGACCACGCCATGATCTGCGCCGGCTTCCAGAAATTGCTGGAGCCTGAATACGAAGTGGTCGGTTCCGTGGGAGACGGTCGTTCGCTGCTGAAAGCTGCGCTGGATCTGAAGCCGGACTTGGTGCTGGTCGACGTCGCTATGCCGTTATTGAATGGGTTGGACGCAGGGCGGGAGTTGAAGAAGTTGATGCCCGGCATAAAACTCATTTTCCTCACGATGAATCCCGATCCCGACGTTGCCAGCGAGGCCTTCCGGATCGGCGCCTCGGGTTACCTGTTGAAAAACTCACCGGGAGAGGAACTGTTGAAGGCCGTCCATGACGTGGGCCGAGGGATTTCATACGTGACGCCGCGAATCCGGGACGCGCTGGAGCAAAGCTTCATCCGGGATCCAAAGTCCCTGGGTCGTCCCAAGCACCTGAGTGACCGGCAGAAGGAAGTCTTGCAAATGCTGGCTGAGGGCCGGCCGATGAAAGAAATCGCCTATATTCTCCAGATTTCCCTCAGAACCGTGCGCTTCCATAAGTATCGGATCATGGAAGAGCTGGGAGTCGGCAGCACAGCCGAGCTCGTACAGTACGCGATCAAGCACACCATAATCTCCCCGCCATAGGCGTTTACGATGCATTACAGTCCGTCGGTCGGCCTCCCTACTGTCCATTGTGACAGTAGGCACGTGCGCCTGCTTAGGCAAGAATGCTCGTTGATCTTGCAGCCGACGGCGCAACGTGGGGCGTATGGGAAAGATTCGAGTGTTGCTCGCGGACGATCATGAAACTATCCTGGCACGGGTACGCGTGGTGTTGGGCGAGGAATTTGACATCGTTGGTGCCGTACGGAATGGACGGGATGCCGTACTGGAAGCGCGGCGTCTCGATCCCGATGTGCTGGTGATTGATATCTCGATGCCGATTCTCGATGGATTGCAGGCAGTAGCCCAGCTGCGGACCACCAATCCCCGTGTCAAGGTCGTTTTTCTGACGGTTCATGCGGACCAGGATTTCGTGGCCGCCGCGTTTTCCGCCGGTGCTTCCGCCTACGTCACCAAGTCGCATGTCACGACTGACCTGGTTCCTGCTATCCGTGAAGCTTTGGAGGGAGGCACTTACGTCTCGCAATCGATACTGCCGTAGTGTTAACCTTCATCCGCCTTGCAAATCCGAGAGTGATTTTGGGAGCGTGGGTACTTGCGCAAGGACCGTCGAAAGGTCGGAAAAACGCAAAAAAAGGCGCTTCCAATTGCTGCCATCACCTTGGGTGCCATAGCGGTCGTTCTACTCGGGGCTGTGGCCTGGTACCGGACGAGCCGGTCACACAATCGGCCGGCCAATTCAGGCTCGACAGCCACCTATGTCGGGCAAGGGCGTTGCGCGGAATGTCATGCCGAGCAGACGAAGGCATGGCGCAGTTCTCACCATGCTCAGGCGATGCAGGTTGCACGTGACTCGACGGTTCTGGGCAACTTTGACGACGCCCACTTCACAAGAGATGGCGTACACTCTCACTTTTTCCGGAAGGACGGCAAGTTTTACGTCAATACGCCGGGGCCTGACGACAAGGCCAGCAATTTCGAATTTACCTACACATTCGGTATCCATCCGCTGCAGCAGTATCTCGTGCCATTTCCCCGCGGCCAGTTGCAGAGTTTCGTTGTGGCCTGGGATTCGCGCGACCAACAGCAGAATGGCCAGCGCTGGTTTGAGCTCTATCCCGACCGGAAGATTCGACCTGGAGATCCTCTGCATTGGACGGGGCGCAATCAGACGTGGAACTACATGTGCGCCGAATGCCACTCAACCAACTTGCGCAAGAACTACGATCTTGTTTCGGATACCTACGCTACCTCGTGGTCAGAGATCGATGTTTCTTGCGAAACCTGTCACGGGCCCGGATCGAATCACGTCGCATGGGCGCAGTCGCGTAAGAATGACCCGTACAAGAATCAAGATGCGCCCAACGGCCTGATTGTCAACTTAGCCCCATCGAGTGGCTCGTGGGCGGGCTCCGAGCCTGATACAGGCACGATGCATTGGAAGGGCCAACCTCGTTCCCATACAGAGGTCGAAACCTGTGCTCCCTGCCATTCCCGGCGGCATCCGATCACCGGCGATGCTCAGCCAGGGCAGCCTTTTCTCAGTGGCTATATGCCGAGCCTTCTGGAAGACGGCGTCTACTATGCCGATGGCCAGATCCTTGAAGAAGACTATGAATGGGGCTCGTTCATCCAGAGCAGGATGTATGGCGAGGGAGTGAACTGTTCTGATTGCCACGATCCACACACCGCCAAGCTGCTGCAGGTAAGCCTGAATGCGGTGTGTGGAAAGTGTCATTCGCTGGCCAAGTTCAGCAGCGAGCAGCACCATCATCACAAGGTCGACGGCGCAGGAGCGACTTGCGTCAACTGCCACATGCCGACGCGAACCTACATGGTTATCGATGTAAGGCGGGATCATAGCTTTCGAGTGCCCCGCCCCGACTTCTCGATCGCCTACGGAACACCGAACGCCTGCAACCAGTGTCACAATGACAAATCCAGCGCGTGGGCTTCAGATACGGTAGGGAAGTGGTATGGCCCAAACCGCCGGCAGGAGGCGCATTTCGTAGCTGCTCTTGATGCCGGGCGTCGTGGCTTGCCGAACGCTGAAGCTGCGCTCACCAAACTAATCTCAGACCCAAACAAACCTGGAATTGCTCGCGCTACCGCGCTGAATTTGCTGCCACAGTACCTCACCCCTACGGGTCTTCCCGCCGTGCAGGCAGCTCTGCGGGACGGGGACCCGCTCGTCCGTACTGAAGCTGTACAAGCCTTGGAACCTTTGGCGGCTGCCGAGCGCGTCCAGATGGCTGCACCTTTGCTCACGGATTCTATCCGGTCGGTGAGGATTGAGGCCGCACGGCTGCTAGCTGGCACGCAGGCTAATCTCCTGCAAGAGACGCAGAAGACGGAATTGGATCAAGCGATTTCAGAATTGATTGCCAGCGAGATGACCTCCGCGGAGCGGCCAGAGAATCACGTCAATCTGGCGTTGCTATACGTCCAGATGGGTCGAACCAATGACGCAGAAAGCGAGTTGCAAACCGCGCTGCGACTGGACCCGAACTTTGTGCCTGCGATGGTCAACCTGGCTGATCTGTATCGCATGCAGCAGCGCGATGACGAAGGGCGGAAGTGGCTGGAGAGGGCAGTTGCCGTTGCACCAAACGCCGCGGAACCGATCCATGCCCTTGGGCTGCTCAAGATTCGGCAAAAACAGTACCGGGAGGCGCTGGATCTGCTGTCCAAGGCCGCGACGCTACAGCCGACCAACGTTCGCTACAGCTACGTTTATGCGGTCGCGCTCAACTCCAGCGGTCAACCAGAACGGGCAATTACGGTGCTGGAAAACGCTCACCGGATACGACCTGCCGATCGCCAGGTGTTGGTTGGACTTATTACCTTCGAGCGCAACAAGGGGAAGTTGTCGTCAGCTGCTGCCTATGCTGAACAATTAGTGCAGTTGACACCTGATGACCCCAACGCACGTGCGATGCTGGCACAACTACAGGGACAGCAGCGTTGAGCCCCCGCAGCTGGATATTTGTACCCGATTGAAGGTAGCCTTCCTGTGGCTTACCCTAATCTCGCCTTCGCATCCACTTATTTAATTGCGTTAGGCCCCTTCCCAAGGACGCTTTCGTCTGGTTGCACGCCCGTCCCGGGATTCTGACTGCACCTGTCCCAAGTGACAGTTGCCCCCGACCTTCCGCTGTAGTGAAGGGGCAGCTACATCAAGATCCCCAATTGGGGTCAACGGCAAACGAGAATCCCGATGTCATGCCCATCGAAGTTGCGTCAAGACCTCGTTCACGTTGTGAACGTGTGCGGAAATCGGTTGACAAAGATCCGAAAACCATGGTCAGCAAGACCGCCGACGGTACCGAACACACCATCAAGTGGAACGACGATCATGCAAGTTGGCAGAGATGTCGGCGCGAAGGAATAGTCGAGGGTAGCAAGTCTCGGCAAAGTACACCGAAAAAGGCTGGGAGAAAACGGCGGCGGTTTGTGAGGGACTTGCAAAGCCGCTGCCAAAGCAGTCAACTGGACAAGCAGACGAGCAAAAATATCGTAAAGGGGCACAAGACATGCAACCAGCCGTTACGGCCACGGTGTGCTACCAGGCCTATGTGAAACGAACTCTTTG
>Ga0306922_10003544_pt1 | contig 14609 bp, 16 predicted proteins | sample sta12Cox44000082_FD_203758 | JGI IMG/M metagenome (GOLD analysis project Ga0306922, IMG submission 203758) | Lab enrichment of tropical soil microbial communities from Luquillo Experimental Forest, Puerto Rico - statoxic.12C.oxic.44.000.082 (v2)... | ecosystem: Environmental > Terrestrial >... | reverse complement strand
CTCGCGCGACCGCTGGGGCTGGTGGGTAGAGCCGCATCGACTCCCGGATGACCATCTCTGTGTACGGCAGTTTCGCCAGATCGGCCACCTCTGGTGCGCGGCCGCCCAACTCGCGGTCGAGTTCTTCGTGCAATTTCGCCTCGACCTCAGGATGCTGCGACAGCAGAAACCACGTCCACGTCAGCGCATTCGCGGTCGTTTCATGGCCCGCCAGAAAAAGCGTTAACATCTCATCGCGCAGTTGCTTGTCCGACATCCCGCCGCCATTTTCTCCGGCGGTTGCTGCCACTAACACCGAAAGCAGATCCTCTCGCTGTTTCTCTGAGTTGCGGCGGCTTTCGATGAGAACCCGGACGACTTCGTCCATTTTGGCTAATGCCCGCATCTCCCGGATATTGCCGGCGTTCGGCACCCATCGGGGCAACCGCAGGATCGAGTTCACACGCCGGCTGGCGGCGGCGAGCATCGCTACCATTGCCCCTCGGATTTCTGGCAATTCACTGGGAAGCTCCTCGCCAAAAAGGCATTGCGCGACGATGTTCAATGTCAGCTCCGCCATCTCACCGGAGATCTCCCGGACCTGTCCGTCGGCGAAGGAATCTAGTAACTGGAGCACTTGTGTCACCATCACCTGGCTATATGCCGCAAGCTGGCGGTGATGGAAAGCCGGCTGCATCAGTTTGCGTTGCCGCTTCCACACCGCTCCCTCGCTGACAAGCAACCCTTCGCCTGCAAACGGACCAAAAGCGTGCTTGAGCAATTCCGGTTTCCGGTACTTCTCCGACTGTTCCACCAGAATCTGCCGCGCCAGGTCCGGATGGCACAAGTGGTACACGTGGAGCGGTCCGAATCGATAATGAGCAATATCGCCGTACTCGCGCGAAACGTTCAGCGTAAACGCCAGTGAATCGAACCGGAAAACCCCCGGCAGCATCTGTGCGAGGATAGCCAGCGGAAAATTGATTCGTGGCCCATCCGGGTACTCTGTTCTCGTCATGCTGGACCTTTCTTTCAGAGTAGCGGAGTTCTGAGGGGGACACTCTTCATCAGTCAGGCGAAAACCTTATTGCTGCGATCCCCCTGCCAGCGGATACGTATCGACGGCCCCGTCCGCCAGCGAACGACACAGCCCAGAATCGCCTGACACAGCCTGAGCCAAGGAAAGCTACCCCTGGACCCAGCGTCCACGTTGGGGTGCCTGTCCGAAAGCGCGTTTAATCAGGCGTGTTCTTTGCGCCGCGCACGTACCAGCGCCAGCCGCCAGTAGCGCCAAACTGCTCGGATCCCGTAGCAAAGCCACAAAAACGCAACGACCGCTGGAATCACTCGCCAGTCATTCTCACTTTTAATTTCACCGAAGGATCCTAGCAGCACGAACGTGCCGATCGGCGGAAGTAGCCAGAACGCTGTGAACTTCATAATCCCCTCACCCACCCATAATCGTCTTACCCAGGGGCATTTTCCGCCTATAGGGCAATACCCCTATCCCCAGCCCAGGTAAATCCCCGAGTGAGAGCCCCTTGCCCTCATGCCTCATTCACTGGGCCTAATCCGCCTATTCCCCCAAATCCCCCTGTCCCCAGAGGGCGAAACTCCTCTAAGCTTCGGGCAGTAGCACGCTGCGGGCGCTGATGCCGAAAGAGTGCGGATGAACAGCAAGCGTAATCATGCGGCCTGATGGTGCGGAGCCCTGCCAAAATCCCTTGCGGTGGCCTACAATGCATCGCGGGGCCTGGGGTGATGGTCAGAGTCGGGGATCGTTGAACGACACGATATAATTCTGTTGGGAGAGACGACGACCATGTTCAGGCTCGTTCTCGTCATTGCAGTCGGAGGAATCAGCCATTTGGTGGCTGCCGATCTCACCGGGAGATGGACTGGCACCCTACAGACGAACGGTAGCCGGGTGTCCGTTTATTTGACCTTGAATCAGCAGGACGACAGAATCACTGGGTCAATCGCTACCGGAAATGACGCCAAACCCGTGCCGATCGAGAACGCCGAATTCCACGACGACAAGTTGGCTTTCGGTGTACACGACAATGCCGGTCAGTTGGTAGTATTCAGGCTATCGTTGACGGGCGCAACATTGGATGGCGAATCCACGGTCGGACTTCAAACGTCAAAGGCCACGCTGCGGAGGGGCGGGGTCTTGACAGTCGGTGGGGGAGGCGGTTCCGGGTATCGTGCGCCACTGAGCAACGGCAGTGATTTCGAGTCTGGTCAGGGCAGCGGCGGTGTCTACCGTGTTGGCGGCGGCGTCTCGGCTCCGGCACTGATCTATAAGGTCGAGCCGGAGTATTCCGAAGAAGCCCGTAAGGCCAAATATGAGGGCACGGTGATCTTGTACGTAGAGATTTCCCCGGACGGGCACGCCGTGAACCCGCGCGTGGTCCGCAGCCTCGGACTGGGCCTGGACGAAAAGGCCATCGAGGCGGTGCGCAAGTGGAAATTCCGTCCCGGCTACAAAGACGGCAAAGCGGCCACGGTGGTCGCGACCATCGAAGTGAACTTCCGGCTCTGACTTGTTGGTAATAGCGCCTGAGGAACTGGTGAGTTTCCATAATACCCTTAGCGGAAATTGAGGCTCACTATGCGGTTGCCACTCTTGACTGTGGCATGGTGGCCGCGTTTAAGGTCACAATCCGTGACCATAGAAATCGACTCTTCGCTGGTGATGAGATTCCCTCACCCGGCGGTCCGGGCTTGCTCACGCCAACAAACGGCATCGTAGCCCGCTCACTGCGTCAATCTCAACAGTTCAACGTAAACTCCAGCTCGTGCCTGATGACGGCTCGGCGATCCCCATTTTCCTGGGCCTCCTGACCACGCAAGACCGCGAGGTAGAGCCGTTCACGGCGCGGGCCATCAGGAGCAAGGACCATCAAAGCGTGAGCATTGCTCAAAAGCTCATCAGGTGTTCGGCGACAATTAGACTCCCCGGAAAAATAGTTGACGCCGGACAATCAGGAGTAAATTCCCCGCCAGTGAGGATGGATAAAACTTTGGCAAGCTCCTCGGGGCTGATGTCTCGATGCCTTGGGTGTCCATCAGCTCGCTCGGGAGGCACTTCTGGGGTTGGGACAATTTGAACCACGACCCTGTGGGGCACAAGGGGAGCGCCCTGGTCGCTAGCAACCTCAACGGCTTTCCGCTTCGGATAGACGTACTGAGTAAGTTCGGCGTTCATCTTGCCTCGAAGCTCAGGCTGGCATTTCGGTCGGTCGCTATCTGCACCATGGCCTCGATAGGATTGTGCCCGGGAGACTCCAGCAGTTCGCCGATTTCCCGTGTCTTCCGGTTTGGCGTTCCTGCTTTCCGCCCGCCCGTCTTGTGCCCGAGTGCCATCTATTCACTTCTGCTTTAGAGGATTTCTGACCAAGCTGAACCGCTCCTCCCGTGCCTCATGCAGCAATGGGTCCGGGTACAGCTAGTGGTTCGGTTGGGACTTGAAATGGTACGAGCAGCAGATTTTTGACCTTCTCGAGCCGCGCGCAGTGCGGACATTCCGGAGGACAGCTTGCGCTTGCGTGTTCGATTAGCCACGCAAGCTGATCGAACATCACTTCTACCAGCGAAGCTGGTTCAATGTAACAAGAACCGCGGCCCTCGTTCAGACTGGTCGGAGGGCCCGGCAGGGTTATTAGCTTAGCCATTTTGCACCCCCTCCCAGGGTTATAGATGCGCGAGCATCCTGTTTGGGTTCAGTAGGATCGGGTATTGAACCGCTCCTCAAGCCGGCTAATCCGTCCCTTAACGGATTTCATTTCCCGGTCTCCTGCTTCCGCACGAAGTAGATCCTCATCACGTTCTCGTCGTTGTCCTCCAGCCTCGTTGCCTGGGGCTCCGTAACCACCAAAGCCAGAATGGCTATTCTACGACTATGCTTTTCATGATCATCGAACAATTCAAGGATGTCTCAGCCATCGGTGAACGCTTTCGGGCGAAGGGCCGGATGCTGCCAGAGAACGTGACATATCAAACAAGTTGGATCGATCCTGCGCGTCTTCGTTGTTTTCAAGTGATGGAAGCATCAAACACAGAAGCACTGCGTCCATGGCTCGAAGCTTGGAACGATTTGATGGATTTTGAAGTGGTTCCTGTCGTCACGTCGGCAGAGTTCTGGTCAGCACGATAGGGCTTGCGCCTGGGGTGGTGGTTCCCACGGCTGCCGTCGAGGCGGTACGATCAGAGTTCAACCCGCGATGTCGTCCAACTCCAATGAACGTGATGGAAACACGCTGGTCCCGCTGGGGCAGTTTGGTTCGGCGTCAGAGCTTGAGGTTGTGATCGGCCTCCTACGAAGTAGCGGCATCCCTGCGGTCCACGCTGGCCAATACAATCCCAGAGCACCGCAGCAGATCTTGGTCCCGTTTGAGTTCGTCGCGGAGGCGAATCGACTTATCGCAGATGCGCGGGACGTCGCGCCGAGTCCTATCGCCACTACAGAGCAACCCGCGGACGAGCCAACCGAAATCAGCTGGCTTCTCGCTGGTGGGGTATTGATTGTGATCGGCCTTTGGTTGGGGTGGTCGGTGGTTTCGGTGAATCGCAGTGGCCGAAAAGTGGTTTCCGGAAACTGCACTTCGTCGCTCCACACGGTGGTGTAACGCCTGACGCGGTGATCTGGACTGACGATTCGAACCTTCCGGGGCTGCTCTGGATGACTATAAGATGCCAGAACATGCAGTCAGTGGAAGGGCTGGAAAGCTCGAGGCTCGCCTCCGGGTCGGTCGCTATCTGCACCATGGCCTCGATAGGATTGTGGCCCAGGGACTCCAGCAGCTCAGTGTTTGCCGGTTCGGCGTTCCCGCCTTCCGTCCGCCTGTCTTTGGCCCTCCTGGCTTCCGTCCTCCTGGCATATCTTCACTTCTACTTTACCGCACAAAGGGAATATGTTTATTTCTACTATTGAAACCCGCGCTGAAAGGCACCAGAGGCGAAACACCGAATCGACTCGGGTTCTAGGCAAGCGGCCCACCCGCTGGCAATCAATGCGACAATCGGCCAGCGTAGGAAGGAAAGTCTCGTACTGATAGTGGCCTTGCTGGTCGCTAGCGGGGAGTATTCAGCGCGGCGGTCAGATCGCAGGAGCTGTTAGCCGCGAAGTCCTCCAGATTTGCGCCCCGACAACGGTACAGAAAAGCCCTTTCCCTACAGGCAGCAAGACACCGATAAACGACCAGGCAGGGCTATGGCGCAGGCGCTGCACGGATGGCTCCAGCCTGTCATTCAGTCTGCTCAGCCTTGGATGTCGGAGGACATCGAAAAAGGGCAGCCGGTGGGAGGCGGCGCTGCTACCGCAAACCGAATCTCCGCCCCCAGGGCTTACACCGGCAGTGAAAATCCGGCCGTGTCTGGACGTGAGCTTTCGGCAATTAACCGGCTAAATCGTGGCAGAAGAAGATGGCCAGTCGAAAGGCGTTATTCTTTTCCAGTCGGGATTTTACTTGGGAGGTGAAGGTCCCGCCCTCGAGTTCGATCTGGGAAAGGCCAACGTCGCAAGCGGGACCCCCACGGTCACGATACTGTTGATCTCACTTTCCGCCGCGCAGTACAACCGCGAAGCCGATTGGGCCGAGGCGGGCGCGGAAGTCATTCTGCGTCGCTGCCCGATCTGCGTAGAGGATTCGATAGTCGGCCACGGCCGCCGGCGCAAGCAGGCTCACGATGAACACCATGATTGGATCGGGATTCGTCGCGGCGTCTGCAACCGCTGCGGCAAGACGTTCACCTTCCTACCGCCCTTCTGTCCACCCTACGGCCATTACAGCCTGATCGCCCGCAGCCAGGCGCTGCGCCGCTATTTTGTCGAGGGATGTGGCTGGGAGGCTGCGGCGCCCGCGGTGAAAGATCCCGATCGCGTGGCCGATCCCTCCACGTTGCGCCGATGGTTTCGCAGTCTGGATTCCTCTCTCCCGCCGTTTTCCTATTTGCGCCGGACGATGCTGGCCCTCAGCGCTTGGCTGCGCAAGACCGAGAACCTGGTACACGATTCCCTGCCATTGCGCTGGCACACAACCTTTCCGTTTCTCGCCCGGTTCTGGCCCTTGCGGATTTAAGAGACTGCGCGCCCGCCCACCATCCTTGCCTGGGAAGATGGCTCCCTTCCGCTTACGCTCGACTCTGGAGGTGAAAGGGCGCCATGGTCGAGGATTTGGAGCGGCTCAAACAGCGCATTCCGCTGCTGGAGTATTTGCAGCGCCACAACTGGAAACCTTGTCGCGCCGGCTCCCGCCAGGAGTGGGTCGGGCTGTGTCCCTTACACCAGGAAACTCACCCTTCTTTTTACGTCAATGCCGCCAAAAACCTGTTCTACTGCCACGGCTGCGGTCAGGGCGGCGACCTGATCCGCTTTGTTCAGCTCTTGCTCCATCTGTCGTTTCGCCAGAGTGTGGCGCATCTCGAGCAGGAACTCACACCGGCTCCCGCTTCACAACTCCTCGACCGGGCGATGGCCTTCTATCGGCTGCAACTCCATCGCCATCCCGAAGCGACCGGATATCTACAGCACCGTGGATTGCATGATCCTGCCGTCATCGAAGAACTCGGCGTGGGGTATGCTCCCGGCGGAAACTTGCGGCGCCACCTGGCCGGCTGGGGCTATCCCTTCGATCTGCTGCTCGACACCGGCTTGATCAACAACCAAGGCCGGGATGCCTTCTGCCGGCGAGTTATCTTCCCCTGCCGCGAGGACGGTCAGGTCGTGAACCTGTATGGGCGCAGCATTGGCGCGGCGTTCCCCCACCGTTTGCTGCCGCGCTCCAAGGGCGAACTATTTGCTTGGGAGTCAGTCAGTAATTTCTCCGTCGTGATTCTGGTCGAAGGGCTGTTCGACTTGGCCGTGCTGTGGCAGGCCGGTTTTTGTAACACTACCTGCGCCATCGGCACACAGTTAACGCCCGCTCAGTTGTCTCAGCTTACCGAGCAGCCGCGCCGTTCCGTCTACATCGCTTTCGATCAGGACGACAACCAAGCCGGGCAGAAGGGTTCCCACCAACTCGCCCAACGCCTCCAGGGCGTCGGCATACGCGCCCACATCGTCCAGTTGCCACACGGCCACGATCCTAACAGCTACTTCGTTGCCGGCGCTACCGCCGACGACTTCACCGACTGTCTGGAGCGGGCACAAGAGTTATGAAGTTGGCCTTGGTTCATCTATCCGCCACCTGTCCTTATCGCCTGCTCGACGATGCCGACCACGAGATTGCCTGGGCCAACGATTTCCTCGATGCCCAGCATCTTCGTCAACTCTCGCCGCGCTCGCTGCGCGCCTACGCCTATGACCTATTGCACTTTGCGCGTTGGTTCCAGAGCCGGCCCCAGACCCTGTCGGAAATCACCGAATCCACATTATTGGACTACGTCCGCCATCAACTGAGTCAGCGGCCCCAACCTACGCCACAAACCGTAAATCATCGCCTGACGGTGATTCGGTGCGTGTACCGATTCCATTACGGGCAAGAGATCCCTTCCGGCCATTCCCATTTCCAACGCAAATGGTCGACACGCTGCCCTCTCGGCTATGGCCGCCCCCATCGTGCCGTGGCCTTCGGACTCCGCCTCCGGCAACCGCGGCGCGTTATCCAGCCCCTGGCTGCAGAGCAGGTGGCCAAGTTCTGGGCCAGCTTTCGCACGTTCCGCGATCTTGCCGTGATCGGTCTGATGTTGCTGGACGGCCTGCGTTCCTGTGAGGTCCTGGCGCTCCAACTCGAAGATCTGAAACTGGCCGATGCGCTATTACACGTTCTGGGCAAGGGCAAGAAACAGCGTACCTTGCCATTGCCCGGCGAGATCCTGGAAGTTCTCCAGAGTTATCTTCGCTTGGAACGGCCGCTCACCAACTCCACGTATCTTTTCGTCTCCCTGAAAGGTCGGCGCCGTGGTCAGCCCATGACACCGGCGGGACTCCGCTCGCTGTTCCGACATCATCGATTGCGCAGTGAGGTCCGGACCGCCAATCCCCACCGGTTCCGCCATACATTCGGAGCGGATATGGTCAGGGCCGGCATCTCCCTGCCCGCTCTCCAACATCTGATGGGCCATTCGCAGATTCATACTACTCTGCTGTATGTCCAGCTTGCGCCCAGCGACGTCTGGCGCGAGTATGCCCGCGCGGTCGCCAACCGCTCGCGTCTGCCCTCTCCGCCAAAGATATGAGTCAACCGCGACGGACTCTCGAACAGATTTTCCAAGCTCAGGTCCAAACTCTCGCTCTAACCCTGCAACCCTTCACCGTGGTCAAGTATGACTATGTGGCTCGCCACTTCGTCAGCTATCTGCGGTCCACGTTCCCTGAGGTCCGCCGACTGTCCCAACTCCGCCGCGATCCCCATATGCTGGGTTGGTTTCGCTGGCTTTGCGAACTGCGCCCGCAGCGCCCGCCGATTGGCAACCACACTCGCGAGCAGCGTCTCCTCTGCCTTCGCCGTCTGCTCGAGGACCTGGCCGCCCAGGGCCATCCCATCCAGTCCGGTCTCATCATCCGCGAAGACTTCCCGGTTCGTCCTGAATACCTCCCCAGGCCTCTGTCGCCGGAAGACGACCAACGGCTGCAAAAGGAATTGCGCCGCACAGACAACCTGTATTCCAATGCCCTCCTGTTGGCTCGTGTCACCGGGATCCGTATTGGAGAATGTATTCACCTGCCACTCGATTGTCTGCGTCAGGTCGCACCCGAACAATGGGCGCTGCACGTTCCCCTCGGCAAGCTCCACACCGAGCGCCTCGTACCTCTCGACGCGGAAGGATTACGGCTGGTAGTGCGCATTTGCGAGTTGCGTGCTCAGGCTTCCCCCGCCTTCCTCAGGAAATCGGAAGGCCTCCTGTTGCCTCGCGTAGGTGGCCGGTTCGCCTTGTTTCAAACCTTGCGTCTCGCGCTGGCCGATTTTGCAAAACGAGCAGGCTGTGCCGACACGAGCCCGATCACGCCACACCGCTTGCGCCACACCTGGGCCTCGGACATGCTGCGCTGCGGGCTCAGCCTGCCCGCTCTCAAGGAACTGATGGGTCACAAAGACATCCGCATGACCCTTCGCTATCTGAAGGTCACCCAGCCTGATTTGCAGCGCGAGTTCTACCGAGCCCGCCACAACACACCGCAGCCTTACTGCATCCCCTCGCTCTCGGTTTCTACCGCCACCTCCGATCTCCCCGGCATCCGCCACGCCCTCGCAGCTACACGCCATCTGCTGGAAATGTACCGACGCCAGCTCTCCGACAACAAGATTAGTCGCCGCATTCAGCGTCTCAATCGACGGCTGCTGGATGTCGATCACGAACTCCACAACATCGCTGCACGGCAAAAATGAGGAAAGATTGGCCGGTCAATCGGCAGTTCTGCATGACGCTGCCGGCCATGGTGGTTGTTAGGTCTCAATCGTAGCGCCAATAGGACATGGAGGACCGACATTGGCCCAGAGTGGATAATAATGTTCATGTTCTCGCTCCGTCGAATGATAATCAGACTCGTGCTGGCTGGCGGATCCGTAGTGCTGCTCGGGGCGGCAGAGACGCCAACGGTCGAAATCCTCTATCCACCTGGCGGCTCTATGCTCGACCGGCTGTGCAGGAGCGATTTCCAACGACCGGTGAATGACGAGACACTCGCCGCTGCGGTGCAGCTTCGTACCGAGTTTCAGAAGCGATGGGATGCGGAGGGGCCGCTCTATTTGAAGGCGGCGTTGGGGGAAATCGGGCGGGATTTCCCGTATCGCGAGATGCAAGCTACGCTCACCGTGTGCCTTCCCGCTTCGACGAGCGTTCCGCTGATTATCGACGTTAGACCATTCCTCCCGACGGCCACGAAGCGCGCTCCGGATTGGGAGTTTGCGGAGGTTATGTTTCACGAGTTGATGCATATGTACGTAAGTCCCGTGCTCGAGCGCTCGGCGTTGATGCAGAAATACAAAGACGAGCCGCTCACCGCGAGATATCATCTGCACGTGATGGCGATGGAAGAGATGACTTTGCGAAAGCTGAATATGCCGGATCGATTGAAGACGATCGACCAGGAGTATCGGAACGGGCCAGACCATGCCTACAAACGCGCGTGGGAGATCGTGGAGATGGAGGGATATCAGAGGTTTATTGGGGAGCTTAAAGCCAGGTAACCGCCTCCGACCGCCCCCAGAGCGAAACGGCCACAAAGCACTCGGGGTTCGGCGTTCCTGCTTTCCGCCCGCCTGTCTTGTGCCCGGGTGCCATCTATTCACTTCTACTTTAGAGGTTTCCGTCCGGCTGAAAGGGTGCCGGCAGGAGCTGCCACTTCGTCAGGGACTGAAATCAATCATAGGGTATCTTTCTGACCGAACCGTTGATAAACTTCCAGTGATGACCGCCACGACAGGAGTGTACTTCCGGCGAGAGGACTATGCTTCATTTTGGGTCCGGGCACTCGTAGACGTGATCGACTTTTCCATCTTAGGTGCTTTCTGTGCTTGGCTTGCTATCGTCATACTGATGATTTTCCCGCCAGATAGATCGACGGTGAATCTAATTTTGTTGGCCTCCTCAGCAGCCGGGAATTTGTACTTCGTGGTTCTCAAGCATTCGACGCTCCGCACCTTCGGATATCGGGTAGGCCGAATCAAGATTGTTGGCTCGGACGGAAATCTACCCAGTTATAACTCGTTGGTCTGGCGATCGCTGTTTGGCCTATTGGGACCGCTGAACTGGCTGGATTCGATTTGGTTAGTCAACGACAAACACAGCCAAGCCCTCCGCGACAAGTTCGCAGGCACCTATGTGGTGAAGACAGACGCTCGACCCGCTGGAGGGGGAAAGACTGTGTTTCGCCTTTACGAGATCGCCCTTTATAACTTCATATTCCGAGAGGTTCAGGTTGAAGCGACTCACGTGGCCAAATAGAGCCGACTTAAGCAATAGCTAACGGCACAGGACCTCAGGTCATTTGCACGCCCTTTGTTCGTTTCTTTGGAGTGCTTTGGCACTATGTTGTTTAGAATCTTGGGCTTCCTTTCGACGGGAAGGCAGCCTTACCAGGTGGCAGAAATGCGAAGTTGTATACTACGCAGGATGCGCTTGATGAGTACCGGAAGGCTGGCTGGCAACTCGCAACTCAATCTTAAACCCCTCCAGCTCCTATCGTGGTAATGCACCCTGGCCGACCGCTGCTTATCTTCATTAGGAAGTGGCTCAAGGGCGAACTATTCCAGGCTCTCTTGTTTCGCCGGCGCGTGACTCTTGACCCACTGCATCGCCTCATCCACCAGTTCCGTCTTCCCATGCTTGTCGGCTTCGGCCACGAGCTGGGCAATGCGTTTTGCATGCTTAAGCGGACTATTTGCCGCGAGAAACGAATAGTGCCGGAGCCTGTCCCGTTGAGGCAGCCCGTCGTACTGTCGTACGCTCTGTGCGCCTTGGGGCGAGGGCTAAGTCCTTTCAAATGATGGAGCGGGAGACGGGGATCGAACCCGCGACCAACAGCTTGGAAGGCTGTGACTCTACCACTGAGTTACTCCCGCTTGTCTTTTGAATCAGTCGCTTACAGGCATTGGCCGGTGATACCGGCTCCAAATGGCTCATCCATTACTCTATCATCTGCGGACGGCCTTCAGGAGGCTCACTGCCCCGCCCGAGGCTGGGAAAGAGCCGCGGAGAGTAAACCGAGTCTCGGCCGACGCCAGGGCGGAGCGGTTTAACCATGCCCTTGGTGGGAACGGCCGTCAGGGCGTAGCGTAGCTTCACTATGGTTTTGCAGCACTCTAAACGAGAGGATACATACTTGGTTTAGAATCGTCTCTACTATGCAAAGCGAGCACTCAGTGTCCTCCCATCTTCGCCTGGACACGACGGACTATGACCGAATCATTCGGACGTACATCCCTCATTATGACGAGAGCCGCGGAGTGCAGCTCGATTTGCTAGCTGCCGCACTGAGTCCCAGCGCCAATCAGATCATCGACCTGGGTGGCGGGACCGGTTCGCTTGCAGAGGCGATGCTTGATCGGTTTTCACAATGCTCAGTGCTTGTGCGCGACATCGATCCTGAGATGCTTTCCATCACGCAGGCGCGCCTTTCCCGCTTTGGCAATCGTTTTAAAACCGAGGTCGGCTCGTTTGACGACCCCTTGCCACGAGTGGACGCTGTTCTGGCCGCCTTCGCGCTGCACCACATTCGGAACTTGAATGAGAAGACCGAACTATACCGCCGGATCCGGGAAGCTATCCGCTCTGGCGGCGTTTTTTTAAACGCTGACGCGGTAAGCGGCCCCTTCTGGCCCTCCCTGCGAGAGGAGTGGGCCAGCTTCATGGCGGGCAAGGGCTTTACGCTGGAGCAGGCCTATCAAAACCTGGACAATTGGGCTGCGGAAGATATGTATTTCTCCGTGCACGAAGAGCTATGTGCCATGGCACAAGGCGGGTTTGAGCACCCCGAGTGTTTCTGGCGACGTGGTCCAATCGCCGTTTTCGGGGCCACGACTCTGAGAGCAACCTAGCAAAGCTGCCAGATCGCGAGGTTAGACCATGTGTCCACATGGCGAACGCCGGCCATGCGTTCGGGCGCGGTGGAAGAACAGGCCGGCTGCGCCTCCGAGACCACGCAACAACTCGTCATCAAAGATGAGTTGGTTTGGAGGATTCTTTCGGAGCGTACGCCGTGCGCTCGCCTGACGAGCTCTCAACACAATCTTACATCAATATGTTTACGCTCACTTGTTTTGCGCCTCGTCGTGCAGGCGATCAGCCCAACGGCTCAATTCCTCGGAGAGCCGCCGTAGCACGTTCTCTCCGTCGCGCCGTGCCTTTGGAACGATGTTGGTCTCGATGTACTCGACGGCTCGCTTCACCTCGGCTTCCACTTGACGGGCGGCTTGCTCGAGGGCTTCAGATACAGTTCTTTTCTCAGCCATACAGGTAGTATAGATACGCCGAGACAAGCCTCCGTGGTTCTAGCGAGGCAGCAGACGCCATTCACGCTGGCAAACGGCCTATCGCCGTGCCTCGCCGGCTTGCTTAGCGCGGGTCACCGTTTCCCACCAACCGTCCCCAGCAGTCCGGCGCCTTCTCAGCTCCTCCGTCCCTCCTCGTCGCCCGATAAATCCGCTGCTTGGTGAACGATTTTTTATTGGAATGTAATACGGGCACAACATTGATCGGTTATCAGTCTCAAACGAGGCACTCGTTGTCTCTACGAAAACGGCAACGATTTTCCAAGGAGGGTTAGCGGAATGAACAGCAAGACTGTTAGACGGGCTGCCGGCATGGCGGCCATTCTTGCCGGCGGCATCCTGTTCGGCGGCGCCAACACGGTGTTAGCTCAAGTGGTCTTACCTACGGGTGCTACCATCACACCCAATGCCGCCCCCGGCTCGGTGTTTGAGCCTTTGAAGGTTGATTTGCCCGACTATACAAACTATTCACCCGACAGCGCCGAAACCACCGCCATCAGCCCGGACGGAAAGACGCTTCTTATTCTCACCAGCGGATACAACCTGAATCTGGATGCAAATGGGAACTTCCAACCGCAGGACTCGAGTGAATACGTGTTTGTGTATGACATCTCGTCCCCCAGCCTACCTGTGAAGAGGCAGGTTGTGCTGGTGACGAACGCTTTTGGAGGCCTGGTATGGAGCCGGGACGGCAGTCGGTTCTATGTTGCGGGAGGACAGGACGACAACGTACACACCTACGCCCAACAGAACGGCCAGTGGATCGAAGTCGGGTCGCCCATTAACCTGGGCCACAAAGGCGATTTAATGAACACCCAGACGTTCGTCGGTCCGACCGCCGCGGGCGTTGGGATTACCGCTGACGGCAAGACAGTTGTCGTTGCCAATTACGAAACCGACTCGGTCACCGTGGTCGACGTCGTTAAAGGCACCGTAATCACCGAATTCGATCTGCGCCCTGGGCGCATCAACCCGACGCAATCCGGTGTGCCCGGCGGAGAGTTTCCAGTGGGAGTGGCAATCAAAGGCAACAACACAGTTTACGTGTCCAGTGCGCGCGACCGCGAAATCGATGTACTGAATCTCGTCGGTGGTGTCCTAATGCTCACCAAGCGCATCCCGGTCGACGGCAACCCGGGCAAAATGATACTGAACAAGGCTCAAAGCCAACTTTTCGTAACTGCCAACAACTCCGATGCCCTGATCATCGTGGATACCGCCGCCAATGTGGTAGTAAGCCAGGTCAACACCACCGCGCCGTCCGATTTGTTCCTCGAGGCGAAATCGGTACCGAAAGGCAGCAACCCAAACAGCGTGACACTTTCGCCCGACGAGAAGACGGCGTTCGTGACCAATGGCGGCACTAACGATGTTGCCGTGATCAGCCTGATCGGAAAGCCTAGGGTCATGGGACTCATCCCTACAGGCTGGCAGCCCAACTCCGTCAGTGTCAGCCCAGATAATTCCACTTTGTATGCGGTCAACGGCAAAAGCGTCCAGACTCCGAATCCATTGAACTGCCGCTTCATCAACGCGGGTGGCAATTATGGCTCGGCCTGCAAAAGCGTCCAAGCGCAGAACGGTTCCGGCAACCAGTACGCCTGGCAGAACATGAAAGCCAGCCTCCTGACTCTGCCTGTGCCAGAAGAGGACGATCTGGAGGAGCTAACGGATGTCGTAGCGCGGAACAACGGC
>Ga0306922_10003542_pt1 | contig 14614 bp, 10 predicted proteins | sample sta12Cox44000082_FD_203758 | JGI IMG/M metagenome (GOLD analysis project Ga0306922, IMG submission 203758) | Lab enrichment of tropical soil microbial communities from Luquillo Experimental Forest, Puerto Rico - statoxic.12C.oxic.44.000.082 (v2)... | ecosystem: Environmental > Terrestrial >... | reverse complement strand
GGTCGCCGCGGCGCCGGCGGCGACAAGAGCAGCCCGCCGTGTCAGCCCGGAAGCCCTAGCGCGATCCTTACGTCTCTCGATCGGTGGATTCACCTGCCCTGCCCTTGCTACGCTCGCCCGAGACTACCTGTCACGCGGCCCCGCGTCTAATGTAGATCACCTATGCACGATTGTCTTGTAATTCTTACATGAAGCTTACAGCGGCGTATCCAGGCAGCACGGGGCGTCGAGTATTACAACTATTGGCTATGTACCCTTTATCGTGATGTCCTCGTAGGGGCCCGTGTAAGCGAAATCCTGGATCAAGCCGAAGCCCGATTCACCGACCCGCGGCCCCGCGCCGTTGATAAAGCCAAGCTGCCAAATTGGTGCATAGATCGTCCGTTCCGCGAGGATCTGTTGCATCTGTTTCAAAATCTCGGCACGCTTTTTGCGGTCCAACTCGACCGCCTGCTGCTGGTCGAGCGCGTCGATGTCGGGATAACTGCCATAGACATTCGCGCCGCCTTTGACGACGTAAGTCTCGAAGCGGGTCGCGGCGTTGCCAAACGCACCGCTGCCGCCCAAAATCAGGTTCTTGAGCTTTTTGCGGGTATACGCCTCGATAAAGGCCGCCCGCTCGAGCGGTCTGAGCTTGGCGCGTATCCCGGCCGCTTGGAAATTGTCTAGCACGGCCTCGCCGACATTCGAGTATGACGAGTCGCAGTAGAATTCGCCGGCATCGAAGCCGTTGGGATACCCCGCTTCGGCCAGCAGCTGCTTGCTCTTGACCGGGTCGTAGGTTGGAAGAGGGGGCTGCCAAAAGAACTCGAAACTGTACGGAATGATGCTGCCCGTGATCTTCGAATAGCCGAGAGTGATCGCCTCATTCATCCCCTCGCGGTCGATGGCGAGGCTCGCGGCGCGCCGCACCCTTTCGTCATGCCACGGCGACTTGGGGTCCCACTGATCCGGGAAATAGATCCAGAATGGGGCCGGTGGTGATACCGGCCTGAGAGTGAGTCCCGGCGTGCGACGCAACTCTTCGGCGAGCTCGCCGCGGATCGAATAGACAATGTCCACCTCGCCGCGCTGCAACGCTGCGAGCCGTGTCGTCTCTTCGGGGATCGACTTGAACACCAGGCGTTTTACGCTCGGCGTTTTACGCCAATACTGGTCAAACGCTTGCAGCACCAGTTCCACACCGGGCGTAAAGGAGACGAATTTGTAGGGACCGGCGCCGATCGGCGCTTTTTTGAACCCGTCGTCACCGACCGTCTCAACGTACTTCTTCGGCACGATCCAGCCCGCGCCGGTGGCGATCGCGTAGAACGTCAGAAAGTCCGGCCACGGCGCCTTGAGCAGAAACCGGACCTGCTCGGAATCGGGGGTCTCCACTGCGGCCACCCGATCCTTGATCAAGTCGTGCGATGCACCGCGATAACGCTCGAATGAGTATTTGACGTCTTCGGCCGTGACCGGATCACCGTTGTGAAACTTGGCGCCTTTGCGCAACACAAACTCGTAAACGAGACCGTCCTCCGATGCCGAAAAGGACTCCGCCAGGCAAGGCGCCAACGGCTGCCCGGGCATCGGCTTCACCATGGCATCGTGCAGCGCGAAGAGCACCATGAATGGGGTGATGATCCCCGGTGTCTCGGCCGGATCGAACCAGGTCGGGGCCAGCGAGACATGAATGCCCCAGGTCAGCTGCCCTTGCGGGGTAGCGGCAAGCGCCCAGTAGGGCGCCAATGTTATGGCGGTCGCCGCGGCACCGGCGGCGACCAGAACATCCCGCCGCGTCAGCCCGGAAGGGTCAACGTGACCCTCACGCCTCTCGGACGGTGAACTCACTGCCCTGCTCCTCTCGTCTGAGACTGCTTATCGCGCAGCCTTGCGTTCAATGTAGATCACCTATGCGCGATTGTCTCGCGATTCTTACAGTAACCTGACAGAGCGCTTTTCGAGCGGGGTCCGATGTCGGAGTACAACCCCGGCTATGTGCCCTTCAGCGTGATGTCCTCGTAGGGTGCCGTGTAGGGGAACCGTGCGATCCGACCAAACCCTGATTCACCGACGCGCGGTCCGACGCCGTTGAGAAAGGCTAGTTGCCAGATCGGGGCAAAGACTGTGCGCTCATACACCAGCTGCTGCATCTGATGCAGGATCGCCTCCCGCTTCTTGTGGTCGAGTTCGACAGTCTGCTGCTGATAGAGCGCGTCGATGTCGGGGTAGCTGCCATAGACAAAGGGGCCGCCCTTGATGACGTAAGCCTCGTACCGGGTCGCGGCGTTGCCAAAGGAGCCGGGGCCAGTTTGGATCACGTTCTTGAAGGTCTTCTCGGCGGCTCCTTTGATGAAGGCGGCCCGCTCGATCGGCCGCAGCTTCATCCGAATGCCGATTGCCTGAAGGTTGTCCAGCACCCCCTCGCCGATATTCGAATAGGATGAGTCGCAGTAATAGTCGCCGCCGTCAAAGCCTTTCGGGAACCCTGCCTCGGCCAGGAGCTGCTTGGCCTTGTCGGGGTCGTAAACGGGCGCCGGCGGCTGCCAGAAGAATTCGTAATTATCCGCAACGACGGGGTTGCCGGTGACCAGCGAATAACCAAGGGTTAATGCCTGATTGAGGCCATCACGGTCGATCGCCAAACTCGCAGCCCGCCGCACTCGCTCGTCGTGCCACGGTGATTTCGCGTCCCATTGATCGGGAAAGTATATGTTGAACACTCCCTGGACTACCGCCGGTTTCAGGGTCAGCCCAGGTGTGTGTTGCAGGTCTTCGGCGAGCTCGCCACGGATCGAGTAAGCGATGTCGACCTCACCCCGCTTGAGCGCCGCAAGCCGAGTGGTTTCGTCGGGGATCACCTTGAAGACCAGGCGCTTCACGCTCGGCGGCTTTCGCCAATACTGGTCGAAGGCCTCCAGGACCAACTCGATGCCGGGGTTGAATGAGACAAATTTGTATGGTCCGGCACCGACCGGTGCCTTCTTGAACCCTTCGTCGCCGACCTTCTCGACATAGGCCTTCGGCACGATCCAGCCGGCCCCCGAAGCGCTGCCGTAGAATGTGAGAAAGTCTGGCCATGGCTGTTTGAGCTTGAAGCGGACATGGCGATCGGAAGTCTCGATGGCAGCCACCCGATCCTTCATCAGATCGCGCGCCGTGCCGCGATAGCGTTCGAAAGAGTACTTGACGTCCTCGGCAGTAACTGGATCGCCATTGTGGAATTTGGTGCCTTGGCGCAGCACGAACTCGTAGCTGAGACCATCCTCCGCCGCCGACCAGGACTCGGCTAGGCTCGGCGCCAGCGCTTGCCCCGGCATCGGCTTCACGATCGCATCGTGGAGCGCGTAGAGCACCATGAACGGCGTGATGATCCCCGAGATATCCGCCGGATCGAACCAGATCGGCGCCAGCGAGATGTGCACGCCCCAGGTCAGCTGCCCATCAGGCGCGGCGGCGCGCGCGGTGCTGGGTACCCCGGTGAGGGCGCCGAGAACGGCCGCAGCGAGGACCTCCCTTCTTGTCAGTTGAACTTGCGCCCTGCCCATCTACCCCTCCCTCGTTGCTGCCGACCACACCTTTTCGGATTGTAGATCAGCCTTGCCCGCGAACGCTCTGTGGTTTTTGTGGAGCCGGTAGCGTTTGCGCGAGGAATCGGGCCGGGTCCCTTTCCCGGCGCGACATAAATGCGTAATCTCCCGCGCGACGAGTTCTTCGCCAGCGGACGTGACGCGTCCGTCCATCAAGCAGGAGGAAAAGCATGGCTGAAGTCGACGGCGCCACGTTGGTCGCAAGGAGCCTCAAACAGCAGGGCATAAACCACCTCTTTGGCGTCGTCGGGTTTCCCGTCGGCCCGATCGCCGCCGCGGCGCAGAAGGAGGGTGTCGCCTATATCGGCATGCGCAACGAGCAGGCTGCCTCCTATGCTGCGCGGGCGTATGGTTATCTGACCGGCCGGCCCGGCGCCTGCATCGTCGTGACCGGCCCCGGTGTCGTGCACGGCCTCGCCGGTCTTGCTGATGCGCAGCAGAATTGCTGGCCGATGATCCTTATCGGCGGCGCCTCGGAAACCTATCGCCGCGGTATGGGCGCCTTCCAGGAAGAGCGCCAGGTGCTGCTCGCCGCGCCGCTCTGCAAATTCGCCCACGCCATCGATAGCGTAAAGCGGATTCCGTATTATGTCGCGGAGGCGACCCGCAACGCGACCTATGGCCGGCCGGGTGCGGCCTATCTCGATATGCCCGACGACATCATCACCGGCAAGTGTGACGAGAAGGAAGTGGTGCAGGTGCAAAAATGCCCCGACCCGCCGCGCTTCCAGGCACCGCCGGAGAATATCGACGCGGCGCTCAACATGCTCGAGCGGGCCGAGCGGCCGCTCATCCTCGTCGGCAAGGGGATGGCGTGGGCCAACGCCGAAAGCGAGGTGCGCTCGTTTATCGAGAAGACGCAGGTACCGTTCCTGCGCTCGCCGATGGGCAAGGGGGTGATGCCAGACGACCATCCGCTGTCGGTTGCGGCGGCCCGCACATTGGCATTGCAGAACGCCGACGTCGTGTTCCTGATGGGCGCCCGCTTCAATTGGATTTTCCATTTCGGGCAGCCGCCGCGCTATGCACCGGACGTCAAGGTCATCCAGCTCGACATCGCGCCCGAGGAGATCGGCCACAACAAGGCGACCGACGTGGCCCTGGTTGGCGACGGCAAGGCGATCATGGCGCAGATGAACGCCGCACTCGCAGGCCGCCAGTGGTTCCATCCGAAGGAATCGCCATGGCGGCAGATGATCAGCAAAAAGTCGGCCGAGAATGCGGAGCAGATCAAACCGCAGGTCAACGACGACAGCGCCCCGGCGACCTACTACCGCGCCTTCAAGGACATCGCTGCCTGGATGCCGCGGAACTCGATCCTGTCGGCCGAGGGTGCGGGCACGATGGATATCGGCCTGACGATGCTGCCGGTGTTCAGTGCCAAGGCCTGCCTCAACGCCGGCACCTACGGCACGATGGGCCTCGGCCTCGGCCAGGCGATCGCCGCCGCCATCGTGCACCCGGACCGTCCGGTCATCCACCTGTCGGGCGACTCGGCGATCGGCTTTAGCGGCATGGAGATGGAGACGCTGGCGCGCTACAACCTGCCGGTCAAGATCGTCGTGCTCAACAATGGCGGCATCGGTCCCGGCATGCCCGAGATCCCGGAAAATCCGATGTTCAACATGAAGCCCAACTCGCTGATCTATGGCGCGCGTTATGATCGCGTCATGGAAGCCTTTGGCGGCAAGGGTTTCTTTGTCGAGGACCCGAGGCACATCCGCGGCGCCCTCGACGAAGCGATGAACCACCGCGGCCCGGCGCTGGTCAACATCGTGCTCAGCCAAGGCTCGGGCCGCAAGCCCCAACAGTTCCGCTGGCACAGCTAATCGGCTAACTCTTCACGGTAAAGGGCCGCGCCATCTCGGCGCGGCCCCTCGTGCTTCTCTCGCCCCAATTCACCGCTGCGCGGGGGAACGTGCTCCGGTCTCCGGGCGCGGGCCATGGTGGGCAAATCGCGGTGCCCATGCAGGCCACGGTGGCGGGAACGATCTCAAATCAACTCAAGAACCACTTGTAAAGTTTTCCACGGCACCGTTCCGTAATCAACTGCTGAGAGCCAGGCCGCTCGAACTGTAGCGGTCTTTACAAAGGGCACGATCTTCGCCGGCACATATCCGATTCGCTGGCATCACGGATCTCGAGGGCAAAACCGAAGCTACCGTTGAAGAGACCTGGGATCACGCTCACCACCGCTCCTGCTCTGAGCCTACTCACTGAGGGGTGGAAGCGAGTGCCCGCGACATAAAAGCTAATTGCTGAAGATCCTGCCTTCACTACAGACCCGCTCACGACTGCCGGCAGTGTCAAGGGGGTCGAACCAAGACCGACCACAACCGCTCGCCTGCCGATTGAATTAGAGCCCATACCAAGCCCTCCCAGCTTCGAGTATTCAAGACTGTGGATCTCTTCTATTTTGTCGTTCTCTACGATCGCACCTTCGGCCCTTCTTCCAGCTGCCCATTGGCGCGCAATCCGAGCAACCGAATTCGAATGGCTAATTCGGTCGACAATGTCGAATATGCGCGAACTCGATTTCTGGCTCTTGGAGGAAGGCTCATCTAAAAACTTGCAGAGATACAATACCCACACTAATCGCCAGGTTTCATTACTCTTTTGAAAGTAGTCTTCTAACCTTTCTACGATAAGATTCAATGCTTCTGAATTTTCCGGAAAAATCCCTCTAAAACCCTCTAATGGCGACTCTTCATATCCAACTCTCTCAGTAAAGAGCCCTCTTACCTGCATCCGCCGGAGCGATGCCATCTGCAACCGACCGAAGCCTTGGTGGAGGAATTCGTCCGGCTTTCGAAGGCTCTCTAAAATCTGCTTCATCATGTCTTCGGGCTCGTAAATGTCCGGCTGGACCGAAGCATCTATATATTCAGTCTTGGGGATCTTTGCGTATTTCAAATTTGAAATGGCCTCCAGATACTCCTCACCGGTTCCAAGTTTCAGCTTTTGATCATTGATCTCGAACCCTAATGCGCTTAATTCTCTACGTAATTCTGGCAATAAGCTCTCAAGCTCCAACGCGGAAGCACGAAAAATCTTATAGTCATCAACGAAACGGACGAATTGGCACCTTTTTTGCCTTAGAATAGCGTCGACAATGCTAAAATACGCATTCCCAAGAAAAAACACTGAGTCATTAATAAGGGGGATACCATCTCTACCATTGGAAAATGTCGTCAGCAGGTGGGTGAGTATCTTTGCCGCTGGTGCTGAATCCGTTTTCTCGTTTAGAAATTTCAAAAAATGATGGTCTCTGAATACGATCATAAGCATCTTTGAGATCGATTTGCAGAAGGCACTGATCCGCGGCACATCGTGCATGCACTACCGACTGAAACTCTGCCCACGCATCTACTTGATTTTCGAGAAACGAAAGCCTTTTCGGATCCCTATTGAGGCGAGAGCTATACACGACGGCGCGGTCGATGCAGCGGCCTTCTATCCGGTCGGATATTGACGACACGCAGGCTTGGATAGCGATCTGATCGTTTACAGATGGGACAACCCAGGTTTTTGGTGTTCCAAATTTTTTGGGTACCTCAATTTCGAAGGCTTTTCGAGGGATCGCGCCCTCTGAATAGTCAGAAAGTGCTTGATTGATGCGCTTAAATCGCCCATTGTAATCGATAACTAACGCGTCGACCCATTCAGTTAGAGCATTGCTGTAGGATACGCTGTCTAAAAGCAACCTAATAGCCAATTGAACGGGAAACGAAGACGTTTCTATCATTAGCAGTCTACCTCTATCGGTTCATCAAAGATATCCTTCGGATTCCATTTGACAATAAATGGAAGACCTACTGATAAGGCCGTAAGATATACAAGCTGGATGATCAAATGCAACTGGGGGCTCTGACCCGTCGCGATGACGTCAATCGCGGTCTTGGCGCCGACGCCGATCGACAAAAACACAATTACTATGATGAGTACATTGCGTACAGTAAGTCGAGCTAGCATCCCGCATGAATTTAAACAAGGAAGAAGAAACAATTCAACGAGCCTTGTGTCGCGATGATGAATCGGAAAAGTTCCGGCTTCCTCCGCCGGGGTGGACTGCCATGCTGTGCTGAATCGAGCGCGGAGATCACATCCTGGAGTTCAAACGTGGGCCACGACTTGTACAATGATTTATACAGTCGATGTGGATGAGAGGTAACAGGCATAGCATTGAACGAAGTGTTAAAATAGACGGGTAGTGGGGTATCCGTATGTCCCTTGCTGCCTTCCCATTTTATCCCTATGCAAGGGATGATTACGTTTAATACCGGCTTAGTCTCGGCCAAAAGAATGGCTCGCCTAATACCCTCTTGAAGCGCATCTTTGGCTTTGCTTCCGTAGGGCAGTGTAATAACAAATAATGTATCGATAGGAAACTCAGCCCGTTTCGAAGACGGAATATGCAGCGGGAAATCAACCGCGCGTCCTTCATTGGAGCCTCTCAGCTGTTCGGAGATATTTTCCAGCCGTATTTGATCACCAGGAGAGATGTGTTGCAACCGCGACAGCACTGCGGTGACCAGAGCGCCCGGCACGGCCTCATCGTCAGGTGATACGAATACCGACACACTAAAGCGGTTGGGCTGCCTTTCAGTTTGAACAAATATTCGGGGTCACGGATGTCGTCGAGAGACACGAAAAGGTCGTTACCACGGAACATTCCGAGATAAACGCTACTATTTCGAAATAGATCATTAAGGCCGGCGTCAGATCTTACGATACGTGTATCAATCCAAATCGGTGAAAAGAAAAAGTCAATTGCCAGTAGAGAAAAGGGTGATTATAGCGACAATCGCGAAACGACCAATGCTGTTTCGACGCGTGATTCTTTCCAAAAACTGCACTGGGAGAACCTCCCGTCTCTGACCGTTTCAGCGAACTTGGGCTAACGCCAATCGGCTCTTGGTGCGCTCTAAAGAAACATTCCCCGATTGCTGGCGGTTGAGAGGCAAGATCGTTACCTTGGGCGTTCTGGGCAAGGTCGAATTGCGCATCGCATGCGCACCGGCAGAGACGTTGCGTTCCTGATGGGCGCCCGCTTCAACTGGATCTTCCATTTCGGGCAGCCGCCGCGCTATGCGCCGGACGTCAAGGTCATCCAGCTCGACATCGCGCCCGAGGAGATCGGCCACAACAAGGCGACCGATGTGGCGCTCGTCGGCGACGGCAAGGCGATCATGGCGCAGATGAACGCGGCGCTTGCCGGCCGTCAGTGGGATCCACCCCAAGGACACGCCGTGGCGCCAGATGATCACCAAGAAGGCGGAGGAGAATGCGGAGCAGATCAAGCCGCAGGTCAACGACGACAGCGCCCCGGCGACCTGCTACCGCGCCTTCAAGGACATGGCCGCCTGGATGCTGCAGAATTCGATCCTGTCGGCTGAGGGCGCCGGCACGATGGATATCGGCCTGACCATGCTGCCGGTGTTCAGTGCCAAGGCCTGCCTTAACGCCGGCAGCTACGGCACCATGGGCCTCGGCCGGGACCAGGCGATCGCGGCCGCCATCGTGCACCCGGACCGTCCGGTCATTCACTTGTCGGGAGACTCGGCGATCGGCTTTAGCGGCATGGAGATGGAGACGCTGACGCGCTACAACTTGCCGGTCAAGATCGTCGTCCTCAACAATGGCGGCATTGGTCCCGGCATGCCCGAGATCCCGGAAAACCCGATGTTCAACATGAAACCGAACTCGCTGATCGACGGCGCGCGCTATGACCGCGTCACGGAGGCCTTTGGCTGCAAGGGCTTCTTTGTCGAGGATCCGAAGCACATCCGCGGCGCCCTCGACGAGGCGATGAACCACCGCGGTCCGGCGCTGGTCAACATCGTGCTCAGCCAAGGCTCGGCCCGCAAACCGCAGCAGTTCCGCTGGCACAGCTGAGCCGCTAACGACGTCACCGCAAACAGGGCCGCTCCCTCAAGGGGCGGCCCTTTTTGTGCCCGGCGAAGTTTGTGCTCTTGGCACGCGGCGACGAGTCGGGGTTTCCCTGCTTCGCGGGGAAAAACAGGGAAAATCGCTCGCTCAACCCCCAACCAAGCTCCCAAGCGCGCCAAAAAAGGCGTTCGTATCAGGAGTCTTGCACCAATTTCGGCTGTGATCTTGGCAGGGGAAATATTTCCCCTGCTTAGGCTTTCAGCAGGGAATTAGCTGGGAAATCGGTGAATCGGCTGACCGCGTGGTAAGATATACACATTTATCATTAAGCAATTTGCTAAAAGAGCCCTCGTATATGGGGCCGGAGCTGCGGCCGACAAGCGAGGAAGGTGCGGGCGGGCGAGCGGCAACTGATTGGTGCAGAAGCCCACTACCGCATTGTCAATCACCTTCGTCCGACTCGTGCGCCACGGATATCCTTCCGCGCCGACGTATATGCTCAGCGGAACGTTGCGAGCGATCCGTGCGAAGGCCGTAAAGATCTCCATAAACACAGGTTGTTGGCCTCCGAATTGACCCTGGAACGTCGGCATATGAAGCCGGAAGAACGTTCGTGTATATATTCTGTCTATGGGGAAGACCAAATCTGGCAGCAGATGATGTAGCGCCTTCGAACCCGCCACCATTTTTGCTTTATTATCTACTATCCGGAGGGCATCAATTAACGACCAGAGCTCCGACGCAATTTTTTGGATCGGGAGCGTGGGGCTATCAATGGATAATCCGTCAAACCTTCCGATTTCGCCAGCTCGAGACGCCATTTCTTGACAGAATGCATCGCGAGGAACCAGCCTAGAGCCGCGTTGGCCTATCCCCCATGCCTGTAGCGTTGTGTACATGCTGAAACAAAACTCGGCATCGATAGCTGTTTTTGCCCCGCTCTGAAGTCGTTTTCTCATTTCGGTGGTTACGAGATGCGCGCGGAGCTGATCGAATTTTTTGAAGGGTGGCTCTTTATCAAATACGGTGAGGAAATACGAAAATCGTTTGATCAGCTCATTAACCTCTTGCTCAACCTGATCCGCTCGGGCGGTTCGCCGTTGCCGAGTATTGAGGCCGTTCGCAACTTTGTCGGGGGCTGGAGTGTCTGGAGGCGGCGGCTCGCCCGCGCGGCGCTCTTCGTCGTAAGCCCGCTTTACGGCATCGATCTCGGCAGGCGGCGCTTTCGTCAATTTCAACAGCTGGTGAATTGCATCAAGGTACCGTAGTGCGTCATCATCTTGCAGCGGCGATGACGCGTGATACGCAGCGTTGCGTCCATCCATTGCGATAGAAATGAAACTGCGAACTCGGTGTCTTTCGCCGGGATCGAAGGCATCGTCAAAGACGCCGCGCCATTGATCGATCATCGTCTTAAGCAGCCCGTATTCATCGAGCGCGGTCTCCGAGGTTCTGCCCTGTGCGCGACTTGCGTAACGAAGCCAGGCCGCGCCGTGACGGCCCCTCATGCGCCTCTACAAACGGGGTTAGGTCTTTTCGGAGGTGGAAGAGCCCCGCCTGCACTCGCTGGAGTGTCGCCTTTTCCGCTGTCATTTGGGTGTTCCCGAGGTACGTAGTCCGCACAGATAGGGTACTATCGCTCGCCTTGGATCGCGCGGTCGAGCAATCGCGACAGGTGGGTTTTGGCTTCGTCTATGCTGACGGCAAGCGTTTTCGGGCCCTCGTTTAGTCAAGCTCCACGATATGGCCGCGACGCTCTGGGCTGGGAGCGGCGACGTATGACGTCCCGCACACGCCGCTCTTATTCCATCGCGGTTTTGAGCTCGGGCGTCTCCTCATAAATTTCGGCGTCTTTGCGGAGGACCAGGAGACGGGGCAGCAGAAACACCAGCGGAACCGCGATCAACGTCGTCAGCGAATTGGCAAGCACCAGGCTGTCAAAAGAAAAATGATATTCGTCGAGCAAATGCGAGCCGAACCAGTCGGTCCCGAAGAGGGCCAGATTGCGGATGCTGACCATCAACGAGAAGCCCAACCCCTCGCTCCCGGCGGGTGTCGCGCGCACGGCAAGATCCATCAGCGCCAGCTCGGCCAAGGTGTAGCCAAAGCCGTTCAATCCTTCGATCGCCTGCGCGCGGCCCGCCGAGCTGTAGAACAAATAGCCCAGATTGGCCGCCGTCGCGAACATCATGCACCCGACCAGCAAGGTCCGCAGATTAAGGCGGCGGCACAGGACGCCGTAACCGAGAGCTGCCAGCACGCCGCAAACACCGGCGATCAATTGCAAAAAGCCCTGGGCGTGCGTATCGAGGTGAAGCTCGTTCTGCTGCTTGTAGAAAAGTGCCGTCGCAAAGCCCGGCGCGATGTAGAACAGTGCCATCAGACCGGCTGCTCCCCACATCGTCCGGGCGGTAGCGATGTTGACGAGCTGGGCGCGGGCGTTTGCTAAAATTTGGCGTGAATCCGGTTGTTGCCGCCGTTCCTGTAAAAACAGGATGGTGACCGGCACCAGCAGGAGCATGATGCCGCCGCACGCCGCGGCGGTCCAGCCGAAGGCGATGCTGGCAAGAAAACCCGCCGCCGGACCATTGACGATGAAGCAGGCTTGCTGGACGAATTGGCGGATGGCGGTGAGACGGCCGGAGCCCGAATTGGCTTGCGCCGTTTCAACCATGTAACCGCCCACCACCGTGCTCGCGATCACCATGAAGGTGTTGATCAGGATCACGACCAATAGCAAATCACGAAATTCGTGGGGCGTAACGGTCAAGGCCAACCAGGAGAGCGCCGCCAAACTCGCGCTGATCACGATGTAGCTTTTGCGACGGCTGCCAAAGAGCGGGAAAGCGTCGGTCAAGATGCCGGCGAAGGGTTTCAGGTACCAGGCCAAGCCCGCCCAGAAAAAGAACGCGGCATTGGCGGTCCGGTCGAGGTGCAATTCATTCTTGAGCAGATTTTGCAGCGGGAGGCGCGCCAGAACCTGAGGCTGCGCCAGGGTGGTGGCGAGGACTCCTGCGATGATGACGAGCGCCGCGTAGATTAACGACTTGTCGGATCGCCGTCGGGCGGCCTCCAGGGTAGTCATGCGCGGTTCTAACCCATGTCGCGGCCGGGCAATATACCCGGCCTGATGATTGGCTCAGTTCGGCGGATGGCGGTTGCCGGGATCAACACCGACGAGGCCAAAACCAACCTTCCGGTGGCGGCCGGTTGCGGGCAACGCGTAGCTGCGTATAGAAATACTTAATGATCGTGCGTCATCTTTTGGTACAGAGGGCGTACATCGCGAGCGTCTGTACGCTCGGAGAATATAGAGACCATTGGAGCGACATAGATGCCGGCAAGTTTAGAAATTGAAAAGCATTTGCAGAACCCACCTGAGACTAGCGTGGTCATCGAGATTGACCCGAAGACGGCGGAAGAGATTTTATCTAATCGAAATCTGGGAAACCGGCCTCCTAAACCGAATAAAGTACAGCAATTTGCGTCTGACATGGCAAAAAGTCGGTGGAGTTTGACTGGCGATACAATCAAATTTGAACCAATGGTCTTCTCTTAGATGGCCAAAATCGATTGTGCGCAGGTGTCAGAAGTGGAAAATCCTTCGAAACGCATGTCGTCTTCGGAATTGATCCTGCGCTATTCGGTCGTATGGATATTGGCAAACCACGAAACGCGGCGGATGTTTTACATATAGCAGGGTTCAAGTACGCGTCCACATTGGCCGCGGCGATTAGGTGGGCATACCTCCTGGACACTGATCCGTATAACAGAGAGACACTGCAGCCTGATTTTGTACTCGAGCTGGCACGTGGAAAATATGCCGACATCGAGTCATTCCTTAAGTTCGGCCGCGAGATCAACAAACAATTCTCCCATCCCGCCGGACAGGTAGCGGCGCTGATTTACCATTTCGCGAAGCATGATAGTAATAAGGCTAAAGACTTTGTCAGAGCTTGGCAGCGAGGCGATCGAAACGGGAAATATCAATGCAGGCACTGCTTCAGTCTCAAAGAGCCAATAACAATGGCAGAATTCACGAACTGGCGCGTGCTGGAATCATTATCAAAGCATGGAATATTTTTAGGGCTGGTCAGAAAGGATCTCTCGCTCAGCTCCAGGCCGCGTTAACCGCAAAAATTGAATCAATATCGTAGTAGCCGCAGGATGGGTAGATCACTACGAAACCCATATCTTTCCGCGAGCCGGCGCCGCGTCGAGGGGAGCGTTCGCCCTATCGTTCCACGTCGTCGATCTTGACACCGCGCCCTGCCCGCAGGCTATCAGGCGCGCCCTCGATGCAGCGCAGAAAGCGCGGGTCGTTTTTCGAGCTGATAGTCAAGCCAATCATCCTTGGAGGCGAAACCCATCAGCACTCCGGCAGGCTTGCCGTTGCGGATGATGACGATCTCCTCGCCTTCGGCTTCGCGCAGAAACCGCGAGAGATGTCATTCATTTCGGATAACGGAACCCGCGTCACACCGGATCTCCGGATTGCGTTAGGCATGCCTCGGACGGCGTTTGGTCACGATAGCGAGGATTTCGACTGTTCAAGCCCGGGAGCATCAAACACGCCGGACTCGCGAAGATGAGCGTTTCTAGGATAGGTCGGAACAGCGCAGCACATTCCGGCGGAGAAGAGTCGAACTTTGAGAAAACTCGCTTCCACCCTTCTGCGCTAGACGGTTACTCCGCTGCGGCTGGTGCCTGTTGGCGCAGGCGTTCGACCTTCGCGAAAGCGGCCGGACCGGGCCAGTCCTCGAGGAGCCAGGCGGGGAGCGGCTCGGCGGAGCGGGAGAGCGGCAGGCGCTCGTCCTCGTCGCCGCGGCCGTTCGGGAACAAACTCAACGCGTTCGGCATTTCGAAATAGATTACGAGGCCGTTGCCATCCGGATCGGTAAAATAAAGGCTGCGCTGGCAGACATGATCGACAGCGCGCTGGATCTCGACGCCCTTCGCCAAGAGATGGGCGTAGGCGTCGCGCATTGCGGCGTAGCTGTCGACCTTAAAGGCAATGTGTACGAGTCCGAGCTGGCCGCGCTCCGGTCTGGCCGCGTCGGTGGGCACGGGGTGCTGGACGATGTCGAGCGCGTGGAACCCGTCGCCCAAGGTCATGAACACGCCGCCATGCTCAGGGTCCTGCTCTGCGACTC
>Ga0306922_10003541_pt1 | contig 14617 bp, 12 predicted proteins | sample sta12Cox44000082_FD_203758 | JGI IMG/M metagenome (GOLD analysis project Ga0306922, IMG submission 203758) | Lab enrichment of tropical soil microbial communities from Luquillo Experimental Forest, Puerto Rico - statoxic.12C.oxic.44.000.082 (v2)... | ecosystem: Environmental > Terrestrial >... | reverse complement strand
CCGGAACGCTGCTTCTCCACGTGTATCTCGACGACCGGGGGCTCATGACGCTGGATCTCTCGAGCGAGTTTCTGAGCGGATTTCGCGGCGGCTCGACCGCCGAGGGCCTCACGATCGCCTCGCTCGTGCGCACGCTGAGCGCGAACGTCACCGAAACCCGCCGCCTCCAGATCGTGTGCGCCGGCGAGCCGATCCCGACGCTCGGCGGACATCTGCCGCTCGACCGCCCGCTCGACGTCCAGGACTGGTGAGATCGCCCATGCCCGCGACCCACGATCCGCGCTCGATCGGAGTGTTCGATTCCGGTCTCGGTGGCCTGACCGCGGTGCGCGAGCTGTTCCAGGTGCTGCCGGCGGAGTCGATCGTGTACTTCGGGGACACCGCGCGCCTGCCGTACGGCACGAAGTCGCGCGAGACCGTGACGCGGTTCAGCCTCGAGATCGCGAGCTTCCTCGTGCGCCAGAACATCAAGTGCCTGCTCGTGGCGTGCAACACCGCGTCCTCGTACGCGCTCGGCGCGCTGTCGCGGCGGCTCGAGGTGCCGGTCGTGGGCGTGATCGATCCGGCCGCGCACGCCGCGGTGGACGCGAGCCCGCACGGCCGGATCGGCGTGCTCGGCACGCTCGCGACCGTGACGAGCCGCGCCTACCCGGACGCGATCGGGCGGCTCGCGCCCGGCGCGCAGGTGATCTCGCGCGCCTGCCCGCTGTTCGTGCCGCTGATCGAGGAAGGGCTCGTGGATCACGCGGTGACGCGCGAGATCGCGGCCGAATACCTGGTCGAGATGACCGGTGCGCGGCTCGAGAGCCTGATCCTCGGCTGCACGCACTACCCGCTGATCGCGCCGCTGCTCCAGGAGCTGCTCGGTCCGGCCGTGCGCCTCGTGGACTCGGGCGCCGAAGCGGCGCGCGCCACCGCGACGCTGCTGCGCGAGCGCGGCCAGCTCGCCGCCGGGCCGGCGCGGCATCATTTCTTCCTGAGCGACGAGCGCCTGCAGTTCCAGCGCGTGGCCGAGAGCTTCCTCGGGCGCGCGCTGCCCGAGACCACGATCGTGGACCAGACCGACGTGCCGTGGTTCGAGCGCGCCGCCGAGAAGAGCGGGGGGGTCGCGTGACGCGGAAGCCGGCCGCGATCCGCGAGCGCGAGGCGCGCGCCGAAGGCCCCGCGCCGTTCGGGCGCAGCGCCGGCCGGCGTCCCGGCGAGCCGCGGCCGCTGCGCATCGAGCGTGGCGTGATCCCGCACGCGGAGGGCTCGGCGATGATCTCGACCGGCCGCACGCGCGTGCTGTGCACCGCGACGCTCGAGGAGCGCGTGCCGAACTGGATGCGCGGCCAGGGGCGCGGCTGGGTGACCGCGGAGTACGGAATGCTGCCGCGCTCGACCGGCGAGCGCACGCCGCGCACCAGCCAGACCGGCGGCCGTGCGCAGGAGATCCAGCGGCTGATCGGCCGCTCGCTGCGCGCGATCACGGACCTCGGCGCGTTCGGCGAGCGCACGATCCTGCTCGACTGCGACGTGATCGAGGCCGACGGCGGGACGCGCACCGCGGCGATCAACGGCGCGTTCGTCGCGCTGCACGACGCCTTCGTCGCGCTCTCGAACCGCGGGCACCTGGCGCGCGGGCCGCTGCGCGACACGGTCGCCGCGATCTCGGTCGGCATGGTGGACGGCACGCCGTGCCTCGATCTCGACTACCGCGAGGACTCGCGCGCCCAGGTCGACATGAACGTCGTCATGACGGGCGGCGGGCGGTTCATCGAGCTCCAGGGCACGGGCGAGGGCGCGACGTTCAGCGATCTCGAGCTGCGCGCGCTCGTGCGCCTCGCGCGCCGCGGCATCCGCCGCATCGTCGCGCACCAGCGCCGCCTGCTCGGAGGATCGGGCCTGCTGCCGCCGGCGCCGGCGGCGAAGAAGTGAAGTTCGTCCTCGCGACGTTCAACCGCGACAAGGTGCGCGAGCTGCGCGCCTGGTTTCGCGGCCTGCCGGTGGAGTTCGAGCCGCTCTACGAGATGAGCGGCGCGTCGTCGCCGGTCGAGACCGGCGCCACGCTGCTCGACAACGCGCGCCTCAAGGCCCGGGCCGCGATGGAGCTCTCGGACCTCCCTGCGATCGCCGACGACACCGGCCTCGAGATCGACGCGTTGAACGGCCGCCCCGGCACGCGCTCGGCGCGCTATGCCGGCGTCGGGGCGAGCGACAGGATGAACATCGACACGGTCCTCCAGCAGATGAGCCAGGTCCCGCCCGGCGCGCGCGGCGCGCGCTTCCGCACCGTGATGGTGGCCTGCATGCCGGGCGCGAGGGAAGTGCGCGGCGAGGGCGTGCTGGAGGGTCGCATCACGGCGGCGCCGCGCGGGAGCGGGGGCTTCGGCTACGACTCGATCTTCGAGGTCTCCGGGACGGGAAGGACGCTCGCGGAGCTGTCACTCGAGGAGAAGAACGCGCTCTCGCACCGCGCGCTCGCAGCGCAGGCGCTGATCGCGAAGCTCGGCCTCGGATCGCGCTAGGCGGCGTTTACACGCCGCCCAGGCGGTGCACGCGCAGCGTGTTCGTGGATCCGACCGCGCCGACCGGCGTGCCCGCGACGATCACGACCCGGTCGCCCTTCGCCGCGCGTCCGAGATCGAGCAGCGCGCGGTCCACCTGCTCGATCATGCCGTCCGTGTGGCTGACGTGCGGCACGACGAACGTCTCGAGCCCCCACGTGAGCGCGAGCTGGCTGCGCACCGCGGGCTCGGTGGTGAACGCGAGCAGCGGCAGCGCCGGCCGGTAGCGCGCCACGCGCTTGGCGCTGGCCCCGCTCTGCGTGAACGCCACGAGCGCGCGTGCGTCGAGATCGAGCGCGACGCGCACCGCGGCGTGCGCGATCGCATCCGCGGTCCCGGCGACCCTGAGGTCCGCGGCGCGCAGGACGGCGGGGTTGCGCTCCGCCGCGGCGCCGCTCTCCGCCGCCTCGATCAGGCGCGCCATCAGGGACACCGTTTCCTGCGGGTATGCGCCCACGCTGGTCTCGCCCGAGAGCATGAGCGCGTCCGCGCCGTCCAGCACCGCGTTCGCGACGTCCGAGGCCTCGGCGCGCGTCGGGCGCGAGTGCTCGATCATGGACTCCAGCATCTGGGTCGCGACGATGACCGGCTTGCCCTGCTCGCGCGCCAGGCGCACGGCGCGCTTCTGCACCAGCGGCACCTGCTCGAGCGGGATCTCGACGCCGAGATCCCCGCGCGCCACCATCAGGCCGTCGAACGCCGCGACGATCTCGTCGAGCCGCTGGACCGCGTCCGGCTTTTCGAGCTTCGCGATCACCGGGAGCGGCGAGCCCTGGACGTCCATCACCTGATGCACCGCCGTGACGTCGCGCGGATCGCGTACGAAGGAGAGCGCGACGAAGTCGACGCGCAGCGAGAGCGCGAAGCGCAGATCATCGACGTCCTTCGGCGTGAGCGGCGGCGCGCTGACCTTGACGCCCGGCAGGTTCAGGCCCTTGTGGTCGGAGACGATCCCGCCCTCGATCACGCGCGTGCGCACCGCCGGACCGTCGACGCCGAGCACTTCCAGGCGCACGTTGCCGTCGTCGATCAGGATGCAGTCGCCGGCCTTGACGTCGCCCGGCAGCGCCTCGTACGACGTCGAGACGTGATGCGCGTCGCCCGTCACCGCCTCCGACGTGATCACGAATTCGGCGCCGGGCGAAAGCAGCGCCGACCCGCCGTCGAACCCGCCAACCCGGATCTTCGGGCCCTGCAGGTCCGCGAGCACGCCCACCGCGCGCCCGCAGCGGTCCGACGCCTCGCGAACGCGGCGGTAGCGCGCCGCGTGCTCCTCGTGCGTGCCGTGCGAGAGATTCAGGCGCGCGACGTCCACGCCCGCCTCGATCAGCGCCTCGAGCGCGCCCGGCGCATCCGTCGCCGGGCCGAGCGTGGCGACGATCTTCGCGCGGCGCGTCACGGCCGGCGGCCGCGCGGCCCGGCATCGCGGGCGGCACGCGGGGAAGGAATGGGGTGGATGACGGGGATCGAACCCGCGACACCCGGAGCCACAGTCCGGTGCTCTACCAGCTGAGCTACATCCACCACCATTTTCGATCGATGCACCGGACGCGCGATGGAAACCTCGGTCTGGCGCGCCTGGAGGGAATCGAACCCCCGACCGACGGATTAGAAATCCGTTGCTCTATCCATCTGAGCTACAGGCGCAGAGCGTCTTCCGTGCCCCATGGGGGCGAAAAATCGGCAGACAAGGTACCCGCCGGAAGCCGAGTCCCGCAAGCATCGGCCGGGGCCGCTCCCGCGCGGGCTGCCGGCATGGGCGCCTCAGCGCGGCGCGGAAACCAGCGCCCGATGCTCCAGATAGAGCTGCAGGCGCTGCTCGTAGAGCGGACGCGACCGGGCGGAGGCGACGCCGATCGCGCGCCGCTGCCATGCCTCGGCCTGCGCAAAATCGCCGACCGCTGCGTAGGCCGCGGCAATCGTCGCGAGAATGTCGGGGCGCTTGTATTGCGTGCTCGCCGCCGCGTGCTGCGCGAGCTTCAACGCTCTCTCTGGATCCCGCTGGGACGAATCCGGTGCGGTCGCGAGCCAGCGCGCGAGGCCGTTCTCCGCGACGTACGAACCAGGGTTGAGAGCCAGCGCCCGTTCGAATTCCCGCCGCGCTTCATCGAGATGGTTCGTGCCGGCGAGCACCAGGCCGAGGTGGGCGTGCGCGTCGGCATTGTTCGGCTCGAGCTGCAGCGCGCTCTCGTACTGGCGGCGCGCTTCGTCGAACTGGCCGGCGCGCATCTCGAGGCTCCCGAGCCCAATGTGCGGGTCCGCGTAATCGGTCTTGAGCCGCAGCGCGGTCTCCCATTCCGCGCGCGCGGCGGCGTCGTCTCCCTGCTCGTACAGCACGGCGGCGAGATTGTGATGCGCCCCGGCATCCGCCGGCTGGAGCGCCACCGCCCGCTCGAGATGGCGCCTCGCGTCCATCGATGCCGGGTCCTCATTCGACAGCAGCACGCCGAAATTGTTCTCGATGACCCAGTCGTTCGGCCTGGCCTCGAGCGCGTGCTCGAACAGCGCGCGCCCCTCCTTCCAGCCGCCGGCCTTGGACAGCATCACCCCGAGATTGTTCTGCATTGCCCAGTCGCCGCGGTTGACCTCGAGCGCGCGCTCGAACAGCACGCGCCCGTCCTGCCAGTGGCCGACCTCGGCGTACGCCGCCGCCGCGTAGCCCGCGATCGCGACCCCCGCCACAGCGCCCGCCGCGAGCTGCGTGCGCTGGGAACGCGCGGCCAGGTCGGCGAGCGCCCACACGGCCATCACGTACATGCCGATCAGCGGAAGATACGCGTACCGGTCGGCCCAGAACTGGTTTCCGACCTGCACGAGCCCGGAGACCGGGGCCAGCATGACGAGGTACCAGAGCCAGCCGGTCAGGACGTACGGCTCGCGCGAGCGCGTGCGCACCGCGATCACGGTGACGATCAGAAGGCCCAAGAGCGCGACGGCCGCGGCGAGCGCGTAGGGCCTGAGATCAGCGCCGAGGAACGCCGGATGCATGTAGTGCACGGCGAGCCGAGACGGCCAGAGCGTCTTCCACAGGTACGTCACGCCGGCGAGCGCGGCGGTCACGAGCCGCCAGCCCGGGCTCAGCGCCTGGAGATTCGAGATTGCCCCCGCGTTCTTCTGGGCGATCACGGTCAGCACGCTCGCCGCAGCGGCGGCGGCAAGGAACGGAACCTTCTCGAGCAACAACCTCCGCCACGGCCACTCCCGCGAGCGGCGCGCGAGCGGCCAATGGTCGAGCAGGAGGAGGATCACGGGAATCGTGACGAGCATCGGCTTCGAGAGCAGGCCGAGCACCGTCGCCCCGAGCGCGAGCAGGTAGGCGCTCCGGCGCGGGCGTCGTGCGTAGCTCGCGTAGGCGAGGAGCGTGAGCATGAAGAAGAATCCGCTCAGCACGTCCTTCCTCTCGCACGCCCACGCGACGGACTCGACGCGCAGCGGATGCACCGCGAACAATGCGGCGACGATCGCGCTCGGCCAGCGCCGCGCCGTCATCCGGCGCAATGCCGTGAACAGCAGCGCCGAGTTCGCCGCGTGGAACGCGGCGCTCACGAGGTGGTGCGCGCCGGCCGCGGCCTGGGTCGCGCCGAACAGCTGGCAGTCCAGCATGTGCGACAGCCACGTGAGCGGGTGCCAGTTCGCGGCGTGGAAGGCCGTGAACGCCCACCGCACGCCGGCCCACGAGAAGCCGTGCAGCACGTGCGGGTTCTCGTAGATGTAGACGTTGTCGTCGAAATTGATGAACGGATGCCCGGCCGTCCGTCCGTAGATCGCGGCCACGATCAGCACGAGCGCGGAGTTGATCGCGGCGTCGGTCCATCGCGGCGCCGGATTCGGCTCGGGCGCGGCGGTCCGCGCCTGCGCGGCGGTTGCGGCCGGACGCTTGCGCGTCTGCGCAGGCCGGGGCTTCTTTGGGCGGCTCATGTCGCGGTCATCCGGATCCGGCGCCGGAACGGCAGGAAAGTCGGGGCGAGAGGATTTGAACCTCCGACACCCTGCTCCCAAAGCAGGTGCGCTACCGGGCTGCGCCACGCCCCGTCTTCAAGGGATTCGTTGGGCGCGCGAGCATAGAGGGGCGCGGTTCGCCGCGTCAATCGCCGCCGCTGGGCGCCGAGCGTTCCGGCCGCGCCATCCGCGGACTTTCCGAGCCCGCGCAGCCCGGTGCGCGGGTGTTGCGCGAGGTGGCGCGTGATTCTATGCTCAACCGACGAACCCCGGCACGTGGATTGCCCCGGGAACTCATCGGAGATCGACATGAGCGGCGTCAACAAGGTGTTTCTCATCGGCAACCTGGGCGCGAATCCGGAAATGCGATTCACCCAGGCGGGCCAGGCGGTCGCGAACCTGCGCCTCGCGACCACCGAGCGCTGGACCGACAAGAACGGGCAAAAGCAGGAAGCGACGGAATGGCATCGCATCGTGGTGTGGGGAAAGCAGGCCGAGATCGTCGGCCAGTACCTCACGAAGGGCCGCCAGATCTTCGTCGAGGGCAGCATCCGCACGCGGCAGTGGCAGGATCAGCAGGGTCAGAAGCGCTTTTCCACCGAGATCGTGGCGCGCAACATCCAGATGCTGGGCGGTCGCACCGAGCGCGCCGGTGATGACGTGGCCGCCACCGTTCCGCCCGACGATTCCGTCACCTCGGATTTCGGCGGCGGCCCGGACGACGACATCCCCTTCTGAGCGAAGTGGGGGCGATTGGTCTCGACGGGTGGCATGATCCAGGCAGTGCAGGCCGGGGGCCCGTGGCCTCGTCAAAAAAGCGGGAACATCACAACTGCCAATGAGCAGTTGGCTCTCGCTGCTTAATTAGCAGCGACGGTCGCCCGGACCCCGCCTGTGGGGGCCGGTGCGGGCGTCAGAAATCGCAGGCTGGTCCAACGCCCCGCCCGGGGGCCGCGGACGAGATCCTTCCGGGCTGGCGCGCCGGCGATCCCGCCGGTCGGAGCGGAGGCGCGCGAGATCTAAACGGCCGGACACGCCTGTAGGACTTCCTGGGGACTGACGCTCGGACGCGGGTTCGATTCCCGCCGCCTCCACCAAGATCCCATCCCCGATCCCAAGAGTTCGAATGATGACCGAGCAACCGAACGGCCCAGGGCGCGGGCTCCATCCTCTGATCGTCGGCACGGCGATCGGGGTTGCGCACTTCGCGCTCTCGTGGCTCGGGTTCGTGCTCACGCCCTGGAGCGTGACGCGCAATCTGCTGTGGCCGGGGCCGGGCTTCGCGTTCGCGATCCTGGTCGTGTTCGGCATGCGCTACTGGCCCGCGATCGCGTTCAGCGCCCTGCTCTACGCGCGCTGGGTCTCGGGCAGCAACGTGAGCGCGATCGTGCTGACCGCCACGCTGATGGTCACGGTCGTGATGCCGGCCGCGCTCTGGCAGCTGCGGCGCGGCTACACCTCGCCGTTGTTCGGCGTGCGCCGCGTGCTCGAGTTTCTGTTCGTCGCGAACGTAATGATGCCGGTGCTGGGCGCGCTCCAGCTCGCGCTCGGCATGCTGCTCACGCGCGAGCTGTTCACGTATTCCTACGCGGAGACGCTCGCAATCGCGGCCGGCACGATCTCGGCCGGCACGATGTTCTGCGCGCCCGTGGTGCTGACCTGGGCCGGCAGCCCGCGGCCGAGCCTGCGCCCCGCACGCGTGTTCGAGGCGGCGCTGCTCGGGACCAGCACGCTGCTCTTGTGCCTGATCGTGCAGGGAGAGTGGGTCGGGCCGCGGGCGCTGCTCGGGCTCAACTATCTGCCGTTCCCGTTCCTGATGTGGGCGGCGATCCGCTTCGGGCAGCGCGGCGTCGCGTCGATCGCCTCGCTCGTGATCCTGTGCACGATGGTCGGCGCCGCGAGCGGGCACGGCATCTTCGTCCACCAGAACACCGGCGTCAGCGTGCTGTACCTCGACGGGTTCTGCCTCACGTTCGCCGGCACCGGGCTCCTGATCGGCGCGGCGATCGAGGAGTCGGGGCAGAACCTCGCGGCGCTCGGCAAGAGCGAGTACGCGTACCGCGAGCTGATCGAGCAGGCCTCGGACGCGATCTTCGTCGGCAACGCCGACGGCGAGCTGGTCGAGGCCAACGCGCGCGCCAGCGAGCTGCTCGGCTACACGCGCGCGGAGTTCCGGGGCATGCACCTGGTCGATCTCATCCCTCCGGGCGAGCGCCTCTCGAACCCGCCGCGCGACTTCCCGATCGGCCGGCCCCAGCTCTACGAGCGCCGCATGCGCACGAAGGACGGCACGATCCGCGAGGTCGAGGTCAGCGCGATGCGCCTGGACGACCGGCGCGTCCAGGCGATCGTGCGCGACATCAGCGGCCGCAAGCTCGCCGACGCCCAGCTGCGCCATGCGCTTTCGCTCATCGAGGCCACGCTCGAATCCACGACCGACGGCATCCTGGTGGTGGACCTCGAGGGCCGGATCCGCGGCTACAACGGAAAGTTCGTGCAGCTGTGGGGCATTCCCGACGAGGTGCTGGCGAAGCGCGAGGACGACCGCGCGGTCGCGTACGTGCTCGATCAGCTGCGCAACCCGGAAGAGTTCATCGCCCGGGTGCGCCACCTCTACGCGCACCGCGAGGAGACGAGCTTCGACACGCTCGAGTTCAAGGACGGGCGCGTGTACGAGCGCTACTCGCAGCCGCAGACGATCGCGGGCGTGGTGCAGGGCCGGGTGTGGAGCTTCCGCGACGTCACGGAGCGGCTGCGGCTCGAGACCCAGCTCCGCCACGCGCTGAAGATGGAAGCCGTGGGAAGCCTCGCGGGCGGCGTGGCGCACGACTTCAACAACCTGCTGACCGCGATCATGGGGCACAGCTCGCTGCTGCTCGCGCGCATGCGCGAGAAGGACCCGATGCGCGAGGAGGTCTCCGAGATCCACCGCGCCTCGGAGCGGGCGGCGATGCTCACCCGCCAGCTGCTCACGTTCAGCCGCCAGCAGGTGTTCGAAGCGAGCGTCATCGATCTCAACGTCGTGGTGCGCTCGATGGAGCGGATGCTGAACCGGACGCTGGGCGAGAACATCCGGATCGTTCTGCGCCCGGCCGTCGCGCCGCTCTGGATCCGCGCCGACGCCGGCCAGATCGAGCTCGCGCTCCTCAACCTCTCGATCAACGCGCGCGACGCCATGCCGCGCGGCGGCACGCTGACCATCGAGACCGCGCCGGTCCGGCTCGAGCGCGGCGCGAACGGGCTCGAGATCGAATCCGGGGACTACGTGCAGCTCTCGCTCGCCGACACCGGCGTGGGCATGGACGAGGCGACCCGGCTGCGCATCTTCGATCCGTTCTTCACCACGAAGGAGCGCGGGCGCGGCACCGGCCTCGGGCTCGCCGCGGTCTACGGCATCGTGAAGCAGGGGGGCGGTGTGGTCACGGTCGAGAGCCGGCGCGAGGAGGGCACGCGCTTCGATCTGTACTTCCCGCGCTCCGCCGCGGCGAGCGCGGCGCCAGCCGACCCGGAGCGGCGCGACGAGCCGTGGCGCGGACAGGGCCGCGTCCTGCTCGTCGAGGACGAAGACATGGTGCGCGGGTTGCTGCGCGAGGCGCTGGCCACGGCGGGCTTCGACGTGCTGGCCGCGAAGAGCGGCGACGAGGCGCTCGAGCGCGCCGGAGCGGGTCCGCCGCTCGACCTGCTCGTCACGGACGTCGTGATGCCGAGCATGAGCGGTCCCGAACTCGCGCAGCGGCTGCTCCAGCGCCAGCCCGACCTGCGCGTGCTGTTCATTTCGGGCTACACGTCCGACGAGCTCGTGAATCGTGTCGCGTTCGGGAGCGCGTTCGGATTCCTGCAGAAGCCGTTCTCGCCGGCCGCGCTGATCCGCAAGATCCAGGAAGTCCTGAGGCCCGCCCGGGCCTAGTCCGGAGCGCCTGATTTCGCCCTTGCAGGACCCCCGGCAGGTGACTACCCTCCCGCGTCCTTGAACGCCGAACCACCGGTCCCGATCGGTCGCCTGGCCGAGATTCGCGGGCGTATGGCCCGGGCGGCGTTCCGCGCCGGCCGGGCGGCGGAGGACGTGCGGCTGGTCGGGATCGTGAAGACGGTGCCCGGGGATCGGGTGCTCGAGGCGATCCGGGCCGGGCTTCAGGACCTCGGGGAGAACCGGGTGCAGGAGGCCGAGGCGCGGATCGCGCGGAGCGGCGCTGCATCGGAAGTCGGTTCCGTGCGGTGGCATCTGGTCGGCCACCTGCAGCGCAACAAGGCGGGACGCGCGGCGCGGCTGTTCGACCGCGTGCACTCGCTGGATGGGCGCGAGCTGGCGATCGCGCTGTCGCGGCATGCGGCGGCGGCGGGGCGCACGCTCGCGGTGATGATCGAGGTGAACGTCGCGCGCGTGGCGAGCCAGTTCGGCGCGACGCCGGAGGAGCTCCCGGCGCTCGTGAGCACGGTGGCCGTGCTTCCGGCGCTCGCGCTCGACGGGCTGATGACGGTCGGGCCGCCTGCGGAGCGCGCGGAGGACGCGCGCACGACGTTCGTGGCGCTGCGCGAGCTGCGCGATCGCACCGCGCGCGCGACCGGCGTCGCGCTGCCGGAGCTGTCGATGGGGATGAGCGAGGATTTCGAGGTCGCGATCGAGGAAGGCAGCACCTGGGTGCGGATCGGCCGCGCGCTGTTCGGCGAGCGCGAGCCGCACGCCTGATTCGCCGCGCACGGCGCGGGGAGGCCTGGATGTTCGTGATCGGCAACCTTCTGACGGCGCTCGCGTGGGTGCTCGAGATCGTGTTCCAGACGCTGTCGATCATCCTGGTCGTGAACGCAGTGCTGTCGTGGGTGCGCCCGGATCCGTCGAATCCGATCGTGATGCTGCTGGATCGCATCAGCGACGCGGTCTGCAATCCGGTGCGGCGGCTGTTCCCGACCGTGATCTCGGGGATCGATTTCGCGCCGTTCATCGTGCTGATCCTGATCCAGGCGCTCGGCATGATGTTCCTGGTGCAGACGCTGCGCGGGATCGCGGCGCGCATGGGATGACGAGGCTTCCCGTCCGCGTGCAGCCCGGCGCGCCGCGCGCGCGCCTCAAGGGCTGGCGCGCGGACGGGACGCTGCTGATCGCGGTGACCGCGGCGGCCGAGCGCGGCCGGGCGAACGAGAAGGTGGTGGAGCTGCTGGCGGACGCGCTCGGCGTGGCGGTCCGCGCGTTGAGCATCGGGCGCGGCGGTGCGTCGCGCTCGAAGTGGATCGAGATCGAGGGACTGGAGGAGGGCGAGGTGAGGCGGCGGATCGATCGCGCGCTCGGCGCGGGCGCGGAGGCGCGAGGTGGCCGGTGACGAGCTCGCGCGCATCGAGGCGGCGGCGGCGTTCGTGCGCGGGCGCTCGGCGCTGCGCCCGGAGGTCGGCGTGATCCTCGGCACCGGACTCGGCGATTTCGCCGGCGCGCTCGAGACCGACGCGGTGGTGCCGTACCAGGACATCCCGCACTTCCCGGTCGCGACGGTCGAGAGCCATGCCGGCGAGCTGCATCTCGGCACGCTCGCCGGGCGTCCGGTCGCGGTGATGAAGGGGCGCGTGCACTACTACGAAGGCTACGCGATGCGCGAGGTGGGGTTTCCGGTGCGCGTGCTCAAGGCCCTCGGGTGCGACACGCTGGTGATCACGAACGCGGCGGGCGGCATGAATCCGGACCTGACGCCCGGCACGATCGTCGTGACCACCGATCACATCAATCTGATGGGGGCGAACCCCCTGGTCGGCGGCAACGACGACGCGCTCGGCCCGCGCTTTCCGGACATGAGCGAGCCGTACGCGCGCGGGCTGATCGCGCTCGCCGAGCGCGTCGCGCTCGAGCAGCGCCTCGCGCTGCCGCGCGCGGTGTTCGTTGGAGTGGCGGGGCCGAATCTCGAGACCGCCGCGGAGTACCGATTCCTGCGCTGGATCGGCGCCGACGTCGTGGGCATGTCGCTCGTGCCCGAGACGATCGCCGCGGTCCATGGCGGGCAGCGGGTGCTGGCGCTGAACGTCGTGACCGATGCATGTCTTCCCGATCGACTTCGTCCGGTGGACATCCCCGAGATCCTGGCCATCGCGGGCCGTGCAGCGCCCGCGCTGATCCGCCTGGTGACCGAGGTGATCCGCCGGCTCGATGAGGTCCACTCATCCGGCCCATGGGAAGGACCGGCGAAAGGAGTCCAAGATGGCCACATCGCGTAAGAGCAGCGGCCGCCGTCCCACGGCCCCGAAGGCCGAGAAGGCCAGGCCGGGGGTGAAGCCGGTCGCGCGCATCAAGCCCGCCGCGAAACCTGCGGCGCGCGCGGCGGCGAAACCGGCCGCCGCATCGCGCGGCAAGAAGGCCGGCGCGCGTCCGCTGTCGCGCACCGCGCTGATGGCGAAGGAGGCGGCCGAGCGCCGCCGCCTGGTCGAGAAGAAGAAGGCCCAGCTGGCCGCTGTGCGGCCGCTCGGCGTACTGCCCCCCGAATCGCGCGCGCGCGTGGTCGAGCGCGCGCTGCCGGTCGCACCGCGGCCGCGTCCGGTCGCGGCGCGCAGCGGCGCGGGCCCCGCATTGAAAGAGGGAGTGGAAGGCGTGACGGACCGTGACCTCAAGGAACTCGAGCAGCGGCTGCTCGAAGAGCGCCGCAAGATCATGAAGGACATGGGGCACCTCGAGAATACGGTGCTCAAGGTGAATCAGCGCGACAGCTCGGGCGATCTTTCCGGCTATTCGTTCCACATGGCGGACGCCGGCACCGACGCGATGGAGCGCGAGAAGGCATTCCTGTTCGCCTCGACGGAGGGCCGGCTGCTGCTCGAGGTGAACGACGCGCTGCGCCGGCTCTACAACGGCGCGTACGGAGTGTGCGAGGTGTGCGAGAAGCCGATCTCGCGTGCGCGGCTCCAGGCGATGCCGTACACGCGCATGTGCGTGAGCTGCAAGGAAAAGGAGGAAAAGGCCGGGCGCACCGTTCCGAGCCAGTGAGACGTTCGCTCCTCGGCCCCGCGGTGATCGCGGCGGTCGTGCTCGCCGCCGACCAGTGGACGAAGCACTGGGCGAGCGGCGCGCTGCGGGATCATCCGCCGCTGCGCGTCGTCGGCGACCTCGTGCGGCTCACCTACACGCGCAATTCCGGCGTTGCGTTCGGAATCGGAGCCGGCGCGCACTTCCCGTTCTGGCTGTTCTCCGCGATTGCCGCGATCGGGATCGTGATGCTGCTCGCGCTTCGGCCCGAGCGGCCGGCGGTGCAGCGCATCGCGCTCGGCCTCGTGCTCGGCGGCGCGGTCGGCAATCTCATCGATCGTGTGCGCTACGGGGAGGTCGTGGATTTCATCCTCGTGAGCTGGCGCACCTGGCAGTTCCCGGTGTTCAACGTCGCGGATTCCGCGGTTTCGGTCGGCGTCGTGCTGTTCGCTCTCGTCTGGACCGGCAGCTCGCGCCGGCGCGAGCAGGGAGCCGACACCGCGCCGCTTGCCGGCGCGGGATCGTCCGCGGGCGATCCGCCCGGCGCCGGTCCGGCGTGATTCCCGAGTTCGAAGTCGGGGCCGCGCAGGCCGGCGAGCGGCTCGACCGCTTCCTCGCCGGCGCCCAACCCGATCTCTCGCGCAGCCGCATCCAGACGCTGATCGGCGCCGGCGCCGTCACCGTGAACGGCGGAAGCGCGCGGGTCTCGCGGCGCCTGAAGCCCGGCGATCGCGTTCATCTCGAGCTGCCCGCGCCGCGCCGCGTCGCGATCGAGCCGGAGCGGATCGCGCTCGACATCGTGTACGAGGATCCCGACCTCCTCGTCGTCAACAAGCCGGCCGGCATGGTCGTGCATCCCGGCGCGGGCGTGACCCGCGGCACGCTCGTGCACGCGCTGCTCCATCACGACCCGGGCATCGCCGAGGTCGGCGGCGCCGGCCGGCCCGGCATCGTCCACCGCCTCGACAAGGAGACCTCGGGGCTCATGGTCGTCGCGCGCACGCCGCGCGCCTATCGCGCGCTGGTCGAGGCGCTGCGCGCCCACGACGTGCGCCGCGTGTACCGCGCGCTGGTGTGGGGCGACCCGGGGGCCGACGAGGGCGAGATCGCGGGGCCGATCGGGCGCGATCCGCGCCGCCGCCAACGCATGACGGTGGTGCGGCGCGGGGGCAAGAGCGCGCTCACGCGCTGGCGC
>Ga0306922_10003540_pt1 | contig 14617 bp, 11 predicted proteins | sample sta12Cox44000082_FD_203758 | JGI IMG/M metagenome (GOLD analysis project Ga0306922, IMG submission 203758) | Lab enrichment of tropical soil microbial communities from Luquillo Experimental Forest, Puerto Rico - statoxic.12C.oxic.44.000.082 (v2)... | ecosystem: Environmental > Terrestrial >... | reverse complement strand
GTCACCGGCTCGGCGAAGTTCCGCAAGCTCATCGAGGCGGGCGACTACGGCGCGGCGCTGGAGGTGGCGCGCCAGCAGGTCGCCAACGGTGCGCAGATGATCGACGTCAACATGGACGAGGGCATGCTGGACTCGGAAGCCGCCATGGTGCGCTTCCTCAACCTGGTGGCGGCCGAGCCTGACATCGCGCGCGTGCCGGTGATGATCGACTCCTCCAAGTGGTCGGTCATCGAGGCGGGCCTGAAATGCGTCCAGGGCAAGGCCGTCGTCAACTCCATCAGCCTGAAGGAAGGCGAGGAGCGCTTCATCGAGCACGCGCGCGCGGTGCGCCGCTACGGCGCGGCTGCGGTGATCATGGCCTTCGACGAGCAGGGTCAGGCCGACACGGTCGAGCGGCGCGTGGCCATCTGTCAGCGCGCCTTCCGCATCCTCACCGAGCGGGTGGGCTTCGCGCCCGAGGACATCATCTTCGATCCCAACATCTTCGCCATTGCCACCGGTATCGAGGAACACAACGCTTACGGACTCGCCTTCATCGAGGCAACCCGGCGCATCAAGGCCGAGCTGCCGCAGGTGCTGGTGAGCGGCGGAGTGAGCAATGTGTCGTTCTCGTTCCGCGGCAACGATCCGGTGCGCGAGGCGATGCACTCGGTATTCCTCTATCACGCCATCGCCGCCGGCATGGACATGGGGATCGTCAATGCCGGTCAGCTCGGGGTCTACGAGCAGCTCGATGCGCCGCTGCGCGAGGCGTGCGAGGACGTGGTACTCAACCGCCGCGACGATGCCACCGAGCGGCTGCTGGAGATGGCGGCGCGCTACAAGAGCGAAGGCGGCACGCGCCGCAGCGAAGATCTCGAGTGGCGCAAGCTCGAGGTCGGCAAGCGCCTCGAGTACGCGCTCGTCAAGGGAATCGACGACTACATCCTCGCCGACACCGAGGAGGCGCGGCAGCGCAGCGCACGCCCCCTCGATGTCATCGAGGGGCCGCTGATGGACGGCATGAACGTGGTCGGCGACCTGTTCGGCTCCGGCAAGATGTTCCTGCCGCAGGTGGTGAAGAGCGCGCGCGTCATGAAGCGCGCGGTGGCCTACCTCGTGCCGTACATCGAGCAGGGCAAGGACGCGGGCGCGAAACGCGCCAATGGCCGCATCGTGGTCGCCACCGTCAAGGGTGACGTGCACGACATCGGCAAGAACATCGTGGGCGTGGTGCTGCAATGTAACAACTTCGAGGTCATCGACCTCGGCGTCATGGTGCCGTGCGAGAAGATCCTCGAGACCGCGCGGCGCGAGCAGGCTGATCTCATCGGGCTCTCGGGGCTCATCACCCCCTCGCTCGATGAGATGGTGCACGTTGCCCGCGAGATGCAACGCCAGGGCTTCGAGCTGCCGCTCCTCATCGGCGGCGCCACCACATCGCCGGCGCACACCTCGGTGAAGATCGCGCCCGGATACCGCTCACCGGTGGTGTACGTCAAGGACGCCTCGCGCGCGGTAGGCGTGTGCCAGACCCTGACGCAGCCGCAGCAGCGTGCGGCGTTCATCGCGCGCGTCAGCGAGGAGCACGAGCGCCGCCGCGAGCAGCACGCCGCCAAGAAGGTCAAGGTCCCGGAAGCCTCACTCGAGGCGGCGCGCGCCAACCGCGCGCGACTCGACTGGAGCACGTACCTGCCGCTCGCGCCGCGCCTGCCGGGGGTGCAGCGCTTCGACGATTACCCGCTCGCGCAGCTGCTCGGTTACATCGACTGGATGCCGTTCTTCAACGCCTGGGAGTTCGGCGGCAAATTCCCCGACATTCTCACTGATCCGGTAGTCGGAGAGGCGGCGAGCAACCTGTACGCGGATGCGCGGCGCCTGCTGAAGACGCTGATCGCCGAGCGCTGGCTCACGGTACGCGCGGTGCTCGGGCTGTTCCCCGCCAGTTCCGTCGGCGATGACATCGAGATCTACACGAGCGAGGCGCGCCGCGAGCCGCTTATGACACTCAACTTCCTGCGCCAGCAGAAGGGCAAGCCCGATGGCCAGCCGCACCTGTGCCTCGCCGACTACGTGGCGCCGGCGGCGGGCGGCGTGCGTGACTACTTCGGCGCGTTCGCCGTGACCGCAGGTATCGGCATCGAGGAGCACGTCGCGCGCTTCGAGCGCGCCCACGACGACTACTCGGCCATCATCCTCAAGGCGCTCGCCGATCGACTCGCCGAGGCCGCCGCCGAGCATTTCCATGAGCGCGTGCGCCGCGAGCTGTGGGGTTACGCGGCCGCCGAATCCCTCACCAACGAGCAGCTGGTGCGCGAGGAGTACCGCGGCATCCGTCCGGCGCCGGGCTATCCGGCCTGTCCGGATCACACCGAGAAAGCGAAGCTGTGGCGGCTGCTCGATGTGGAGCGCAACGCCGGCATGAGCCTCACCGACGCGTACGCCATGTATCCGACCGCGGCGGTGAGCGGCTGGTACATCGCCCACCCGCAGGCGCGTTATTTTGCGCTCGGCAAGATCGACCGCGACCAGGTCGAGGACTACGCGCGGCGCAAGGGATGGACGCTCGAGGAGGCGCAGCGCTGGCTCGCGCCGAACCTCGGCTACGAGTCCTGAAAGCCACCCCGGCGTGAGTCCTAAATTGGCGCTGTAGTCAGGCGGGCGTCAGTTCGATGCGCAAGCGGCGGAACCAGGCTTCCGTGCCGCGGTGCTGCAGCACGATGTGCCCTTCCGCAAGGCGCGCGAACTGCGGGTAGTCGCGGAAGCGGCTGCGCGCGATGCGCGCCCGCAGCTCCTCGCTCGCAAGGTCGCAGCCGATCACCTGCACATCATCGATCCAGTATTCGACCATCGAGCCCTTCATCACGATGCGCGCGCTGTGATACGCGTTGGCGCTGCTGCGCAGGTCGTGCCACGGCGCCATCAGTCCGTAGAGTGCGCCGCAGGAGGTGAGCGAGTCGGCGCCGTCCGGGTGGTGCTCGTCATCGAGCAGCTGCAGCGCGGGGCCGGTGTGTGAGGCGGGACCTGCTTCTTCCTGCACGCGGTAGAGCACCGCGGTGCTGCCGGCACGCGGCAGACGCCAGTCGAAGAGCAGCGTGAAGTCGCCGAAGCGCTCGCGCGTGATGAGATCGACGCGTTCGGCCTGCGCCACCGCGCGCAGCACGTCGCCGTCCACACTCCACGAGCCCTGTGGAAACTGCTCGCGGCCATAGCCGCGCCAGTCTGCGGCGCTGAGCGCACGCTCAGCCATGATGAAAATCCCCCTTCATACACACAAATCCTACCGCAGGAAATTTTCCGGTGACATCGCCCGAAAGGGGCGAGCCGCGCAGTTCCGTGACGCGCATCGGGGTTTCCCCGGTAGCGCTTTACAGGGAACGCCTATTTCGCGCGGCGCTCGCTCTCGAGTGCGCGCAGGTAAGCGTCACCGCCCAGGTCGCGCATCTGCGCGAGGATCCAGTCGCGGCGCTCGATGACATAGTGTGAGGGCCGCTCGGCGTGCAGCCGCAGCGGGTTCGGCAGCACGGCCGCCAGCGTCGCCGCTTCCGCCGGGCTCAGCCGCAGCGCGGGTTTGTGCCAGAACCGCTCGGCGGCCGCCTGCACTCCATAAATGCCGCTGCCGAACTGCGCGACGTTCAGGTATATCTCGAGGATACGCTCCTTTGGCCAGAGCGTCTCGATGAGCACCGTGAAGTAGGCCTCGAGGGCCTTGCGCACGAAGCTGTACCCGGGCCATAGGAACAGGTTCTTCGCGACCTGCTGCGAAATGGTGCTCGCGCCGCGCAGACGCTTGCCATGCTCACTCGCGCGCACGGCCTCGCGTATCGAGTTGAAATCGAAGCCGGCGTGAAACGGAAACTGCTGGTCCTCGGAGGCGATCACCGCGATGGCCGCGTGCGGCGAGATCTGCTCGAGCGTCACCCAGCGAAAATCGGTGTGATAGTCACGCTGATGCGCACGCCAGGCGGCGACGCGCGCCTCGACCATGAGGGCGCTCGTGAGGGGCCGTAGCCAGCGCAGCAGCAGCACCGGAGTTGCCGTGAGCACCAGCCAGGCGAGCAGCGCGACGCCAAGGTAGCGCAGCAGCACGCCGGCGAAGCGACCGCGCTGTCGCTCGCGGCCGGCACGACGATGGCTTCCCGCCGCGCGCTGCGTCCTCGCCCGCGCGGGATGGGCACCCCTGAGAATCAGGTGCCCGGCACGCGTCGCGCCGACTGGACCACGACGTCCTCGAGCGGCGCGTCCTTGTAGCCCTTGCGCGTCCCGGTATTGACCTGCGCGATCCGGTCGATGACGTCCATGCCTTCGCTGACGCGGCCGAATACCGCGTAGCCGTAGTCGCGCGGGCCGTGATCGAGAAACGCGTTGTCGGAGAGGTTGACGAAGAACTGCGAGGTGGCGCTGTTGATGTCGCTGGTGCGCGCCATCGACAGGCTGCCGCGCGTGTTCTTCAGTCCATTCTTCGCCTCATTGGTGATCGGCGCGCGGGTCTTCTTGCTGGCGAAGTCGGCCGTGAGGCCGCCGCCCTGGATGACGAAACCCGGGACGATACGATGAAAGATCGTGCCGTCGAAGTGGCCCTCATCGACGTAGCGCAGGAAATTCTCGACCGTGATCGGCGCCTCCTTCGGGAACAGCTCGACCGTGAAGGTGCCATGCGAGGTTTCAAAGCGGATCATATTGACCTTCAGTGATGCGCTCATGACCGGCGAGATCGCGGTGCGAGCGTACATAACGGCAACCGGCGAGGACAAGCTCGTGCCGCACCGCCGCTGCCTGAGCGGCGCCGTGCTCGAGCAGGAGCCAGCCGCCCGCTTCGAGGTGCTGCGGCGCATCGCGGGCGATCTCGCGCAGGCAGCGGAGCCCGTCGACACCCGGTGTCAGCGCGAGGCGCGGCTCGTGAGCGAGCGCCGGATCTGCGAGCGCCGGATCGTCCGCCGCGACGTACGGCGGATTGCTGACGACGAGATCGAAACGCTCGCCGCCGAGTGGCTCAAACCAGCTGCCATGGCGGAAGTCGATCGTGGTGAGCTCCAGTTCTGCCGCATTGGCGCGCGCGACTGTCAGGGCTGCGAGCGACATGTCGGTGGCAGTCACCTGCCAGTGCGGGCGCTCGCGGGCGAGTGCGAGCGCGATCGCGCCCGAGCCCGTGCCGAGGTCCACGACCCGGCCCGTGGACGCAGCGCGCAGCGCCAGCGCCCGCTCGACCAGGAGCTCGGTCTCCGGTCGTGGCACGAGCACCGCGCTCGAGACGCGCAGTGGCAGCGACCAGAACTCCCGTGTGCCGGTGAGGTAGGCGAGGGGCTCGCCGCGCGCGCGGCGCTCGATGAGTGCGCGGTAGCGTTCTATAGCTGCCGGTTCGACCGCGCTGCGTCCGTCAGACATAAGCCGTACACGTGTCGTCCGCAGCGTGTGTGCCAGCAGCAGCCCCGCATCCAGTGTCGCACTGGCCACGGCCGCGGCGCTCGCGCCTGCCCGCAGACGCTCTGCGCCCAGGGCAAGGACGCTGGCGACGTTGCTGACACTCATGCGTAGGCTACTCAAGCTCGGCAGCGGTATGATAGTTGAATGAGCACCGTACCGTACCCTCCCCAGCGGCAGCTGTCGGTCGGGGAGGTGCTGGATCTGACCTTCCGGATCTACCGGGCGACATTCGTCAAATGCCTGGCATTCGCGACCTGCGGCGTGATCGCCGGGCAGCTGCCGGGCATCTATCTGGTCTTAAAAGGCGCATCTCTGCCCCACGCGCGCAGCGCCGCGGGCATGGCGGGGATGATGGCGGCGACGCAGAATCCCGTGTTCGATTCGCTCTACATCGTGGGCGCGGTGCTGACAGTGATCTTCTATGCCGCGGTGACCCTGCGCCAGTACGCGATCATTACCGACGCCGAGGTCGGTGGCGAGCTTTCAGCGGCGTTGCGCCGCTTACCGGCGCTCATCGGACTGCTGCTGCTCGTGGGGCTCGCCTTCGTGGCGTGCGTCGTGCCCGCGCTGGTGACCGGCGGCGCGCTGCGGCTGCTGCTGGTCGTGGCCGCAGTCGTCTTGCTGAGCTACGGCGTCGTGGCCGTATCCTGCGCTCAGACCATACTGCTGGTGGAGGGGGCGGGACCGGCGGCGAGCCTGGCGCGCAGCTGGCGGCTGACGACGGGAAACTTCTGGCGGCTGTCGCTGATCTACACCGTCGCGCTCATCATCCTGATTGCACTCTATCTGGTCACCGCATCGGTGGCGGGGTTTCTCGCCGGGGTGCTCGGGCGTGGCGATGTGGCGATGGTCACCGCCTTCTTCGAGGTGATTGCCATCATCCTCGGGGCGCTCGCGACACCCTTCTATGGCGCGCTGCTACTCGCCGTCCTCGCCGACCTCAAGGTGCGCAAAGAGGGCGCCGATCTCGCGCAACGTATCTCGGCGACGGCCTGAAGGCGTGAGGCGCGCGCTGCTCGCGCTGCTGCTCGCGGCCGCTCTACTCCCGTGCGCCCGGGCGCGCGATGCGCTCGCGGTAATCGATGACTGCGTGGCGAGGCTCGACAGCGAGCTCGATGTCGGCTACGCGCGTATCGCTGCACGCTGTCCGGACCTGCCGGACGCACTCGCCGAGAGCTCCTTTGCGCCGTGGCTGCCGGCCGACTGGAAGCGGCCGGACAATCAATTGTCAGCCGCTGGGCTCTCTGAGCTGCGCGCCCAGCTCGCGCACGAGGGCACGTGGAGGGAGACCCGGCGTCCGCCACCGCGCACCGAGCGCGTCGCCACAGTCCTCGCTGCCGTGACGCACGGCGCGGATGCCGGCCACATCAGCTGGTGGCAGCGCTTCAAGGACTGGCTGCGCAGCATCCTCACGACACGCGCCCAGACCGATAGCGGCTGGCTGCGTCGCTGGCTCGCCGGGATCGAAGTTTCGAAGGCCACCACGGAGCTCGTGACCTGGGTCGCCCTCGCCGTCGTGGTGGCGCTCGCGGCGGCCATCGTGATCAACGAGCTGCGGATCGCCGGAGTCCTGCGCGGCCACACGACACGGTCCCAATCTCGCGGCGGGGATTTCGCGCGCGGCGAGTCCGCTGCGACCCTGGAGCAGCTCGAGCGCGCCGCGCCCGAGCAGCAGCCTGCCCTGTTGCTCGAGCTGATCGCGGTGCGGCTCGCCGCTTTGCAGCGTTTGCCGCCGGCACGTGCATTGACCGCTCGCGAGCTGGAGCGCGCCGCACGGTTGCCCGGGGAGTCGGGCCGCGCGCGCCTCGCGGAGCTCGTGACGGTCTGCGAGCGCGTGCGCTTCTCCGGCCACGAGGTGAGCGCCGCGAGCCTGGCGGCGGCCGTGCGCGGCGGTCGCGAGCTGCTCGGCGCGCTCGCTGGCGCATCGCTTGCTGCGCAGGCGGCAGAGGCCTGATGCGCGAACGGCTCACGACCCTCGCCTGCGCGCTCGGCGCTCTGCTGCTCATCGGCACGCTGCTGCTGCGCGGCGATACGCTCGCGGTGCGGCGCGCCTCGCCGCCGACGACCCTCGAGCGCTCGGACAACGGGCTGCTCGGCGCCACGACCTGGCTGCAGAGCGAGGGCGTGCGCACCCTGGCGCTGCGCGAACGCTTTGGCGCTCTGCTGCAGCAGGCGCGGCTGCCGCGCAGCGGCAATCTCTTCATCGTCAGCCTGCCGGTTGTCACCGGCTTCACCTCCGCTGAGGCGCTCGCAATCGACCGCTGGGTGCGCGAGGGCAACACGCTGCTGGTGTTGGCGGCGCTGCGCGATCGTCCGGGCTGGGCGCAGTACCCTTTCGTCATGAACAACGATCTGCTGCTGCTCACCGACCTCAGCTTTGCGCCTACCGCGGAACAGCACGGCGAGCGGTCGCCGGCGCAGCGACCGGCAGCCGCAGCGCCTGCGGACCGCCGCGAGCGCCTGACGCGGCTCGCCACCGAGCTCGAAAGCCCCGAGCTCGGTACACTGGTGCCGAACCGCGCGCACCCCTTCTTCAGCGGCGTCACGCGTGCGGAAGCGCTCTCGGACTACGCGCCACTCGGTAACAGCGTGACGATTCCGCGCGATGGCTTCGTGCTGTCGCTCGCCCACGAGAAGAGCAGTGCCGAGGACGCCTTCTGGGTACGGCCGCTCGGTGAAGGCACGATCATCGTCAGCGGCTTCAGCTCGCTCTTCAGCAACCGTGCGCTCGGTCGCGCCGACAATGCGCGGTTGCTCGCCAACCTGGTCGGCGCAAGCGTCGCTGCCGATGGTGTCGTGGTGTTCGACGATGAGCACCAGGGCCTCTCCGACAGCTACGACCCCAGGCGGTTTTATCGCGACAGGCGCCTCTATGGCACGCTCGCCGTCATCGCCGTGGTGTGGCTCAGCTGGGTGCTCGGCGCGACCCAGCTGCACACCCCGCTCGCGCGTACCGGGGCGCCGCGCGAGGCGGAGCTCGTGCGCACCACCGGGCTCTATCTGGCGCGGGTCCTGCGCCCGGCGGCTGCGGCACGCCGCCTGCTCGAGCAGTTCCTGCAGCGCGTAGCCACCGCCACGGGCGCCGGAGACGCCGAGCCGGCACGGCTGTGGGAGTGGCTCGAGAACCATCCGCGTCTGCCGCGCGGCAACGTGCAGCAGCTGCGCGAGTGGTACGTCGCGGCCGGCGCCAACCGCGACGTGCCCCTCATTCGCCTGCACAACCTCGTCCGCCACACTGAAAGGCAACTCGCCCAATGAGCACTGCGATCCGCGACCTCAGGGATCAACTCACCGAGCAGCTCGGCCGCGTCGTCATCGGAGTGGAAGCCTCGGTGGAGGCGCTCGTCGTCGCGCTCATCGCGCGCGGACACGTCCTCGTGCAGGGTGTGCCCGGACTCGGCAAGACACTGTTCGCGAAGGCGCTGGCGCGCGCGCTCGGCGGGGAGTTCAAGCGCATCCAGGGAACCGCGGACCTGATGCCGAGCGACATCATCGGCGTGCACGTGTTCGATGAGGCGGCGCGCAGTTTTGCGTTCCGGCCAGGTCCCCTGTTCGCCGATGTCGTGCTGGTGGACGAGATCAACCGTGCGGGACCCAAGACGCAGTCGGCGCTGCTCGAGGCGATGGAAGAGCGCCAGGTGAGCGTCGAGCGCAGCGTCCTGCCGCTGCCCGAGGAATTCATCGTGCTCGCGACACAGAACCCGCGCGAATTCGAAGGAACCTTCCCGCTGCCCGAATCGCAGCTCGATCGCTTCATGCTGCGCATCGACATGGGCTACCCGTCGCGGGCCACGGAGGCTGTCATCCTCGGCCGCTACGGCGGGGTGCTGGCCGCGGCCCACGCGGCACTGGAATCGGTCGCGCTCATCGATCGTGCCTTGCTCGGTGCCGCGCGCGCCGCCGCCGAGCGCATCCATGTCTCCGAGGCACTCAGTGGTTACCTGCTCGATCTTGCCGCCGCGACCCGCGAGCATCCGCGCCTCGCGCTCGGGCTCTCGACGCGCGGGGTGCTGTCGCTCCTCAAGGCGGCACGGGTCGTTGCCGGATTGCGGGTGAGTGAGTTCGTGACGCCCGACGATGTCAAGCAGGTGGCGCCGTGGATCCTCTCGCACCGCCTGGTGCTGACTCCGGAAGCAACACTCGAGGGTGTGAGCGACGCGCAGGTGGTGCAGGGCCTGCTCGCGGGCACTCCGGTGCCGCGCTGAGGAGTGGACGGTGCACCTCGCCCGGCGCAGTTACGTCTTCATCGTGCTGACGGCGGTGATCGCGATCGGCGGCATCTGGTCGAGCGATCGGCAGCTTGCACTCCTGTGGCGCGCGCCCGCCGCGTTGCTGCTGCTGGGGCTTGCGTTCGAAGGCGTCACGGTGCGCCGCCTTCTGCCTCTTGCACGCATCGAGACGCCGACGCCGGCGTTCCTCGGCAGGGCGCAGCGCGGGGCGTTCGTATTTACCAACCGCGCCTCGCGGCCGCTGTGGCTCGAGTATGCGCCGGCAACGCCGGCCGGATTCGAGGCACCGCGGGGCGTGCGGCGCCTGACGCTGCCCGCCGGCGCCGCGCACGAGGATGCGCTGCAGTTGCTGCCGGTGCGACTTGGGCCGCAGCCCTGGCCGGGGCTCCCGGCGCGGCTGCGCGGTCCGCTGGCGCTCGCCTGGTGGGATACCACGCTGCGCCCGGAGGCGCGCTGCCTGGTGGCACCTGACACGCTGCGCGGCAGCGCACGCGCGCGCGGGCTCGCCAGCGGCACCCGGGCTCGGCGCACCGCCGGGGCGGGACAGGAGCTGTATCAACTGCGCGCCTACGTGCGCGGCGATCCGCTCACCCGCATCGACTGGAAAGCCACCGCGCGCAGCGCCGAGCTCATCAGCCGCGACTACAGCGAGGATCAGCACCTCGACATCCTGGTGGCGATCGATGCCGGACGTCTCAGCCGCGTGCGCGCCGGGGCACTCGACCGCCTCGCGCTCTACAGCAACGCCGCCGCGCGGCTGGCGGAGATCGCCACCCACAACGACGATCGCATCGGGCTGATCGTGTACGCGGAGCGCGTGCTCGCCAGCTGTCCGCCAGCACGCGGGCTGCCGGCCGTGGCGCGGCTGCGTAACACGTTGGCACAGCTCGCGGTGCAGGCGGCCGAATCCGATCCACTGTCGGCCGCCATCGCGATCCGTAATCTCCTGCGGCAGCGCGCGCTCATCGTGCTGCTGACGGATCTCGACGACGCCAACATCGCCGCGGCGCTGGCGCGTGCGGTACGCCTGCTGGCGCCGCCGCATCTGGTGCTGGTCGCCGGCGTGCACAGCGGTGAGATCGAGGCGCTGGCGCACGACGAGGCGCGCGAATGGCAGGATCCGTGGATCGCGCTCGCGGCGGCCGAGCACGAGCAGCGCGCCGCGCGGCAACGCCTGCTGCTGCAGCGACTCGGTGCGCCGCTGGTGGGGGCTCCCGCCGACCGCCTGGAAGGCGCGCTGTTCGAGCGCTACGAGGCGCTGCGGCGCTCGCGACGCGTCTAGGCCGAAGCCGGCGCTGCGGCGCGGCTGCGCCTCGTAAACAGCCGACCGGTGAGGAACGCGACCATCAGGCACCAGTAGCCCACTCCGACCACGACGCGTATCGCGAGCGGGAAGCGCGGATCGGGAGAGATGAAGCCTTCGATGAGCGCCGAGCCCGTCAGCAGCAGCGCGCACGAGACCAACACCGGAACGGTACGCAGCGCCGCCGCCCGGAACGACTCGAGCCGGCCGCCGGCAGCGGGGCGGATGAGCGCCTCGCCGATGGCGGCGCCCGCCGCTCCCGACAGGCATATGACCGACAGCTCGACGCAGCCGTGCGCGACGATGAAGCGGAACAGCGCCGCCGCGAGCCCGTGTTGGCCCACGAACGCGAACATCGCCCCGAGCATCAGCCCGTTGAGGCCGAGAATGTAGAGCGTACCGAGGCCGAACAGGAATCCCAGGCAGTAGGCAAACAGGCTCACCACGATGTTGTTGGTGAGAATCTGGATCGAGAGGACCGAGGAGGGCACGACGTTCAGCAGTCCCTGCGTCCACAGCTGGCCGCGCTCGACACTCGCGATGGTCTCGGGTGAGGCGAACAGCGCAATGAGCTCGGGATAACGGTGCACCAGCGCGTAACCGGCGCACGCCGCCAACACGAAAATGAGCGTCGTCCAGGCAAGGTAGGGCGCAAGCCACCGTACCGCGCTCGGCGTCTCCTCGAGGAACAGCCGGCGCAGCGCGCTGCCGGCGCGCCAGGCGCCATGGTGCAGCGTGGCATGCGTGTGTGCGTAGGCATTCTCGAGGTACTCGCGGGTGCGGCTGCCGGGCATGAGCGAACGCGCCCGCGCCAGGTCGTGCGCCAGCAGCCGAGAGTCATCCGCGAGGCGTGCCGCGTCGGTGGCATCATCGCTGCGGCCGTAGGCGAATCTGCGCGCGCGCGCATCTGCCGCCTGCCAGTCGCGCGCGCGTGCGAGGAGCGCAGCCGCGAGCGCCTTGTCCCGTGCGGCGACGCGAGCGCTAGCGGCCATCGCCAGGGCGCGCCAGGCGCTCGAGCCGCGAGCGCCACTCGAGCTCATCGCCCTCGCTCAGATCGGCTTCGGGCCCGAGGTAACGCTGCAGCAGCTGCCGCGCGAGACGAATGCGTGCCTCCGGCACGAGACTCGACCAGCGCTCGAGCAGGTCGGCGGCAATCTCCGCGCCGACGGTATCGAGCCTGCCGACCCGTTGCGCGGCGTTCTGCAGCAGCTCCGCATCGCCCACGGGTCGCTCGTAGGTGAGCAGCGTGCCGGACGCCATGTCTCCGCAGCGCAGGCTCTCGCGCGTCAACACCATGAGCGTGAGTCCGACTCCGTACGCCACGGGCAGGCTGTCAATCAGCCGGAAGATATTGCGCACCAGCAGCGCGGCGGCGCCCGGCGCGCCGCCCGCGCGCGTCACGATGCGGATACCGACGCTGCGTTTGCCCGGGGTGCGACCGCGCAGGAGGATCTCGAGCACCGGGTGGTAGAGGAAATAGATCGCGAGCGCCGGCACCAGGATCGCGCCGAACCAGGCGCCCGCGAACGTCGCCGGTGGGCTGAGCGAGAACTCGCCGTTGTAAACGAGCGTCGCCACCACGTACCAGGCAAGGGCGAGCACGAAACGGATGTGCCAGTCGATGATGAAGGCAAAGGAGCGCGCTCCGGGGCCCGCCACCGGCAGTGAGACATCGATCCCGGTAACACTGTCGACGCTCAGCTCCGGGAGTGGCGCGCTCATGCCTCCTCCGCGAGCAGCTCCGCCTGGTATTCCTGCTGCAGCGGCTCGATCAACTCATCGAGGTCCCCGTCCATGATCTGCGCCAGACGGTAGAGCGTCAGGTTGATGCGATGGTCGGTCACACGTCCCTGCGGAAAGTTGTAGGTGCGGATGCGCTCGGAGCGGTCGCCGCTCCCCACCTGCAGGCGCCGCGACTGGGCCTGTGCGCTCTGCTGCTTCTCCTGCTCGGCGGCGAGCAGCCGTGCGCGCAGGAGTGCCATGGCGCGTGCGCGGTTCTTGTGCTGGGAGCGCTCATCCTGACATTCGACCACGATGCCACTCGGCAGATGCGTGATGCGTACCGCGGAATCGGTCTTGTTGACGTGCTGGCCGCCGGCACCCGAGGAGCGGTAGGTATCGATGCGCAGATCCGCCGGATTGATCTCGACCTCATCGACCTCATCGAGCTCCGGCAGAATCGCCACGGTGCACGCCGAGGTATGGATGCGCCCCTGCGCCTCGGTCGCGGGCACGCGCTGCACGCGGTGCGTGCCCGACTCGAACTTCAGCCGCGAGAACGCCCCCTTGCCGGCGATGCGACTGATGATCTCGCGGTAGCCACCGTGCTCGCCCGGGCTCTCGCTCAGCACCTCCGCGCTGAAGCCCTTGGACTCGGCATAGCGCGCGTACATGCGGTAGAGCTCGCCGGCGAAGATGGCGGCCTCGTCGCCGCCGGTGCCGGCGCGCACCTCGAGGAAGATGTTGCGCTCATCGCGCGGATCCTTCGGCAGCAGCAGGCGGCGCAGCTCGAGCTCTCCGGACTCGAGCTCGCGCGTCAGGAGTGCGAGCTCTTCGCTCCCGAGTGCGCGCACGCCGGCATCGGCATCCGCCTGCAGCTCACGCGCCGCCTGCAGATCGCGCTCGAGTCCCTGATAGTGCTGCAGGCGCACGGCGAGCGGCTGCAGCCGCGCGTATTCCACCGACAGCTCACGGAACTGCCGCGACCCGCCCACGACCTCTTCGCTCGCGAGCAGCCGCCCGACCTCCTCGTAGCGATCGGCGAGTTTCTGCAGGCGCTGGCGGATGGAGTCCTTCATGGCGTTGGATCTGGCGGCACGGCCGCGCCGTTGGTGCCGCGGTCCCGCAGCGGCCCAAGCGCCGCCTGCGCTAAGTCAACCGCGGGCGCGGCATTCTCCGGGATGTGCGAGCTTTGTGACAAGTTGCGCAATGCGGCGGGCTCGCGGACCCTCTATAGTGATAAGGTGCCAAGGATGAACTGCAGGAATTCCCGCCTTTCGGGGGGCCTGGTTGCGTTGGGGCTCACGGTGGCGCTGCTCGGTGGCTGCGCCAGCACGCACGCGCCGAAGGCGGCGGCCACCCCGCACCACGATCCCACCGCGCTCACCGTCGTCGCCGAGGCCGATCTCAAGCGGGGTGATTGCCGCGGCGCCTCGGAGAACTACGCCAAGGCGGCCGTTGACGGCGATGTGCAGCTGGCGCGCCGCGCGACCCAGGTGGCGATGGCGTGCGAGCATCTGCCGGCGGCCTGGACTGCGGCGACCCGCTGGCGATCGCTGGCACCGAACGATCGCGAAGCGAATGCGCTCTATGCCGCCGTGGCGCTGAAGCTCTACCGCACCGCGGAGGCCCGCGCCGCCATCAACGACTTCTGGCGAGCCGAGGAGCAGCTGGCCGCCGGCTCCGCCGCCGGCGCGCCACAGGCCTCACCCGTCCCGGGCGCGTCCGCGCCGGGAGCCGCGCTCGGCGTGCGCGCGCAGCAGCGCGCGGCTAAGAGCATGAGCGAGCTCAGCACGCTGCTGCTCGAGGAATCAGACGCGCCCGCAGTGCTCGCCGCGATGAGCGGTGCGCTCGAGCCGACGGCCAACTCGCCTGAGACCTTCACCCTGCTCGGTGAGCTGGCGCTGGCCGGGTCCGATGGCCAGCGCGCGCAGGGCTACGCGCAGCGCGCGCTGCAGCTCGA
>Ga0306922_10003539_pt1 | contig 14617 bp, 12 predicted proteins | sample sta12Cox44000082_FD_203758 | JGI IMG/M metagenome (GOLD analysis project Ga0306922, IMG submission 203758) | Lab enrichment of tropical soil microbial communities from Luquillo Experimental Forest, Puerto Rico - statoxic.12C.oxic.44.000.082 (v2)... | ecosystem: Environmental > Terrestrial >... | reverse complement strand
CACAGATTTTCGAGCAGAAATTGGAAGGAAACTGGGAGCGACCAGCCAAGTGACCGGCACAAAACAGGTGCCCGCCACCGAGATTGTCGCCACCATGCGGGATAATGAAGCCGATAGCTCCAGCCCGATCAAAGCGTCGCTGGCGCAGCGCCTAGTTTGCCACAGCGGTAATCTTGAAGGCGCCCGAGTTGCCTTCGTTGATCGCGCTGTCGGCCATAACCCCGATAAGACCAAAGGCTGCTCCGACAACAATCTGTTGGTCTCGCGCTGACACCTCGAAGGCGTATCGCCTTCCGGGCTCCGCATTAAAGCGGACGGTGTAACGTCCGGGACTCGACCAACAGGTGGCGGTAAGGACTACGGGACCAGGGGGCACGGGACCAGTGAAGCTGCCGCCGGCTTTGATGCTCGCAAGCTGGACGCCGTTAGCGTCAATGTCGACCGCCACTGCCGCACCGTACCAACCATTCGGCCGGCTGATGGTAACGCTCGCCTGTCCGCGCGAAACCGGAACTACGGTTGACGCAGTATCGTCTGTCACGCAGGCGGAAAGTCCCACCAGCATCAACAACCCGATAGTCAAAAGCATGCGCCCGCATGGCGGAAAGACTAGAGAGAGAAATTCCGTCACGCAACCAAAAGTTTTGACATAAAAAGAAATAACTTAAGATTTTGTCAGCCGGAGCCCGCAACGACGCGACAGGCGGGAAAATGCAAGAGCATTTTTTGAGAATCCCACCGCCCGATCCGATTTTGTTCGGACGGACTAAACTTCAGGGAGCTTGGCGAAAAGCTCATGCGCTCGGGGCGCGAAGAAACGCGAGATCGGTGTGCAGCGGGACACCGCCCGTCCCGGTCGTACGCGCCAACTCCGCGTTCCCCAAAACTACTTAACCCAGATCCTCAATGGGACCGCTTCCCGATCGGGGCAGGTCATGGTGCCGGTGTAGGAATCGGACAACCGTCCGCTGTAGCTGCACTCGACCCCCGCTACCGAAATTGTTGCCTCCATGCGGGATGATGAGGCCGATAGCTCCAGACGCATGTCGCCGGTCCTCACTTCGGGGCCGTCCTGGGTACACAGACCGACATGTTTCATCATCAGCGGGCCGGAATAGGTTTTTCCGGGCGAAGCCGTTGCCGTGACGGTGGCGGTCAACTCCCACTCGCCGAGGTAGCCCGAATATCCGATGACCTCGAGCGGCTGCGCCTGCACAGGCCCGGCCAAAGCACTCAGTACAATCGGCAGAGCAAGCGCTCTCACGGGTGGCCCCTCGCCTGAGGTGACGTTTTCACAGCTTCTTCAGACATTCGCGGGCGTTGACGACCTCGGTTCGCGTGTCATCCGCGCCTTCGGCAATCGCGACAATTTTCTCGTAGTACTCGCGGGCCTTGTCCTTGTCTCCCGCCTTTTCTGCCGATGTCGCGGCGCCGACATAGGCGCCCAACCGGTTCGGCTCCTTCTGAAGCGTCGCCTCGAAGGCGGCGAGCGCTTCCGTGGGCCTGCCGCTTTCAAGCAGCATGACACCGTAGAGTTCGCGGGCCGGCTTGGGCACGCCGGGTGTGACCGGATGCTTCTCCGTCCTGTCCTCGGCATCGGCGGCCGCGCTCATCGCCTTCAAGGCGTCATCACGCCTGTCCTCGGCGTAAAGAACCCAGGCGGTCGCGATCTGCTGCTGGATGTCGACCTGTTCCGACCAATAGCCGTCCTTTGCGTCACGAAGCTTGTCCCGCAGTTGAACAAGCCTGGCAATGTCGATCTTCGCGGCTTGCGGATCGCCGGAACGGGCCGCACCAAGCGCACGCGCGAAATAAGTGATCGCCTGCACGTTCGCGAGCGGGCTGGGACGGACCTCAAGCTCGGATGCGGCCTTCCAGTCGCCGCGCTCGATCGCGTAACGCGCCGGCGAAACCGCCAGCGCGTAGGGCCCCGGAAGGAATGTCTCGGTGAATCCCCTGACCGTATTCATATCGTCAAGCACGGCCTTGGCGCTGGCATCCTGCCCGGTCTGCAGATAGGCGTAGACCAGGTAATCCATTGCATGCAGTTGGTCATGGAAGTCCGCGGCATCCCTGGCAACCCGCGACGATTCGACGTTGGAAGCAATCGAATCCTTCCAGTAGCCGAGCCGCGTGAAAATGTGCGAGGGCATGTGCTGTGCGTGCGCCGCCGCAGGCGCCACCTTGGCGTAGCGCCGCGCCGCGGCGAGCCCCTTCTCGGCCAGAGCCGGCGTATCGTAGAGGTGGATCAGGTAGTGAGCGATACCCGGATGCTCCGGCTGACGCACCCAGATTTTCTCCAGGATCGCCGCCCCCCTGAGCTGGTTGGCATAGGTCTTGTCGGCGGGTGACGCGGAGACATTCAAGGCCAGCGCGTAATGGATCTGTGCTTCGTCATCGTCCGGGTAGCGTTGCGCCAGTTGTTCCATCGCCTTGAGATAGGCAAGTACACGCGTGCGATGGTCGACCTTGTCGTAGTCAGTATACATCGCGCTCAGCGCATCGAGATAGTCGCGCTCTCGCTGCGTCTTGGCGCCAACCGCCCTGCCCTTCTCGAGCGCCGCAGCGCCTTCGGCCAGGTTCTTGGCCGGCGGCGCGACGTGCGGATTGTACAACAGGCTCAGCGCGATGCCCCAATAGGCGATGGCGCATTGCGGATCGGCCTTGAGCGCGTCTTCGAAGGACTTTTGCGAAGCGCGGTACCAGAACGAGTGCTGATACAGCATGGCCTGATCGAAACGCTGCTGAGCCTCAGCGTTGCAGGAGGTCTCGAAATGGACCTTGCCGAAATCGGCAGTCGGCGCCGCGAAAGCAGACGGCCCACCCGCCCATGCGAGAGCGACGGCGGCGGCTGTGATCCGGCCCATCCTGGTCATCATCGAACTCCCTCACCGAGCAAGGCGCACGCAGGCGTGCAAACGTTTGTCCGGCTTGGGTTTCCGAGCAAGTGAAATATGGGGCAGTATCGTTGCCCGATCACCGGACATCCCGTAATCTGGAAGACAGCCCTCAAGTTGCGGTGGCGCGCTGTCCTCGCCTTCGCTCCACCGTGATCTCCGCCAGGATCGACATGGCGATTTCTTCAGGCGTGATCGCGCCGAGGTCGAGGCCCGCGGGCGCCTTGACGCGGTCGAGGGCGGCGGCCTCGATCCCCTCGCCAATGAGCTTCTCGCGCAGCGCCGCCATCTTGCGACGGCTGCCGACAAAAGCATGGTAGGCGGCGGGCGTTGTGACCGCACTGCGCAGCGCGGCTTCATCGCCCTTGCCCTGGGTCGAGACCACGACGAAACGTCTTGCCTCGTTGAGTTTTCCCAGCGCGAAGCCGTCGATCCGCGCATCGGCGTCTGCCACCTCGGGCAGGTCGGCTGCGGGAGCCGCGACGGTGACGTGGTAGCCGAGCCCGCGAGCCTGGGTCGCAAGCGACAGCGCGACCGGGCTTCCGCCGAGAATGACCAGCGAAGGATGCGGCAACACCGGCTCGACGAAAACGTCCATGGTGCCCTTGCTCGGGCACATGTTGCTGGCGAAGCGCACGCCGTCGCGGTTCTCGCCCGGCTTGACGCCAAGTTCGGCCAGAAGGTTCTCCGGCTGCACCGAGACCATGCGCGGCTTGCCGTCGGCAAGTGCGTCGCGCGCGGCCTTGAGCACCGCGCCACGGGCGCAGCCGCCGCCGATCCAGCCTGCGACGATGGTGCCGTCGGGACGGATGATCGCCTTCGCTCCGGCCTTTGCCGCCGTCACCGACACCGTGCGCACCACGGTCGCGAGCACAAAGGTCTCTTCCGCAGCCTTGAGCTCGGCGACCAGATCCATCACTTCCGCATGCCTGGTCATGGGCGTAGCTCCTGTCCTCACAGCTTCGCCAGATAGGGTTCGAGCTCGGCCAGGCTGTTCAGCGTGTTGGCCGGCGCATAGAGGTCGATATGCGGCAGCGCCGCTCTGATGCCGGCGGCTTCCGGCGCGTAGCCTTCCCACGCCATCATCGGATTGAGCCAGACGATGCGGCGGCAGCGCTTGGCCAAGGCCGCCATCTCGCGGCCGAGCAGCTTGGCGTCGCCGGTCTCGTAGCCGTCGGACACGATCATCACGCAGGAGCGCGAATGCAGCACGCGCGCCGCGTGCCAGCGGTTGAACGTCTGCAGGCTTTCGCCGATCCTGGTGCCGCCGCCGGCACCCTGCGCCATGATGGAGAGACGATCGAGCGCGCGGCCTGCGTCCTTTTCCTTCATCGCATCGGAGACGTAAGCGAGGCGGGTGTGAAACAAGAACGCCTCGGCCTCGCGAAACTCGTCGAGCACGCCGTGAATGAAGCGCAGGAAGACGCCGGTGTACATGCTCATCGAGCCGGAAGCATCGAGCAGCACGACCAGCCGCAGCGGCTTTTCCTTGCGCTGCCGGCGCACCAGCGAGATCGGCACGCCGCCATGGCTGATATTGCCGTGAATGGTTCGCCGCAGATCGAGCCGGTAGCCGCGCCGCCGCGCCAGATCGCGCCGCGTCAGCCGCGTGCGCATGGTTTTGGCGAGCCGCGCTGCGGCTTCATGGGCCTGCTCGATCTGCTCGGGATCGGCCATCTTGCGGAAATCGACTTCGGCAAGGTTTTCGGCGCGCGAGGCGCCTTCCTTGCGCCCCTCGCCGGCGCGGTCCTCGCCGACTTCGCCATCGGACGAGGGAATCCGATCGGTCGCGGTCTGGCCCGCTGCCGGTTGCGATCTGCTGTCTTGCAGGTTCTTCAGCGAGGGATTGTTGGCCGCTCTTGACGAGCCCGAGGTGAGCGAGCGCGAGCGTGCGCGCTTGCCGAGCCAGAATGCATCGAACAGCCCGTCGAACTTGTCCCAGTCGGATTTGCGCGCCGAGAACAGATGTTTGAGCGCGACGCGCAACAGCGCCGGCCTTTCGGCATAGCCCGCCGCCATCAGCGCCGCCGCGTCGCGGCCTTCCTGCAAACCTGCGGCGAAGCCGGCCTCGCGCAGGGTTTTGAGAAACGCGGAAAGTCTTGCGGCGACGAGACGGGACACCTCGTCGATCTCGTGATAACCGGCGCTGGTGCCACAACAGCTCATGCGACCTTCCCCAACAGCCGATCGGCCACCTCGCGACTGAGGCGCGACTTGTCTTCATGGGTCTTGACCAGGCACATCAGCGTTTCATGCACCGCCTCGGGCGACTCGCGCAGATCCTTCACGCCGATCCCGACCAGCGCCGCCGCCCAGTCCAACGTCTCCGCCACGCCCGGCACCTTGCGCAGCTCTTCCTTGCGGATGCCTTCGATCATGCGTGCGATCTGCAGCGAGAGCGAGGCGCTCGCACCATTGATCCGCGCCATGATGATCCGCGCCTCGCGATCGACGTCGGGATAATCGACATAGTGGTAGAGGCAGCGGCGGCGCAGCGCGTCCGACAATTCGCGGGTGCCGTTCGAGGTGAGCACCACATGTGGAATCGTAATCGCCGAAATGGTGCCGAGTTCCGGGATCGACACCTGGAAATCGGACAATAGCTCGAGCAAAAATGCCTCGAATTCGTCGTCGGCGCGGTCGATTTCGTCGATCAGCAGCACCGGCGGCCGGCTCTGGCGGATCGCCGCCAGCAGCGGCCGCTCCAAAAGATATTTTTCCGAGAAGATCTGGTCCTCGACGGCGTCGGCGTCCTCGCCACGATGAGCCTGGATCGAGAGCAGCTGGCGTTGATAGTTCCATTCATAGAGCGCGGCGGATTGATCCAACCCTTCATAGCATTGCAGGCGGATCAGCTCGGTGCCGTGCACCGTGGCCAGCGCCTTCGCCACCTCCGTCTTGCCGACCCCCGCCTCGCCTTCGAGCAGAAGCGGGCGGCGCAGCAGTTGCATCAACGAAATCGCGGTCGCAAGCTCGCTGTCGGCGATGTAGCCTGAGGCGGCCAGCGCTTGCGCGATCTCGTCGTGGGTTTTCATGTTGCAAGCAGGGTCGCTGGTGTTTGAAACCATGCCTCACCAACCTGCACCTCTCCCCGAGGGGGAGAGGTCGGCGCGAAGCGACGGGTGAGGGGGTTCGGGTCCCTGGCGGGACTGTATCCCCTCACCCTACCGCCCTCCCAACGGGCGAGGGGACGCACCTTCCGCACGGTTAAAGTCACGTCTAATCTAATCACTCTAGGTCAGGACTCCCAAATTCTTCGCAGCCTTCCAGTTGCGCCAGTAATCGTGCGGCATCTGGATGTGGGTTGAGCCCAGGAACGAAAACGCGTCGTTGACGGCGTTGGAAAACGCCGGCACGCCGCCGACATTAGGGCTTTCGCCCACGCCCTTGGCGCCGATCGGGTGATGCGGCGATGGCGTAACCGTAAAGTCGGTCTCCCAATGCGGCGTCTCGACCGCGGTCGGCATGAAGAAATCCATGAACGAGCCGGTCACTACATTGCCGCCTTCGTCGTAGCGGATTTCCTGGCCCATCGCGATCGCAAAGGCTTCGGTCAATCCGCCGTGCACCTGGCCCTCGATGATCATCGGGTTGATGCGGGTGCCGCAATCGTCGAGCGCGTAGAAGCGGCGGACCTTGTAGACGCCGGTATCGACGTCGATGTCCATCACGCAGATATAGGCGCCGAACGGATACGTCATGTTGGGCGGATCGTAGTAGCTCACCGCCTCCAGCCCCGGCTCCATGCCTGGCGGCACCGAATTGTAGGCCGCCCAGCAGATGTCCTTCATCGACATCGTCTTCTCCGGCAGGCCCTTGACGCGGAAGCCGTCGATATCCCATTCAAGGTCGTCTTCGTGCACCTCGAGCTTGTAGGCCGCAATCATCTGGGCCTTGGCCCTGATCTTGCGCGCCGCCATCGCGATCGCCGCGCCCGCGACCGGCGTCGAACGCGAGCCGTAGGTGCCGAGGCCGTAGGGCGCGGTATCAGTATTGCCCTCCTCGACCATGATGTTGTCGGCGGGGATGCCGATTTCGGTGGCGATGATCTGGGCCCATGTGGTCTCGTGGCCCTGGCCCTGGCTCTTGGAGCCGACGCGCGCGATTCCCGCGCCGGTCGGATGCATGCGGATCTCGCAGGAATCGAACATCGCGATCCCCAGAATGTCGCAATTCTTCGACGGGCCGGCGCCAACGATCTCGGTGAAGAACGAGACTCCGATGCCCATGATCTCCCGCGTATCGCCGCGCCTGAAGGCGGCGCGCTTGTCCGCCTGCTCCTTGCGAAGCTCGGCGTACTTCACCGTCTCCATCATCTTGCGCATGGCGGTGTGATAATTGCCGGAATCGTATTCCCAGCCCAGCGCCGAGTGATACGGGAACTGCTCCGGCCTGACGAAATTCTTCAGCCTCAGCTCGGCCGGGTCCATCTTCAGCTTCTGGGCGAGAATGTCCATCGCGCGCTCGATGCAGTAAGCAGCTTCGGTGACGCGGAACGAGCAGCGATAGGCGACCCCGCCCGGCGCCTTGTTGGAGTAGATGCCGTCGACCGAAAGATGCGCGGTCGGGAAGTCGTAGGAGCCGGTGACGATGTTGAAAAAGCCGGCCGGCCATTTCGACGGATCGGCGCAGGCATCGAACGCGCCGTGATCGGCGAGCACGTGGACGCGCAGGCCCGTCACCCTGCCTTCGTTGGTCGCGGCGATTTCGGTGGTCATGTGATAATCGCGCGCGAACGACGTCGCGGTCAGGTTCTCGATGCGGTCTTCGACCCATTTCACCGGCTTGCCGGTGACGATCGACGCCACCGCCGCGCAGATATAGCCGGGATAGGCGCCGACCTTGTTGCCGAAGCCGCCGCCGATGTCGGGCGAGATCACGTGGATTTTCTGTTCCGGCAGCTTTGCGATCAGCGACACCACGGTGCGGATCACATGCGGCGCCTGGAACGTGCCCCAGATCGTCAGTTCGCCCTTGATCTTGTCGAACGAGCAGACGCACTGGCAGGTCTCGAGCGGAGAAGGATGGGTGCGATGATAGGAGATCATCTCCTTGATGGTGACATCCGCCTTGCGGAACGCGGCGTCCGTCAGGTCCTTGTCCCCGACTGTCCATTCGAAGATGTGGTTGTGGTGCTTGCGCGGACCGTGCGCGCCCGAGGTCTTGCCCGCGAGGTCCTCGCGCAGCACCGGCGCATCCTTGTCCATCGCCTTGAACGGATCGATGATGACCGGCAGCGGCTCGTATTCGACCACCACCTTGGCGACGCCATCGTCGGCCGCATAGCGGTCGGTAGCGACCACGAACGCGACCTCCTGGTTTTGGAACAGCACCTTGCCGTCGGCGAGCACCATCTGCACGTCGCCCGCCAGCGTCGGCATCCAGGCAAGGTTGACGGTCTTGAGCGTCTCGGCGGTGATCACCGCCAGCACGCCCGGCACCTTCAGTGCCGCATCCGAATTGATCGACTTGACGCGCGCATGCGCGTGCGGCGAGCGAACGAAATCGCCGTGCAGCATGCCCGGCAATTTGAGGTCGTCGACATAGCTGCCCTTTCCTTGCGTGAAGCGGATGTCTTCGACGCGCTTGCGTTTGCAGCCCATGCCTTCGAGGGCGGCGGTGCGTTGTTCCCGCGTGGGAGCCATGTCGTTCATTCCGCGGCCTCCTTGAATTCGACGCCGTTGATCTTGCTGGCGGCGTACTGGATTGCCTTGACGATGTTCTGGTAGCCGGTGCAGCGGCAAATGTTGCCGGAGATGCCGATGCGGATCTCTTCCTCGGTAGGCGACGGGTTTTCCTTGAGCAGGCGATGCGCGCGCACGATCATGCCGGGCGTGCAGAAGCCGCATTGCAGTCCGTGCATCATGCGGAAACCTTCCTGCAGTGCCGACAGCGAGCCGTCGGCATTGGCCATGCCTTCGATGGTGGTGATTTCGGAGCCTTGCGCCTGCACGGCAAACACGGTGCAGCTCTTCACCGACATGCCGTCGAGATCGACGGTGCAGGCGCCGCAATGGGTGGTTTCGCAGCCGACATGGGTGCCGGTGAGCGAGAGATTTTCGCGCAGAAAATGCACCAGCAGCGTGCGCGGTTCGACGAGGCCCTCGACCTCGGCGCCGTTCACTTTCATGGTCACATGGGTCTTTGCCATTTTCGTTCCCCTCTCATTTCGCTCGAGACGCGGCGCGCTGCAGCGCGCGCATCACCATGATGCCCCCGACATGCCTGCGGTACTCGACCGGCCCCCGGGCATCCGCTGCCGGCGACATGATCGCCTGCGCGGCAGAAGCGGCCTTTTTCAGCGTGGCCTGATCGAGGCTCGTTCCAATCACGGCCTTGGCGGCGTCGGCCGCAAGCAACGGCGTTTCGTGCAGGTTGGTGAGTCCGATCGCGCAGGAAGCGACCTTGCCTCCCGACATCGTGAGCACTACCGCCGCCGCAGCGGTGGCGTAGTCGCCGACTTTGCGCTTGAGCTTCTCGTAGGCGTAGCCATGGCCGCTTGGAGGCACGGGAACCGATATCGCGGTCAGGATTTCGCCGGGCTCAAGCGCGGTGAAATAGGCGCCCTGGTAGAACTCGGACGCCGCGATTTCCCGGCCCCCGCCGGGGCCTTCGAGCCGGTAGCTGGCGCCGAGCGCCAGCATCAGCGCCGGCATGTCGTTGCCGGGATCGCCGTTGGCGACATTGCCGCCGATCGTGCCGCGGTAACGCACCTGCGGATCGGCGATCAGAAGCGCGGTCTCGCGCAGGATCGGCAACGATCCGGCGATTTCTTCCGATGCCAGCAGTTCGTGCTGGGTGGTCATCGCGCCGATCACGATATTGTTGCCGTCGCGGCGGACGCCTTTGAGGCCGGCGATCCCGTGGAGATCGACCAGATGTTCGGGGGTCGCCAGTCGAAGCTTCATCATGGGGACGAGGCTGTGGCCGCCAGCCAAAGGGCGGGCTTCGTCGCCCAGGGTCGAGAGCAGTTTGACCACGTCGGCGAGCGTCGCAGGCCGGTGGTAGCTGAACGGGCCAGGAATCATCGTTTCCTCCATGCGTCTTTCTTGAAAATAGACGTCAGGCGAAAGCTCTTCCCGGATTTGATCACAGACAAGGCGACGGCGGAGGCTTCATCACGGGCTGAAGGAATTCGCACGAAACGCGCCCTGGCACGCACGAAATGCGTCAGGCTTGGCGACCCATTCCGGCCTGATGGTTGCGCCTGGCAAGACCGAGGCGAGCCTTGACCTCGGCGATCTTGGCGCGGCTGACCGGAACGCGGTGCGGTTTTGGCCCGTCAAGCTCGATCACGGCGCCGTCGCCTTCCTTGCGTACGAAGGTGACGTGCGCCATCGCCACGATATGGCTGCGGTGCACCCGGACGAACAGAGCGGGATCGAGCTGGGCCTCGGCTTCGGAAATAGACCAGGAGCACATCCGCTCGCGGGTGCCGTCATGCACCCTCGTATAATGGGCGTCCGCCCGGACGCTGCGCACGTCGGCCGCATCGATGAAATGGGTGCCGTCGGCGCCCTCGACCGGAAGCCGCGGCACGGGCGCGGGACGCGGCGGCTGGCCCAATCCGCCGAGCGGCGCCGATGTCAGGCGCGGGAAGCTGGCACTGTTCGCTGCGACTGCGGGCCATTTCACCTCAAGGCTGGCTTCCGCCACAGGATCGGCCACCGTCGCAAGCGGCACCTGCCGCCGAGGATCCGGAACCAGCGACAACAGGAAACCCGCCGCAATTACAAAGCAGAGTACGGCCACGACGATCGAGAGGATTTGCGGGGAGGCGACCAGTCCGCCGGCCAATGGGTGGTGGGCGAGATCCGATTTCGGGACGAAATGCATGCCGTACATGGCGGTGTAATGCATGCCGGACACGGCGATGCCGAACGCAATCGCGCTCAAGGTCAGGCGGATGCCGTCTTGGCGGGCGAGGAACGCGCGCAGGCCGCCATAGGCCGCGGCGATCGCAATCACGATCGAAAGCATGACCATAGCGCTGTCATGGGTGATGGCGAAATCGCCGGCAAGGCCATGAATGCCGACGTAATGCATGCTCACGATCCCGGCGCCGAGCAGCACGGCCGAGGAGAACACACGCCGATGCGACGGCTCGCCGACGCTGAGAAAGAACAAGGATACGCCGACCACGAGCGCACAAATCAAAAACGAAACGAGGGTGGGAAGCACCAGATAGCCGGCGTCGGCCGGAATCGGTGCCGCCAGCATGCCGACGAAATGCATGGTCCAGATTCCGACGGCGAGGAACGCGGCCGCGCCGGACAGCAGCACCCGACGGCTCACGCCCGGCGTCGTGCGGATGCGCGCCGCAAGGCCGAAACCGGTAAAACCTCCCAGGATCGCGACCACCACCGAGAGCGCGACGAGATAGGGATCGTGTCCTTCGAACATGATCTTCTCGGCCGCCCGTCGCCACGGGCGCGCCTCCTCCCGGCCTTCAGTTTATAGGTGCGCCGGCGGAAATGACAATTCTGTCTCGCCTCACCCGATGATCCCGGCCGCCACCTGCCCGCGCAAGCGCTCCAAGCTGAGCAGCGTCTTGGCGCAGGCCTCCGCGACCTCGACACCCTTGACCGCAAAATGCTTGCGGAAGAAGTCGAAATGCGCGGCGGTTTCGTGGAACTGTTCCGGCGTCACCACGGCGGAGAAGACCGGGACTTCGGTGCGCAGCTGCACATCCATCAGCGCCTTGATCACGGTCTCGGCGATGTATTCGTCGTCGATCACAAGCCCCGTTGCGACGATGGCGTTATAGCGTCTCGTCTTGGCGAGCAGCTGCGCGTGCAGAGGAATCTCGAACGAGCCCGGCACCTCGAACACGTCGACCTGCGCGCGCGGAACGTGACGCACCTCGATCTCGGCGAGGAAAGCGAGGCGACACTCTGCGACCACCTCGCGGTGCCAGGCCGACTGCACAAAGGCGATACGCTGCGGTCTGGCAAAGCGCGGATGCTCGGCAGAGCGCCCGGCCGCTTCGGATGTGGCCTTCACATCGGACGGGTCTTCGGCGTCTGGCTCTTGCGACGTCTGATTCATGGCGTTCCCCTTCTCATGTCCAATTCTAACATTCGCTCCAGGTTTCGGAGGCAGTTTTTGGCGAATGTTAGAATTGCAGGATCGCCAGCATGGCGCACCCGGAACGATGCGAGGCGGACACCGCAACCGATCTATCCTTGCGAGAATATTTGCAGTTTTACTACCTCTGATTATGCAAATCCTTAAGGTTTTCGGACTACTAACGCGCACGGACTGAGTCGGGGCGCGATATGCTGCCGAGGATGAAGCTGATTGTGCCCGTGATGGCGCTCGTGGGCTCGCTCACATTCGCGTTCTTCTCTTTCCTGATTATTCGGCAATATGTGGAGGACCGTGATCAGCTGGCGCGGGACGCAACGATTGTTGCACAGTTGCAGGCAACGGCCGTTGCCCCGAGCGTCTGGGACCTCGACAACGCGAGGGTCAAGGAGATCCTGCACGGATTGGCGGCTTACCCGGACTTCGTTTCAGCTGAAATCACGGACGTGGCGGGAAAGCAGATCGCGCGCGAAGGCAATGCGGAAGCGACATCGCTGCAGATCCCGGTGGCGGACATTGTGCGGACGGAGTCCGGCAAGAACCAGATCATCGGTCATCTTGCCATGCGAATTTCGACGCAAAGCGTCGTTGCCGTGACGTGGCAGCATGTGTGGGTCGGCATCGCTGCCTTCGCGGTGCTGATGGCGTTGTGCGCCGGAGGTCTTTGGATCGCCGTGACACGCGTCACCTCCCCACTCCTCGAACTTGCCAACGCGATGCATGCACTGGCGCAAGGCGACCGGGATGTGGAGATCGCCTTCGTCGACCGCACCGATGAAGTCGGCACCATGGCAAAGTCCGTCGAGGTTTTCCGTTCGAACGCCTCCGAGCGCGATCGTCTCGAGGCCGAAACCAGTCAGGTCGCGGCCGAGCGCCAAACCCGGGATCGGGCGCTTGCCGCGAATTTCGAGGCCATGATCAAGCGCGTTGTCGAAGCCGTGCTGGAATCGTCCGCGACGCTTCATTCGTCGGTGGATTCGATGACGGCTACCGCCGATGCGACGTCCCGCCAGACCAATACGGTCGCGGAGGCATCACAAAATGCCTTGCGCAACGTGCAGGCGGTTGCGGCCGCGGTGGAAGAATTGTCGGCGACGGGCGCGGAAATCAGCCGGAAGGTTTCCGATTCGATTCAGATTGCGGAGCGCGCCGTGACGGAGGCCGATCGCACCAACGGAACCGTGCGAGGATTGGCCGACGCCGCCGACAAGATCGGCAAGGTCATCGATATGATCAACGACATTGCGGGTCAAACCAACCTTTTGGCGCTGAATGCCACCATCGAGGCGGCTCGCGCGGGGGATGCGGGCAAAGGCTTCGCTGTCGTTGCCTCCGAGGTCAAGAATCTTGCCAGCCAAACGGCAAAAGCGACTGACGAGATCGGTGCCCAGATCGCCGGGATGCAGCAGGTCACGAAAGATGCTGCCGGCGCCATCGCATCGATCAGCGGCATTATTGGCGAAATCAATGCGATTGCGACGGTCATGGCCGAGTCGATCCGCCAGCAGGACGACGCGACGCGCGAAATTGCGCGCAACATTCAGCGCACCTCGACCGGGGCAAGCGAGGTCCTGAGCACGATCGGCAACGTTGCCGAGGCCGTTGCCGAGACGGGCCGGGTCGCCAAGGGCGTGCTCGGTTATTCCAGTGACCTCAACAAGCAGGCGACGACGCTGCAGGGAGAAGTCGAAGTTTTTCTCGGAACGATCAGACAAGCCGGGTGAACAGCCAACCGATCAAGGATCGATCATGACCAAAGCCAAAATCCTCAACTTGCTGGCAATCGCTGCTGCGGTTGCAAGCGTTTCTTCGGCGCGGGCCGATTCGATCGTGCTTTACGCAAATTCCCAGCAACCGCCCAAGGCCTGGCTCGACGGCGAAACGCCAAGGGGTTTTGCGGTTGAGGCCGCCGTCGAGGTGCTCAAGCGCGCGGGCTACGACGTCACGGTGACGCTGCTGCCGTTCGCCCGGGCGATGCAGAAGACCACCGAAGGCGGCGTGATGACAGGCGTGTTCCAGTCCGCCGAGCGTGCCAAGGTCTACGACTATTCCGCCCCGCTCATCAGCGAGGATGTGATCGTGGCCGTTGCCAAAGGAAAGGAGTTTCCGTTCGACAAGGCCGCCGACCTTGCTGGCAAGAAAATCGGTCTTCAGGACACTTTTTTCTACGGCGACGAGTTTACCGCCATCGCGCCGCAGCTGACCCTTGACAATGACTCCTCGCCGAGCCTGCGAGCAAAGAAGCTGTCCGCCGGCCGCGTCGATGCCGCGCTGTTCAATCCCGGCAAGACTGCGCTCTTCAACAGCGCCAGGGAGGCAGGGTTGTCGGCAGACGATTTCATCGTGTTGCCAAAGCCGCTCGCCAAAATCGGCAATTACCTGATCGTCGGGAAAAACGTCGCGGGCGGCGCGGAGACCCTGGCGCGGATCAACAAGGCCATTGCATCGGCGAGCTCCGACGGGACGCTGGCCAAGATCATGGCCAAATACGATCAATAGCCGAGCGACCAGCATGGAGCCATGCGTTCGCCTGGCCCCATGCACACGCGATCCACTTCTCGAGCGCGAGCATCGGCCCGTCGGCTCCCGATCATTTCCTTCGGCCTGCTTCAAGCGTTAAAGAAATTAACGAT
>Ga0306922_10003538_pt1 | contig 14618 bp, 18 predicted proteins | sample sta12Cox44000082_FD_203758 | JGI IMG/M metagenome (GOLD analysis project Ga0306922, IMG submission 203758) | Lab enrichment of tropical soil microbial communities from Luquillo Experimental Forest, Puerto Rico - statoxic.12C.oxic.44.000.082 (v2)... | ecosystem: Environmental > Terrestrial >... | reverse complement strand
TCGACCTTCGGGACGTGAAAGGACAGGAGAGCGCCAAGCGCGCGCTCGAGATCGCGGCGGCGGGGGGCCATAACCTGTTGATGGTCGGCCCCCCAGGGGCAGGCAAGTCGATGCTCGCGGCGCGGCTTCCGGGAATTCTGCCACCACTCGAACCCGGCGAGGCGCTTGAGCTCGGCATGATACAGTCGGTCGCGGGCGGGTTGCGCAGCGGTGAGTTGACCCGCGAGCGACCGTTCCGCGATCCGCATCATTCTGCCTCGCTGCCGGCTCTCGTCGGCGGCGGGCCGCGCGCGCGTCCGGGAGAAATCTCGCTTGCCCACCAGGGTGTGCTGTTTCTCGACGAGCTGCCAGAGTTCAACCGCGCGGCACTTGAAGCGCTTCGCCAGCCGCTGGAGACCGGCCACGTCAGCGTCGCCCGCGCCCAGGGGCACATCACCTACCCGGCGCGGTTCCAGCTGGTCGCGGCGATGAACCCGTGCCGCTGCGGTCACCTCGCCGAATCGGCCTGCGGCCGGGCACCGCGTTGTGCAGGAGATTATCAAGCGCGGCTCTCGGGTCCGCTGCTGGACCGCATCGATCTTCATATCGACGTCCCCGCCGTGCCCTCCGCAGATCTCGCTTTGCCGCCCCCTGCCGAGGGGAGCGCGGCGGTCGCTCGTCGCGTTGCCGTAGCCCGTGCCCGACAGGCGGCGCGCTATGCCGCACTTCCTGCCCAGCGACGCATCCGCACCAACGCCGAAGCGGACGGGGCATTGCTCGATGAGGTCGCCAGCCCCGAGGCGGGTGGCCGCGCGCTGTTGCTGCGGGCGGCAGAGCGACTGCGTCTGTCGGCGCGGGGCTACCACCGGGTTCTGCGCGTCACCCGCACTCTGGCCGATCTTGACGGCTCGTCCAGCGTCGGACGGCGACACGTAGCCGAGGCTCTAAGCTATCGCCGACTGGCAGTGCCGCTCGAGGGTGCGCCGCGCTCATAGACTCTGGCAGACCACTTAATCGTTCCATGCGCTGGGCGCATAGGGCCTCTGCGTATTCGATGGATCCTTCGTTGTTACAAACTGTTAGCGTTCTGACACGACGGAGTTTCAATGTGGCGCTGTGTAACTCCATGAGTTCCGAGACCAAGCTGGAGCGCAAGGCCGTACCCACGCATTGCGGCCTTCCGCAACCGCGTCTTGTACCGGGTTCCGTGGCGGATCGGATCGCCGCCTTTCTCGACGGCAGGACGCATGGGGAGGAACTGCTTCACGAGCTCTATGACTACGTCCTCGAAGAGCCCATCCCGCAGCGCATGCGGGCGCTACTGAAGTGAGGGGACCTTACCGATCCCGAAGGCTAGGGCTGGTCGGGGACGAGCGGTGGCGCGCCGCCACCGACCTCGTCCCAGATTCTGATCCTGTGTGTCGGTTCGCGGATGAAGGCGAGGCTGATGACGATCCCGATCGCTGCGATCGCCATCGGATATAGCAGCCCGCTCAGGGCGATGCCGGTGATCGCGGCGATCGAGGCCCCTGCGGCGGGGACCAGCCCACCAAAGACGCCGTTACCGACGTGGTAGGGCAGCGACATGGAGGTGTAGCGAATACGTGCTGGAAACAGCTCGACTAGAAACGCCGCGATCGGGCCGTACACCATGGTAACCAAGATCACCAGGTAGAACACCAGGATCGTCAGGACGACCGGGTTGTCCTTGAAGGTGCCGAGCCAAGTAAAAACCGGCCAAAAGGTCACTACCGCGAGTGCGAAACCCAAGGTCATGATATTGCGGCGGCCGACCCTGTCGGAGAAGGCGCCGAAGGCGACAAAGAACGGAGCGCCCAAGGTCAGCGCGATCATCATGATGATGTAGACGGTGACGTAATCGACCTTCAGAACCGTGGTCAAATAAAACAGCGCGTAAAATTGACTCGTGTACCAGACAACGCCTTCCGGTGCCGTCGCGCCGAATAAAGCAAACAACATCAGGCCCCAGTTCCTGCCGCCACTCAGAAAGCTTTCGGCGGCCGGATTCGTCGACGCCTTGCCTTGCTCTTTAAGACGGGCGAAGAGCGGCGATTCCTCGAGCTTGAGCCGAATATAGCCCGACAGCACGACGAGGATCGCGGAGAGCAGGAACGGGACGCGCCAACCCCAGTCGCCGAACGCCTGGTCGCCCAGCCACAGCCGGCAGATCAGGATCACCAGCAGCGCAAGGACGATTCCCATCGTCGCCGTGGTCTGGATCCAGCTCGTATAGAGACCGCGTCTGCCGTCGGGTGCGTGCTCGGCGATGTAGGTCGCCGCACCGCCGTATTCGCCGCCTAAAGCGAGACCCTGCAGGACACGCATTGTGACCAGCAGGATCGGGGCGAGGGCTCCGATCACGGCATAGCCCGGCAATAGGCCGACGAGGAAGGTCGCCGCGCCCATCAATCCCAAGGTCAGCATAAAGGTGAATTTGCGGCCGATCAGATCGCCGAGGTAGCCGAAGAGGATTGCCCCAAATGGCCGAACGAGAAAACCCGTCCAAAACACGAAAAGACTCGCGATAAAGGCGACCGTCGGGTTCAGCTCCGGCGAGAAGAAATGCTTACTGAAAAAGAGAGCGAGCACGCCGTAGAGATAAAAGTCGTACCACTCGATCAGCGTGCCGACCGAAGAGGCGGTAATGATCCACGGCAATCTCAGCGTACGCGCAGGAGCGCCTCCGCCTACAGTTTGTACGGATGCCGTCATCACCCACCTCCCCGACGTTTACTCCCGCGACTTGACTACAAGCAAACGATGGTAACTTTCAAGCTTGCCGGATTGGGATTCGCCTCTCGCCGATGATCAGCGTCGTGCCAGCATACCGCCGAGGTCGCGGCCGCCGATGACGTGCACGTGAAAATGCGACACCTCCTGGTGAGCGGCAGGTCCATTATTGGCGACGATTCTGTAGCCGCTCTCGACCACCCCTCGCTCTCTTGCGATATGCCCGAGCGCGCGGACCAGCGCTGCGATCTCCTCGGCCGAGGCTCTCTCGGAAAAATCGTCGAGCGAGATGTACTCCCCTTTGGGGATCACCAGGACGTGCGTGGGGGCGCGCGCGGTGATGTCGTGAAAGGCGAGGACGTGCTCGTCCTCGTAGACCTTCTTGCACGGGACTTCGCCGCGCAGGATGCGGGCGAAAACGTTGTTGCGGTCGTAGGCCACCACACCTCCGGTCAAAGGTTGTCCCGCGTGCGTTTTTCCGTGATCCCGGAAATGCCTTCGCGGCGTGCCAGCTCGGCGGCGACCTCCGCGGGGGACACCCCGGCCGCGGCCCACAGCACCAGTAGGTGATAAAGCAGATCGGCGCTCTCCCCGACGAGCGCGGCGGGGTTCTCCCCGACACCCTCGATGACCGCCTCGACCGCCTCCTCGCCGAGCTTTTGGGCGATCTTGATCCGGCCCCGGGCGAAGAGCCGCGCCGTGTAGGAGGTTTGCGGATCAGCGTTGCGGCGCGATTGGATGACCTGCCACAGGCGGTCGAGGGCAGGACCCAGCTCAGCGGTCATCACCGCCGCACCGGGATGCCGCAAGCGGCGAGCCGCGCCTTGGCCTCGCCGATCCGGTAAGCGCCGAAATGAAAAATCGACGCCGCAAGCACGGCAGTGGCATGTCCATCGCGAATACCCTCGACCAGGTGATCGAGTGTGCCGACGCCACCCGAGGCGATCACCGGCACGCGGACCGCATCGGCGACGGCGCGTGTCAGAAGGATGTCGAAACCCGCTTTGGTTCCGTCCCGATCCATCGAGGTCAGTAGGATCTCGCCGGCGCCGTGATCGGCGAGCCGGCCAGCCCAGGCGATCGCTTCGATGCCGGTCGGCCGGCGGCCGCCATGGGTGAATACCTCCCACCGCCCGTTGCCGGCTCGCTTGGCGTCGATAGCAGCGACGATGCACTGGCTACCGAATTTCTGCGCCGCCTCGCGCACGAATTCGGGCCTAGCGACCGCTGCGGTGTTGATCGACACCTTGTCGGCGCCGGCGAGCAGCAGGCGGCGGATATCCTCAACTGTGCGCACGCCGCCGCCGACGGTCAGCGGCATAAAACATTGCTCGGCGGTGCGGCGAACCACGTCGTAGAGCGTGCTGCGGTCTTCGGCGCTGGCGGTGATGTCGAGAAAGCACAGCTCGTCGGCGCCTTCACGATCATAGAACTTCGCCTGCGCCACCGGGTCGCCGGCATCGACGAGATCGATGAAGTTGACACCCTTGACGACCCGTCCGGCCTTGACGTCGAGACAGGGGATGACCCGCATCTTCAGCACTGTGGCGCCTCCGAGAGGAGGTGCAACGCCGCGGCAGGGTCGATCCGCCCATCATAAAGCGCGCGCCCGCAAATGACCCCCGCTATGCCGTCGGCCTCCCGCGCTTTGAGGGCGGCGATGTCGTCGAGCGAAGACACTCCTCCCGAAACGACGACCGGAACCCGGATTTGCCGCGCGACCGCGGCTACCGCGTTCGCATCGATCCCGACGAGCGTTCCGTCGCGCGCGATGTCGGTATAGACGATTGCCGCTACGCCGCAATCCTCGAAGCCGCGTGCTAGCTCGACGACACCGAGTTCGGTCGTCTCGGACCAGCCTTCGATAGCTGCGCGTCCGTCTCGCGCGTCGATGCCGATGACGATCCTGCCAGGATGATCGGCAGCGGTCTCTCGTACAAGCTCGGGATCTCGCAATGCCGAAGTGCCGAGCACGACGCGATCGACGCCGAGCGCCAGCCAATGCTCGATCGCAGCGCGATTGCGAATCCCGCCACCGAGCTGCATTCGCAGACAGACAGCACTGCGGATCGCCGCCACCGCTGCACCGTTCAGCGAGCGCCCCGCGACCGCGCCGTCGAGGTCGACGACGTGCAGCCAGGAGAAGCCGGCATCGGCGAATTGCCGAGCTTGCGCCGCGGGATCGCAGTTGAAGACCGTGGCGGTTGTCATATCGCCGCGGACGAGGCGCACGCAAACGCCGTCCTTGAGGTCGATCGCCGGGAACAGAATCACGGCGCCGCTGCTTGGTCTTCGAGGAGCTTGTAGTAGTAGTGTCCCGGCACGATCCGCCCTTCGACCCGCGCATAGATTGGATGGGTACCCCAGCGGATATAGCCCAGGCTCTCGTACAGGCGAATCGCGGCACGCTGCGTATCGCGCAGATCGAGGTTGAGGACCGCCAAGCCGATCTCGCGGGCCAGGCCCTCGATCTCGATCACGATTTTACGGCCGATGCCTCGACGGCGCGCCCAAGGCGCAACGAAGGCGCTGGTCAGAGTTCCGGCGAAGGCCTGCGCCTCGTTGTTGCGCGGTGCCCGGCTGAGCTGCGCCGAACCGGCAATAATGCCGTCGAGACGACCGGCAACGAGCCGGCGGTCGGGAATGAGCAGCACGCCTTTCCAGTAATTCTCCAGCACCTGCCGCGGCGGCGGCTTCAGCCAACCGAACCCGCCGCCCTCGGTGATCGCACTCTCGGTCGCCTCGCAGAGATCGTCGAGATCGGTGCCGGAATACCGGGTTACCTGTTCGACCGAGATCGTCGCCGCGGAAATTTGCCCATCGCTCATGGACGCCATCGCAAGAAGTTTCCGATCAGCCGCAACCCGGCTTCCTGGCTCTTTTCGGGATGAAATTGCGTCCCCACGAGGTTATCGCGCCCGATCATCGCCGTCAGCGGGCCGCCGTAGTCGGTCACGGCAACGAGGTCGGCCGGGTCGGCCGGGCGGAAATGGTAGCTGTGGACAAAATAGGCGTGCGCACCCGCCCCGAGCCCCGCGAGCAGCGGATGGCTCGCCCGCGGCGCGATCTCGTTCCACCCAATGTGCGGGATCTTGAATGCGGCGTCGCGCGGCTCGATCGGCACCACATCTCCGGCGATCCAGCCAAGGCCTTCGACCGTCTCGAACTCGCGCCCGCGGTCGGCGATCAGCTGCATGCCGACGCAGATGCCGAGAAACGGGCGGGCGCGAGCCATTACTGCTTCGCACAGCGCGGCTTCGAGCCCTGATACGGCGGCAAGACCGCGCCGGCAATCGGCAAAGGCGCCGACGCCGGGGAGAACAACCCGATCGGCACAGGCAACCGCTTCCGGCTTGTCGGTGACCTCGACCCTGGCGGAGACCCCCTCCTCGGCCGCCGCGCGCTCGAAGGCCTTGGCCGCCGAGCGCAGATTACCCGAGCCGTAATCGATGATCGCGACCTTCATGGCAGGCTGCCGCCGAGGATACCCTTGGTCGAAGGGACGGCACCCGCCCGTCGAGCATCGATCTCGACCGCCTGACGCAATGCCCTGGCGAGGCCTTTGAAGCAGGATTCGACGATGTGGTGGTTGTTCTCGCCGTATAAATTCTCGACGTGAAGGGTCACCCCCGCCGACTGGGCGAAGGCCTGAAACCATTCCTTGAACAGCTCGGTGTCCATTTCGCCGAGCTTCGGCCGGGTGAAGACGACCTTCCAGACGAGATAAGGCCGGTTCGAGGCGTCGAGGCTGACCCGGGTCAGGGTCTCGTCCATCGGGATCATCGCACTTCCGTAACGCGCGATGCCGGCGCGGTTGCCGAGCGCGCGGGAGACCGCCTCGCCGACCACGTACCCGGTGTCCTCGGTTGTGTGATGGAAGTCGATGTGCAGGTCGCCTACCGCGCGCAGCGAGATGTCGATCAGGCTGTGTTTGGCGAGCTGCTCCAGCATGTGATCGAGAAACCCGATCCCGGTCGATACCTCGGCTGTGCCAGTGCCGTCGAGATCGACCCGCCCGGCGATCTGGGTCTCTTTGGTATTCCGTTCGACGGTCGCCACCCGCACGATGCATCTCCTCGAGTGCCGCGCCTGCGGCGGCGCCTTTTTATCAATTTCCCCGGCTGGTTGCCACAGTCCGAGCTGGGGCTCACACCGCGCTCCGCTTGCCGCCCTGTTCCCGCTCGCTTACATCTCGGTTTCCCAAGTGCTCTCGAAGCGGCGCATGGAAGATAACAGCAAGACCTGGCACGGCACGACGATCCTCTGTGTGCGCAAGAGCAACCAGGTCGTGGTCGCCGGCGACGGCCAGGTCACGATGGGCCAGACGGTGGTCAAGTCGAACGCCCGCAAATTGCGCCAGCTCGCCGGGGGCTCGGTGATCGCCGGCTTTGCCGGCGCCACCGCCGACGCGATCACGCTCTTCGAGCGGCTCGAGGGAAAGCTCGAGCAATATGCCGGACAGCTTTCTCGCGCGTGTGTCGAGCTCGCCAAGGACTGGCGGACCGATCGCTATCTGCGCCGGCTCGAAGCGATGATGGCGGTCGCCGACAAGAATGTGTCGTTGATCCTGTCGGGCACCGGCGATGTGCTCGAGCCCGAGGGCGGGCTGATCGGCATTGGCTCCGGTGGCGGCTATGCGCTCGCCGCGGCGCGCGCGCTGATCGGCATCGACGGCCTCGACGCCGAAGAGGTGGTGCGCCGGGCGATGGCCATCGCCGCCGGAATCTGCATCTATACCAACGACAAGATCACTCTAGAGAAACTCGAATATTGACGCGGGCGCGAAATGAGGCGTTCTTCAACCTATCATCGTCACCCCCGCGAAAGCGGGGGTCCAGGACAGCGGGCCAAGGTACCGGTGGCCCTAGATTCCCGCTTTCGCGGGAATGACGACGGCTGGTCATGACCTCCTTCAGTCCGCGCGAGATCGTCTCCGAGCTCGACCGCTTCATCGTCGGCCAGCACGACGCCAAGCGTGCGGTGGCGATTGCGCTGCGAAACCGCTGGCGCCGACAGCAGCTCGCCCCCGAGCTGCGCGAGGAGGTGCTGCCCAAGAACATCCTGATGATCGGCCCGACGGGGTGCGGCAAAACCGAGATCTCGCGTCGCCTGGCACGGCTCGCCCAGGCGCCCTTTGTCAAGGTCGAGGCGACCAAGTTTACCGAAGTCGGTTATGTCGGGCGCGATGTCGAACAGATCGTGCGCGATCTCGTCGAAATCGCGATCGGCATGACCCGCGAGCGGCTGCGCAAGGAGGTCGAGGCCAAGGCCGAGCTCGCCGCCGAGGAACGCGTGCTCGACGTGCTCGTCGGCTCCGGCGCCAGCGCCGATACCCGCCAGAAATTCCGCCAGCGGCTGCGTGAGGGCTCGCTCGACGATCGCGAGATCGAGATCGCGGTGCAGGAGAGTGCCGCGGCCAACCTGCCGACGTTCGAGATCCCCGGCATGCCCGGCGCGCAGATGGGGATGCTCAATCTCGGCGACATCTTCGGCAAGGCGTTCGGCACCCGCGCGAAGCCAAAGCGGATGACCGTTTCCGACAGCCACCGGGTGCTGGTCGCCGAGGAGAGCGACAAACTCCTGGATCAGGAAATGATCGTGCGCGAGGCGATCACCGCGGTCGAGCAGAACGGCATCGTCTTTATCGACGAGATCGACAAGATCTGTGGGCGCGGTGAGAGGCTCGGCGGCGGCGGTCCCGATGTCAGCCGCGAAGGAGTGCAGCGCGACCTGTTGCCGCTGATCGAGGGCACCACGGTTGCGACCAAGCACGGCGCGGTCAAAACCGACCACATCCTGTTTATCGCCTCGGGCGCCTTCCACCAGGCGAAACCCTCCGACCTCTTGCCTGAATTGCAAGGAAGGCTGCCGATCCGGGTCGAATTGAAGGCGCTCGACCGCAACGATTTCCGGCGCATTCTGATCGAGCCCGAGGCGAGCCTGATCAAGCAGTACAAGGCGCTGCTCGCGACCGAGGGGGTGACCCTTGATTTCGACGAGGCCTCGATCGACGAGCTTGCCCTACTCGCCGAGGAGATCAACACCGCAGTAGAGAATATCGGGGCGCGGCGGCTCCACACGATCCTCGAACGGCTGCTCGAAGAGATCAGCTTCACCGCCTCCGACCGTCCCGAAGGAACTCTGATCGAGATCGACCGGGCTTACGTCCGCGACAAGGTGGGCGCGCTCGCGCAAAACGCCGATCTGTCGAGGTTCATCCTGTAAGACCCGACCGTCGGCGGCGAAAAACAACGAAAATCGCGATGACACCCCCGAAACACCCGACCTACCGGCCAGAATACCCCATCATACCAATAGGTTAGGTCCGAATTTGCGATGCCGAGAAACAACGAAAACGGCAATCCCGAGCAACGAATTCCGCACGGCCCTCAGGGAGCGGAAACAACGGAATTTCGCGACACCCTTTTTGTGCACGAGATCGATCGTCGCCCGGTGGCGTGTCGGCTCGATAACGGCCCCGCGGCGGTCCCGAAAGTGTGCAGCGTCATCGCGCGGGCGCATCACGCTGAAGAGCTCAGCGCCCGTAGTCTTTCTCAACTCACCGGGCGCCTTTTCACGAACTCAGGTAGCAGCCGGTTCGAACTCCCTTCCAGCTTCTCGCGTTCTAGCCGGCGGTGGTTGACGAGCGAGGTGCGGTCAGCTCGGAGACCATGAAGTGCTCGGCGGCTTCTTGTTGGTTCTCCATCGAATAGTCGTCCGCCAGCATCTCGTCCACTGCCCCGAACGGGGCGAGCGACTCCGCTGCGAAGGAGCGCTGCATCTTCTGGCGGTAGGTGTGTGATCGGGTCGCCGCGAACAGCCGGCCCGACCTCGGGAGGATGATTCGGTCGCCGAGGAGCCGCGCCAACTCGAAGCGCCGCCCCGATTGCCATCTCGACCGGAACACGACGCGGCCCGCGGTTTGCCCTATGTCGAGGGCAAACGAGATCTGCGGTCCAGCTGTCCGCTCTACCAAGGCTGCGGCCCCCACGCCGGCTAGCTTGCCGAGAAGGGTATTGCCGATCGGCTCGGAGCCGCCCCTGCCCGAGAAGCGCCCGCGCCGCCTCCGAACCCAGCTGCCAGGCCGGCACATCAGTCGCCTGCGGCGACCCGACTGCGGCTTCAGACTGACAACCTGGGCCGGCGACGCTTGAAAAACTGCTACTCAAGTGCAATGACAAGCTGATCAATCTGGCGCTGACGCAATTCGCTACCCAGAAGTCGATCATCCAACAGCTTTATAATCAGGCGTGTCGCCCAACCGATGCAGATCAGCAGTACTACAGTCTAAGACTTCGTGTCGCTTGCATCTCAAACCGGCACTTTGACTACGTCTTCAACTGGCCTGATTTCGACCTAAACGCACTTGTGGCGAGGGGACTCACCCCGGAGACCACCGCGCTGCTGAGGAACCCTTCCATTCCAAGTTCGGTGCTCGAAGCACTTTTCAGGAAGGCCGACTGTTTCACCCAAGTTGACGAGAAAAACTGGCTTTGGATAATTCAGGCGAGTTCAAAGAATTTGCGGCTCAACACCGACAAAGCCGATATAAGCGGTCCTGATTTGGATTTGTCGCGGCTTCACAGAGCTATATTCGAGTTTTTAGAATGCCCCGGTAACTTCACACTCGGCGCATGCAGTGCTGGACCTCCTGAGGAGCTTGACCCGCATCATACCAGTTGGGCAGACGAGATTGCAGTGTCCTAGAGAGTTGGAGCAAGATCGAACTAAAGAATTACAGGAGTGAGGAAGCGGAAGGTCAGTCTACTCATCTCCAACTGAAAGAAGAACTGCGGCTCTTTTGAATTTTCAGTGGGTGAATTTCCCGCGCCGAGGCAGTCGATTCGGCCCGACGGCCAGGGGTTGAGGCAGCGGCAAGGGGCGGCCCACTGACCTTTGGTGGCACTCGTCGCTGGGAGCTCTGGCCTTGTAAAGGCTGGCCTTCGGCTCTCGCCTGCGGCGGCTTCGGCCTTGACAAGAGCATAGCTCCCAGCATCGTTGCTCACCATTTCGATCAATGAACAGAAGCGGGCCAATTTTGAGCGGCACCCATTCGTTTTTCAAAAGAGGCAGAACTGCGGTGCCTAATCGCCTCACTGTATAGTCGGAGAAGCGCGACAGCCAAGTCAGGAGCACGCGTGTTTGGCTCACCTGATGATAAGGATATGGCCCGGCGCTGCTCCTTCTACGCTAGCACCTAGCACCGACCTTTCGGAAAGAGATCGAAGTGGGGTTCAACAAAGATAAAGACGTGGTCCCCATCTCGGCGAGGCCATGACCCAACAGCAATGCGCCTATTGTGACCGGCCCGCGACCACGCGCGATCATATACGGCCTGAAAATCTGTTTACGCCGCCGCGACCAAGCAATCTCATCATCGTTCCAGCATGTGGCGACTGCGATCACGGCGGCCGATGATGAAGTGTTCCGGAATGAACTCAGCATCATGTCGGGCAGCTTCGGGGAATCCGCCAAAGAGGCGGAACGATTGCAACCGGCCATGCGCGGGATACGGGGCAACCGGGCAACGCTCGCAAGAATGGTTTTGGGTGCCAAGCTGGTCGAGCGGTACTCAATGGGTGGGGTCTATCTCGGCCTCGGCTACGCCGTGCCGGTCGTGCCGGACACTCAGGAACGCGTCATGAGACGCATCGTGCGGGGCTTGTATTGGCATCACTTCGAAAGCCGGTTAGCCGATGATAGTACATCGAGATTGTGTTTATTGACAAACGAAAACCGCGTTGGGAATACGGATTAGCGGCGCTGAAGCCATTGAACCTGCAGCATGTGGTGATTGGAGACGGCGAGACATTCCAATACCTTTACGGACCGGCCAATGATGATCCTGCGTTTTCAATGTGGTTGCTGATTTTTTTTAAGGGCACTGGCGAGCAAATCATTCTAGCACACACGCCCCGCCGAACCCTGATTTTCCAGAACCCGGTTATCGGACTCTCGCCGCGCCCTGAGCTTGAGCCAGGCCGATCAGGTGCGCGGCGATCGCGATCCACGAGCTTGAATTCATCCACGACCAGCTCGCCCGCCAGCCGACGAGCATGGACGTGCTGCGCCTCGCGCTCGACGGCTCGGCGCTGACCGTCGCGCTCATCGAGCTTTTCCCGGCATTATGTCGCCGATTTCATTGGTGACGCGCCGCCCTGCGCGGTAAGCGGGACGACGCTGAATACAACCCCCTCTCTAATCCTCGAGCCAGCCAGCGGCACGGTCACGCAGCCGTGCCGGGCGAGGATGGCGTCGATTTCCGCCATGTCGGTGGCCGAGATGGTCCAGCCGAGGCCGCGAGGTTTTCGGTCACCTCGCCAGGCTCGCGAAAGCCGACTAGCGCCGTGCTGACGACCCGGTTGGCGAGGGTCCAGCGCAATGCGAATTGCGGCAGGGTCTTGTCGTATTTCGCCGCAAGGCGCTTGAGGTCCTCGACGGCGTCGAGGGTACAGAGAAAATGCTCGGGCCCGAAGAGGGTGCGGAACAGGTTGAGATTGCCCAGCATGCCGCCTCGCGAGCCGAGACGCCGATATAGCGCACCTTGCCCTGCTGCACGATGTCGTCGAGGGCGCGGATCGTCTCGTCGAACGGCGTCTCTGGGTCGGGGCAATGGGATGAGATAGACGTCGACATGGTCGGTGCGCAGCCTTTGCAGGCTCTTTTCGATCGACGCGACGACCCGTGCGCGGCTGCTGTCGCGGCGGGCCGGCAGCGCTTCCTACCCGACCCCGAATTTTGTGATGATAGGCACCTCCCGACGGCGGCCGGGTGTGGAAGTCGCCCTAGCTCCCGGTGAATAAAGCTAGGCCACTTCGATCACCGTCGAAGTGTTCATCGGCCCGTCCGGCCGGCTCGGGTGCTATATAGGCCAAATGATTACGGGCTATCTCGTTGCCGAAGTCGCGGCGCTCGTCGGGGAGCGTGCAAGAGCCACGATGCTCTTGGCGCTTCTCGATGGCCGCGCCCTGACCGCCAGCGAGCTTGCCCAGGCGGCTCGGGTCACCCCGCAGACGGCAAGCACGCATCTCGCCAAACTGACCGAAGCGGGCTTGGTGCGGGTGGTCCGAGAGGGACGGCATCGGTATTTCCAGCTCGCATCGCCGAAAGTCGTAGAGATGATCGAGGGCATCGTCGCCGTTGCGCTCGAAAACAGACCGCCATACCGCCCTGTGTCGCCTCAAGCACGCGAGCTTTGCGCGGCCCGAATCTGCTACGACCACCTTGCCGGTCGTCTCAGCGTCGACCTGACCGACTTCCTCACTGCGCACGAGTACATTGTGCTCAGCGAAGAAGCCGCTGAAATCACGCAGGCGGGTGCCCGATTTCTCGCCGAGTTCGGAATCGACCTTGCCGCGCTGGATTCGACCGGTCGCGATTTCTGTCGACCGTGCCTCGATTGGACCGAACGGCGGCCACACATCGCAGGCGCGGTCGGAGCCGCGCTTACGAAACGCTGCTTCGATCTCGGCTGGACGGAGAGGGCGAAGCACAGCAGCGCCGTGATCGTCACCGCGTCAGGGAAGCACGGTTTCCTGGAAACTTTCGGCATCGGCGTGCCCGAGGAAACTCTTGCTAGTGTGAGATGAGGAGGTCGTTCATGTCCGACGAACCGCGAATCACTCCGGTCGACGCCGACACCGCGGAAGGGGGCTTGAAGGAAATCGTCGACGGGAATCGAAGCAAGTGGGGCAAGCCGCTCCTGCCATACCTCTTGTATGCGCGCAGTCCAGCGGTCTTTAAGGGCACGATGGCGATGTGGGCCGCCGTGTGGAGCTTCGAGAAGATCGACGCGCAGCTCAAGAGCCTGGTCAACCGCCGCGTCGCGTGGTGGAACGGTTGCCAGTTCTGACAGGACGCGCACGCTGCCGTGGGCAGCGAGCTCGGAATCTCGACGGAGAAGTTAAACGCGCTGCACAACTACGCGAAGAGCCCGCTCTTCAACGCGGCCGAGCGCGTGGCGCTCGAGTACGCCGACGCGATGACTGACACCGCAGGCGACGTCGACGATGCGCTGTTTGCGCGGGTGCGCGAGCACTATGACGAGGAGCAGATCGCGGAGCTTACGATGTTGATCGCGTGGGAGAACGCGAGCTCGCGCTTCAACCGGGCGCTCCGCGTGCCCTCCGCCGAGCTCTGGAAGCCCGCCTGAGACGCGAACCGGGCCAGGACTAAGGATCGAGGATGGTTGCCAGCGAATACTTTGCCGAGTTCCTGCGCGAGCAGCTCGCTCCGCTCGGCCGCGTCACAATGCGGCGTATGTTCGGCAAGACCGGTGTGTTCTGCGACGGACTGATGTTCGGGATGGTGACGGACAACATGCTCTACCTCCGGGTTGATGACCACAACCGGGCGGCCTTCAAGGAAGCCGAGTCCTTTCCGCCCCTCAGCTACGAGAAGAAGGGCTGCACCATAGACCTCTCCTTTTGGCGCGCGCCGGAGCGGCTGTTCGACGAACCCGAAGAGCTTGTCACGTGGGCGCGAGTAGCGCTCGCGGCAGCGCGTCGAGTCGCGGCGAAGAGAGAACGGACAGCGCCAAGGCGAAAATCAAAGCCGCAACCCACATGGCGGCGGGCCTGAGCCTCATCACTGCCGCCATCGTCCACTGAAACACGGTCTATCCCGACCGGGCCGTCCGGCAATTGCGCGCTCAGGGCACGATGGTTCCCGACGATCTCCTGGCTCACGTCGCCCCGCTCGGTTTGGAGCATATCGGCCTGACCGGCGATTAGGTCTGGACCGCCCCCGATCCGGCCGCTCCGTTCCGGCCGCTACGCGAGGTTCGCGCTACGTTCCCACCCTATCGCGCTTGGCGAACGATTTTGAACAAATCGTGTGGTGACTCCTGTTACCCCGGTTCATTGGTGACGCGCCACCCTGCGCGACAG
>Ga0306922_10003535_pt1 | contig 14623 bp, 17 predicted proteins | sample sta12Cox44000082_FD_203758 | JGI IMG/M metagenome (GOLD analysis project Ga0306922, IMG submission 203758) | Lab enrichment of tropical soil microbial communities from Luquillo Experimental Forest, Puerto Rico - statoxic.12C.oxic.44.000.082 (v2)... | ecosystem: Environmental > Terrestrial >... | reverse complement strand
GACGCTCGCTTACGTCGTCCTCCCGCAGGCGGTGCGCAACGTGCTGCCCGATCTCGTCTCCAACACCGTGGAAGTGGTGAAGCTCACCTCGATCGCCAGCGTTGTCGCGCTGCCCGAACTCCTGTATTCCGCTGACATGGCGAGATCGGTGACCTTCAACAGCTCGCCGCTGGTGCTGGCCGCTGCCATCTATCTGGTCATGCTGTGGCCGATCGTGCGACTGGTCAGCCGTCTGGAGCGGCGGATCGCGACCTAGCCAAGTTTCGCGAGGAAACGAGTGGTTCGAATATTGCGCATCGGCGGTGCCCAGATGGGCCCCATCCAGAAGGCGGATACGAGGCAGCTCGTGGTGCGGCGCATGCTCGATCTCTTGGACGAGGCGAAATCGCAAAGCTGCGATCTCGTCGTCTATCCGGAGCTGGCGCTGACCACGTTCTTCCCACGCTGGTACATGACCGACGCGAGCGAGATCGATGCCTGGTTCGAGCGCGAGATGCCCAATGCGGCGACGCGCCCGCTGTTCGAGAAAGCCGCCGAATATGCCATCGCGCTCTCGTTCGGCTACGCCGAGCTCACGTCCGACGGCCATCGCTTCAATACGTCCATTCTGGTCGATCGCGACGGCAGCATCGTCGGCAAGTACCGCAAGGTGCACCTGCCCGGCCATTCCGAATACGATCCGCAGCGCGCGTTCCAGCACCTGGAGAAGCGCTATTTCGAGCCGGGCGATCTCGGCTTTCCCGTCTTCAGGACCATGGGCGGCATCGTGGGCATGTGCATCTGCAACGACCGCCGCTGGCCGGAGACCTATCGGGTCATGGGACTGCAGGGCGTCGAGCTGATCGTGCTCGGCTACAACACCCCGTCCAGCAATGCGCAAAAATCAGACGAAGGCCCGCAGAAGCGTCTGTTCCACCACCGCCTCTCCTTGCAGGCGGGCGCCTACCAGAACTCGACCTGGGTGGTCGCGGTTGCCAAGGCAGGCTCCGAGGACGGCCATCCCATGATCGCCGGCAGCGTCATCGTCAATCCCGACGGCGAGATCGTCGCCGAATCTGGAACGCAGGACGATGAGCTGATTGTCGCGGATTGCGACCTCGACGCGACAATCTTCGGCAAAGAGACGATCTTCGACTTCAAGCGCCACCGCCGCATCGAGCATTACGGCCGCATCACCGGCCAAACCGGCGTGATATTGCCGCCGTAGACCCTCCTTCTCGTCATGATCGGTCCGGCTCACGCCGCCTGATCTCAACCCCGAGCGGCCGCAGAACGGCGTTCACCGCCGATTGCACGCGTTGCCTGACGGTGGGAGCAGTGCACTTGAGTGGCTGCGTTTCCGGGGTGCCTTCGAGCTGCAGCAGAAAACGCCTGATCTCTTCCTCGGTTTTATTGTTCACCCAAGGATAGGATGAGACCTTCACCGGATCGCCTTTGGTCGCGATGATCGTGGTGCGGTTGGCGGGCTTGGTCGGCTCAAAGGGAGCATGAGCCTCGCAGACCGACGTAAACCCCGCATCCACAAGGGCGCGGCAGAGCGAGGACCGCGTGAGCCAGAAGCTCAGAGGATTATCAAGCGAGGCTCCGACGCGACTGCGGCGTACCTCCTCCGAGTCGCGCTCCTGGTGTTCACGGACTTTCCTTCCTTCATAGCTTTTTCCGTCATGTTCCGCCTGATGATCAACGTCCAGCGCAATGTGGGTGTCGATGATCACGAGATGCTTGCACATGTCATGGACATTGCGAAGAACCGGAAAGATGTCGCGGTCGTCGAGGTGGTAGAGAAGCCCGAGAAAGAGGACGACATCAGCGCTCCCGTGCGACCGCACGGTAACGTCCCGCACGTCAGCCTTCTCAAACTTCAATTTTGTCAAACCCAGCCGCCGTGCCAAATCCACGCCTGCTTGCATGCGCTCGGTGCGGCCGTCAAAGCCGATGACATCCGCTCCACGCAAAGCGGCTTCTATGGCATAGACCCCTTCGCCACATCCAAAATCGAAGATGCGCAGTTGCTCGAACGGAGATTTCGCAAAGTCTCGGATCAACTGCATGACGCGCCGTACTTTGACGCCGTTCACATCGCCCGCCGGATACCATCCCTGCGACCCCTTGGCGCTGAACAGGCCGAGAGCATCAGCGCCAAGCTCATGAACGCGCTCTGCGGTCATTTCTCCGGTGTTCCTCGTTGTTTGCCGGACGAATTCGCATGGCTCACCTGCACCGCCCCGAGCGCCATGGTGACGGCCGCCTGGGTGGGATCGATGACGGGAATGGCGAGCGCGTCTTCCAGGGGCTGGCGATGCCGCGCCATGCCGGCGCATCCCATGACCACGGCTTCGGCGCCGTCCTCCTCCTTCAGTTGGCGCCCGACCTCGATCATGCGCCTGAGCGTGCCCTCTCCGCTCGCGGTTTCGGCCACGGACATTTCCAGCGGGCGCTCTCCGGCGAGGCGATCAACAAGCGCCATCTGCCGCAGATAGCGCATGTGGCGCGGGATCGAGCGCTGGCCGATGGCAATGACGCCGAAACGACCCGCGCGCGCGAGCGCGGTGAGCACGCCGCATTCGGCAATTCCGAATACCGGACGCACCGTGCCTTCGCGGCAGACGTGCAGCCCCGGATCGCTGTAGCAGGCAATCACGAAGGCATCTGACGCGTTGTCCGCCGCCACCAGCGTCCGCAGCGGCATGACGACGCTTTCCACGTCTGCCTGGGTCTCGATGCCGAACGGACCTTCGGCAAGCGTCGTGCAGACGATCTCGGGGCCCTCCGCGAACCGCAGCGCATCGAGCGCGCCATCGATGCTGCGGGTGACGGCCTCGTTGGAGTTCGGGTTGATGACGCGAATGCGGGAGCGGGCAGCGCTCATGGGCTTGTCCGGCTATGCGGGCTCTGGCCGCGCAATCATCGCCATGCCGGTCTGCATTGCAAGGCTTTCCGCGGCGTGACTTGGCGCCGCAAAAAAGCAATGGCCGGGACAGCCCGGCCACGGCGATGAAAATGGCAGGATGGTTCAGCGCTTGGCGTCGTCGTGCCGCGCGATCATGACGTTGTCGAGGACAAGAAGGTCCATCTGCGTGCGCAGGAAGCAGTCGAGCGCCTCCTGCGGAGCACAGACGACGGGCTCGTTCTCGTTGAACGAGGTGTTGAGGACCATGGGAATCTCGGTGAGATCGCGAAAGGCTGCGATGAGCCGGTGGTAGCGCGGATTGGCCTGCTGCGACACCGTCTGCAGGCGACCGAAGCCGTCGACATGGGTGACAGCCGGAATAGCCGAGCGTTTCGCTTCCTTGATCTGGAACACCTGCATCATGAACGGCACGGCATCGTCCTCCTCGAACCATTCGCCCACCTCCGTGTCGAGCACCGAGGGCGCGAACGGCCGGAAGGATTCCCGCCGCTTGATCTTGGCATTGAGGATCGCCTTCATGTCGGCGCGGCGCGGATCGCAGACGATGGAGCGGTTGCCGAGCGCGCGCGGCCCCCACTCCATGCGGCCCTGGAACCAGCCGACGACCTTGCCATCGGCAATGGCGGCCGCGGTGCGCGCGCAGAGCTCGCCCTCATCCGCAATCTCCTCGACCGTGCAGGACGCCTGCGCGATGCGCGCGCGCTCGCGGGCAACGAGCGCTGCGATCTCATCGCGGGTAAAGCGCGGGCCCCAATAGGCGTGGTCCATGACGAAGGAGCGCGCGCCGCCTTGTGCATGCCAGACGGCGAATGCGGCGCCGATCGCGCCGCCTCGGCGTCGCCGGCCGCCGACTGCACGTAGACCCGGCGAAACGGCGTGAGGCGCCGGACCCTGCCGTTGGCGACCGAGTTCATGGCGCAGCCGCCGGCGAGCGCGATATTCCTAAGCCCAGAGCGCTTCTGCAGCGGCGCGATCAGATGAAAGAAGGCCTCCTCGTACATCGCCTGCACCGAGCGCGCGATGTCGTGATGACGACCGGTGAGCGGCTCGTCGGGATGGCGGCGCGGACCAAGCAGCTTTTCCAGCGCGGGCGAGAACAGATCGCCAAACTGCGGCGCGCCTGATGCCCACTGGTAGGCAATGGCCTCGCGATGATGGCGGAAATATTTGAGGTTGAGCTCGTAGCCATTGCGCAGATGCACGATCTCGCGCATCTCGGCCATGCGCGTGGGCGCGCCGTAGGGCGCAAGCCCCATCACCTTGTACTCGTCGCCGTAATGGGGAAAGCCGAGATACTGCGTGAGCGCCTGGTAGAAGATGCCGAGCGAGTGCGGGAAATGCACCCGCCCCTCAACCGCGATGCGCGCGCTGCTTCCCACGCCCCAGGCGGCACTGGCAAAATCGCCGAAGCCGTCGATTGAGACCACGACTGCTTCCGTAAACGGCGACACATGGAAAGCGGAAGAAAGGTGCGCAACGTGATGCTCGATTGCGTGAACCGCTCCGGCAAAGCGCTGAGCGGGAAATTCCCGGGCGAGCATCTCGGGCACGGAGGCCCGGCGCGCCCGGTTTGACAGCCGGTCGCGCAGCAGTGCGAGGCTCGGCGGGCTCACCAGCAGATAGCCCACCTTGCGCATGAGATTGGCGCGGCTGTTCTGGTTGACGGCGACATGATGGACGTCGGCGAGCGTGAGCCCCGCCTCGCGCAGACACCAGGCGATAGCCTGCGCTGGGAAGCCGGCCCAGTGCTTGACGCGGCGAAAACGCTCCTCCTCGGCTGCCGCGACAAGCGCGCCGTCGCGCACCAGCGCTGCCGCCGAATCCCCATGGAAGGCGTTAAGGCCAAGGATGATCATGACGCAGGGGCCTGCAATAGGCCCTCGTACAGCCGCACAAAACGCTTCGCCACCTGCTCCCAACTGTAATCGGCCGTCATCCATGCGCGCCCGCGTTCGCCCATGGCGCGCAGCGCCTCGGGCGGCTTTGAGGCGGCCTGGCGCAAGCCTTCTGCAATGCCGTCGACCGTGGCCTCGACCCACCAGCCCGCGCCGCGCTCGCGCAGTCCCGACCACGGCGTGCCGGTGGTGGTCAGCACGGGCACGCCGTGGGCGAGCGCTTCCGCGACTACCATGCCGAAGCTCTCGGAATGGCTCGGCAGCACCAGCAGGTCAGCGGCAAAGAGCGCGGATTGCTTAACTTCTCCATAGAGCGCACCCGCAAAGGAGACGACGTCGCGCAGATCGGGCGCCGCGACCGCACGCACGATCTCTTCCTGGTGGCGCGCTTCGTCGGGGCCCGCGATGACCAGCCGCCAGCCGCGCGGGCGCACGCGTGCCCAGGCTTCGACCAACATGGGCAGCCCTTTGACTGGATAGATGCGCCCGAGAAAAAGCGCGGTGCGCGGTGAGCCCGCCCGCTCGCCGCGATCGGGCGGCTGCGAGCTTGCCCGGCGACACGGGAGATCGGCGCCGTTGGGGATGAGGGCGATGGGCACCCCGAGATGCAGCGCGGCGAGGCTCGCTTCCTCGCTTGGTCCGGTCACGTGATGCATGTGCGCGTCGGCAAGGTCGGCCCGCTGATAGAGCGCAAACGCGACGCGTTTCTTCCAACCCTTGTGGGCAAACGCCCAAGGCTCGAGCATGCCGCGCGTCGAGACCACGCGCGGGATCGTGCGCTTGCCCGCAAGCTTGGCGAGCGCGTGATTGTGCGCAAGCCAGATACCGTTGTCGTGAATGACGTCGGGCGCGCCGAAGCGCGCCAGCGCCATCGCCGGCACGCCGCCCAGCCGCCGCACGCGCACGGCGGGGGCCTGCGTGCCGCGGGGAAGCACGACGGCCTCCGTCGGCGTCCGATCTGCGGCCCATAGCCCCACGTCAACGCCGGCCGCCGCAAGCGCGCCCGCAAGCCGCGCCACCGAGACGGCAGGGCCGCCATAGGCCGGCCGCAGGCTGGTCGCAGCAATGAAGACTTTCATGACCGGGGGCGGCCAGGGTTGCTCGTGCGCTTGCGCACTTATTAGAGGTTCCGCTCGAATTGAACCATCGTCCGGACCATCGCGGTCCAAACAAATGGCGTCATCGCCCTCGTAAGAGCGTGTGAAGGAAACCGGTTTTCGGCGCATTCTTCCCTGGCGTGTGACGATGCAAACGCCGGGCGGACGAAGTCTGCACCGCGGCTCATTCTATGTCCGTCAATCCTCGGTGGCATTGGTGGGGGTCAGGAGAGCCGGGTTCTAAGGCGATAGCCGGCCATTAAATTATTTGCGAGCGCATGCAAAAGGAGCACCGCTTTGGCCTTCATGAGACCGCGAACATAGAGAAAGCCGAAGCCATGGTTCTTTAGGTGAGCGTTGAGCCTCTCAATCAGTTTGCGACGCCCGTAGACCTCCTGTCCAGCCTCCATTTCCATTCGGCTACGCCACTCCTTTACGTTCTCAGGTTCCAGCGCACGTTTGCGATTGCGGTTGGCGAGCCCCCTCGCGCTAATGTCATCGCGTTCGATCGGTGGGGGCGCAAATACCTGCACCGACCCCGCCGCATGCTCGGCCAGTGCTGCAATGTCCTCACAGGTCGCATAATGAGAGTCGACCAGAAGCTTTTCCGGCGTCTTCCCGTAGCGAGTAACGATATTGTCCACCATCGGAGCTGCCAGACCCGAATCGTTACGCCGCTCCGTTATATCTGCCGAGATGATGATACCTTTCCGAGGTGCGGCTGCGATCTGCGCATTGTAAGCTGGGCGAACCGCACCATCGGAAAAGCGCATATTGCGGGCCTCGGGATCGCTGAGTGACACTTTGACCTCCGATTTCTTTGCTTCTGCCGCTGCATGCCGCTTTGCTCGCTGCTTCTGTTGCTTAAGCACCGTACGTGCGCGCGCGGCGCGCTCCTTCACCTGCCGTGCCCCTCTCTCCTGCGCCGCCTTCTTACGCCGCGAGCAAGCCTCTGGATCGCGCTCGATTTCTGCCTTCAGTACTGTCAGTCGTTTTTCGACTGCAGCCTCAACCTGCTCCAGCTTCTCCATAGTCTTGAATGATCCGCGGCTCGCGCTTGCCCGCACCTTGGTACCATCGACCGCTATCTCAGCGAGCGAGACCAGACCCTCCCCGATTAGGGCCGTTACGCTTTCAGTCAGGAGTCGATCGAGTACCTGCACGTGCTCGACACGGAAATCGGAAAGCCCATGATAATTCAGGGGCACACCGCCCGCGATCCAGCGATAGGCAACATCGCTACGCGTGAGCCGATCGAGATGACGCGCAGAGCCGACTCCATCGATGGTTGCGTAAAGCCAAAGGGCAAGCAAAACCGCCGGGTCCGGGGGTGGGCGACCAGGCTCTCCCTCTCGGGATTTGATGGCCTCGTAAAGGGGGGAAAGATCAAGGTCCTCAACAAAACTCCATACAATGCGAGCCCGATGTTCGGGAGGGAGCAGGCCCTCCAGATCCATGAAATCCCATCGAGTTTGAGATCGATCTGCCTGTATAAAGCGTGCTTCACTCGTCATCGAATCGCTCCTGCAGCGGAAGTGAATCACGACGGGTCGGCGAAGGCTATTTTTTCACACGCTCCTACGCGGGCGATGACGCCGCAGCGTTACTCATTCCAGATTCTGCACTTGCTCGCGAAACTGCTCGACCACGCTCTTGAGCTCAAGCCCGATATTGGTCAACTCCACGTCATTCGATTTGGAGCACAGCGTGTTGGCTTCGCGATTGAGCTCCTGGGCGAGAAAATCCAGGCGACGCCCGATCGACCCGCCCTCGGCGAGCAGCCGCTCCACCTGGGCGACATGAGAGGCCAGGCGGTCGATCTCCTCGCGGATGTCGGCTTTGGTCGCAATGAGGATGGCTTCCTGGTGCAGGCGGTCGGCATCAAAGCGACTCGACGCGCCAAGCAGCGTCGTCACCTGCTCGGCGATCCGGGCCTTGACGGCCTCGGGACGCCGACCCGGTGCGGCATCCGCGCGGGCGGTAAGCGCGGCAATCTCCCCGATGCGCTGGCGCAGCACGCGCTGCAAGCCTTCGCCTTCGGCGCGGCGCATGGCAGCGAGGTCGGCGAGCGTTGACTGAAACCCCGCAATCACCTCCGCCTCGGCGGTCCGCCTGTCCTCCTCGCGCTCGTCGGGCTCCACCACGTCGATCACCCCTTTAAGCGCCAGAATGCCGTCGAGGCGCGGCTCGACGGCATCGATGCGGCTCGCCAGGCTCTGGATAGTCGCGAGCACCGCCGCCAGCACCGTTTCGTTGATCCGCACGATAGGGGCAACGTGCGGACGGGCCACGGTCAACGTCGCGTGGACCGTGCCGCGTGCGAGCATCTGTGCGCTGCTCGCACGTACCGGGGCTTCCAACGCGTCCCACCCGACCGGCAAGCGCAGTCGTAGGTCAAGTCCCTTTGCGTTGACCGATCTGAGCTCCCAGCTCCAGCTGTAGCCGCCGCACGCACCATGGCCGCGCGCAAAACCGGTCATGCTCGACAGCGTCACGCGGGACAGCCGTGCGGCTATTGCGGGGTACCGCTGGCCTTGGGCAGGCCGCTGACGCTGCGCCTGCTGCGCGGGGCTGGGGGAGCTGCCGCCGGCGGCGTTGGACGCGAGGCAGGTGCAGCCTGCGCCTCCGGCGGCTCCGTCCTCTGATCATGCTCGATGACCCGCAGTCGGGCGACATTCTTCTGATGCTGCTCGTAGGTGTCCGCAAACGCATGTCCGCCGCTGCCATCGGCCACGAAAAAGAGCTCTTTGGTGCGCGCCGGGTTGGCCGCGGCCTCGATCGAGGCGCGGCCTGGATTGGCAATCGGGCCGGGCGGCAGACCGTGGATGACGTACGTGTTGTACGGGCTCGGTTGCGCCAGATCGGCTTTGGTGAGCGGACGGCCGAGCGAGCCTTTTCCGAATGCAATGCCATAGATGACCGTCGGGTCCGTCTCCAGCTTCATCTTCTGCTTGAGCCGATTTGCAAATACGGCCGCGACGCGGGTGCGCTCCTCCGGCCTGCTCGTCTCCTTTTCAATGATCGAAGCGAGAATAATGAGCTGGTCGGCGGACTTGAGCGGCAAATCGGAGCTGCGACGCTCCCACACCTCTTTCAGGAGCCTGTCCTGCGCCTGTCGCATGCGCTGGATCATCTGCTCGCGCGTGAAGCCGCGATTGAAATAATAGCCGCCCGGCAGCAGACTGCCTTCCCTCGGAACGTCCTTGATGTTGCCGGTCAGGATCTCATTGTCGAGCAGCCGCGCGACGATCTGCTCCGAGGTCAGACCTTCCGGAATCGTAATCTGATGCTGAATCACCTTCCCTTCGACAATCGTCTCCACGACGTCGCGGACGCTGGCGTGCTGTGGAAACACATACTCACCGGCCTTGAGATCCGATCGAGCATTGAGCGCAAGCACGCCGCCAATGAAGATCAGGCGATGCTCATTGATGACCCCCTCGCGCGTGAGCAGGTCGGCAATGTCCATGAGGCCGGAACGGGGAGGAATGATCACGACCTTGTCGTCCTGCAGCGGGCCGGGCGCCTCGAGGCGGTTCTTGCCGAGCATGATCGCCCCGCCGCCGACAACGAGCAGCAGAACGAGCACGCTGAAGATGGCATTGCCCACGATGACCAGCGGATTGCGCGCACGCCGTGAGGGCCGGAAGGGACTGGTCGGAAGCGTTACGCGGTCGGGCTCCAACGCGGCGCGCGGGCTGCGCGGGGTGATGCGCTTGGGCTCCATGGTCGCTCCAGATTACGCAGGGAATATGGCCAAGGTAGGACCTCAGCGACGCTGACTCGGTGGCGGACTAATCGAGGATGCGGCGAAACACCAGGGAGGCGTTGGTGCCACCGAAGCCGAAGGAATTGGAGAGCGTCACATTGATCTCGCGCCGTTTCGAGTGATGCGGGATCAGATCGATCGGCGTCTCGATGGACGGATTATCCAGATTGATGGTGGGTGGCACTACGCCGTCGCGCATGGCGAGAATCGAGAAGATGGCCTCGACCGCACCGGCCGCTCCCAGCAGATGACCGATCGATGATTTGGTCGAGGACATGCACATGCGGCCCGCGGAATTGCCAACCAGGCGCTGCACCGCAGCCAGCTCGATCTCGTCGCCGAGCGGGGTAGAGGTACCGTGCGCATTGATATAGTCGATCTCGCCTGCCGATATGCCAGCCCGCTCGATGGCGGCACGCATGCATCGCAGCGCGCCGTCGCCGTCCGGTGCAGGCGCTGTGATGTGATAGGCGTCTCCCGACAGCCCATAGCCGATGACCTCGGCATACATCTTCGCTCCTCGGCTTCTGGCATGCTCGTAGGTCTCCAGCACGATGACGCCTGCTCCCTCGCCGATCACGAACCCGTCGCGGTCCCGATCGTAGGGTCGTGACGCGCGTTGCGGCGTGTCGTTGAACGACGTGGAGAGCGCGCGGCAGGCGATAAACCCGGCCATCCCGATGCGCGAGATGGGAGATTCCGCTCCTCCGGCGACCATGACCTCGGCGTCGCCGAGGGCGATGAGACGCACCGCGTCGCCGATTGCATGCGCGCCGGTCGAGCAGGCCGTCACCACGGCGTGGTTCGGGCCCTTAAGACCATGCGCGATGGCCACATAGCCGGAAGCCAGATTGATCAGGCGCCCGGGAATGAAGAACGGAGAGACGCGCCGCGGCCCCTTCTCCTTCAGCACGATGGCGGTCTCGGCAATGCCACTGAGACCGCCGATGCCGGAGCCGATCATGACGCCAGTTCTGGTCTGCTCGTTGTAGGTTGACGGCTTCCAGCCTGCATCATCGAGTGCCTGTTGCGCGGCACCCATGGCAAAGATGATAAAATCGTCGACCTTGCGTTGCTCCTTCGGCTCCATCCACTGGTCGGCGTCGAAAGTTCCATCAGCGCCGTCGCCGCGCGGAACCTGGCAGGCAATCTTGGACGCCAGGTCGGACACATCGAATTTTTCGATGCAAGTTGCGCCACTTTCACCGTTGATCAGGCGGCGCCACGTCGGCTCTACTCCGCAGGCAAGGGGCGTCACCATGCCAAGGCCGGTCACGACGACGCGTCTCATCTTAGTCTCCTCTCGGCGGCAGCTTTCATCTCCTCTCGGCCGCAGCCCTATCAGGAGGTTCTAGCCACTGGGGCGGGCGCAGCAAGGCGCAAGCCCATGCCGAGAGGGCATGCTCTTTCCCGCGGCGCTGCCGTCAGTCAGCTTTTGGCATTCTTTTCGAGAAACTTTATTGCATCGCCGACGGTCAGGATGGTCTCGGCGGCATCGTCGGGAATCTCACAGCCGAACTCCTCCTCAAACGCCATGACGAGTTCAACCGTGTCGAGGCTGTCCGCGCCAAGATCATCAATGAAGCTGGCATTCTCGGTTACTTTATCGGCTTCGACGCCCAAATGCTCGACTACAATCTTTTTCACCCGCTCGCCAATGTCGCTCATCGCTACAACCTCGCGTCCTCTTGGGTTGGGCTCGATCGGTTGGCGCCCCCGAGCCGTTGCAATATGGGCTTGCGTGGTGCGCGGCGCCCGATCATGGGGTCGCGAGCGGACCCCCTGTGATGATTGGAACCGTTTTGCCGCCCCAGCTAAACCGAAGCCCGGTTATCATACTTCAAATCGCTTGACCAGCGCGGCCATCCCAGCATCAGGGGGAGCGGAAAGGGCTCAGATCATGGCCATTCCGCCATTGACGTGAAGGGTCTGGCCGCAGATGTAGCCCGCCTCGTCAGAGGCCAGATAAACCGCTGCTGCTGCTACATCGTCGCTGCTGCCGGGCCTTGCCGCAGGCACCCGGGCAAGGATCGCTTCCCGCTGCTTGTCATTGAGCTTCTCGGTCATGGTCGATGCGATGAATCCCGGTGCGATGGCGTTCGCGGTTACGCCGCGCCTGGCATATTCCGCCGCAACCGACTTCATCATTCCAATCAATCCAGCCTTGCTTGCGGTATAATTGCTTTGACCAGGATTGCCGGTAATGCCCACGACCGAGGACACGGCAATGATGCGTCCGAAGCGGCGCCGCAGCATCCCGCGTGCCGCTGCCCGTGTCAGGCGGAACGCCGCTGTCAGATTGATGGCGATGACCTCGTCCCAGTCCTCATCGCGCAAGTGGACCAGCAGGTTGTCTTTGGTCACCCCGGCATTGAGGACAAGAATGTCCAGCTGGCCCATCCGCTCCTCGCATTGCGGCACCAGCTGCTCGACGGCATCTTTGTCGGCAAGATTGCACCGGAGCACGTGGACTCGGCTGGCCAGCGAAGCGGCGAGTTGCTCAAGCGCCTCCTGACGGGTGGCCGACAACACCACTGTGGCTCCCTGCCGGTGAAGCGCGCGAGCGATTGCGCCGCCGATTCCGCCGCTCGCCCCGGTGACCAGGGCTTTCTTGCCACTCAGATCGAACATCGACGGTCCCTTGGCTGTTTCATTCCCGATGCCGATCGACGCGGCAAGAAGCTCGGGCCCTGCCAACGACAAACGAGGCGACGTCCTGCGGCGTTCCGATGGGAATGCCCTTCGCGCCTTCCGCACTGCGTTTCACGAGGCCGCTGAGCACCTTGCCAGGCCCCGCCTCGTAGAACGTATCCACCCCGGCAGCGACCATGCACGTGATGGACTCGCGCCAGCGGACAGTACCGGTCACCTGTGCCACGAGCGCCCTTGCGATCTCGCCCGGATCGGTGATCGGCCTTGCGGAGAAGTTGGCGACGACGGGAACCGCTGGCGCCCTGATCGCTGTTGCAGCGAGCGCCTCGGCCATGAGGTCGGCGGCGGGCTGCATCAACGAGCAATGGAAGGGCGCGGAGACCGGCAGCATGATAGCGCGCCGGGCGCCTTTTGCCTTTGCAATCTCAATCGCACGCTCGATGGCGGTCCGGTGCCCCGAAATGACCACCTGGCCCCCGCCATTGTCGTTCGCTGCCTGACAGATCTGGTCCTCGCTGGCTTGCGCCGCCACGGTCACGGCCTGCTCAAAATCGAGGCCAAGCAGGGCCGCCATGGCGCCAGTGCCGAACGGAACCGCCTTCTGCATCGCACGACCGCGCATGCGCACCAGGCGCGCCGCATCCGATATCGACAGCGCGCCTGCGGCCGCGAGCCCCGAATACTCTCCTAGCGAATGCCCGGCAACAAACAGCGCGTCCCGACCTAGTTGCAGGCCGGCCTCGGCCTCCAAGACCCGCATGACAGCAAGCGACACTGCCATGAGCGCGGGCTGGGCATTTTCCGTGAGCATCAGCTCTTCCGGCGGGCCTTCCCAGATTATTCTTGTCAGCCTCTCCCCGAGGGTTTCGTCCACTTCGGCAAAGACGCTGCGCGCAGCTGCAAAGCCATCGGCGAGGGCCTTCCCCATGCCGACCGCTTGGCTTCCCTGACCTGGAAATATGAAAGCGCACGACATTCCGAAGCTTGCCAAGCCCGTCAGGAAAAGCATGAGGGCCGGCACCCTCGCGGAAAGAGGCCCATGGCCCTACCCATAACCGGTCCTGCACACCTGCTTGCGTTTTCGCCGAAACTCCTTATAACGCGCGCTTCCGCTCGATCCCGGCCGGGAGCTGAACGGACGACAGGTTGACGGCGCGTCAGGCTGCAGGACCAGCTGGTTCGGCGTCCCTTGTTCCCGCCTTCCGAGCTTTCGAGCCTTTCCCGAAGACGGGCTTGAAGGGCTTTGCGCTGGGACAGCATGACCAACCTTGGAAAGGCATCGCCGTGCCACTCTATGAACATGTCTTCCTGACCCGGCAAGACGCCAGCGCACAGCAGGTCGAGGACCTCACTGCTCAATTCAAGGGCGTGATCGAGCAGATGGGCGGCAAGGTGAGCAAGACTGAACAATGGGGCGTGAAATCCCTTTCCTATCGGCTGCGGAAAAATCGCAAAGCACATTTCACGCTTTTCAATGTAGACGCCCCACCGGCCGCCCTCAATGAGATCGAGCGCCAGGAGCGGCTCAGCGAGGACGTGCTGCGCTATCTGACGATTCGGGTCGAGGAGCATGAAGACGGCCCCTCGGCAATGATGCGCAAGGCGGACCGTGATCGCGAGCGGGAGGAGCGGGGGTTCGGGTTTCGCGATCGCGACCGGGGGGGCTTTCGTGACCGCGATCGGGAACGCGGTGAGCACCGGCGTGACCGGGATCGCGATGGCCGGCCGACGCGCGAGGGCATGGATGATGCGCCTGCCGCGTCTCCAGGAGAGGAGTGATCCAGATGGCATTTGCGCAGCCACAGGCCCGGCGGCCGTTCTTTCGACGGCGGAAGTCATGCCCCTTCTCCGGCGCCAATGCGCCGAAAATCGACTACAAGGACGTGAGGCTGCTGCAACGCTACGTTTCTGAGCGCGGAAAGATCGTTCCCAGCCGAATCACTGCAGTTTCCGCAAAAAAGCAGCGGGAGCTTGCCCGAGCTATCAAACGCGCCCGTTTCCTTGGCCTGTTACCTTACGTGATAAGCTGAGAGGTCGGCAGGCGACTAAATTAGAGAGAGCCGGCATTCCGCGCTCGATGCGCGCTTGATGGTTGGGACGGGCTTTCGTCTCTAACCGCTGATGAAGCGGGACAGCTGCTTATGACCTACAATATCCTTGTCGGTTTGGGTGCGGGATTGGCGGCGGCGGGGCTGTTTGGCTCCGTGGCTTCGGGCTCGCTCGCGGCAAGCTTGCTGTTTTACATCGCACCACTCCCCATCCTCATTGCCGGGCTGGGCTGGGGCCCGGCGGCGGGACT
>Ga0306922_10003526_pt1 | contig 14643 bp, 14 predicted proteins | sample sta12Cox44000082_FD_203758 | JGI IMG/M metagenome (GOLD analysis project Ga0306922, IMG submission 203758) | Lab enrichment of tropical soil microbial communities from Luquillo Experimental Forest, Puerto Rico - statoxic.12C.oxic.44.000.082 (v2)... | ecosystem: Environmental > Terrestrial >... | reverse complement strand
AGGGCTGCTGTGAGATTGCACCGAGGCTCAGGAACTGGATCAGTGCCCACACGCCGATGAGCAATACGGCCGGAATGTAGGCGACCCGCACGAACACGAAGATCACCAGCAGCGAGCGAATCCGGTCTTGCGGAAAGGTGACCAGAAACGCGCCCATCACCGCCGCGATCGCGCCACTCGCGCCGAGATTCGGCACGGTGGAGCCGGGCGCGGCGGCGACCTGCGCCAGCGCGGCGACCAGGCCGCCGAGCAGGTAAAAGGCCAGGTAGCGTCCCCGACCCATCAGATCCTCGACCTCCGGACCGAACGCCCAGAGGAAGATCATGTTGCCGATGATGTGCGACCAGCTCCCGTGCATGAACATGGCCGTGAGGATCGTGATCCAGTGATGGCCGGCGACGATGTCCGCGGGGGTCACCGACCAGCTCATCACGAAGGAGTCGCCGCCCGCCAGCTCGACCACGAACATCAGGGCGTTGAGCGCGATGAGCGCCGCGGTGACCACGGGAACGCGCGTAGGGCGCCGCGAGGCGTCGGTCAGCGGGATCAACATCATGCGGCGACCCGCGCTACCCACCCCAAGAAATTGCGCTTGCCGCATTCATCGAGGCAACAGCGGTCAGCAAGACGCGCAATTTCTTGGGGACCCCGGGTGACCCACCCCAAGAAATTGCGCTTGCCGCATTCATCGAGGCAACAGCGGTCAGCAAGACGCGCAATTTCTTGGGGACCCCGGGTGAGCGCGCGACTCCCCGGCCTACGCGCGCAGCGCGCCCGCGATTCGCTTGACGCCGCTGCGCACCTTGAAGGCGAGCAGTACCAGCACGACACCGAACGCCAGGGCATAGACGCCGATCAGCCAGAGAATCGTCAGCGCTCCCACGCCGGGACGCGCAACGATCAGCACACCGAACAGGACCGAGGCGATGCCCGCGAGGGCGAGCCACATCTCGCCTTCAATCTGCCGGCGCAGCCGCACGGCGGCCACGATCTCCAGCAGGCCGGTGGCGATCGCCCAGATGGCGACATAGAAGACCACGGCGAGCGCCGTCGCTTGCGGGTTGCGGAACGTCAGGGCGCCGATGCCGACACCGGCGAGGCCCACGAGCAGCAGTACCCACCAGTCATCGTGCTCCTTGCGGCCGCTGATGGCATTGACGACGTTGATGACGCCGTCGATGAACAGAATGACGCCCAGCGCCAGGGTCAGCGAGAGCAGCGAGATCCCGGGACGTGCGAACAGCACGATTCCAAACAGAATCCAGAACAATCCCCGCAGCAGAGTCATCCACCAGTATCGCGACAGAATGTCCGCAAGCATGGCGACCTCCTTTATTTCGTGCCGGTTGGAACCCGCACAAATTCTTTCCACTAGTCTACTGCTGCCTCGCTGGCGGTGTCGGAGTGTTTGTCTCGCACTGCAGCAGCGCGGCCGTGTGCGCGGCGGACGCTCCCGACGCGGCCTGTACCTCCGGCTGCGCTCGCGCCGAAGTCCGGCCCCGTGTCGGATCGCGCTGCTAGAATCGCCTGCCGTGACCGACCTCGCGGGCTTCCCGATCACCAAGAAGTGGCCGCCACGGCACCCCGAGCGGCTGCAGCTCTACTCACTCCCGACACCCAACGGCGTGAAGGTGTCGATCATGCTCGAGGAGATCGGTCTGCCCTACGAGCCGCACCTGGTGGATTTCGACAAGAACGACCAGGCTTCCATGGAGTTTCGCTCGCTCAATCCTTACGGCAAGATCCCGGCGATCATCGATCCGCAGGGGCCGGGCGGGGAGCCGCTGCCGCTGTTCGAGTCGGGGGCGATACTCCTCTACCTCGCCGAGAAGAGCGGGCAGTTCCTGCCGCGAGCGGCGGCGGCGCGCTACACGACGCTGCAGTGGCTCATGTTCCAGGTCGGCGGGGTCGGCCCGATGTTCGGCCAGGTGGGCTTCTTCCACAAATTCGCGGGGCGCGACTACGAGGACAAGCGTCCGCGCGACCGCTACGTCGCCGAGTCGCAGAGCCTGCTGCGCGTGCTCGACACGCGCCTCGAGGGCCGCGCGTGGCTCATGGGCGATGCCTACACCATCGCCGACATGGCGGTGCTCCCCTGGGTGCGCAACCTGATCGGCTACTACGGAGCGGGCGAGCTGGTCCGCATCGGCGAGTATCCGCATGTCACGCGTGCGCTCGCCGCGTTCCTCGCGCGGCCCGCGGCGGCGCGCGGCCTCACCATTCCGCAACGCACAGCTTGAGCGCGCGCGGCCACTTTCTCGGCAAGGCGGTGCTCATCACCGGCGCATCCTCCGGCATCGGTGAGGAGCTGGCGCGGCAGCTGGCGCAGCAGGGCGCACTGCTCACGCTCGCAGCGCGGCGCGCCGAGGTGCTCGCGCGCCTCGGCGGGAGCATACGGGAGGCGACCGGCGCGAGCCCGCTCGTCATCGAGTGCGATGTCACGCGGGAGGGCGATGTGGAGCGCGCCGTGGCGGAAACCGTCGCGGCGCGCGGCAAGCTCGATATCGCCTTCGCCAACGCGGGTTTTGGCGTCGCGGGGACGTTCGCGAAGCTCACGCTCGCGGACTATCGCCGCCAGCTCGAGACGAACGTGTTCGGTGTGCTGCGTACGCTGTATGCAGCGCTCCCCGAGGTGACGCGGACGCACGGACAGCTGGTGATCATCGGCAGCGTCGCGGGCTGGGTCGCGATGCCCGGGGTGTCGGCGTACGCCATGAGCAAGTTCGCCCTGCGCGCGCTCGCCAACTCGATCACGCCGGAGCTGGCGCCGTTGGGCGTGGCGCTCACGCTCATCAGCCCCGGGTTCGTGGAGAGCAATATCCGCCGGGTCGACAATCGGGGGGTCCTGCACGCCGAGGCCCGCGAGCCGCTTCCGGGCTGGCTGGTCGTCGATCGCCGCAAAGCCGTGCGCCACATCCTGAGCGCCGTAGCGCGCAGGCGGCGCGAGGCGGTCGTCACCGGCCACGGCCTGATCCTCGTGGGCTTGGAGCGCTTTGCCCCCTGGATCATGCGTGCGGTCGGCCGACGGATGGCGGCCCGGGGTCGCGGCTACCGCCGCGAGCCGGTGTGAGCGCAGCGGCTTACTCGCCGCTTGCCCGGTACTTCTCGCCCGCCTCGACCGCATGCGGCGGCTGCCCGCATCGGCTTAGCGCGCACCGGCAAGCCAGTGTACGTCCTGCTGCATCTGCGTCGCGGTCCCACCGACATCCGCGCTGCCACGTGCCAGCACCGCGATGCTGCCCTGCGGCGCCGGCACGATCACCCCGTTCATCCCGGCTTCGTGAAAGCTCCGCCGCCCGCTCACGCGCTGGTTGCGCAGGATCATGACCGTCACCGGCCCCTGCGCGGTCTGCACCACCAGGTGCGGCACATAGTGGTCGCGGAACCAGCAGCTCTGCGCGTAGGTAATACGGTCCGAGGTGATGTCGAGGCTGACACCCGCACCGCGCAGCGCCTCGTTGATGCCCTGCGCATCGACGTGCTGCTGCGCCAGCCAACTATCCGGCTCTTGCTGCACGTGCGCCACGATCTCGCGCGCGAGCGTGTCGCTCGGCCGCAGCAGCCACACCGACAGCACCGCCAGCATCGCGAGCAGCACGCTCGCCGCCAGTGCCCACGGCCGCCAGGTCGTAGTCCGCCGTGGCGTGCCCACCCAACCCGGGGGCTGCTCCAGGGCCCGGCGGATGTTGGCGTCGAGCGTACGCATCTCCTCGCGGAACTGCTGACACTGCGTGCAGCCGCGCAGATGTTCCTCGAGACCCGCGGCGCTGCCGGTGGGATCGGCGCCGATCTGCAGCCGTGCCTGCTCGCAACTCACGGCGCCGCCTCGCTCGGGGAGACATCGGGCGCCGGCGTCATGCCGCAGATGGCGCGCAGCTTGTTACGCGCGCGGAACAGCCGGGTCAGCACCGCGGTCGAGGACAGCGCCAGCTCGCCGGCGATCTCCTCGGTGGAGAAGCCGCCGAGGATCTGCAGGACGAGCGGCTCGCGGTACTCAATCGGTAGTCTCATGATCGCATTGCGCAGCGTGAACAGGTCAGCGTCGGGCTCCGGGGCTTTCGCGGCCGTTTGACCCTCGAGCGCCTCGTCGAGCGACACCAGCTCGAGTCGTTTGCGCTCGTAGAGTCGCGCGTGCTCGCGCCGCACGATGGTGAGCAGCCATGCACGCGCGGCACCCCGGTCCTTGAGGGTGTCGCGGGATCGCCAGGCCCGCAGCAGCGACTCCTGCACGATATCCTCCGCGAGCGAGCGGTCTCGTGCCAGCCAGTGGGCAAAACGCAGCAGATCCGGGCGCATCGACTCGAACAACTGCGTGATCGATGACCGCGGGTCAGCGCCGGACAGCCGCTCGCTGATTGAGGAGACCGGGGATTGAGTCTGGGAATTGCGCATGGCCGCCTGGCCTACCGAGGCGGCGATTATACGCGTGCGTCACCCGCGTCCCGGGCAATATCGCGGCCACCTGCCCGGTCTTCTCGGCCAACCGTTCCCCAGGCCGTGGTCAAAAAACAGGAGCACCCGTGAGATTTCTCGTGCAATGGCTGATTGACCGGCCCCGGCGCGTCGCCGGGTATCTCACCTGGCTCGCGCCGCTGTTCGCGCGCGTCACCGTCGGTTATGTGTTCCTGCTGAGTGGCTGGGGCAAACTCCACAACCTAGCGCAGGTCACCGAGAACTTCATCGGCTGGGGCATTCCTCATCCGCGCCTGCTGACACCGTTCGTCTCGGGGGTGGAGTTCTTCGGCGGCCTGTTCCTGTTGCTTGGCTTCATGACGCGTATCTCCGCGGGCGCGCTCGGCATCACCATGATCGTCGCCATTCGCGCGGCGAAGTGGGCCGACGTCGATTCGCTCGAGACCCTGCTCGGCTTCGATGAGTTCGAGTATCTGGCGCTGTTTCTGTGGCTGGCGATCTCCGGAGCGGGTGCGGTGTCCGTCGATGCGTGGCTGCAGCGCTGGTACGACCGCGGCCGCGGCGGACCCGTGCGGGCCGGCGCCGGCGCGGCGCGCATCTGAGCGCGGCGCGCGTGGGCGCCGCAGCTGCAACCCGTGCGCTCAGGGCGGAACGCCGTCGAAGAAATCGACCACCCCGGTCTCGAGCGAGTACTCCGCGCCGACGACCCGCAGTCCTTCCTTTTCTATGAGCTGCTCGAGCAGCTCCGAGCCGTGGCGCAGGTGCGCGGCCGACATGCGGATGTTGGCGCGCACGGCCTGCTGCTCGAGCGTCTGCCGGTCGAGCGGCGGCCCATGCTCGAGCAGCCCCTCCACGGCGGGGCGGATGCGGTCGACGATGGAGCGCAGGTTGCGCGACTGCTCGCGCGAGGGGCGGGTGAGCTGCTCGAGCGTCGCGTGAATCGCCCCGCAGTTGGTGTGGCCGAGCACCACCACCAGGCGCGTGCCGAAGGCCGCAGCGGCGAACTCGACGCTCCCGACCTGTGACGGCGCGACGATGTTGCCGGCGACACGGATGACGAACAGATCCCCGAGTCCCTGATCGAACACGATCTCCGCGGGCACGCGGGCATCGGAGCATCCGAGCACGATGGCGAGCGGCTCCTGCACCGCGGGCGCCGGCAGCTCGTGCGGCCGCGCATGCACGTGGCTCGCCCCGAGCCCAGGCTCGCTCCCTCGCCCGAGCTTGCCGACAAACCGGCGGTTGCCATCGCGCAGCGCCTCGAGCGCAGCGTGGGCCGTGATCATCGCCATGAGCCCCCCGTGACCGTGAGCGCGGGAAATATACCCGAGCGCCCTAACGCGGGCGACGCGTGCCGCGTGTCGGCCGGGCCTCGAGCGGATTTTCCGGCCAGTAGTGCTTCGGATAGCGGCCACGCAGGTCCTTGCGCACCTGGGCGTAGGCGCCGCGCCAGAAGCTCGCGAGATCGCGCGTCACCTGCACCGGCCGCTGCGCCGGCGACAGCAGACGGAACGTGACCGGCACGCGGTTGCGCCCGAGACGCGGCGTCGTTGCGAGCCCGAACACCTCCTGCAGACGCACTGACACCAGCGGAGCGTTCTCAGCAACGTAGTCGACACGCACCCGCGTCCCGCCCGGAAGCGTCAGGTGCGTGGGTGCCCATTGGTCGAGCTCGCGCTGCTGCCCGAAGCTGAGCCGTGCGAGGAGCGCCTCGCCGAGCGGCAGGCTCTTCAGCTGCTCGCGGCGCGTGATGCCCTCGAGCCAGGGACCCAGCCAGCTCTCCAGCGACTCGAGCAGCGCGCTATCGGAGACCGCCGGCCAGTGCGCGGCGTCGGCCGTGCCGCGCAGCTCGCCGCGCGTGAACTCGATGCGCCCCTGAAGATCGCGCGCGTCCCGGTCCCAGGGCAGTGCGGCGATGCCGAGCTCGCGCACGCCGGCGAGCATGGCGGCGCGCGCCGTAGCGGCAGGGGGCGTCGCGAGCGGTTTCTCCTCCAACACGAGCCCATCGAGCTCGAGCGTGCGGCGCGCGAGCACCGCCGCAGCGCGCGTGCTCCAGGCAATGCGCTCCTCGCGGCGGATCCGGTCGGCGAAATGCTCGAGCAGCTGCTGCCGATCGAGGGGCGCGGCGAGCAGGATGCGCGCGTCGCGCTCGCGATCGTCGAGGTCCACGGCCACGATGAGCTCCTGCCGCGCAAGCGCCTGCGGCTCGGCAAAGGCCGCACCGCGGCCGTTGGCCAGGGTGTAGCGACCGTCGCCTCCCGGACGGCGATGACCGATGCGGTCCGGGTAGGCGAAGGCGAGCAGCACTCCGGCCTCGACCCCGCCGGCCGCGCTGCTGTGGTCGCCACCGGGCGCGCGCGTAACTGAGCGCCCGTCCTCATCGCCCGGGACGAGGGCGAGAAAACGCTCGAGATCGCGCGCGCTGCGACGCACCCGCGCGAGCGCCGACCGCTCGGCGCCGTGCGGCCGCTCCTCGCCCGTCAGGATCTCGAGGCGCGTGCGCACGTCCGCGTCGCGCCCCGCGGGGCCGAAGCGCAGCAGATCGCGCTCGGAGAGCAGCGCCGCGAGTTGCGCCGCGAGCGGCGCCGCGCGCAGCTCGCGGGCCCGCAGCAGCATGTGCGCGAGGCGCGGATGCACGCCCAGGCGCGCCATGGCGCGCCCGTGAGCGGTGATCGTTCCCGCGCCATCGAGCGCGCCGAGACGCCGCAGCAGGTCGCGCGCGCTCGAGAGCATGGCCGCCGGCGGCTCGTCCAGCCACGAGAGCGTCCGTGCGTCGCGGGTGCCCCAGTTGGCGAGGTCGAGGGCGAGGGGTGTGAGATCGGCATCGACGATCTCCGCGGGTGTGAAGGCGGCGAGCGTCGCGTGTGCACCCTCGCTCCACGCGCGATAGCAGACGCCGTTCTCGGTGCGCCCGGCTCGGCCCTGACGCTGCTCGGCCGAAGCCCGCGAGATGCGCTGGGTCTCGAGGCGACTCATGCCGGTGGTCGGATCGAAGCGTGCGCGCCGCATCAGTCCCGAGTCGACCACCACGCGCACGCCCGGTATGGTGAGACTGGTCTCCGCGATATTGGTCGCGAGCACGAGCTTGCGCGCGCCACCGGCGGATGGCGCGAGCGCGGCGTCCTGCGCTTCGGTCGGGAGCTCGCCGTACAGCGGCAGCACGACCACGCCAGAGGGGGCCGCGGCCTCGAGCAGCGACTGCACGCGGCGGATCTCACGCGCCCCGGGCAGGAACACCAGCACGTCGCCGTGCTCCTCGTGCAGCGCCCGCAGGATGAGCTGCGCGACGACCTTTTCCGCGGAAGGGGAGTGCCGGCGTGCCTCCGGTGCGGCCGGCAACAGCGGCAGCCCCGTGCCCGCGTAGCGCGTTTCGACCGTGAAGGTGCGCCCCGCGGCCCTCACCGGCGGCGCATCGCCGAGCAGGCGCGCGACGGCCGTGCCGTCAAGTGTCGCGGACATGATCAGAATGCGCAGCTCGGGAACGAGCGTCGCGCGGGCGTCGAGTGACAGCGCAAGGCCCAGGTCTGCCTGCAGGCTGCGCTCGTGAAACTCATCGAAGATGATCGCCGCTACGCCCTCGAGCGCCGGGTCGTCCTGCAACAAGCGCGTGAGCACCCCTTCGGTGACCACTTCCACGCGGGTGGCGCGCGAGACGCGCGTGTCGAGGCGCATGCGGTAGCCGACAGTCGCACCGGGAGCCTCACCGAGCGTGTGGGCCATGCGCGCGGCGATTGCGCGCGCGGCGAGGCGGCGCGGCTCGAGCATCAACAGCCGCTTGCCCTGCGCCCAGGGCTCCGCGAGCAGGGCGAGCGGCACCACCGTGCTCTTCCCGGCGCCCGGCGGTGCCTCGAGCACCGCGGCAGTGTGCCCCGTCAGTGCCGCGCGCAGAGCCGGCAGCGCCGCATCGATCGGCAGACCCGATTTCACCAGATGCGCACGCGCTCACTCAGGCGCCGGCGCGCCAGACGCCGAACGCGAACAGCAGCCAGGCAGCGATCCATGCGAGACCGCCGATGGGCGTGAGCGCCCCGACTGCGCGCGGGGCGCCGAGCGCCAGCGCATACAGGCTGCCCGAGAAGAGCACGATGCCGACGACGAGCAGAACCGCCGCGGCGGACACCGCTCCGGTCCTCGCCACCCCTGCGCCGGCCTCGAGAAATCGCTGCGTCACGCCGACGCCGAGCAGCCCCAGGGCCTGAAAGAACTGGTAGCGCACGGCGGTGTCCCAGAGCTGCAGCCGCTCGCCCGGCAGCTGGCCCTTCAGCAAGTGGGCGCCCCAGGCACCGCAAGCGGTGGCGAGCGCCAGCAACACGCCGGCGCACGCGAGCGCCCCAGTTGCTGAGGGGTCGCCGCGAAATCTCGCGTCTTGCCGGTCTAGGTGCACTTGCCGCGTGCGGTGAGCGAAATTTCGTGGGGTGCGTTACTCACGCGGGCCGAGCAGCGGCTTGATCAGGTCGAGCGGCAGCGGGAACACCAGCAGCTGCGTGCGCTCGTGTGCGATGTCGGCGAGGGTCTGCAGGTAGCGCAGCTGCATCGCGTTCGGGGCCGCCGCCAGCGCCTGCGCCGCCTCGACCAGCGTCTGCGCCGCCTGCTTCTCGCCCTCGGCGTTGATGATCTTGGCGCGGCGGGTGCGCTCGGCCTCGGCCTGCTTGGCCATGGCGCGGACCATGGTCTCATCGAGGTCGACGTCCTTGATCTCGACGGTCGAGACCTTGATGCCCCAGGCCTCGGTGCTCTGATCGAGGATGCGCTGCAGGTCGGTGTTGAGCTTGTCGCGCTGCGACAGCAGGTCGTCCATCTCGTGCTGGCCGACGACCGAGCGCAGCGTCGTCTGCGCCACCTGGCTGGTGGCGTCGAAGGCATTGGCGACCTGGATGATGGCCTTGCCGGGATCGACGATGCGGAAGTAGACGACCGCGTTCACCTTGACCGAGACGTTGTCACGGGTGATCACATCCTGCTTCGGCACGCTGAGCACGATCACCCGCAGGTCCACCTTGCGCATGCGCTGCACGATCGGATAGATCAACACCAGACCCGGGCCCTTGATCCCGCGGAAGCGTCCCAGCGTGAACACCACGGCCCGTTCGTACTCGTTCAGCACGTTGATGGCGCTGAACAGCAGCACGACGATGAGTATCAGGACGGCGATCACGAACGGCATGCGCGACTCCGGGATGGCGGCCGCTTAGTGCGGCTCGACCCACAATGTTAGACCTTCCACCTTGACGATGCGCGCCAGGTCGCCGGCGTGCAGCGGGCGGTCGCTGCGCGCATTCCACAGCTCGCCCCCGTAGCGCACCTTGCCCCTGCCGGTGAAATCCGCCACCACCTCGGCGCTGGCGCCGATCATGCCTTCGGCGCCGGTGGCGACCGGATGGCGCATGGCGCGCGTGCCCATGTACACGATACCGCCCACCATGAGCGCGCCGACGGTGGCGATCGCTGCGATCAGCGGCCGCCCGACACTCAGGCCCGGCACGTCCGTGTCGAAGAGAATGAGCGAGCCGACCACGAATGCAATGATCCCACCGATGCCGAGCGAGCCGTAGGTGGGAAAGAAGAATTCGGCGATGATCATGGCGGTGCCCACCACCACGAGCGCGAGCCCGGCGTAGTTCACCGACAGGATCTGGAAGGCGAACAGCGCGATGAGCAGACAGATGGAGCCGGCCACCCCGGGCAGCACCGCGCCGGGATTGTAGCCCTCGAGCAGCAACCCCCAGATGCCGATCACCATCAGGCCGTAGGCCACCGTCGGGTTGGTGATCACGGCGAGCAGCTGCGTGCGCCAGTCGGGCTTCAAGCGCACCACGGTCAGATCGTGCGTGGCGAGTGTCTCGGTGCGGTTGTCGATGTGCACCTCGCGCCCATCGAGGTGCGTGAGCAGATCCGGAACATCGCGCGCGATCAGGTCGATGACCTTCTGCTGCAGCGCTGCGCTCGCCGGGAGGCTCGCCGCACCGCGCACCGCCTGCTCGGCCCAGTCGGCGTTGCGCCCGCGCAGTTCCGCGAGCCCGCGGATATAAGCGACCGCGTCGTTGACGACCTTGCGCTCCATGGCGCTGCGCGGAATGGTGGCCGGCGGTTCGCCCTCGGCCGCGCCGTCTTTCGGCGCTTTGCCCGCGTCCGGCTTCGCTTTGCCCTCCGTCCCGGTCGCGCCGCTGCCCGCGTCGGGCTTCTCGGCGGGGTGCGTGCCGCCGCCTGGCAGCGGCACGGAGCCGGGCTCGGGCTCGCCGCCGATCGGCACGGGAGTCGCGGCGCCGAGGTTGGTGGCGGGCGCCATGGCCGCGACGTGACAGGCATAGAGGATGTAGGTGCCGGCGCTCGCCGCGCGCGCCCCTGGGGGGCTGACATAGCCCACTACCGGCACCGGCGAGGCGAGGATCGCGCGGATGATGTCGCGCATGGCGCTGTCGAGCCCGCCCGGAGTATCCATCTCGAGCACGACCACGTGGCTGCCCTCGCGCCGCGCCGCCTCGAGGCCGTGCACGACATAGCGCGAGGTGGCGGGGCCGATCGCACCGTTGATCTCGAGCACCGTGGCGATACCGGGGCCGGCGGCGGGTGCCGGGGGTGGCGGCGCCGCGGCGGCGGGCTGGAGCGCGGCGGCGGCGAGCAGCAGCGCTGCCGCCGTGCCCGGATGAGGTGCGCGGCGCACGAAGAGCTTCATGAGCGCACACTACTCTTGCGTCGCCGCGACCCGCAATCGCACGGCGAGCGGCGCGGATGGACGCGGCTCAGGAGGATTTGGGACGCGTCCGCTGCGGCGGTTTACCACCTGGCGCGCGCGGCAAGCCGGTGTGCTGGGTACGGAACGGGCGTGCGGTGCCACGCCGTCCCGCGGGAGCGCCGCCCGTGCCGGGTGGCTGGTACGCCGGTACCAGGTGGCGGCGGCCGTTGCCGATCAGATCCGCCCGGCCCATGCGGCGCAGCGTCTCGCGCAGCAATGGCCAGTTGTTGGGATCGTGGTAGCGCAGAAACGCCTTGTGCAGGCGGCGCACCTTCAGGCCTTTGGGGATCAACACCGGCTCGCTGTCGCGCGTGATGCGCTTCAGCGGGTTCTTGCCGGAATGGTACATGGCGGTGGCGGTCGCCATCGGCCCGGGTAGAAAGGCCTGCACCTGGTCGGCGCGGAAGCCGTTCCTCTTCAGCCACAGCGCCAGCTCCAGCATGTCCGCATCGGAAGTGCCGGGGTGTGCGGCGATGAAATAGGGAATGAGGTACTGCTCCTTGCCCGCCTCCTTCGAGTAACGCTCGAACAGCTCCTTGAAGCGATCGTAGGCGGCGACGCCGGGCTTCATCATTTTCGAGAGCGGCCCGTCGGCGAGCGCCTCGGGCGCGATCTTGAGATAGCCGCCCGTGTGGTGCTGGGCGAGCTCCTTGACGTATTCGGGTGATTCGATCGCCAGGTCGTAGCGCACGCCGGAGGCGATCAACACCTTGCGGATGCCGGGGAGCGCGCGCGCGCGACGATACAGGCGGATGAGCGGGCTATGATCGGTGTTCAGATTCGGGCAGATGCCGGGATACACGCACGAGGGGCGCCGGCAGGCGCTCTCGATCTCGCGGCTCTTGCAGGCGAGGCGGTACATGTTGGCGGTCGGTCCGCCCAGATCCGAAATGACGCCGGTGAAGCCCGGCGCGGTGTCGCGCACCGTCTCGATTTCGCGCACGACGGAATCTTCCGAGCGGCTCTGGATGATGCGCCCCTCGTGCTCCGTGATGGAGCAGAAGGTGCAGCCACCGAAGCAGCCGCGTTGAATCGCAACCGAGAACCGGATCATCTTGTAGGCGGGGATGTTGGCTTTGCCGTAGAAGGGGTGCGGCGCGCGCGCGTAGGGGCGCTCGTATACCCAGTCCATCTCCTGGGTGGTGAGCGGGATCGGCGGCGGGTTGAGCCACACGTCCGTATCGCCGTGGCGCTGCACGAGCGCCCGGGCGTTACCGGGGTTTGACTCCAGGTGCAGGATACGAGAGGCGTGGGCATACAGCACCGGGTCGGCAAGCACGGCCTCGTATGCGGGCATGCGAATCACGCTGCGCTCGCGGTCGGCATTCTTCACGCGGCGCACGAAGCGCACGACCTTCTCGGTGAGGGGTGCGGGCGATGTGCCCGCGCACGCGGGCGCAGCGCCGCTGGCCGACATGGCGTAGGGATCGACCGAAGGGTTGAGCGGACCGGGTGCATCGAGGTGCGTGGAGTCGATCTCGATCCAGCCGGCCGGCACGCCTTTGCGCCCGAACGCGGTGCCGCGCAGGTCGGTGATGTCGTGTATGGAATCGCCCGCGGCGAGGCGGTGGGCGAGCTCGCAGATCTGCCGCTCGCCGTTGCCGTACACCAGCAGATCCGCCTTGGCGTCGAGCAGCACCGAGCGGCGCACCTTCTCCGACCAGTAATCGAAGTGCGCGATACGGCGCAGGGAGGCCTCGATACCGCCGATCACGATCGGCACGTCGCGGAAGGCTTCGCGGGCGCGCTGCGCGTACACGATGACCGAGCGATCCGGGCGCCGCCCCCCCACACCACCGGGCGTGTAGGCGTCATCGCTCCGCAGGCGCCGGTCGGCGGTGTAGCGATTCACCATCGAGTCCATGTTGCCCGCGGTGATGCCGAAGAACAGGTTGGGGCGCCCGAGCGCCGCGAAGGCATCCGCACTGTGCCAGTCCGGCTGCGCGATGATGCCGACGCGGAAACCCTGCGCCTCGAGCACGCGGCCGATGATGGCCATGCCAAAGCTCGGATGATCGATGTAGGCATCGCCGGTGACGATGATGACGTCGCAGCTGTCCCAGCCGAGCAGCTCCATCTCCGCGCGCGACATGGGCAGGAACGGCGCGCTGCCGAAGCGCGCCGCCCAGTGCTTGCGGTAGCCGGTGATGTCGTGTGCGGTCTGCATCCAGCCGCACATTAAAGCAGAACAGCGCTGCGGCGGTCACGGGGACAATCCCGCTGCGCTGGTGCTGGCGCTGCGGGTGTGGCGTTATAGTGGCTGCAGGCGGTTCCGCACGTGGCGAAGGGGAGTGTATCGATGCCAGGTTTGCAGAAGCTCAGAGTCAGGCGCGGCGCGCTGCTCGCCCTGATGGTGTTGACCGGTGCTCGTGTGACGCTCGCCGACTCGCCCGCGGACGCGCGTCTTGCCGCGATCACCCCCGTGTTCGGGCAGCTGGTGATGTTCTCGCTGCCAGCGGAGTTCAAGTCGCAAAAGCCCACCTACGAGAAAAACAGCGGCAGCTTCTACATCCGCGAGCAGGTTCCGGATGGCGAGACGCTCACCAAGTGGTCACGCATGATCACCCTCACCGGCACGCGTGGCCTGGCGGCAAACCCGAATGCAACGCCGCAAGCGATGCTCGCGCGCATGAGCGCTGAGTTCCAGCGCAACTGTCCCGACAGCTTCAGTGCCGCTTCGCCCGGGGCGCAGAAGGTCGATGGCTACGACGCGTACGAGGTCATCGTCAGTTGCGGCCGCATGGGGTCGGGCAAGGAGTCCTACAGCAACTCGGCGGTCATGCTCGCCGTGAAGGGCTCTAACGATTACTACACGCTGCAGTGGACCGAGCGCGGGCGCGACTCCGCGGCTGCGATCCCCATCGACACGGCGTACTGGACCAAGCAGCTCGGCAGGCTGAACCCGATCCGGCTCTGCCCGATCGTGCCCGGCGAAGCCGCGCCCTATGCGAGCTGCGCGCGGCGTTGACGCCCGCCCGGGAGCACCGCTGCGCGTCGGCTGGCCTGGCGAGCCGGTGTTGATGTTACCACGGTACACTGGTACCATGCGCCAGCATGAAGACCATCACCCGCACCCAGACCGGCGTGCGCCTCGAGAGCCGCCTGCTCAAAGTGCTGAAGGCCCTCGCCACCGAGCTCGACCTGTCGCTCGGGGATCTGCTCGAGGGCATCGTGCTGCACGCCTTCGAAGGCAAGGCGCCCTTCTCGGCCGCGACGCTGCGCAAGATCAAGGCGCTGCGGGCGGTCTACGGCCTCGAGCTCAGCGCCGCCGACTCGCACCAGCTGCGCGAGGACGGCGATGGGCGTTGACTGTCCCGAGCTCGAACGCTTCGTGCGCGGCGAGATCGCGGCCGCCGGTTTCGCGCATCGCGAGCACGTGCGCATGGCCTTCGAGATGCTGCGCCGTCATGACTTTGCGGAAACGGTGCTGCACTTCTCGCGCGCACTGCGCACCATGGCACAGCGGGCGGGCAAGCCACAGGCATTTCACCAGACTG
>Ga0306922_10003524_pt1 | contig 14646 bp, 10 predicted proteins | sample sta12Cox44000082_FD_203758 | JGI IMG/M metagenome (GOLD analysis project Ga0306922, IMG submission 203758) | Lab enrichment of tropical soil microbial communities from Luquillo Experimental Forest, Puerto Rico - statoxic.12C.oxic.44.000.082 (v2)... | ecosystem: Environmental > Terrestrial >... | reverse complement strand
GCCTCCAGCCGGGTGGAACCACGCACCGCCTGGACTTCCCCAGGCGTGTCGTCGGGCCGGCCCGCCCGCACGTGCACCACCGTGTTCGCTGGCTCGTCCGGCCCGGCCTGGTCGGCGTCGGGCGAGCTGCTCCGCCGCCGGCGCCGGCGGCGCCGGCGGCTGGCACCGGCCTCGCCTTCCCCGGCGGCGGCCTCGGCCGTGTCGTCACCGGCAGGCTCAGTCTTGGCTGCGGGCTCCGGCCCGGACGGCGCAGCATCCTGGCTGTCGGCGTCGTCGGCCTGCTGGCCCTGCCCGCCCTTGCCCCGCCGCCGGCGGCGCCGGGCCGGCTCACCCGGCTCGCCGTCTTCGGCACCGGCCTGGGCCTGGCTGCCCGCATCGGCCCGGCCCGCCGCCCGGCCGCCGCCACCCGTCGCGGGCTCCCGGCTGCCTTCGCCGGCCTCGCCGGCGGACGGCGGCTGGAAGATGACCTGGGGCGGCTGGAAGGTCACCGACGGGATGGCCGAGCGGGTGCCGCCCTCGGCCGCCGGGGCCTCGCCGCTGGCCGGCGCCGGGCGTGCGGCCGCATCGGCCGGGCCGGTGAAGCGGACGGCGGCTGGGCCAGCTGCGCCGTTGTCGGCCGGGCCGGCCGCCGGGTCGCCCTGGCCGCCGGCGGCGACGGCCCGGCGGGTACGGGTGCCGGACCGGCCGCGGGCCGTCCGGGTGGCCGGCTTGGGGCTGTCATCGGCCGCCGCCGCGCGGGCCGGCTGGGCCGCCGGTTCCGGGGTATCACCGGCCGCCGCACTGTGGGCCGCTGAGGCCGGCTCGGGGCTGTGGCCGGCCGCCATGGCGCCGGCGCTGTCCGGGCTTGCCGTGGCCGCAGCGGGGCGCCGGGGTGCCCGGCGGCGCCCCTTGGCCGGGGCCGGGTCATCCCCCGCCGGGGACGTGCCCCCGGAGGGGGCCGCCGCTGGCGCCTGGCCAGCGGGTGAAGTTATCTCCGGTGAGTGAGGGCCAGCGCGCCCCTCATCGCTGGACTGTCCATCGTTCAGCTCGGTCTCGAGCATGCGGGTTGTCTCCCGTCAGGCTCCCGGGCGCGGCGGACCTCGGTGGATCCACCGCTCCGCGCAGGAGCTCGTCGTACGCGCCCGCCGGGAACATCCCGGCTGCCAGGGCCGGCCCTGTTCCGAGGCGCGTTGCCTCTGTCATGTGATCAGGTGTGCCACCCCGGCCGGGCGGCGGCATCGCCGGCCCAGCAGGGTGCCCCTGGCCGCCCGGCATGTGCCGGGCGGCAGCGGCGGTGGCACTGGCGGCCCCCGCCGGAAGTGGTCCTTGCGCCAGCCGGGTCACCAGGGCTGGCGACGACGGCGCGAGACCGGCCACTTGGCGGAGCGCAGCCAGAATGTCGTCAGGCCGTACGGCAGGCATTACATGCCGAACAACCATTCGAAGTACCGCATTCCCGGCGGCCTGCGGGCTGGCCGCCTGGTCAGTCTCGATGGTGATCACTGCCGCCCGGGCATCCACCCGCCTGCTTCCCTTGGCGGTGAGCCGCTCGACTTCCACGGTGCCGCAGGCGAGAAATTCCGTGACGGCCGCGGCCGCGGCCGCGGGCTGGACGCCGGGGAGGACGACCTCCCACTGCGACGCCTCCAGCCGTAGGCCGGCCAGCGACGCCGGGCTCTCGATCACGTCGATCACATCTATCCCGTCCGGCAGGGCCGCGTCGAGCCGGTCCCGTACGTCGGACGCGGCGCAGGTCTCGGTGAGGGAGATCTCCAGGTACTCGGCCTCACTCGCTGTCCCGGTGGGGGCAGCGCCAGCGTAAGAGATCTTCGGGTGCGGCGTGAAACCAGCGGAATAGGCGATGGGCAGACCGGCCCGGCGAACTCCCCGTTCAACAGCGCGTGCGATGTCTCTGTGACTGGCGAAACGCATCCTGCCTCTCTTAGCGTACCGGACGATCAGGCGGGCAGCGCTGGTGCGCGCCTGCGGCGGGCCGGGTGTCGCCGGGCTGCTCATCCGGCCCCGGCCGGTCCCGGCGCCGCTGCTGCACTCGGGCCGGTGGCCCCGATCACGGTCAGCGGCAGCAGCCTGGCCCCGGTCGGCCCGGTCTGGATATCGGTCCCCATCGCCGGGCAGACCCCGCAGTCATAACAGGGCGTCCACCGGCAATCCTCGACCTCCCGCGCCCCGGCCGGATCGACCGCATCCTGCCAGTCCTGCCACAGCCAGTCCCGGTCCAGGCCCGCGTCCAGGTGGTCCCACGGCAGGACCTCGTCGTAACCCCGCTCGCGGGTGGTGTACCAGTCGAGGTCGACCGGCTCATCGGCGAGCGCCTGCGCCGCGGCCTGCTGCCAGCACTCGAAAGAGAAGTGCTCGCTCCAGCCGTCGAACCGGGCCCCGGCCCGCCAGGCGGCGAAGATGACCGCCCCGACCCGCCGGTCGCCCCGGGACAGCAGGCCCTCGATGATCGACGGCTTGCCGTCGTGGTACCGGTAGCCGACCGCCCGGCCATAACCGGGGTCGGCGCGCAGCGCCGCGCCCAGTGCCCGCAGCCGGGCATCCACCGTTTCGTGGCCGCACTGGGCGGCCCACTGGAACGGCGTGTGCGGCTTGGGCACGAAGCCGCCGATCGACACGGTGCAGCGGATGTCGCGGCGGCCGCTGGCTGCCCGCCCCGCCTTGATCACCTTGCGGGCCAGATCGGCGATGGCCAGCACGTCCTCGTCGGCCTCGGTGGGCAGGCCGCACATGAAGTACAGCTTCACCTGCCGCCAGCCGCTGGCGTAGGCGGTGGTGACGGTGCGGATCAGGTCGTCCTCGGTGACCATCTTGTTGATCACCTTGCGCATCCGCTCTGACCCACCCTCGGGCGCGAACGTCAGCCCGGACCGGCGGCCGTTCCGGCTCAGCTCGTTGGCCAGGGTGACGTTGAAGGCGTCCACCCGGGTGGAGGGCAGCGACAGCCCGGTGCTGGTGCCGGTGTAGCGGTCGGCCAGGTCAATGGCGATCTCGTTGATCTCGCTGTGGTCGGCGCTGGACAGCGACAGCAGCCCCACCTCGTCGAAACCGCTGGCCGCCAGCCCCCGCTCCACCATCTCGCCGATGGTGGTGATGCTCCGCTCCCGCACTGGGCGGGTGATCATGCCCGCCTGGCAGAACCGGCAGCCACGGGTGCAGCCGCGGAAGATCTCGACGCTGAACCGCTCGTGCACCGACTCGGCCACCGGCACCAGCGGCCGCCGCGGGTACTGCCACTCGTCCAGGTTCATTACCGTGTGCTTGGCCACCGTGTATGGTGCCGCCGGCCGGTTCGGCGCCACCCGGCGGATCCGCCCGTCGGGCAGGTAATCCACGTCGTAGAAGCGCGGCACGTACACACCGCCGCCCGCGGCCAGCTCGGCCAGCAGGCCGTCCCTGCCGCCGGGCCGGCCTGCCTGCTTCCAGTCCCTGATCACCGCGGTGATGGCCAGCACCGCCTGCTCGCCATCGCCGAGCACCGCGCCGTCACAGAAGTCGGCGACCGGTTCGGGGTTGAAGGCGGCGTGGCCGCCGGCGATTACCAGCGGGTCGGCCTCGCCCCGGGCGGCGGCCAGCAGCGGGATGCCCGCGAGATCGAGCGCGGTGAGCAGGTTGGTGTAGCCGAGTTCGGTGGCCAAGCTCACCCCGAGCACGTCGAATGCCCGGACCGGGCGGTGCCCGTCCACGGTGAACTGCGGAATCCCATGCTTGCGCAGCATCCGCTCGGCATCCGGCCAGACGCTGTAGGTGCGCTCGGCGAGCACCCCGGCACAGCCGTTGAGAACCTCGTACAGGATCTGGATGCCCTGGTTGGCGATGCCCACCTCGTAAGCGTCCGGGTACATCAGCGCCCACCGGACGTCGGCGCTGTCCCAGTCCTTCACCACCGAGTTGATCTCGCCGCCGACGTACTGGACCGGCTTGCGCAGCAGCGGGAGCAGCGGCTCCAGCCGTGGGTAAACCGTTTCGACGGGCATCACCACAGCTTACCGAGACAGCGCCGGCCCGGCCCGCCAGCCGGGGTTCCATGATCCTGAAGAGTCTTCCGCGCCAGCTGCGTAACAGTCTTCCGGATCACGGGGCTGGGGCCACCGGAGCCACCGGCGGCACGGGAGCCGCGGGAGCCCAGGCGGCTAGTAGAAGACGTGGTGGCGACGGTGAATGGCGAGCAGCACCCCGATGGCGAGCATGTCGGCGAACATGGCCGAGCCACCATAGGAGACGAACGGCAGCGGCAACCCGGTGACGGGGGTGATACCGATCGTCATCCCGATGTTGATGAATGCCTGCACCCCGAACCACAGCGCGATCCCGGATGCCGTGAGCAGGCCAAACATGTCGTCGGCGCGGGCGGCGATACGCAGTGCCCGGACCAGCACGATGGCCAGCAGCACAATGATGGTGATGGCGCCGGCGAAGCCAAGCTCCTCCCCCGCGACCGAGAAAATGAAGTCGGTGTGCTGCTCGGGCACGAAATTGCCGGCCACCAGCTGCCCGTGGAACAGCCCCTGGCCGAACATCCGGCCCGAGCCGATGGCGATCTTGGCCTGGGCGGCGCTGTAACCGGTGCCGCGCGGATCGGCTGACGGGTTGGCAAAGGCCGCCAGCCGCTGCATCTGGTAGGGCTTGAGCACGTGCATCCGCCACGCGGCCAGGCCGGCCAGCACCCCGGCTACACCCAGCCCAGCCAGCCAGCGCAGCTGGATGCCGGATAGCGCGATCATGCCGACCAGCAGCACGAGCAGCAGGACCGCGACCCCCAGATCCGGCTGGCGGGCAACCAGCGCCAGCGGCACGGCGCCGACCGCGAGGGCCAGCGCCAGTTCGCGCGGCCCCGGCCGCGGCACCCGGTCCCGCAGGTCGCCGAGGATCAGCGCGAGCATGAGGATCAGCCCGATCTTGGCGAACTCCGATGGCTCGACCTGGAATCCGCCGGGCAGCGAGATCCAGGAGTGGGCCCCGTTCACCGTGGTGCCGAGCGGGCTGAGCACGACCAGCAGGCCCAGGCACGCGCCCAGGTAGACGACCGGCGCGAGCAGACGCAGCTGCCGGTAGCTGGCCAGGCTGGCGGCGGCCATGAACACCAGGCCGATGCCCACGTTCAGCAGCTGCTTCTCGAGGTAGGTGCGCGAGTTCAGGCTCGCGGCCCGCAGGCTCGGCTGGGTGGCCGACCAGACCAGCAGGGTGCCGATCAGCGCGAGGGCCAGCACCGCGGTCACCAGCACCCAGTCCACGTGCCGCAGCGGGGAATCCTTGGCCCTGGCCCACTGCCATAGCCCGCGCGGCCGGACGGGAGAGCCGCCGAACCGGATCTGGGAACTGCCGCCGGACGGCCGGACCGGGGCCAGCCGGCCGTAACCGGTCAGCCGTCCCGGGCCGCTGGTCCGCAGGCTCATCACACGCTCCCCGAGTAGCCCGCCGGCGGCACGATGGCCCCGTTGCTGGCGACCGCCGGCAGTGTGCGCGGGATCTGGCCGCCGGGGAAGACGGCCTTGTGGCCTTCCAGCCCGTAGATGCTGTCCCAGATCTGCCGGGCGCACGGCGCGGACACGTCCGCACCTTCACCGGACTTGGGAATCATCACCACCACGACGTACTTGGGGTTGCTGGCTGGCGCGAACGAGGCGAACACTGAAGTGGCCTGGCCACCGGCCACTTCCGCGGTCCCGGTCTTGGCCGCGATCTGCAGCTTGCTGAGCGGGAATCCGGCGAACGCGCCCGCGGCGGTGCCCTGGGTGACCACGTCGATCAGCGCGGCCTTGATGTAGGACTGGGCCCAGTGCGGCACCGGCAGGCGGCCCACCACCGGTGGGGTGATCTTGCTGACCAGCTTCCCGGACGGGGACAGCAGGGCCTCGCCGATCCGCGGGCTGTACAGGGTGCCGCCGTTGGCCAGCGCCGCATAAGCCCGCGCCAGCTGCAGCGGGGTGACCGTCACATAGCCCTGCCCGATCGAGGCGTTCACCGCCTGGCCGGGGGTCCACACGAAGCCGCTCTGGCAGTCCTGGTACTCGATCTGCTGGATATAACCGCCGTACTGGCGGCCGTGCTTGCACCAGTAGTTCTTGTACTGCTGCCAGTAGTAATACAGCCATTGCCGGGTGGGCACCGTGCCGGGCGACTCCTCCGGCAGGTCGATGCCGGTGTCGCGGCCGAACCCGAAGGCCAGTTCCATCTTCTGCATCCACTGGACCGGGGCGTGCGGGTTGGCGGTCAGGTCGGCGCGCGGTTTGTCCCGCAGCCACATCTGGTAGGCGATCTGGTAGAACACCGTGTCGCAGGACATGACCAGCGCCTCGTGCAGCGACATCGGGCCCAGGTTGGCGGTGGTCCAGTTGTTGAACGGGCGCCCGGCCACGTTCACCGCCCCCGGGCAGCCGTACGGCCCGGCGGCGGAGAACCCGTGCGTCAGCGCCGCCGCGGTGGAGGTGATCTTCCAGGTGGAACCTGGTGCGTACTCACCCTGGGTGGCGCGGTTCAGGATCGGCTCCCCGTGCCCGCTGCCGAACAGGAACCGGAACTCGCGGTCGGAGATGCCACCGGTCCAGATGCTGGGGTTGTAGGTCGGGTAGCTGGCCAGCGCGAGCACCCGGCCGCGGGTGGTCATCACCACCGCCGCGCCGGTGGTCGCGCCGCCGTTCCCCTCCGCCTGTGCCCGGAAGATGGCCCGCTGCAGGTCGTTCTGCGCGGTCTGCTGTAGCTGCGCGTTGATGCTGGTTACCAGGGTGTCCCCGGGCACCGCCGGCGTCTGGTGGTGGATGGCGGTGACCTCACCGGCGGCGTTGACCGACAGCACCTGCTGGCCGGCGATGCCGCGCAGCCAGCGGTCGTAGTGCTCCTCCAGCCCGGCCTGGCCGACCAGGTCAACCCCGGAGAAGCCGGTCACCGGCAGATGCCGCTGGGCGACCTCCTGTGGGGTGATCGGCTGCAGGTAGCCGATCAACTGGGCGGCCGCGGTGCCGTACGGCTGCTGGTAGTGGGTCACCGGCTGGACCTGCGCGGTGATGCCGGGGTACAGCCGCTGGCTCTCCATGATCTGCAGCGCCACGGCGGCGGGCGCCTGCTGGTCGACGGGGATCGGCTGGTATGGCGAGCCCGGCCAGCACGGCTGGGAGACGGTCGGCCCGCACAGCCGGATCCGCTGCTGGAGCAGGGTGTATTTCAAGCTCAGCAGCTTCGCGAGCCGGTGCAGTTCGGATATCCCGCCGTCCGCCTGCTGGGCGACCAGCGCCCGGTTCACCGACACCACCAGCGCGGTCTTGTTGTTCACCAGCGGCGTGCCCACGTCGTCCAGAATCTGGCCGCGCACCGACGGCACGATCACCGTCCGGGTCTGGTCCTGCGCGGCCGCGCTGGCGTAGGCGCCCCCGGTCATCACCTGCAGGTACCACAGGCGGCCGCCCAGGGCGATGAGCAGCGCGGCGACCAGCACGTAGACGACCAGCAGGCGCCGGCGTGCCGCCGGGATCATAGCTGTCCTCCTGTCCGCTTGCCCGGGAGGCGAAGGCCTCCGCCCCGGCGGCTCTTCCCGCCCAGGCCGCCTGCCCGGCGCCAGCCTTTCCACCCGAAACGGCGCTGCCGGGGTGCCAGCGCACTGCCGCGCAGGGAGCCCCGGCGGCCGTCTTGCAGGCCACCGCCGCCGAGCGGGAGTATGCCGCGGCCGGCCCGGAACCTGGGCGACGCACCCGGGCCCCGGCCGGATCGCAGCGCGCCGGCCGAGCGGCGGAACGTGAACCCGGACCCGGGCATGCTGGCGCCCCCGGCGCCGCGCGCCCCGGGGCCGAGCACACTGCCTCCCAGCACGCCGTCCCGGCGCCGGACGCGCAACCGCAGCCGCGCCGGCCGCCCGGTGCTGCCCGTCCTGGCCAGGGCCGACGGCCCGCCACGGAACGCGCGCGGCCCGGGCTGAAGGCCCTGGCTGGGCCGGGACGCCGCACCGGGCAGGGCTGTCCCCCGGAAGGCGTTCTTACCCGGGCGGGCGGCCCGGCCGGGCCGGGCCGCGCCGGTCAGCCCCAGCTGGCCCCGCCCCGGTGATCCGGCCAGCCTGCCATCGCCCCGGCGGGTGACACCCAGCCGCAGGTGCACCGGCCGCGCCGGGGCCGCGGCCCGGCCAGCACCGACCGCCCCGCTGGCTGCGGAGCCGGCCACCCCGCCGCGCAGGCGCAGCGGGCGACTTCGCTGCACCCGGGCGCCGCCGGACTGGCCGGGAGCAGCCGGACGGCCGCCGATCCAGGCGTCCGGGCCCCGGCCGGCGGGCCGCAGCCGGGGTTCCCGGCCGCTGTGGGTGTCCCGCACCGCCACACCCGTCGCGGCCAGCCCGGCAAAACCGGTGGCAGGCGCGCCGAGCAGCCGCAGCCGGCCCAGTTCGGAGCCGGTGAGCAGGCCCGGCCCGCGGGCGCCCGCGGTCGCCCAGCCGCCAAAGCCGCTGAACCGGATGACCAGGTAGAGCACGAACGGGCTGATCAGGACGCTGTAGACGATGACCGGCGGCAGCACCTGCCGCATCGACTGCCAGGTGATATCCGGATCGCCCAGGGTCAGGCCGGCCAGCGCGTACAGGACCTCGCCGACGGCGGTCGCGGCCGCGGCCACCGCCAGCGGCAGCCAGGCGGAGCGCTCCATCGGCCCGCGCAGCCGCCCGCAGCCGTAGCCGATCGCGCAGAACACCAGCGCGTTCAGGCCCAGCAGGCCGGTCGCGGGCGGCGCGATGTCCAGGGCCAGGCCCGCCGCGAAGCCGATCACGGTGCCCGCCAGCGGGCCGCCGGCCAGCGCCAGCGTGACCACCAGCACGAGCACCAGATTTGGCGGGAATCCGCCGGGGAACGGCAGCCGGTCCAGCACCGAGGTCTGCAGCACGACCGCGGTGAGCACGGCCAGCACGGTGAAGACGGCGCGCCGCATGTCAGCGCCTGGTGGCCGGCGTAGCGCCCGGATGTGGGGTAAGGCTGGCTGCGGGCCGTGGCGGCAGCACCGAGAACCTGGGGTTGACCCGCGGCGGGACGACGACCACCCCGACCATGCCGAGCGCGTTCGCATTGGCATAGGGCCGCACCAGCGCGGCCTTGGTGAGGGTGTTGCCGCTGGCCAGAACCTGGGTGATCACCCCGACCGGGACGCCGGGCACGTACGGCTGGCCGTGTACCGAGCCGAACGTGACCAGCTGCTCGCCGACCCGGAGAATGGCGCTGGCGTCGAACACCTGCAGCCGCAGCATCGGCCCGCCGGCCCGGCCAGGGCCGGTGCCGGTGACCGCCCCTACCTGCCCCGTGCCGGCCACCTGCACCCCAACCGTGGCGGTCGCGTCGGTGGTGAGCAGCACGGTCGCGGTGTGCGCGGACGCCGAGGTGACGGTGCCGACCAGGCCGCTGCCGTTGAGCACGGTCAGGTCGGGCCGGATGCCGTCGGCCCGGCCCGCGTCGATGGTGACCGCACCGGCGAATCCGGGGGCCGCGGCGATGACATTCGCGGCCACGATCCGGTACCGGCCCCGCCCGGACAGGGCGAGCAGCTGCTGCAGCTGCGCCGCCTGGGCCTTGCTCAGCCGGGCCTCGCTCAGCTCCACCCGCAGCCTGATCACCTCGCTCTGCAACGCGGCGATCTTGGCCTGACTCGCGGGCGCACCGCTGACGTTGCTGAAGAATGAGGTCACCGGCCGGGTCACCGCCCCGACGACGCTTTGCGCGGCACCGAACACGGTGCCGCCGAACGAGCCCAGGGCACTGACCGGCCCGCCCCCGCCCCGCGCGTCGAACGTGATCAGCGCCAGGGCAGCGAGCAGCAGCGCACCCAGCACCAGGCGGGTCCGCCGACTGTCGTGCACCAGGCCTCCCTCATCCCCGCCGCCTACCGCCCGGCCAGTTGCCGCCGGTCAGTTACCCGCCGGTCAGCGCCGTGATTCCGGTACCAGCACCTGCCGCAGGGTGTCAAAGTCCTCGACACATTTGCCAGTGCCCAGCACCACTGAATCAAGCGGGTTGTCGGCCATATGGATGGGCATGCCGGTTTCTTCCCGCAGCCGCTCGTCCAGCCCGCGCAGCAGCGCGCCGCCGCCGGTCAGCGCGATCCCGCGGTCCATCACGTCGCCAGCCAGTTCCGGCGGGCACTTGTCCAGCGTGGTCTTGACCGCGTCCACGATCAGCGCGACCGGTTCCTCGATGGCGCGCCGGATTTCCTCGGCCGAGATCACGATGGTCTTCGGCAGCCCGCTGACCAGGTCCCGGCCCCGGATCTCGGCGTGCGGCTCATCGGCCGAGGGGTAGGCGGAGCCCAGCGCCATCTTGATCTCCTCGGCGGTCCGCTCGCCGAGCATCAGCGAATACTCCTTCTTGCCGAAGGTGATGATGGCCTGGTCGAGTTCGTCGCCGCCGATCCGGATCGACTGGGACGTGACGATCCCGCCCAGCGAGATGACGGCGACCTCGGTGGTGCCGCCACCGATGTCGACCACCATGTTGCCGGTGGGCTCGTTCACCGGCAGCCCGGCCCCGATCGCCGCCGCCATCGGCTCCTCGATGATGTACACCCGGCGGGCACCGGCCTGGTGGCCGGCCTCCTTCACCGCGCTCTGCTCCACCCCGGTGATGCCGCTCGGTACCGCCACCACCACCCGCGGCTTGGCCAGGTGGCTGCGCCGGTGGACCTTCTGGATGAAGTAGCGCAGCATCCGCTCGGTCACGTCGAAGTCCGCGATGACCCCGTCCTTGAGCGGCCGGACCGCCACGATGTTGCCCGGGGTCCGGCCGATCATCCGTTTGGCTTCCACCCCGACCGCCACGATCTGGCCGTTGTTCGTGTTCAGGGCCACGACAGACGGCTCGTTCAGGACGATGCCCCGCCCCCGCACATACACCAGCGTGTTCGCGGTGCCCAAATCCACGGCCATGTCCCGGCCCAGGAAAGCCATTGCGTTGCTCATAGGGAACAAGAACCTTCCGCAGGGTCCTGCTGGTACATATGTGACGGCCGCGGCTCAATGCCCCCGCGAGTTGGAACGCGGCCTCGTGTCCTTACATGGCCGGACCCGGCCTGCCTAAACGAGGTCCGGGAAGAAGATCTTAATTTCCCGCTCGGCCGAGTCCGGTGAATCCGATCCGTGCACGATGTTCTCCTGCACCTCCAACGCATGATCGCCGCGGATAGTGCCCGGCGCCGCCTTGACCGGGTCGGTCGCCCCAGCCAGTGCGCGGAACGCCTCGACGGCCCGTGGCCCCTCTGCGACCAGCGCGACCAGCGGCCCGGAGGTGATGAAGGTGACCAGCGAACCGAAGAAGGGCTTGCCCACGTGCTCGGCGTAGTGCGTCTCCGCGGTCTCGGTCGCCATGGTGCGCAGATCCATGGCGACGATGCGCAGGCCCTTGCGCTCGATCCGGGACAGGACATCACCAACCAGGCCGCGGTTGACACCGTCCGGCTTGATCAGGATGAGGGTGCGTTCAGCCAAGTAAATTTCCTCCTCGCGGGCAGCCGGGGGGCGTCGCGGAGCAAACGTGGGTTTGCCGGCCGGGCGTGCCCCGCAATCCTACCGGTGCGCGCGGCCGCATTAGTGGCCGCCGCAGGAGCATAGTCCCTGCCGAAATAGACGGTCAGGCAGATTCCCGGTAACGATGGCCCAGCCAGATGGCGATCACCCACAGCGCGGCGAAGATCGCACCCAGCGCGAACATGGCCGGCACCACCACCCCGGCCGCGATGACGGCCAGTTGCAGCACACTGCCCGCCACCAGCGCCCAGCCCTGCCCGGGCCGCCCCACCACCGCGGCCAGCAGCACCGCGGCCCCGGCCAGCAGGCCACCGGCCAGCAGGGCCGGGCGGTGCGCCACGTGCTCGATGGTGATAGCGACCGGGATGGCCAGGCCGATCACGATCGCCTCGAACACCAGCACGGTGGCGCACAGCCGTCTCACCCCGGGCCGGCCCCGCCACGTTCCCGCAGCAGCGCCCGGGCGTCGCCCGCGGTCACCACCGAACCGGTGACCAGTACGCCGGCCCCGCCCGGCCGGCCGGCCGCGGCCGCGTCGGCCAGGCCGACCGCGATCTCGATGGCATCATCCAGCCTGTCCGCGACCCTGGTCCGGTCCGGCCCGAACACGGCCACCGCCAGGTCGGCCAGCTTGCCGAGGTCCATCGACCGGCCGGCCGAGTTGCGCGTCACCACCAGTTCATCCGCGACCGGCTCCAGCTGGTCGAGGACCGCGGGCACATCCTTGTCGGCACTGATCGCCAGCACCGCGATCAGGTGCGGGAAGGAGAACGCCTCGGTCACCGCGGCCAGGCTGGCCGCCATGCCTGCCGGGTTGTGTGCGGCATCGGCGATCACCACCGGGCTCCGCCGCAGCACCTCCAGCCGGCCGGGCGAGGTCATGCCCGCGAAAGCGGTCCGGACCAGCCGCTCGTCCAGCGGGCCGGCCTGCGGGCCGGGGCTGGCGAACGCCTCGGCCGCCGCCAGCGCGCAGGCCGCGTTGCCCGCCTGGTAGTCCCCGAACAGCGGCAGCAGCAGGTCATGGTACTCACCGGCCAGCCCGCGCAGGGCGAGCAACTGGCCGCCGACGGCCAGTTCGCGGCCGATGACGCCGAACTCCAGCCCTTCCCTGGCCACCGTGGCGCCTACCTCCGCCGCCCGGCGCAGCAGCACCTCGGCCGCCGCCACCTGCTGCTGGCCGAGCACCGCGACCGCGCCCGGCTTGATGATGCCCGCCTTCTGCCCGGCGATCTCGGTGAGGGTGGAACCCAGGTAGCGGGTGTGATCGATGGCCACCGGGGTCACCACCGCCACCGCGCCGTCGGCGACGTTGGTCGAATCCCAGGTGCCGCCCAGCCCGACCTCGACGACCGCCACGTCCACCGGCGCGTCCGCGAACGCCGCGAACGCCATCCCGGTCAGCACCTCGAAGAAGGACAGCCGCAACGGCTCCCCCTCATCGACCAGCGCCACATATGGCGCGACATCGTCGTAGCTGGCCAGGAACGCCTCGGTAGCCAGCGGCTCGCCGTCGATCACGATCCGCTCCCGGACACTGGTCAGGTGCGGGCTGGTGAACAGGCCGGTGCGCAGCCCCCGGGCCCGCAGCAGGGCCTCGATCATGCGGGCGGTGGAGGTCTTGCCGTTGGTGCCGGTGACGTGAATAACCGGGTAGGCGCGCTGTGGATCGGAGAGCAGGGTGGTAAGCGCGGTCATCCGGTCCAGGGTGGGATCGATCGTGTGCTCGGGGCGGCGGGCGAAGATCTCCTGCTCCACCTCGCGCAGGCGCTGCGCGCCGGTGGGATCGGCCGGTGCCTGGCTGCCGCCGGTCAAGCCTCCCCCCGGCGCAGTTCCGCCAGCCGGCCGGAGATTCGGGCCGCGTCGGCGTCGGCGGCAGCCAGCCGCCGCCGGGTCAGTTCGACCACCTCAGCCGGCGCCTTGGCCAGGAACTCGTCGTTGGCCAGCTTGCGCCGGGCCTGCTCAGCGTCCTTGCGGGCGACGGCCAGGTCTTTCGCCAGCCGCCGCTGCTCGGCGGCCACGTCGATGCCCGCGGCCGTGTCCAGTTCCACGGTGACCCCCTCGGCGTGCAGGGATGCGGTCGGGGTGAAGCCGTCCCCGGCCGGGGTGAGCCGCAGCAGCGCCCTGATGGCGGCTTCGTGGCCGGCCAGCGGCGTGCCGGCGATCCCGGCGAGGACGGCCGGGACCTGCTGCCCCGGCCGCAGGCCCTGGTCCGACCGGAACCGGCGGACCTCGGTCACCAGCGCCATCAGCGAGCCGATCTCGGCTTCGGCCGCCGGGTCCGAGCTGCCCTGGCCGGCCCGGGCGCCCCCGCTGGCCTGCTCGCCCGGCCAGGCCGCCGTCACGACTGTGCCGCCGCCGGTCAGCGCCGTCCACAGTTCCTCGGTGACGAACGGGATCACCGGGTGCAGCAGCCGCAGCAGCTGGTCGAGCAGGTAACCGAGCACCTCGCGGGTCGTGTCCGCGGCGGCCGGGTCCGGGCCGGCCAGCGCGGCCTTGGCCAGCTCCAGGTACCAGTCGCAGACTTCGTCCCAGGCGAAGTGGTACAGCGCGTCGCAGATCTTGCCGAACTCGTAGTCCCGGTAGAGGCTGTCCACCTCGGCGGTGACGGCTGCCAGCCGGGACAGGATCCAGCGGTCCGCGACCGGCAGCCGGTCCGGCGCGGGCCGGGCACTGGGCACCCCGGCGCCGTTCAGCAGCGCGAACCGGGTGGCGTTCCACAATTTGTTGCAGAAGTTGCGGGAGCCGGTCACCCACTCCTCGCTGACCGCCACGTCCCCGCCCGGGCTGGCGCCGCGGGCCAGGGTGAACCGGGTGGCGTCGGCGCCGAACCGGTCAATCCAGTCCAGCGGGTCCACCGTGTTGCCGCGCGACTTGGACATCTTGCGGCCGTGCGCGTCGCGGACCAGGCCGTGCAGCGCGACCGCACGGAACGGCACGGCCTCCTCCGGGCCGGCCGCCCGCATCGCATACAGGCCGAACATCATCATCCGGGCGACCCAGAAGAACAGGATGTCGTAGCCGGTCACCAGCACCGAGGTTGGATAGAACCGGCGCAGGTCGGCGGTATCGTCTGGCCAGCCGAGGGTCGAGAACGGCCACAGCGCGGAGGAGAACCAGGTGTCCAGCACGTCGGGGTCCTGCTGCCAGCCATCCCCGGCCGGGGGCTGCTC
>Ga0306922_10003522_pt1 | contig 14648 bp, 13 predicted proteins | sample sta12Cox44000082_FD_203758 | JGI IMG/M metagenome (GOLD analysis project Ga0306922, IMG submission 203758) | Lab enrichment of tropical soil microbial communities from Luquillo Experimental Forest, Puerto Rico - statoxic.12C.oxic.44.000.082 (v2)... | ecosystem: Environmental > Terrestrial >... | reverse complement strand
GCGTATTTGAGTTTGATGGAGAGCTCGCCTTTGTCGAGTTTTCTGATCTCGCCTGTGAACTTGTCGCCGTTGGTGAGCACCACGGTGTCAGCCAACAGCGCCGGGCCGCACACGAGCGAGAGGGCCAACGAAAACTGGAGCAGCAGGCGACGAGGTGCGTGGGTAGCAATCGGAAAGGGAAGGGTCGGGTTCATTTCTTCACCGTAATATGGTTAAACTTATATGTTTGCGCTTCGAGCGCGTCGATAACTTGAGGACGTATATCATCCCCAGCCTTCTCATTCCATCTGATTTCGCCACAATCCCTCCTGCTGGAAAGCTGCGGTCGACCGGCTGTAGAGTGTCTCGGTCAGACGCGATAGCTTTTTACGAACATTACCATGGCATCCTGCCACGCTTCATCGAAGAGATCTTGCCTGACTGCGCCTTTTCTCCACAGTAACGCTCTCACGTCGCGCTTCAATCTCGCATGAATGATTTCGCAGGCTGCCGACAGCGACTCCTCGTCGCGGGCCTGCGCTTTTCTGACCAGATCTTCCGGCCTCTCGAATCAAGGCTTGAGCAATCACGGTCCCCCCCACCCCGTCGCTTAGCGGTGTTTTGCGGTGGTTCATGCTAGTACGTAGCGAGGCCAAGCAATGCAATGTCAGAAGAGAAAGCGCGACGGCAAGAGATGTGAGGCCCGCGCACTCTCGGGGCGGAGATGGTGTGCCTTTCACGCCGACCCGAGTAGGGCCTCCAAGCTCGGCCGCAGGGGCGGACGGAGACGAGCAGTCCGTTGCCCCCAAGAGCTGAAAGTGTTTGATCCACCTAAGAGCGCGGCTGATTTGCGCGACCTGTTGTCGCAATCGATCATTGAGTTGCGGACGGGCACGCTCGACCCCAAACTTGCGAACTCAATCAGCTACCTCGGAACGGGCTTTCTCAAAGCGATTGAGGCTTCTGAAACTGAATCCCGGCTGGATGCTATCGAACGCGCCCAGCGGCTCGACCGGCAGCAACTAGATGCCGCCCGGCGCGACTTGGAAGGTCGCGTTTCGCAGGGAGACACAAACCGCAATGAATGAGGATCTCGCATTCTCGGATCTCGTCCCCGGCAAAATCGCGAACATGTTCAAGTAATTCCCAGCCTGTATGAGAGCGGAGAGATTTCGAGCGCAAGGCTCGATATGGCTGCGCTTGGTCCCGAACCTGTGGTTGAGCGTGGTTGAGCTGCCCGCGAGGCGGGTTATCAGGCCCGCGCTCAAAGGTTCGGGAGTGGAGTGGCACGGCTGGCACGCCTTTAGGAGAGGGCTGGCAACCAATTTGTATCGGCTCGGCGTGCCGGACAAGACAATCCAGGCAATCCTTCGGCACTCTAATCTCTCGACGACAATGAACACCTATGTTAAGTCAGTATCAGCGGATGCCACGGCTGCCATGAGAGCGTTGGAGGAACTATGCAAGCAGCATGCAACCACGGTGCCGAGCCGGGAAGCTGCAGTGATGTGACAGAAGGTGTAAGCAGTTGAAAACAAATGGCGGAAGCGTGTGCGAGTCGAACGCACCATCGACATCGAAGATGCCGATCGCCGGTTTTGAAGACCGGGAGAGTCACCGGACCCCCTTCGCTTCCGCATGTGACCGGCCGCGGCAAAACGCGTCAGCAGTCCTGCCGACCCGTTTCAGAAATACTGTACGGGCATATTGCAAACCTCGATGTTACACGGCTCAAGCTGATTCGTTAAGCGACTGCCCGCGGGTAGATCACGTCACAAGCCGGTACCCCAAGTTTTCTGTTCTTCCGGAACTGACTTACCTAATTTGATAACTGCAGACTCCGCCACACCTCCTGATTGCAAGAGCTCCCTGGCCGCTGGCTGATTACGGATTTGCTGGCCGCTCACCGCTGCGTTTCTCACAGCCAGCCCTTTGCCCTCGCGATGCGTGCCGCCTCCACACGATTGGCTGCGCCCAACTTGCTGATGGCTTCGGAGAGATAATTTCGCACGGTGCCCTCGGACAGGTTCAGTTCGTTCGCGATATCGAAGCTCGAAGTACCGTCACCGGCGAGTCGAAGCACCTGGCGCTCGCGCTCGGTGAGCGGATCGGCCTCATCCGTCCAGGCCTCTGCGGCGAGCTGTGGGTCGATGACCCGCAGGCCTTTGTGCACGCGGCGGACTGCATCGGCGAGTTGCTCAGCTGGCATGTCTTTCAGCAAATAGCCTGAAGCACTAGCATCGAGCGCGCGGCGCAGGTATCCGGCGCGCGCAAAGGTCGTCAGAATAATGACACGTACCGGATAGTTGCGCCGTTTTATTTCCAGGGCAACCTCCAGCCCGCTAAGGCCCGGCATCTCGATGTCGGTAATGAGCACATCGGGCCGGAGCTGCTGCACCACACGAAGCGCGTCGGAGCCGGTGCGCACCCGCGCGACAACTTCGATGTCTTCCTCCATTTCGAGCAGAGCTGCGAGTGCACCTAGAACCATGGCCTGGTCTTCAGCCAAGACCACCCGAATCTTGCTGTTTTTGGATGGCGCCATCCCCTCAGTTTCGCAGAGTTGGAGCTGGAGACGCGAGCGGCAATTGAATGACGAGGCGAGTTCCGAGATCCGCCTGACGCACCAGGGAACCACCGATAGCCTCCAGCCGCTCGCGCATGCCACGCAGTCCGTTACCTTCCGGCGCACGGGCGCCTCGGCCGTCGTCCGCAACCTCCATGGTGCAGGTGTCGTCGCTGCAAGAAAGGCGAACAACGCAGTTCTGCGCCTGCGCGTGGCGCACCACGTTGGTCACAGCTTCGCGCAGAGCCAGAGCCAGAACCGATTCCTGGGCTGGGCTGAGGGGCACGCGTGCGGTCTCGCAATCCACCCTGATGCCGGCCGTCTCGAGGGTGGCGCGAGCTCGGGCCAGCTCGACGAAAATGCCATCGGCACGATAGCCACTGATCGCGTCGCGAACCTCGGCTAGCGCTGCGCGCGAAGCGTTCTCCACGTCCCGCATCTCCTGCTTGGCAAGCTGCGGATCGCGATCCACCAGCTTACGAGCCAGCTCGGCCTTTAAAGTGATGAGCGATAACGTGTGACCAAGCACATCGTGCATATCACGCGCAATGCGTTCCCGTTCAGCGACCTTGGCCAAATGCTCGATCTCATCGTGCGCACGTTGCAGTTTCCGCTCATTGCAATGGGCTACCGCCCAGTGGTGGTTGCCAAAACCCACCAAAATGATCAGCAGAAGCATGGAACCCCAAAAACCGAAAGGAAGATGAAGCCGATACGAATAAAAGATCAGAACTGCCAGTTCAACACCGACGAAATTCAGCACCCGGCGAAAGCTGGTAGTGAAGCCGGCGGCCGCGATGGTATAGATCAGAAGACAGGGTCCTCCATCGTTAAACGGAATCGCCATCACCGACATCCCAAGCATCGCCAGGGTGGCATACAAGCGTCGGGGCTCGGGGCGGGAAAACGCGTAGAGATACAAGAAAACGAAGAAAAGGCCGTACGCTGTGTTGCCGATCCAGATCAACCGGCCGCTGTGCCTCAGCCAGGGATCTATGAAAAACCACCCCATGAACGGTAGCCACATGAGCGGCTGCCATTTATGGCGGTCATTCACAGGATAAATCTTGTACCAGATGGTTTGCAGGGTCTTCATGCCCCAGTCTCCGAGGGTGCTCCTATTGTTGCCTGGAACGTGCTGGCGGCACAATGCCATACCAGAGGATCGCAGAAGCCACGATGCTGACGGAAAGCCAGTCCCAGTTCGCCGTCAGGGTCAGCCAGGTAAATAGGACCATGGTCATAAGCCAAAGAATCCACTGCACGCGTCGATCGTTCATTGAACCACCTCCAAATGGCAGCTCGTCGCCGGTAATTGGCTCTCGGCACTGCGCCTTTTGTGCCGCCACCTTTCACGCGTTGAACTTTGAGTTGTGGCTATCAGCTGTTAACGCAAGCAATCTGTTAGATAAGCCGCCGACTGTTTAAAATTAGACAACACGTAAACTTAATTAGAGCCAACCCGATACCAATCACTATCGCTAGTGACTAATCGCTAATTGCTGTTTTTTCACCCATACATCTCGCCTTCGTCGCGCCAGTAACCCCACGCGGCCAAGCCCAGGCACAACAAGGTAAAGCCCACCAACGCCTCGATGTGGCCGCTGGCCGGGGTGTGAGGGCTCACGCCCATCCCCAGGGTGTTCAGAGCAAGCTGGCTGACGTGGTACGGGGGCAACACCTTGGCAACCATCCGCAATCCATGCGGCAGCATGAAGAGGGGAATCCAGAGTCCCGAACAGAATGCCATCGGCAAGTAAATCAGGTTGACAACCGCAGGCGCCGAGTTCGGTTTGGCGAGGTAGCCAATCGCCAGCCCCATTGCGCTGAATGGGACCGCGCCGGCTATGAGTATGCCCACAAGCTTGACGGCGACGGGCAGCGTAAGGTGCACGTGTCCGAAGGTTATGCCAATTGTCAGCAGCAGCAGGGAAATCACCAGGCTGAAAACCACCGCATTCACCATCTTGGCCATAAAGTAAGCCGCAATCGGCATAGGCGAGGCACGTTTCACCATCAGCCAACCCTGTCCGCGTTCGATGGCGAGGCTCACTCCAAAACCGAATAATGAGGCGCCCATCACGCCGAAGCAGGCCATCGTGGCAAGCATATAAGTTGCACCTTGCGCCCGGTTCGCCGGATTGTCAGGTCCGAGCACGATGCCGAAGAGGACATAGAACATAATCGGAAAGGCGATCGTCGAGATGGCGAACACCGGCAGTCGGAGTTTGTTGATGAGTTCATACTTGGCTTCCTTTCCATACAGCACGATGGTTTGGGCCACCGAGCGCCGCGCGGCTGCCAGAGTTGCGGGAAATGTGGTCGCGGCCATTTTAGTTACTCGCTTTCGATGTTTCGGCGTTGTTGTTGTTGTGGGTCAACGCAAGGAAGGCTTCTTCTAGGCCCGCATTTGTGACCTCCAATCCGGCGAGCCAGGAATCGCGTTTCAGCAGCTCCCTCACTACCGGCTCGGCGGTGGCCACTTGCAACTCGAAACCGTCGCGGTCGACGACTGCACTGACGACGCCGGGGATTGCCTGCACCTCGCCGAGCGGCAGCCGGCTGATGCACCGTATCCGCTTGGCCCCGGCACGCGCCTTGATCTCGGCGGGTGTGCCCTCGGCTACGATGGATCCGCGGTCCAGCACCAGGATGCGGTTTGCGAGCGCATCCGCCTCATTCAGATAGTGCGTGGTCAGCAGGACGGTCTTGCCGCGAGCGATCAGGATGCGGATCTGCGCCCACATGAGCCGCCGCGCTTCGACATCGAGTCCGACCGTAGGCTCGTCGAGGAACAGCAGATCGGGATTGCCGCAGATCGCAATGCCGAAGAGCACGCGTTGCTTCTGCCCTCCCGAAAGCTCGCCATACAAGCGGTCTTTAATATCTTCGAGGCTGGCGATACGAAAAATGTCGCTCAGGGACAGGGGCTGCGCATAGTAGGACGAGAACAGGTCGATGTGCTCGCGCACCCGCAACGTCTCCGGCACGCGTCCGACCTGAAGCATCGCACCGATGCGCCTGCTTACATCCGATTCGCGGGGATCGGTTCCAAAGACCGCTACGGAGCCCGAGTCCGGGGGGGCGAGTCCGAGGAGCATACGAACTAAAGTGGTTTTGCCTGCGCCATTCGGTCCTAGCAAAGCCAACAGTTCGCCACGCCGCAATTCAAAATCAAGATTGTGTAGCGCCGTAACGGGGCCGTAGCGCTTGGTCAAGTTAAAGGTTCGAGCCACGCTAGCTGGCGCGGCTGAAGAAGCTTCTAACACTTCTGTGAAGGCTGCTGACATGGGTTCACTCCGTGGCTTCGAATCCGTTCTCCGAAGTACGGTAGCAATCATCGGTCAACTGCCGGCCGTCCAACAGTGCCGATTGTCAGAACGGGGGGATGACAAATGTCATGTCGAAACTTCTTCAGCCGCTTCTCGGTCAATTACTTACAGACATCAAGGCTCGTTCCGTGGGAACGTTTGGGAACGGAACCGCTTGAACCAGCCTCGATTGCGCCTCACGCTGCACAGATGCCACAGATTGCACGTACGTGTTCATCGTGCTACCTGCGTTGCTGTGCATCATCAATGCCTTGGTGGTAGCCAAGTCAGCGCCTCCAAGGTTGACCAGTGTGCCGAAGGTTCTGCGGAAGGTATGCCAGCCAGTCGCGATCAGTTGTCAGTGACATTCATCACAAAAATCAAATGATTACTGTGACAAAATTTGGCGATTGCAAGTTGCTGAAAATGCGCATCTGCCGCAAGCGATTTCCCGAGGGGTTTTCTGGTACAGGTTTGCACACCGTTCGCCGCGTCAGGGGAAAAACCTTTTACTAATAATCGCTAGGCAGCCGAGAAGTCATTGCATCGTCGCAGGGGCGTTGCGCGAGTCATGGTGGGGCGCACCATGTTGACGGAAACACGCGGTAGTGTCGCTATTTCGCGCTGACGACTGATCCGACCTTTTCGCCCATCACGACCCGCCGGATGTTTCCAGCCTCATTCAGATTGAAGATGACAATGGGTAGGTTGTTCTCCCGGCAGAGAGCAATTGCCGTCGCATCCATCACCCTCAAGCCCAGGCGCAGCACATCCATATAGGTAATCGTGTCGAACATGGTGGCGTCCTTAACGAGGACCGGGTCGTCAGTGTAGATTCCGTTGACCTTCGTCGCTTTGAGGATAGCGTCAGCCTTGATCTCCATGGCTCGCAAAGAGGCTGCCGTGTCGGTTGAGAAATACGGGTTGCCTGTGCCTCCTGCAAAGACCACGGCGCGACCCTTCTCCAGGTGCCGGATGGCGCGTCGCCGGATGAACGGCTCGGCCACCTGGTTCATTTCAATCGCACTCATCACGCGTGTAAAGACGCCCTGCTTCTCCAGTGCATCCTGCAAAGCCAGCGCGTTGATCACAGTGGCCAGCATCCCCATGTGATCAGCTGACACTCTGTCCATCTCTTTGGCCTGCTCCGCGACGCCACGGAAAAAATTACCGCCTCCGACGACGATCGCGATCTCGATGCCCAACTGGTGCACGTCTGCGATCTCGCCAGCGATTTCGTGGACACGAGTATTATCGACCCCGAAGCCTTGGCCCGCTGCCAGTGCTTCACCGGACAACTTGAGAAGGATACGCTTGTAAACCGGAGTGCTCATTCTGTTTCTAATGCAGACACCAGCTGGTCGGGTTCCTTCAGTTTAGCAGGAGAGAGGACGATGTCCCCCCCGCTCTGCGTCTTGCCAGAGTCCACAGCAACAGGTCCCAGACCCGGCGAAATCCTTTTGCTCAGTGCCTTCTTCATGCTGGGCGCAAAATGGTATTGATTTGCGTCAGGTGGCTTTGGCTCTGATGGAAAGCAATGGGCGGGAACTTGTCCCGCCCCATATCAACGTCTCCAAAGGGCTGCCGTTACTCGGCTGCCTGCTCGGTCGCCTTGCTGATGGCGATCGTCTCTCCCACATCGCCCACCTTGAAGCGGGCAAAACGCTTCACCGAGATGTTCTCCCCCAGCTTGCCGATCACGCTGGCGATGAGCTGCGAGACCGTCATAGTCTGGTCCTTGATGAAGGGTTGCTCGTATAAGCAGACCTCCTCGTAGAATTTGCCCATCTTGCCCTCAACGATCTTCTCAACGACCTGCGCGGGCTTACCAGTCTGGGCCGCTTGCGCGCGATAGATGTCTTTCTCCTTCTCGTAGGCTTCAGGAGTGACATCTTCCTTGCGGACGAACTTGGGATCGCTGGCCGCGATGTGCATCGCGATGTCATGCACGAGGGCCTTGAAATCATCGGTGCGGGCGACGAAATCGCTCTCACAATTCACTTCCACCAGCACGCCGATCTTGCCTCCGGCGTGGATGTAGCTTGCGACCGAGCCCTCGCTGGTGATACGCGCCGCCTTCTTCGCCGCCGTCGCAATACCTTTCTTGCGCAAGAGCACGATGGCGGCTTCCATGTCGCCGTTCGCTTCCGTCAGGGCCTGCTTGCAAGCCATCATGGGAGCATTCGTCTTGTCGCGAAGCTCTTTTACGTTTGCCGCAGTAATGTTCACAGATGTAGTTCCCATCGTACAAAATCCTCTTCGCTATTTGCTATTGGCTCTTCTCTATTCGCTTTTCACCGGTGGTCTTGTCAGCGTTTGACGAACTGCTAAAGGGACACGGGGCGCCCAGCAACCTACTCTCGCCAAGAGCGAAAGGCGAAGAGCGATCTTTAAAAACAACCCGCGCCGTACCGCAGCGCGGGTCTTGGAAAAACATGTGCCGCTCGCGCAATTTTATGCGCCGGTGGTTTCGGCCGCTTCCGCCGCTTCGGCCGTTTCCGACTGTGCTGCGCGACGGCCACCCTTGCCTAGGACCTCTTCCATGCTGACCTCTTCTGCTTCGGCAGCGTCCTCGCCCGGCTCGGCGCCCGCTTCGGCCCCGGCGCCACTGGCAGCGGCAGCTTCGGCGGCATCACTGTATTGGACGCCCGCACTGACATCAGCGGATTGTTTGTCCGTGGCAGCTGTAGCCCCTTCCACAACCGAATCGGCGATCTTGGAAGCAAACAGTCGGATTGCGCGCAGCGCGTCATCATTGCCCGGAATCACGTAGTCCACTTCCGTCGGATCGCAGTTGGTATCGACCACGGCTACGACCGGAATGCCCAGCTTGCGCGCTTCCTTCACCGCAATCTGCTCTTTGTTCGAATCGATCACGAAGATCGCATCGGGCAGGCGGTTCAAGTTCTTGATCCCGGCGAGGTTGGCTTGCAGATGCTTGCGCTCCCGCTCCAGCTTGATGACTTCCTTCTTTGGCAGCAGCTCGTAACGGCCATCCGTGGCCATCTCATCGAGTTCCTTCAGCCGCTTGACCGACTTCTGCACGGTCACCCAGTTCGTGAGCAAGCCACCCAGCCAGCGTTGGTTGACATAGAACATACCGCAGCGCTGTGCTTCTTCCGCAATCGCGTCCTGCGCCTGCCGCTTGGTGCCGACGAACATGACGGTCTTGCCTTCAGCAGCCGTATCTTGCACAAACTTCGACGCTTCTTTGAACATCTTCAGCGTCTTCTGCAAGTCGATGATGTAAATCCCGTTGCGTTCGCCGAAGATGTACTCCTTCATCTTCGGATTCCAGCGTTTCGTCTGGTGCCCGAAGTGAACGCCCGCTTCGAGCAACTCCTTCATGGTGATATTTGCCAAGCTACCTCCCAGTGGCTTGCATCCTTTGCGGCGGCTTCTCGCCGTGTGCGCTCAGGATTACATTCCCGAAACCCGCCCCATTGCTGCCTGAAGTACAGCGGGTGCGGAAAAATTCGCTCCGGTTCGCCTTCTTCTGCCGCTCGCCCCCGGCGCCACAAAACGAGCGACCCCCACGATGAATGCCCGGGGACCTGTTACTTACCGCTTGCTAAACTGGAAGCGCTTTCGCGCGCCTTTCTGGCCGTATTTCTTGCGCTCCTTCACGCGTGCATCGCGGCGCAGAAAGCCTTCGGCTTTCAGTTTGGCGCGCAGTTCAGGATTGAACTCCTGCAGAGCGCGTGCGATGCCCATGCGGACGGCGCCCGCCTGGCCGTTCACACCGCCGCCATCCACCGTGCAAACTACGTCGAAGCTGCCTGATGTCTCAGTGATTGCCAGCGGCGACTTTGCCATAATGCGCTGCGCTTCGGTCACGAAGTGCGCATCGAAAGCTTTGCCGTTTACTTTGAAATCGCCACTCCCGGGCCGAAGAAACACGCGGGCTACGCTCGACTTGCGGCGTCCCGTACCGTAATACTGAACCAGTTCTGCCATTTCGAATTTCCCGGAGACTGAACTCCCCTATTATCCTTCCCCAAAAATTTCTTAAAGGAGCACGCCTTTACACGCGTTGTTAAGTCCTTCATTATGCACTGCAAGCGGGCTTCCGGCCTGCGAAACCACGCTTACGCGCGCTTGGCGACTGCGGCTACCGCCACCGGCTTCTGCGCCGCATGTGGATGCTTATCGCCGCGGTAAACCTTCAGCTTGCCAGCCATCGCCCGGCCCAGCTTGGTGTGGGGGAGCATGCCCGTAATCGCCTCTTCCACAATCTGCTCCGGCTTGCGCTCGAAGCGCTTGCGGTAATGTTCCGCCTTAATGCCGCCGGGAAAGCCCGTGTACCGGTAATAGACCTTGTGGTCCGACTTCAAGCCCGTGATCTTGACGTTCTCAGCGTTGATCACGATGACGTGGTCGCCTGTGTCAAGAAATGGGGTGTACTGTGGATTGTCTTTGCCCGTGAGGATACGCGCCACTCGGCTTGCCAGCCTGCCGAGCGTTTGGCCGGAAGCATCGACAACAAACCACTTGCGCGCAATTTCCCTCTTGGGGAAATAGGTTGACATCTCTAAGATCTCCCAGAATTTGAAAAAAACCGCGAAAGAGCCGCTGAGTTCTGGCGCTGGACGCGCAGGGAACTTGCTGGCGGGCAAACGCAGGACTACGAAAGACTTAAGGATAGCCCACTCTTTGGGCCTTTGTCAATGACGCGTGAAGCGTGAAGCGTGAACCCGTGGAACCCGTGTCGATGTGCCGACGCAAAGCCCTTGCAGAGCGCCGGTTCCCACACCGATTGTAGACAACGCAGTCGCAGACGCGGCTGCTGAAACCCCTATTCACCTTGCGGCAGCGGGTGATCGGACCGGAGCCAACACGCTCGCCAGGTTGAAGACGTATCTGACAGCACCCGAGCCTTCCAGACCTTCGAACACGATCCGGAGATGTGATTGCGTCGGCGCGGGATGGCAGGCTGCCGTAACACTGCCCGCTGTTCCTCGCGGCCGTATCGGGTTCGCGCTCGCACCCGGGCCGACGCATGGCGAAGTTCCGGTTCTGGATCTCCCGCGCCCAGGCTGACCCATCGCCATCGGGCATTTTGCAAGGTCAATGAACTACGTACTTCGAGTGTTAAACTAAATTGAATATTTTGTATTAACTGTGGTTTATGACCTGAATCCAACTCGGAGCGGGCGATCAGATCGCCTGAAGCACAGCCTGCACCATGGCGTGCCGGCTTTGAACGCGATGTTCGCGGTCTTTCTCCTGCTTGCGGTTGCCGGGTGTGCCCAGGACAATTCTTCCCAAGAGCCGCAGCCAGCGCCCGATCCCAACCAGCACGCCACCTTTTTTGAGCACTCGCAGACGACTCGATGGTGGGTCTCCGGACAGGCCAACATTGTCTTCCAGGCGCACGGTGACTTTTACGCCCAGTACAGTGGACCGAACAGCCTGAAGAATCATAGGGAACATGCGACCTCCAGGGTGGTGACGTTGTTCACGGGCTTCGAATTCACGCCGCACACCATCGGCTACTTTGACGTGGAAGAAGCCGGTTGGGGCGGCATCAGCGGAGCGCTCGGCTTGGCGGGTTTTACCAATTTGGATGTCGTGCGAAACCCGGCACTCAGCAAGGCGCCGTATATCGCGCGCGGCATGATCGAGCAGATCATCCCCTTCTCATCGGAGACGATGGAGGTGGAGCGCACGGCGTTGTCGCTGCCCACTAAGATTCCGGTGCGACGACTGGACATCCGCTTCGGCAAGATGTCGCTCGCCGACTTCTTCGACCTCAATGTGGGCGGAACCGACAGCCATTACCAGTTCCTGAACTGGGTGGTCGACAACAACGGTGCCTGGGACTACGCGGCCGACACGCGGGGTTATACGTTCGGGGCTCTGTTCGATTACGAAGACCGCCACTGGGGTCTGCGCTTCGCCGAGGGACTGATGCCGAAAGTCGCTAATGGTCCCAATCTTGATGCCGACGTAGCTCGCGCGCGTGCTGAAAACGTCGAACTGGAGTTGCGTCCCAAGCTGCTCAAAACCAAGGACACGGCCCTGCGCTTCCTCATCTATGTCAACCACGGAGACATGGGCAACTATGAGCAGTCAGTGCAGCTCTATCTCGAAGGCCAGACTCCAACTCCGGATATCACCGCTTCTCGTGTGCAAGGGACCATCAAATATGGCTTCGGCTTCAACTTTGAGCAGGAACTGAGCAGCGATGTGTGGGTCTTCGGTCGCTGGGGATGGAACGAAGGTAAGCATGAGTCGTTCGCCTACACGGAAGACAACCAGGGCGTGGAAGTCGGCGGCCTTGCCAAGGGGACGCACTGGCATCGCGATCTCGATCGCGCAGGCGTCGTCTTTGTCTCCAGTGGCATCTCGAAAGCCCACCAGGCGTATCTGGCCAATGGCGGACTCGGCTTCATTCTGGGTGACGGTGGGCTCACCTACGGCCGCGAAACCATCGAAGAAGCCTTCTACAACACGCATATCTGGCGCGGACTATTCTTCGCCTTCGATCTGCAACACATCAACAATCCGGGCTACAACCAGGTTCGCGGGCCGCTTACAGTCCCGGGCCTGCGCCTGCACCTCGAGTTTTGATCCGCTGCTAAAATGGATGAGCAATGATCCTGCCGTTCGTCCGCGAGATCTTCGCGGACGTGGAAACGTCTCCTGCTTTTGCGCGTGCGGTTACCCTGGTCAAGGGCGGCGCGGGACGGATTCGTGTTTCCGGACTCACTCCCACAGGCAGGGCCCTGTTCTATCCGCTGCTACAGCGCGCCAGCGCCAGGCCACTGGTGGTCGTGGTCGCCGACAACCGCGCGGTGGAGGAAATCTTGCCCCTGGTGCGCTCCCTGGGCGACCTTACGGGAGCCGTTGATCCCGAAGCTGTCGTTGGTCTGCCGGCTTACGATGTGATGCCGTTTGAAAACCTCTCGCCGCATCCCGAGATCCAGGAGGCGCGTGCCGCCACGCTGTGGAAGGTCGCAACCGGCGCGGCCAGCGTTGTGATCACGCCGCTGGCGGCGACCACGATGCGGTTGCGCGATGCAGCCTTCTACGCCGGTCTGGCAAAGGTGGTGCGCCGCGGCGAGATGATTGACCCTGAGCGGCTGCTCGAGCACCTGCGTATCGTGGGTTACAGCCAAGTTGATGTGGTTGAGATGCCGGGCGAGTTCGCGCATCGTGGCGGCCTGCTTGATGTCTATCCGCCGGAGCTCGATCGGCCGGTGCGTGTCGAATTGTTCGGTGATGAGGTCGAATCGATCCGCAAATTCGATCCTGAGACGCAACGCTCAGCAGCAACCACCGACGACGTGATCCTGCTCCCGCTGACGGAGACGCCGGTGGAAGAAGAGACGCTGGCTGCCATCAATGCCCGCCTCTCGGGCCAGCGAGTCGCAGGCGAGGAAGAACTGATCGAGCAAACCGTCCGCGCTACCGGTGTGGCTGTGTTTCCTGGATGGGAGCTGTACTCGCCGATTGCGGCCGTTCACGGGAACTTCTTCGACCTTCTTCCACAGGCAACAGTTGTGTTGGAAGAACCGGACGACTTGCAAAGTTCGCACGATGCCTGGTGGGCACGGCTCAACGAAGTCCATGAACGCAGCCTCGTCGGCAATCTGGTGCGCCCCAAAGATCTCTACCTCACGCCGGAGCAATGGCAGGTTCGGTTGCAGAGGGCGGTAACGGTCGCGGTCGAGCAACTCGGCATCGAGAGCTTCGCTGGTGCCGAGCACATCGCGATGCAGACTCAACCCACGACGCGCTTCCACGGATCGATCGCAGCCATGACGGAGGAAGTTGGCCGCCTCACCCAGGAAGGCAAGTGCGTCGTTTTCGCGGTGTCGAGCACCGGTGAAGTGGAGCGGCTGGCCGACGTCTTTAACGAGTACAACCTGTCGTTCCACATTGGCAGCCGCACGCCAAGACCGGGCATGGAAGTTTACGTGGACGAGTCGACCTACTTCACCGAAGAAGTTGCCGCTGCGACGATCGTGAAGGCCTATGTGCCGGAAGGTGTCGCACTGCCTGACGCGAACCTGGTGCTTTTCGGCTCGCGCGATCTGTTCGATGAGGCCGAGGTCTTGCTCGGTCGTCCGCAGCGGCAGAAATCGAAAGTGTCAGCATTCCTCTCTGACTTTCGCGACCTGGCTGTCGGCGACTACGTGGTGCACGTCGAGCATGGAATAGGTCAGTATCAGGGCCTGAAGGAGATTTCGCAGGAAGACGGTGGCAATGTCGAGTTCATGGTGCTCGAGTATGCCGAAGGCGCACGACTGTACGTGCCGCTGACTCGACTCGACCTGGTACAGAAGTATCGCTCGTCCGAGGGCGTGAAGCCAGTGCTGAATCGTTTGGGCACACAGCAGTGGCAAAAGACGAAGTTGCGCGTGAAAAAGGCCATGAAAGACATGGCCGAAGAGCTGCTCACACTTTATGCCGCGCGCAAAACCGCCGAGGGTCACGGCTTTGCGGCCGATACAGAATGGCAGCGCGAGTTCGAAGACGCTTTCGAGTTCAACGAGACCGAAGACCAGATGAACGCGATCGTCGACGTGAGGCGCGACATGGAACAGCCAACGCCGATGGACCGCCTGCTGTGCGGTGACGTCGGCTACGGTAAGACGGAAGTTGCCATGCGCGCCGCCTTCAAGGCTGTCAGTGACAACCGCCAGGTCGCGGTCCTGGCGCCGACCACAGTGCTCGCCTTCCAGCACTACAACACGTTCAAGCAGCGCTTTGCGGCATTTCCGATCAAGGTCGAAATGCTCAGCCGCTTCCGCTCACCTAAACAGCAAAAGGAAACCATCGGCAAG
>Ga0306922_10003519_pt1 | contig 14651 bp, 20 predicted proteins | sample sta12Cox44000082_FD_203758 | JGI IMG/M metagenome (GOLD analysis project Ga0306922, IMG submission 203758) | Lab enrichment of tropical soil microbial communities from Luquillo Experimental Forest, Puerto Rico - statoxic.12C.oxic.44.000.082 (v2)... | ecosystem: Environmental > Terrestrial >... | reverse complement strand
GTGATCGCCATGTGGATTTTTCCGGAAGCGGGGGTCAAGAAGGGCGACGTCAAAAAGTCTTCGAGTCCGTCAACATAAGCGATTGCGGGCCGATCACGATGCGCGATGTCGGGTTTGGCCCGCGCGCGGGTCCGTTCCCTAGAAATCGAACACGAGCTAGTGTCCCGATTCCGAAGTTCGCATCATTGTGCCGCAACCTCGTTTGCGAACTTCGGAATCGAAGGACACTAGCAACTTATTGATCTAGTGTGGCTTTGGTTCAGGAGTCCGCATTTCGGACTCGCTGCAAAAATGATGCGGACTTCTGATCCGTTATAGTCCGCTCGTGTCGAGTCCACTAGCCAATTGATCTTGCGGGCTTTTCCGTCGTTTCAATCGTACTGCCTTCGTGCAGTTGGGAGTCCAGTTGGGAGATTTTTGTAATCTTTTGTTCCTCCTTCGAGCTTCCTGACTCGATCTTGAACTTTTTCGATTTCCGAATGTTTTCCGCTGCCGGATGCTCATGCCAGTAGAATTTGATCGCCGTTAGTCGCGGCAGCCGTAAGACCAGCGCATGTCATTATCAACCGGGCCAGAACACCTGCTCGCCGTCAACCTTGTAATCGGCGATTGCCTTCCGGCCTTCGTCCGAAATGAGCCAGTCGATGAATTGCTGGCCAAGCTCCTTCTTCACATGCGGATGCTTGGCAGGGTTAACCAGGATGACACCGTACTCGTTGAACAGCAGTTTGTCGCTCTCCACTGCAATGACGAGGTCGGCCTTGTTCTTGAACGAAAGCCACGTGCCGCGGTCAGACATCACATAGGCTCCGCTGGCTGATGCTGCGTTGAGCGTGGCACCCATGCCCTGCCCGGTCGATTTGTACCACGGCCCAGCCTCCTTCTCGATGTCGATGCCGACGTCCTTCCAGAGTTTGATTTCCGCAATATGCGTGCCGGAGTTGTCGCCGCGCGAGATGAAGGGTGCACCCTTGGCCTTAATGGATTGCAGCGCAAAGGCGACGTTCCTTGCCCCCTTGATGCTGGCGGGATCGTCCTTCGGTCCGATGATGATAAAATCGTTGTACATCACGGGATAGCGCTTCACGCCAAACCCCTCCGCAATGAATTTCTTCTCTGCCTCCCTGGCATGCACTAAAACCACGTCGGCACCGCCGCGGCGCGCGAACTCCGGTCTTGGCCTTGAACAGCGGCAGGATGTGGCCGAACAGCCCGGAATCCTGCGTCGAAGTGGTCGAGGCAACCACGATGGATTTATCCTGCGCCGAAGCGAGCGATATCTGCGCAAGGGCAAAGGCAATCACAAACGAGAGATTTCGCATTCTGGGGGAGCCCTCATTGAGTGGTCCAGTTGGAATATTCAGAGTTGGTCTGAGCCTCTACCGTTTTTCATCCAGCCACTAGGTAGCTTATTCCTTTTAGTTAACGGCTTGCTCCCCTTTCAAGCTTCCTGATCGCCGTCTCCGCGAGCATCGGATCGCGGTGCAGATAGTTGGCGTCGAGGATCGAGCGCACGTCGCGCAGCGAGTGTCCGGTGATGGTCGCGATCTCGGCCTCGGTGCATCCAACGAGCGCAAGGCGCGTGACGGCGGTGCCGCGCAGATCGTGGAACGTGACGCCGACGATCCCCGCCTTGCGCATGGCGATGCCCCACGCGGCTTGGAAGCTATGCGATGCCCACGGGCGTCGCAGGCTATTCGTCAGAATCAGCGGCCCGTGTTTCGTTGCTGCATCGAGCGCGGCCTTCAACGGTGCGCCGACCGGAATCACGACACGCGTGCCGGTCTTCGATTGCCGCAACCGGATGTGCGTGCCGTCATAAGCCGACCACGGCAGGCGCAAGAGATCGCCTTGCCGTTGTCCGGTCCACAGCGCGAGCAACAGCGGCAGATGCAAGTACGCTGGCGCCGATGCGAGGAAGGCGCCTTCGTGCGCGTCAGTCCAGATCTTGTCGGCGCGCGAGCCGTGATAGAGCCGACCGCCGCGCTCGCACGGATTCGCCAGCACTAACCCGCGATCAAGTGACCACGACAGCACGCGTCGCAGGACTTGCCACGCATAGTCGGCCTGCCGCCGCGAGTTGGCGGCGAGCCGGTCGCGCCACGCCATGAAGATCCCACGGGTGCGCCGGTCGGTCAGCCCCGAGAGCGGGTAATCGCCGAGGTCTTTCTCGATAGTTTTGATCTGCTTGACGTAGTCGAGGCGCGTGCGCTCGCGGAGCCCGCTGAATTCGGCGCTCGCCTGATAGGCCCGCAACGGCGATTGCAACGTGCCCTGCGGCGTCACGATCTTACGCGCGACCGCTTCGTTGTAGCTGGCGACGAATTCCGGCGTGCCTGGTTCTCCGCGCAGCGGTGGGCCGCCCTTCCACGCGTACCAGTAGGTTTTCCACGTGCCGTCAGCGAGCCGCTTGCGGACCGAGTTAATGCTTTTCAGGCGCACGCGCATGTTTCGCAATCCATTCATCAACCTCGTTGCCTTGTTGCTGTTCGCCCGTGTCGGTGACGACGACGATGCTGCCGTCCGGCTTGACCTCGTAGCGCGCGACCTCGATGCCCGCCGCCTTCGCCTGCTTGATCACCTTGGCGAGCGTCGGCGGCTTAGATGGCTTCTGCGGCTTGCGCGCGGGCTCGGCCCCGAGCACGTGCTTCCGCGCAGTGAGCGCAGCGCGGATCATGGCGACGGCGTGCGTGTGACCAGCACCGGCGGGCACCGAAACCGAAAACATGCTATCGGGAGGATGGGTCATCGGCGCGCCGCTCCCTACTCGGCGTCCTGTGATCAAGCGCCCTGGCTGCGTTTGCGAACCACTCACGCGGCCGGGGCGCGCTCAATCTATGGCACCGGGGCGGCGGGGGCAATTTACATTTCGTGAACGGTGGGCGTAGCTTCGCCCCGGTCGAATCCTTTCCCGCGTCGCGTCATGTCGAGAAACGATAAGCGCCCTGAGGGCGCATCACAGCGTGCGGCGTTGGCGGCGCGCATCTCGCGGCAGGTCGCCCACGACCGCGACCATCGCGTTGCCCCGCCGGTCACGCTGCCGAAGCTCTCGTGCCTCGACGAAGAGCCGCCGGACGGCGAGCACCCGGAGCGGGCGGCTTGATGCGTCATCACAGCCGGTTCATCGCTTGCAGGCCAGCTATATCCGCGTACATGTTCCACAGATCCCGCTCTTTCGGATCGGATGCCGCTTCTGCGGTGATTCGCAAAGTGTTTGCCAGCATTCGAAGCCGCTTGGGCTTCGCCGTCGCGAATAGCTGTTTCATCTTCTGCAGATGCGGCAACGCGTAATCCACAAACGCCGCGTTGTTGATGTTCCCCGGCGATGCCTGCGCCAGATAGCGCTCGATGCCGAGCGCCAAATCCGCCAACGCTTCGCGCTCTTTGCTCGAATGGTGCTGCCATCGAGTTTGCCGCTTTCGGCGATCATAAAGATTTGGGATAGGAGATTCGGGCATGGTGACCGCTCACATCGGTTGCTTTGCCAAGTGGCGGCCGGACGGTGACACGTTTGGCCGTTGCGCTTTCTTACATGCAGCACACTCGCTGCCGATGCCAAGAAAAATCGCGACGAGTTCGAAAAAATCTGCATCTGAAATACGGCTCATATCTTGTGGATGTGCGCTTGTGGCTTCGCAGCGATGACAGCGCTATAGGTTGAGGCGATGCTCGCGCCGCCCGCACGCCGTGCCCAAACCCGCGCCCGTCAAGCGCGGCACCGTGCGCGCCAGCGCGACGGCGTCCGCATCTATCGCTTGCCGCTGCGCGACATTTGGGTCGAGGGGTTGATCACACAGATGGTCCTGACCGGACGGCTCTCCGAGAGCCAGGCATTCAACCATCAACGCGTCGAGGCCGAGCTAGCGAAGCTCCTCGAAGAGCAAGGCGAACGCTGGTCACGGTAACGCGTGACACCTACCGCCGCGAACCATGGCATCATGCGCTCGCTCTCGTCGTCGGATTTTGTCCTCCGCGCGTCGAGGGCACTTGACCTGATGACCTGCGCCGGGCTTCGAGGCCGCGTTTGCCATGCTCGGGGCCTTGGCCCGGCGCTCTTTTTGAATTGAGCGAGGCGACCGATGACGAGACCGTTTCCGCTTCCCGAAGACGCCGGTATCCGCAAGGCGCGGCCGAGCGTCTATTTGTACCGCGCCGCCGCCGCCCACATTCGCAGCTACGTCGCCCGCACCACGCCCGAGCGTGCGGCAAGGGAGCTATTCGGCAACGATCCGGTGACAGCCGAAGTGTTGCGCGCGGCATCATCGCCCGCAACCATCGGCAACGCAGCGTGGGCCGGTGCGCTCGCGCAGACCAGCGTCGACGATTCCATTCAAGCGATGACGAGCGTGAGCGCAGCCGCCGGGTTGATTGCCCGCGGCATGCAGGTCACGTTCGATAGCCACGCCGCGATCAAAATCCCCGGCCGCCTGGTCGACGCCAACGATGCTGGCGCTTGGGTCGGTGAAGGCGGCGTGAAGCGGGTGCGAGCGCAAAGGATCACCGCGGGGCCGACGCTCACGCCCCATAAGCTCGCGGTCATCGTCACGTTCACGGCCGAGATGGCCAGTAGCTCGAACATCGAGGCGGTGAGTCGCGCGCTCATTTCCGAGGCGTCTGCGCTCGCGCTCGACAAGGCGCTCTTCGGCACGCAGGCCGACGACGGCGTGACACCCGGCGGAATTTTGGCGGGCGTGACGCCGATCACACCAACGGCTGGCGGCGGACTCAATGCTTTGAACGGCGACATGAGGGCGCTCGTTGCCGCGCTGGTTGCCGCAGGCGCGGGCGCAAACCCGGTGCTGATCACGAGCCCAGTGCAAGCAACGACCTTGCGGCTTACAGCCGGGCCGAAATTCGACGTGCCCACGCTCGTCTCGTCGGTCCTCGCCGCCGGAACAGTGATCGCGGTCGAGCCGTCGAGCTTCGTCTCGGCCTTCGGTGCTGCGCCCGAATTCGAGACCGGCACCGAGAGCTTGCTGCATTACGAGGACACCGCGCCGGTCGACTTCGGCACGCCGAGCAAGAGCCTCTTCCAAATTGATTCGATGGCGCTCAAAATGGTTTTGCGCGCCGCCTGGGGACTCAGAGCGCCGCACGTGGCGGTTATCAATAGCGCGACCTGGTAATTCAACATTACCCAAGTTGGGTAAAGTCATATGGACCCGCTCGAACGCCTCGAACGCATTCGTGCGCTACAAGCCGCAGCCGCCGAACACCGCGCCGAGATCGCGCGTAGAGAGGCCGAGCGCGAAGCCGATCCGGTGAAAATGCAAAATTTTTTGCTCGCGGACCAGCGCGCGTCCGGTGACCCCGACGATCTGATCTTCGGCGAGGGCGTGGGAAGCCCGCCAGCGAGCGCGGCACCGCCTCCGGGTATCATCACGAAGGACTACGGCGGCGACGCAGCGCTGCCCGCCCCTGAGGCCGAGCGCGGGGCCTCCGACGACGACTCCGACCTCGACGACTATTCGCAGGGTGTTGTCAGATTCACCGTCGAGTATGTGAAGCAAAAACTTGTCGAGCGCGACGAGCGCATCGACACTCTCGAAGAAGAAGTCGTGCGACTGAAGCGCGCGATCCGCGAGCTTGCCCGCCGGGGAAAACGCCGTGCATAGCAGTCGCCCCCTCGTCTATTCCGCCGACCGCGCGAGAGCAATGGTGCTCAAGGCGATGGAGATTCAAGCTCGGGTCGACGCCGCCACGCTGGTCATCGCGTGCACGCATAACGCCGACCTCATGGCCGAGCTTGCGGATTTGCGCAAAGAAATCGCTGAGCTTCGTAGCGTCGCTGCGTTGCTCGTGGACATTGAAACCCAACGCACGGAAGGCGACCTCGCCACGTATCGCAAGCGACTAATGGAAGGACTCGCGCGCCTCACGCGCCGCGATCCCGCAACGCCGCTGCATTGAAAATGAGAACGCGGCCCGATGATCACTCACCGAGCCGCGCCCATTCGTTGCGTTGCGCCGTGGCGCGAGGCCGGGCGTAGTGGGGCGGAACGAGGCGGTGCGCCGCGTCGCGGGGAGTTACGGCGCGTAGCGAAGCGGTGCGGCGCGAAGCCTTGCGTTGCCAATGCACGCTGCCATAACCGCGGCGCCAATGCATCCCTGCATTTTTCGGATTGAGCAATGACCAGGCAACTACCGCCCACGCCGCCGAGCAAGCCGCCACCGCCGACGCTGTACGCCAAAGTCGATGGCTCGGTCTCGTCAGAACCGCCAGCAAACCCGCCCACGAGCCCGGTGCCGATCACTCCCGGCCCGCTCCCATAGCTCTGATGCGACCACGTGAGCCCGAGCGGCGATGACGCAAGGTTTACCAAATGGTAAACCTCAAAGCGCACCGGCGGAGACGCTGCCCCCGCGCAAACAATCACCGTTCAATAGATCGGCTTATCCAATAACCCGATCTATGTCGTAGTCCTCGCCGATCCCCGTGACAAAGCATTCCCCTAAGAGAGCGCGTCCGGCAGACGCCTGGACAAGAGTCAGTTTGCTCACATGAGCAAACTCGCCGCCGCAAGCCGCGCACCGAGTCGATACGTTTTTGAGTTTCGTCATTTGACGAAACTGTGGGCTCTTCCCTCAAACGAATAGCCAAGAAAGGCCCGCCGAATGGGTACATCTTGAGCCCTCCCAATCGACCGAATCCGCGTAGAAAATCCTTTTTTTGATGACATTTGCCTCGAAATCGCGACGCCGAGCGCTCGCTAAGTGAAGGCTACGCAGATACCGCGGTCGCTGATACCTCAATGATTTCAAATAGGTGGGGGGTGGTCGGAAATCCTAGAAAAACATTTTTTCCTCGGGCGCGGCGGCGGTGCGGTCTGAAATAATTTTCCTTACTTTTGACGGCCAAATTCCCCTGTAAAATCAGGTACTTGCGAGGGTCCGGCTAAGTTGACGTGAAGTTAGCCGGGGTCAGACACATTTTTCCACTTCTCTAATGATTTCAGTGGCTTGGAGCGGCCTGGCGGCAAAAATGGATTTCTCCCGATTCCAAATTTGCCCCGGTTTTATTCTCCGTGGCCTGAAGCCATTGGTGAATAAAGGGAAACCCATTCAATTTGGGCTGATTCGGCACGGTTTTTAGCGCGTCAGAAACGGCCCTCCGGGGTAGCCGCACCTTTTGCCGCTCGGCGATACCCACGTGCTGCCCCTGCCGCTGCACGTCGGGCATTCGCTCGCGGCGCAGAGGTAGTCGAGGGTCGAGTCCGGTCGCTTGCCGCTGCCACGGCAAGCCTCGCAGCGGCATTGCTGCCAGCCCTCTCGGACGTACTCGTCGCGCGATGTCACTCTGCCCGTTTGCCGCCGCATGACGAGAGCGTAGCCCCGTCCGCGGGCTCTGGCGAATCCTCGGGTCAAATTTTGGCCGCCAGAATTTTGCGCCACTAACCTTTTTCAGTGGCGCACCAGTGGCGCAAGCAAGTGCAGCATCGGGTTTGCGCCACTATTAAAAAGTCCTATAGGGAAAAGCAGTGGCGCAGCGGCCTTCGGCCGCCGCTGCGCCATTGCGCTTTTCCAGTGACGCGCCAATGGCGCACGCCCCTGCTTTTCCCCCTTCGGACTTTCGCGGCAGTGACGCACCCGAGCCCTTGCTGCGTCGCCGCAGGTCTCTTCGGGTTTCTTTTATGGCAATGACGTGCCCGGACGTTTCGCGTCGGCGACGAAGAGCCCCTTGCGCTCCTTGCGGTCCACCGGGTCGTCGTAGTCGTCGGGGTAGAGCAAGCCGGTGGCGAGCCACGCGTGGATGATCTCGCGGCACGCGCCCTCGGGCTTGTCCGGGTAATGCGTCTGCACCACCGGCCACACCGCGCGCTTGGGCGCTCGCGGGGCGTTGGTGTAGCGCTGGCCGTTGTCCATCCCGCGCGCGATGTCGTCGAGGATGGCGTTGAGCCCTTCGGTGGTCGTGTCTGCCCAAGTGCTCGGCGGCGACCACGGCTCGACGACCTGGATGGTATCGCCGTTCGGATAGTCTTTGGTGCCGTTGCCGATTGGCACGCCAACGAGATGGAACCATTCCGCCTTGCCCGAGCGCACGGCGAGGTTGACCTTGGCTGAGTCGAGCCGGACGTATGAGAAGCGGTCGGCGGCATCGATGTTGAAAATCTTGGCCTCGGCTTCCGACATTGGCGTCAGCGTATAGACGAGCCGTCCGGCGTCCTTGATGCCGCTCGACCCGCGCCCTGAGTCGGCATCTCCGGGGATGACTTGGCCCTTGTGCACGTGGTGCGGGCTATCGACGGCGATGTTGAATTCGATGGCCAAGCTTGCGAGTAGGTCGCACACGAAATCCATATCGCCGCTGTCGTTCTCTTCGAGGCCATGCGTCTTGATGAAGGGATCGAGGCTGACAAGGTCGGGATTGCGGCGCACGATTTGCTCTCTGATTTGCTGTACCAGTGGCCCGCGGGTGCGCGCGCGGTCTTTCATCTCGGCGAGCTTGGCGAGCTTGGGCGAGGCGCAGAACAGCCAGCCCTTCAATTCGCTGCGTGGGATGCCGTAGTGCAGCAGCACCGCGGTGATGCGGCGCTGTAGCTCGTCGCGGTCATCTTCGAGCGAGATTAGCAGCACGCGGCAGCGGCGGAACACGTGTTGGCCGCAGAGCGGGCGGCCGAGCGCGAGCGAGATGAATTGTAGAAGCCGCAGGGCGCTCTTGCCCGTGCCGCCAGCGGCGACAATCGACGAGATGAAGCCGCAACAGAATTGGTTGCTGAGCAACCATTCCCGCGGCGGAATCACGCCGGGGTCGTCGCCCGCGTCCCATACGTCGAGGCTGATGCCGTCGTCGGGCCGCTCGGCGGCGGCTGCGCGCTCGTCCACGGCCGCAAGCTCTTCGGGCGTGGCGCGCATGTGCCGCAGTTTGACAATATTGATGGCATCCTGTTCCGAGAATTCCGTTGTCATGGCGCGATCCTCCTGACTTGGGCGAGAATGGCGTGCAACTTGCCGCCGTTGACCGTCTCGTGTTGGTCAAGATGTTTGGCTAGCCGTTTGAATGGCTCGCTGTTGTGGACGAGGATTTCGAACGCTACTTTCCACACCCGCTCGTTCCAGAAGCGGCCGTTATATTCGTCGGTTGGTGTGTAGTCGTCGAGCTTCTTTGCGGCGTTGAGGCCGACGAACTGCGACAACAAAAGCTCATCGAGCGACGAGCCGGGCTTGTCCAGGCCGCAGACCACTTCACCGGCAAGCCCGCCAATGATGATGCGTGCGCGGCTCAGGTCGCTCTCGATGCTGGTGTCTGGTCCTGTAGTCCATTCCTTGTCCTTTTCGGCGCACCAGCCGCCCCACACGTTCCCGAAGAGCGGCACTGTTCGAGAGAAGACGCGCACGCTTTGAAAATTCACCCCTTCGTGAGCGGCGACGATGGTGTGGCCTGTCTCGTGCAAAATCGCGGCATCGCGCGACATCTCGAAGGCGGCTGCGCCGTGGCGATTGAACGTGTCGCGAACGGTGTTCTTAATCGCGGTTATTAGTTCGGGCGGGGTGCCCTTGGGTAATGCGAATTCGTAGGGGAGATTGCCTGTGGACATCGGTGTAGCTCCTTGCCGTCAGTGGGGGCTGGTGCTACACAGGTCACATCTCGCCAGAGATAGCTTTGGACCTATGTAGCCAACGCAACACGCGCCGCTCCCTCGCCCGGAGCGGCGTTTGCGTTCTACGGTGGTCGGCGAATCAGCATAACGGCTCGGCCTTCCTCGAAAACTGCGGGCACGTTCCGCACGTGCCGCTAAGCTTCCGCAGGCGTTGCTAGCCGTCTGCTATGTGAATTTCGGCAGTGTACGCTCGTCCCTGCCGCCGTCTAGTGCCCCCGCCCCGCGTCCGGCGGTTTTTTTACCGGCCGCCGTCAGCCGCCCTCGACATCGCGCGCGAATACGACGCGGATGCCTGCCGTTCCTGCCCTTGTTTGGTGCGCGGAACTCAGGGAGAGCACGACTGAAGCCTCGTAGGGCCTATGCAATCCCTCGTAGCTGTGTGTTACGCTCATGATGCGGCGGGGACCGGCTGGGCTTTCTCGAATGCTCCGACCTTGCTCGCGCTTCATCGCTCTCGCTGTGATGCTCGGTCTATCGACCGCGCACGCGGCCGACGAGACGCTGACGCTGGCGTGTAAGGGCAAAGAGACTTCGGGCGTTGCCGCGCGTAAGTCCTCCGAAGTGATAAACATCGGCATAGTCGTGGATTTCCAGAAGAAGACCGTCGTTGGGCTTGAGCCGACAACCCCCCTCACAATCGATGGCCTCACGGAAACAACAATCTCCTTTGTTGGGCAAGAAGCCGACTGGCATATGAGCGGCACCCTTGACAGGGTGACCGGCTCGCTCGTCGCGACTTCGATCAGGCGAAACCCGGACTTCATGGTTTCGCTTGACCTGCAATGCAAGCCAACGCAACGAATGTTCTAATAGGGCGTCATGACAGTGCTTCGCACTTCCGCATGCGTCATCGCCCTCAACGCGATGCTCGCCGGTCTATCGACCGCACATGCGGCCGACGAGACGCTAACGCTATCGTGCGAGGGCACAAAAACAGAGACATGGGAATATGGGGGCGGGTCGGAGGAGAGGAGAGCCATCTCCCTGAGCATCATCATAAACTTCGCGGCTCGGACGGTCACAGGCTTTAAGGAGCGTGTGGTTGAGGAGCTTACGATTGACGATGCCAGCGAGACAACCATCTCTTTTTCCGGTTCTACTTCGACGGCCATGCTGTCGTACAACATGAGGGGGACCATTGATCGCGTGACCGGCACTGTGCAGGCGGTTCTTACAAGTTCTCCAGAAGAAGGGCATGGCCTGAAACCGTGGAGTAACAGTTACGCGCTGAAATGCAGGCCAGCACAACGGATGTTTTAGGTACACTAACGCATGAGCGACGAAGCCGCGTTCGCCAGAGCTTACCAGGCCCTTGGAGAATACTTCTGTGCGTTCTCTGCATTGGATCGGGTGCTCGGACAGGCTGTCAAAGTCGTCCTGGACCTCGACAGGCATCCTGCGGGCGATTTCGTCGTAGCGGCTCTCGAAGACCCAGCAAGGATGGCTAATCTTGTATTGGCCGCAGTCGCTGTTGCCAAAAACGCAGACGGCTCTGAAACCTCGGCTAAGTGGAAAAAGAGCGCAGAAAAAACCGTCAAAAAGGCTCTCGGTCACAACCAAGATACACGCGTGGCAATGGCACACTCATACTTGGAACCTCAGGCAGACGGCTCGATCAGGCTTACGAAGCAGAACCTGAGGCAAGGTCAACTAAAGGGCGAGCCGAAAACCTGGAAACTCGAAGATAAGATTAAAGAAACGCGTGAGATTACCAAAAACCTCCAAAGGATCACTGCAGACCTAGGCACCCTAACAATTTCCATTCCTGATCTGGGCTGGCTGGTACCCTTAAGCGAGCCCATCCCGCCAAGGCGTACCTCGGGAAGACGGCACTGAGCCGTTCCGTGGCTTGGACGGGTCAAGCTCAATTGGAGCACGATCTTAGACCCCGAGGCTCCCTCCTGGGCGGTGGGCCCGGAGCGCGAGGCCGTTCGGTTTGCGATACTCTTGGCCCTCGCACCGCCAGCCTTCGTGTTGGCGCTCGGGTCGGCGTTGTTTTGGGCGTTTAGAGGATTTCGATGATAGCTGAGTGAGAACGGCAGCTTAATGACTGACGACATTAACAAGCAGATGGTCACTTTGCTCGCGCTCCTAGACTTGAAGGACGCTGTGGCGCGAGACGACGTGCAGGCCGCACGAGAAATTCGGGAGACGCGGCTCATTCGCGTGCTTGATTCGTTTAGTGCAGATCAGGGCGATGCGCTTCGACAAGTTTGGGATATCAGCGGAAGATGGACGCGCTACGTTGAGAGTGCCGACCCGGTAGTCGAAGCACTCGAACGCGCGATTCCGCATTTTGGCAATTTGGAAACATCGCTGAGAAAGCGAGATGCTGACTGACTTAAACATGACATCCGCTCAACGGTATTGGCTCTCGGGCTTTCTGGTTGTCTTTGCGCTCGCTCTCGCCGTCTATTTCCTAGAATGGACGAGCTACGATCAGAGTTACGAGACGGAAGAGCGCCTAGTTCTCCCTCTCTACACCACATACCGTCCGCATGTTGTAACGGAAGACGGACTAGAGGGGGCGAAAAGAGGCGAGACGGTACAATTATTCGTCCGGCATGGAATTTACGTTCGACATTCTCGTAACATTGCGGGCGGTGTGATTTTTGGGGGATTGCTTCCGCTCGTCTTAATTGGTGGGGCGGGCTTCATCGCCTTCGGGAGAAGGAGACCGGCACAAACATGAAGGGGCGTCGGCCGTCATCGCCATTGCCGCCGCAGCCACGCGATCACCGTGCCGACATCGACGCCGAGCGCCAGGACGAGCACGCCGACGACGAGCACGAGCAAGAGCGCGTCGAGCGCGCCAATTTCAGTTGGGAGATTCGTGATAAGCTTTTGATGCAACACGGGCGCTTTTCTCCACGGTTGGGAGAAAAGCCCTGCAAAATCAAAGTGGCTTTACGGTCTTCTGAACCGCCACACTGGAGCTTAAGCGGATTTCCCGAGCTCCTCGAGCACCTCGCCGGCCTGACGAAAAGCGTGATTGCCCACCGGCACGCCGCAATAGACCGCCTGTTGCAGAACGATCTCCTTGATATCGTCGGGAGAGAAGCCGCCCTCGGCGAGCGCTGCGCGCACGTGCATGCGGAACTCTTCCCATCTCCCGATCGCCATCATGGTGCCGATGACGAGCACGCGGCGCGTGCGCTCGTCGAAATGCGGTCGCGTCCAGATCTCGCCCCACGCGCAGCGGGTGATGAAGTCCTGCCACTCGGTGTTAAACGCATTCCTGTTGGCATCGGCGCGGTCGACCCAGGCATCGCCCAAAATCTTGCGGCGGGCGTTGGCGCCACGTCGGTAACGCTCCTCGTCGTTCATTGGGTTCCGCTCCCGAAGGTCAGAGACCGGTCATCAGAAATCACGCCGAGTCATCGTCATAACACCCAACGGTTCTGATCACTGATGACTGATCACCGACTCCTATCCAGTAGAAATTCCAGCACTGTGTTCGTGTAGGGCTCAGCCTGCTCGACGTTGGAAATATGCGCGGCGTCGAGCAACGCGAGCCGCGCGCCCGGGACGTGGTTCTTGATGTACTCGTTCGCCTCGGGCGGCGTCGCCGGATCGTGCTTGCCGGCAATGACGAGGGTCGGCGCTTTGATCTTCGGCAACAATTCGCGGTGATCCATGTCGCGCACCGCCTCCCCGCAGGCGATATAGCCTTCGAGCGGTGTCGCGGCGAACATCGCCTGCAACCACGCGACGGCGTCGGGCGAACGTTCGCGGAATCCCTTGGTGAACCAACGCTCCATGTTCGCTGGGGCGAACGCTGGAATGCCCTTCTCGCGCACGAGCTTGAGACGGTCGTTCCACGCGGTCTTGTCCGCAAAATAACTGGAAGTGTTGGTGAGCACGAGTCGCTCGATGCGCTCGGGCGCATTGGCACCGAGCCATTGCCCGACCATTCCGCCCATCGAAAGGCCGCACCAGTTGATCCTGCTGAGATTGAGCGCGTCGAGCACGGCGAGCACGTCGCGGCCGAGGCGCTCCATCGTATAGGGGCCCTTGGGCACACCGGATCGGCCGTGGCCGCGCCGGTCGTAGCGCACCAGGCGGAAGTGCTGCGCGAACGGCGCAACCTGGCGATCCCACATATGCAGCGTGGTGCCGAGCGAATTCGATAGCATGAGCACGGGCGCGCGTTCCGGCCCCTCGACTTCGACGTAGATCGGGCAGCCGTCGGCGTTGATCACAGGCATGGTGCGTCCCTCGACGATTTCCGGAGCGTGACACACCTTTATCCGCCTGCAAGCGAGACGCCAACCCCGAAGCCATTCCACGCAAGCGCAGTCGTGCGTCGTGGCGAAATCGCTTTCCCCGTTGCCCGCCGACGCCCTATATCAAGACGTCAAAATGACGGAGAAGGCCGATGGCCATGACGATGAATGGGCAAGTCCAGCTCGCTGCCAGCCGCGACGTGGTCTGGGCCAAGCTCAATGATCCCGAGGTACTCAAGAGCTGCATCCCCGGCAGCGAGCAGTTCGACAAGGTTTCCGACAGCGAATTCCAAGCCACCGCCACGGTCAAAGTGGGACCGGTCAAGGCGCGCTGGAAAGGCAAGGTCCGTCTCTCCGACCTCGATCCACCCAACAGCTATCGCATTTCCGGCGAAGGCGAGGGGGGCGTTGCCGGCTTTGCCAAAGGCGGCGCCAAGGTGTCGCTCACCGACAAGGACGGCGGCACGCTTCTGACCTATGACGTGGAGGCGCAAATCGGCGGCAAGCTCGCCCAGCTCGGACAGCGCCTCATCAACAGCGCGGCGAAGAAGACTGCCGACGATTTCTTCGCCAAGTTCGCCGCGGCGGTGACGCAACCGGGATGACGCCGCCGGCGAGCGCCCAAGTCGGGAGCGCCCAAGTCGGGAGCGCTCAAGTCGGGAGCGCCCAAATCGCGATCGCCGCACACCCTTGACCGGCCTTGCGCCGCCGGTTCAGAGTCGACTTGTTCCAATCCATGTCCCGGGGCAAAATCGACCCGATTTTGACCCGATCCGCCGTCGGTCTCGCCCGTCGGTGCGAAAAACGAGGTCTTTGGCCGGATTTC
>Ga0306922_10003515_pt1 | contig 14661 bp, 12 predicted proteins | sample sta12Cox44000082_FD_203758 | JGI IMG/M metagenome (GOLD analysis project Ga0306922, IMG submission 203758) | Lab enrichment of tropical soil microbial communities from Luquillo Experimental Forest, Puerto Rico - statoxic.12C.oxic.44.000.082 (v2)... | ecosystem: Environmental > Terrestrial >... | reverse complement strand
CGGACCGGAGCCCTGCGGGCGACGCTCTACCAGCCAGCGACCGACCAGGCCGGGCGGCTGCGGGTCGGCGCCGCGGTCGGCATCAACGGGGATGTCGCACTGAAGGCCAAGCAGCTGATCGCGGCCGGGATCGACCTGCTGGTGGTGGACACCGCGCACGGCCATCAGGACAAGATGATCAGTGCGCTGCGCGCGGTCCGTGAAACGGGGCCGCCGGTGCCGGTGGCCGCGGGCAACGTGGTCACCGCGGAGGGTGTCCGTGATCTGGTGGCGGCCGGTGCCGACATCGTCAAGGTGGGGGTTGGCCCGGGCGCGATGTGCACCACCCGGATGATGACCGGTGTCGGCCGGCCGCAGTTCAGCGCGGTGCTGGAGTGCGCGGCCGAGGCAGGCCGGCTGGGCGCGCATGTCTGGGCGGATGGCGGCGTCCGGCACCCCCGGGACGTCGCGCTGGCGCTGGCCGCCGGGGCCGCCAACGTCATGATCGGGTCCTGGTTCGCGGGCACCTACGAGTCGCCCGGTGACACGTTCCGCGACGCCGACGGCCGGCTGTACAAGGAGAGTTTCGGGATGGCCTCGGCCCGGGCGGTGCGGCTGCGGTCGGTGGCCGACTCGCCGTTCGAGCGCGCCCGCAAGGAGCTGTTCGAAGAGGGCATCTCCACCGCGCGGATGTATCTGGATCCGGTGCGGCCCGGGGTGGAGGACCTGATCGACCAGATCACCGCCGGGTTGCGCAGCGCCTGCACCTATGCTGGCGCGAGCACCCTCGGCGAACTGCACGAGCGGGCGGCGGTCGGGATCCAGAGCGCGGCCGGCTACAGCGAGGGCATGCCGCTGCCGACCAGCTGGTGACCCTGCGCTCAGTAGGCGGCCAGCCCCAGATCGGCGTAGCTGCGGCCGCCCAGGATGGTGGAGACGTGGTCGGCGGCCCGGCGGACGATGCCACCGAGCTCACGGATCCGGGAAGCGGGAAGCTCATCCTTGCCGCCGGTTACGCTCAGCGCCCCCGCGCACGAGTCGCCGCGGCCGAAGAAGGCGGCGCCGACGCAGACCACCCCGTCCGAGTCCTCTTCGTCATCCACCGCGAAACCGAGCCGCCGCGCCGCGGCGAGGTTGTCCAGCAGCGCGTCGACGTCGGTGATGGTGTGCCTGGTCCGGGCGGGCAACCCATGCTTGGCGCAGAGCTGCCGGACGTTCGCCACGCCCATCGCGGACAGCATCGCCTTGCCCGCGGCTGACTGGCACGGCGGCTCTCGCTCGCCCAGCTGGGTGTAGAAGCGCACCTTCCCCGGGCTGAACACCCGGTCGACGAACACCAGGTAATCGTGGTCGCTGACCGCGACCTGGGATGTCAGCTGGGTGGTCCGCAGCAGGTCCTCGATGGCCGGGCGGGCCAGGCCGAACAGCGGGAACTGGCGGAACAGGGCGTCACCCAGCCGGCCCAGCGCCGGGCCGAGCGTATAGCCGGGGTGGTTGTCGGTCAGGTACCCGAAGCCCGCCAGCGTCCGGGCCAGTGACAGCGTGCTGCTCTTGGAAATCCCGAGTCCCCGGGCAAGCTCGCTGAGGGTGACCCCGGTCACCGGGCCGTCCGCGACCATCTCGACCACCCGCAGGGCCCTCGCCACGCTCTGCACGGTGTACCGGCCCGCGATCTGCCGATCTGCCTCCGTCACGCCCCTGACCTCTTCCGAAGATTACCCGTTTGCCGCCGAACGGCGATACCGTCCCGCCGTCCGGCATTTACCTGCGCATACCGGCCTTGACCTGGCCGAACAAGGGGCATCAGGCGTTAGCCGATTGTATATCAGAGATACGGCCGGGAAGGGGCGGAAGTTTTGCCCGGGGAAAGCCGGGGGTATAGCCGTCCGCCGCTTGCCTTGCTTACCCATCCTTGCCCTGATAACCGGCTTTACCGGTGTACCGGTCCGGCTCGCTTATCCCGCTGCCTCGTTGACCGCGCCAGCGGCCGGGCCTGCCCGGCCATTGCTCCCGGCCAGCACCGCCTGCTGCACCCAGCCCCCGATCCGGTCGACCAGGCTGTTGCTGGCACCGGACTCGGCGTGGCCGAAGCCGGGCACCACCCACAGTTCCTTGGGCTCGTTGGCCGCCTCGTAAAGCTGGCGGGCGTGCTCGACCGGGAAGTACTCGTCCTGGTCGCCGTGCACCACCAGGAACGGGATCGGGGACACCCGGGCGGCCGCCTCCGCTGGCGGCACCGGCACCGGATTCCAGGGCACCGGGCTCACCCTGGTCTTCAGCCAGGTCCGGGTGACCAGCCGGCCAGCCCGCCGCTCCACCGCCCAGTGGACCCGCCGCATCGGCGCGGTGCCGCGGTAGTACCAGCGCCCAGGGCCGCTCACCGACACGGCGGCGTCCACGCCACCGACCAGGCCCGCGTAGCGGACCACGATAGAGGCACCCATCGAGAAGCCGACCACCGCGATCCGCTGGTAGCCAAGTTCCCGCGCATACGCCACCGCCACGTCGAGGTCCCGGATCTCCCGGTCGCCCATGGTGGACAGGCCACCGGACCGGCCGTGCCCGCGAAAGTCGAAGGTCACCACCCCGGCGGCCCGGTTGAAGCGGTTGGCCACCCGCCAGACGTGGCCGTGCTGCCAGGACAGGGTGAAGCCGTGCGCCAGCACGACCGCCAGATCGCTGTCTCGCGGCAGGTGGGCGGCGTCGATCGGGACCCCGTCACTGGTGACGATCGTTTGCGTCTTCGGCACCGGCGGCTGGCTCATCTTCTCATTGTGCGGTGAGCGCGGCGGTGCCCCGGCCAGCGGGCTGCCCTGCTCAGCTGCCGCTGTGCGCTGCCGGTTCCGCGGGCGTCCCGCTCCCGCCAGCGGCGCCGCTGAGCACCGGCACCGCCCCCACCCGGGTGAGTTCCTCGGCCGGGTAGGCCTCCTCGCCGTGCACCATCGCGTCGCCCACCTCCAGCTCCTCGTCGGGTATCCGCAGCTGCATGAACAGCCCGATGCCGCGCAGGATGAGGAAGGTGACCAGGCCGTCCCAGACGATCACGGTGAGCGCGGCACCAGCCTGGATGAGCAGCTGCCTGGGGTTCCCATAGAACAGGCCCGCGGCCGAGACGCCGGGGCTTTGGCCGGCGCCCAGGTAGACGATCATCTTCGGATCGGCCAGCAGGCCCACCAGCAGGCCACCGAGCAGGCCGGCGATGCCATGGGTGTAAACCACCCCGAGCGCGTCGTCGACCCTGCTGAACGGCCAGACCTTACTGAGGAAGTTCCAGGCGAACCAGACGATGACCGAGGCAACGGCGCCGATGATGATGGCGCCGGCCCCATTCACGTAGCCGGCCGCGGGGGTAATGGCAACCAGGCCGCAGATCATGCCGTTGATCCCGCCCAGGAACGTTGCCCTGCGCCCGGGGCCGCCGATCATGTCCATGACAATCCAGGTCATCATCGCCACGGCCGTCGCCAGGTTGGTGTTGATCACGGCCGCGGTCGCATCCGCGCTGGCGAAGTACGGGTCACCGCCGTTGAACCCGTTCCAGCCGAGCCACAGGATGCCCGCGCCAACCGAGACCATCAGCAGGTTGTTGGGCATGCCGTGTTCACGGTCGCGCTTGAGCCGCGGCCCGACCACCGCCGCCGCCACGAAGCCGGAGACCCCGGCCGCCAGGTGGATCACGTAACCGCCGCTGAAGTCCAGCGCACCTTTGCCTGCCCAGAAGCCGCCGCCCCAGAGCAGGAAGGCATTGACCGCGTAGGCGAAGGTGATCCACAGCGGCACGAAAACCAGCCAGACCTTGAAGCTGATCCGGCCGATCACGCTGCCGATGAACAGGATCGGCGTGATCGCAGCGAAGACGAACTGGAAGTAGACCAGCGACCCCTCCGGGAACCTGAGCTTCGGCATCAGGCCAGTCAGCAGCGGGATGCTGGCCTGGGCCTGCTCGCCGGAGGCACCGACCACCGGCTGCGGCTTGCCCAGCAGGTGCAGGCTGCCGCCGATCCAGGGCTCCCCGAAGCCCATCTTGAAGGCCCACAAGACCCAGACGACGAGGGTGAGACAGAACGTGCAGAACACCATCAGCATGGTGTTGACGGCCCACTTGCGCTGGACCAGGCCGCCATACAGCACGGCCAGGGCCGGAATGCTCATGAGGCCGACGAGGGTCGCGGCAGTCAGCTGCCACGCGTTGTCTCCCGAGCTCAGCCAGCTTGCATAAGGATTCACCGGTCTCCTGCCTCCATGGGCTCACCCCGAGGGCCGGTGGCCGGGCCGGGTCTGGCCGCCCCAGCGGGGACGGCACCCGGGCCGGGCTCGCGGCAGGCAGCCAGGGGATTCCCCGGCCCGCCACTCGGCGTCCAGCACGAACGCTTCATGTTTCCCATGGCCGGGTTTCCGGCGGATTTCCCGGCTGTTACACCGCCGGCAACTGGTCCGGGCCGTGCACCTGCCGTATTACGCACGTGTTTCGGCCAGCCCGGAACCAGGCGCTGACCGTCGTTACTACCGGCACGCGTGCACCAGTGGCTGGCCGGGCAGGGTGAGCTGACTGGCGCTGGCGCGGTCAGCCGACCACGGCCGCCGGGGCGACCAGCTCCACCTCGTAACCGTCACGGTTCTCCAGGTAGGCGGCATAGTGGTCGTCGCCGCCCGCGAACGGGTGACGGTCGGGGTAGAGCAGCCGCCACCCGTGATCGGGCGCGTGCAGCACGACCTCGTCCAGCTCCTCCCGGGAGGCCATGTGAAAGGCGAGGTGGTTCATGCCCGGGCGGCACCGGTCGTGCCGCCCGGCCACCCGGTCGGGTGACTGCTCGATGACGATGTAGGTGAGACCCGACCGCCAGCTCTTGCCTTCCGGCCACTCCTGGTAGATCTCATAGCCCAGCTGCCCGAGCAGCCACGCCCAGCTGACTTCGGCCCGGGTCAGATCCGGTACCCAGAGCTCGATGTGATGGAGCATCCCCGTGCTCGCGATCCCCGTTCCCGCCGAATCCATAACGACAGCATGCCAGCTAGCCCACCCCGGTGCTGACACCTCTGACCAGGAAGGTCCCGAGATAAGGGCCGCTCATTCTGCCGCCTCGACCTTGCGCTGAAGCTTGTTCATCCCACCCAGCCACCGGTCGGGGTCGGCGGCCCGGCCCGCGTACATCCGCGCCACCTCCGGGTGGGGCAGGATCAGGAACCGCCCATCGGCCATCCCGGCGATCACCGCGTCCGCCACCGCTTCCGGCGCCAGCGCCGTGCCCCCCAGCAGCAGTTCGGCCACCGGCCCGGACCCGGCCAGCATCGGGGTCCGCACTCCCTGCGGGCAGACCGCCTGCACGGTGATGCCACGGTGCCGGTAAGTCGCCGACAGCCACTCGGCGAAGGCCAGCGCCGCATGCTTGGTGACCGAGTACGGCGCCGAGCCAAGCATCGTCAGCAGCCCGGCCGCCGACACGGTGCAGATCAGGTGACCGCGGCCGCGGGCGAGCCAGCCGGGCAGCAGCAGCCGCGCGGCCCGGACCTGGCTCATGACGTTGACCTGCCACGACAGCTCCCAGTCGGGCTCGGCGGCCTGCTCCCCACCGGCCCGGGCCACGCCCGCGTTGGCGCAGTACAGATCGATCCCGCCGAGTGCAGCCGTGGCCGCGCTGACCAGCGTGGCCACCCCGTCTTCGGTGGCCGCGTCGCCGGGTGCCGCCACCGCCCCGCAGGCGCCCGCCACCGTCGCCGCTGCCGCCGGGTCGATGTCGTTGACCACCACCCGGGCGCCCCCGGCCGCGAGCCGGCGGGCCAGCGCAGCCCCGATCCCGCTGCCCGCCCCGGTCACCACGACGCCCGCGCCAGCCACCGTTTCCATCGGTTCCCTCCTTCATGATCCGGAAGACTCTTCCGCGCCAGGCGCGGAAGTCTTCCGGATCATGCATTACTGGGAGCGGCGGGCAGGTTGACCAGCTCAGCGAGCCGGGCCCGGTGCCGGTCGGGGGTACCGAACGCCAGTGACCCGCTTTTGGCCCGCTTCAGCAGCAGGTGCGCCGGGTGTTCCCAGGTGAAACCGATCCCGCCGTGCATTTGCACGCATTCCTGCGCCGCGGACACCGCCACCTCCCCGCACGCCGCCTTGGCCAGCGCGATCGCGACCGGCGCATCCGGGTCGCCGTCAGCCAGGCAGGCCGCCGCGTACCGGGCCGCGGCCCGGGCCTGGGTCACCGCCACCCACAGGTCAGCCAGCCGGTGCTTGAGCGCCTGGAACGAGCCAACCACCCGGCCGAACTGGCGCCGTTCCTTCAGGTAGGCGACGGTCATGTCCAGGCAGCGCTCGGCCACCCCGAGCTGCTCGGACGCGAGCATCCCCGCCCCGGCCGCCAGCGCCGACGTGACCGCCCCGGCGGCCGCGGGCCCGCTGGCCACCAGCCGTCCCGGCACGTCGTCGAAGACCAGGTCGCACAGCGGCCGGGTGGCGTCCAGCGACACCACCGCCGCCCGGCTCACCCCAGCGTCACCGGCGCCCACCGCGTACAGGCCGAACGGCACCCCGTCGCCGGGCACCAGCAGCACGTCGGCGATGAGCGCGTCGGCCACCCCGGCCACCGCGCCGGTCAGCCGCACCTGCCCGGCCGGGTCGCCGGGCCGGGTGCCGCCCACCCGCACCCCGCCGGGCAGTGCCGCTCCCGGCCCGGCCGGTGGCATCGCGGCGAACTCCACCGCCAGCGCGGCGGTCACCTCGCCGGCCGCCAGCGGGCTGAGCAACTGGTCGTCACTGGCCAGCAACGCTGCCGTGGCCACCACGGCCGAGCCAAGATACGGAACGGCTGCCGCTGCCCGGCCGGTTTCCTCGGCGACCACGGCCGCCTCCCGGTAGCTGGCGCCCGCCCCGCCCCGGCTTTCACCGATGAGCAGCCCGGCCGTGCCCAGGTCAGCGGCGAGCGCGTGCCACACGGCACCGTCGTTAGGCATCCCGGTTTCGGTCCTGGCCAGCACGGACGGCCAGGGGCTGCGATCGGCCAGCAGGTCACGGACCACGGACCGCAGCTCGTCTTCGGTGCTGGAGTAGCGCAGGTCGGGCAGCCGGGTGGTCTGGCCGGCCGGCGCGGCCGGGGCCTGGGTCATCGGGGCAGGTCCTTCCAGGGAACGCTGGTGTCCGTCCGCGGCTCGGCGGGCAGGCCGAGCACCCGCTCGGCGATGATGTTGCGCAGGATCTCGGAGGTGCCGCCCTCGATCGAGTTCCCGCGGGCGCGCAGGTACCGGTAGCCGGGGCCGCGGGTGAGGAAACTGACCGTCTCCGGGCGGCGCAGCGCCCAGTCGTCGTAGCGCAGGCCGTCCGCCCCGGACAGCTCCAGTTCGAGCGCGGCCAGTTCCTGGTTGAGCCGGGCGAACACGATCTTGGCGGCTGAGCCTTCCGGGCCTGGCTGGCCGGCCGCAAGCTGCTGGCGCAGCCGCTCGGAGGACAGCCGGGCGACCTCGCTGTCGGCCCACAGCCGGATCATCCGGTCGTGCAGGCCGGGGGTGCGCCGTTCGGGGTGCTCCCGCCAGCTGGCCGCGACCACGCCGACCATGCCGCCCTCGCGGGGCAGCGCGGTGCCGCCGATGGCGATCCGCTCGTTCATCAGTGTGCCGGTGGCGACCCGCCAGCCTTCGCCGACCGCCCCGATCCGGTCGCGGTTGCGGACCACCACCTCGGTCAGGAACACCTCGTTGAACTCGGCCTCGCCGGTGAGCTGGCGGAGCGGCCGCACCTCCACCCCCGGATCGGCCATGTCGCAGGCGAAATAGGTGAGCCCGGCGTGCTTGGGCACGTCCGGGTCGGTGCGGGCGAGCAGCAGGCCCCAGCGGGCACGGTGAGCCAGCGACGTCCACACTTTCTGCCCGTTCACCCGCCAGCTCTGGCCGCCCTCGTCCGCTACCGCCCGGGTAGCCAGCCCGGCCAGGTCGGACCCGGCGCCAGGCTCGCTGAACAGCTGGCACCACACTTCCTCACCGGTCCACAGTGGCCGCAGCCAGCGGGTCTTCTGCTCGTCGGTGCCGAAGGCGAGGATTGTCGGGGCGGCCATGCCCAGGCCGATCAGGATCCGGGCCGGGTCGTTGTCCGGGGCGCCGGCCGCGGCGAACTCCGCCTCCACCACGGACTGGAGAGATCGGGGCAGGCCCTGGCCACCGAGGCCGGGCGGGTAGTGCACCCAGGCCAGCCCGGCGTCGAACCTGGCCCGCAGGAAGTCCAGCCGGTCCAGGCCGGCCGGGTCGTGCCCGGCCAGGAAGTCGCGGATCTGCCCGCGCAGCGCGTCCGCGCCCGCGGCCTGCCCGGTGCCGGTCAGCACAGCGGGCCGCCCGCCACGTAGATCACCTGGCCGGACACAAAGCCAGCGCCGTCGCTGCACAGGAACGAGATGACGTGCGCGACGTCCTCGACCTGGCCGATCCGGCGGACCGGGATCTGGCTGGCCGCGGCCTGCTGGAAGTCCTCGAACGACATGCCGATCCGGGCCGCGGTGGCGGCGGTCATGTCGGTGGCGATGAAGCCGGGCGCGACCGCGTTCGCGGTGATGCCGAACGGGCCCAGCTCGATCGCCAGCGTCTTGGTGAAGCCCTGCATGCCCGCCTTGGCCGCGGAGTAGTTGACCTGGCCCCGGTTGCCCAGCGCGGAGCTGGAGGACAGGTTGACGATCCGGCCGTATCGCTGGTCAACCATGTGCTTTTGGGCCGCCCGGCTCATCAGGAAGGCGCCGCGCAGGTGCACGCCCAGCACCGCGTCCCAGTCGTCCTCGGTCATCTTGAACAGCAGGTTGTCGCGGATGATCCCGGCGTTGTTGACCAGGATCGCCGGCGGGCCGAGGTCGGCAGCCACCTTGCCCACCGCGGCCTCCACCTGATCGGCCTGGCTGACATCGGCGCCGAGCGCCATGGCCCGGCCGCCGGCGGCGGTGATCGCGTCCACCGTGCCAGCACAGGTGCTGGCGTCCAGGTCGAGCGCGGCGACCGCCAGCCCATCGGCGGCAAGCTTGCGTGCGGTGGCCGCCCCGATGCCGCGGGCGGCGCCGGTCACGATGGCCACCCGTTGCGTGTCCTGTGGCATGGTGTCCCTTTCCTTCTTTCCTGTCTGTCAGCCGGTGGGGCCCTGGGGGGTCAGCCGGTGTAGGCGCGGAGTTCCCGCCGGGCCAGTGAGCGCTTGTGCACCTCGTCCGGCCCGTCGGCGAACCGGAGCGAGCGCGCCGCGGCCCACAGGTGCGCCAGCGGCAGGTCCTGGCTGATCCCGGCCGCGCCGTGCGCCTGGATGGCCTTGTCGATGACCCATTCAGCCATCGCCGGGGTGGCTACCTTGATCGCCTGGATCTCGGTATGCGCGCCCTTGTTGCCGGCGGTGTCCATCAGCCAGGCCGTCTTCAGCACCAGCAGCCGGGCCTGCTCGATCCGGACCCGGGACTCGGCGATCCAGTCCTGGATGACGCCCTGCTCGGCGAGCGGGCGGCCGAACGCTGTGCGCCCCATCACCCGCCGGCACATCAGCTCCAGCGCCCGCTCGGCCGCGCCGATCAGCCGCATGCAGTGGTGGATACGGCCCGGGCCAAGCCGGGCCTGCGCGATCGCGAATCCGTCGCCCTCGGCGCCAATGAGGCTGGCGGCCGGGACGGTGACATCGGTGAACTCCACCTCGGCGTGGCCGCCGTGGCTGGCGTCGTCGAACCCGAACACGCTGATGCCGCGGACGACGTTCACCCCGGGGGTGTCCCTGGGCACCAGGATCATCGACTGCTGCCGGTGCCGCTCCGCGCTGGGGTCGGTCTTGCCCATCACGATCAGGATCGCGCAGGCCGGGTCCATCGCACCGGACGACCACCACTTGCGGCCGTTGATCACATAGCTGTCGCCGGCGCGCTCGATCCGGGTGGCGATGTTGGTGGCGTCGGAGGAGGCCACCGCCGGCTCGGTCATGCAGAACGCCGAGCGGATCTCGCCGGCCAGCAGCGGGGCGAGCCACTGTTTGCGCTGCTGCTCGCTGCCGAACTCGGCCAGCAGTTCCATGTTGCCGGTATCGGGGGCGGCGCAGTTGAGCGCCTCCGGGGCGAGACGGGGGCTTCGCCCGGTGATCTCCGCCAGTGGCGCGTACTGCAGGTTGGTCAGCCCGGCCCCCTCCGGCCCGGTCAGGAACAGGTTCCACAGCCCCCGCCGGCGCGCCTCGGCCTTGAGCGTCTCCACCACCGGTGGCCGCCGCCACGGATCCCCGGCCGCAGCAGCCGCGGCGATCTGCCCGGCGAAGACCGGCTCGGCCGGGTATACCTGCTCGGCCATGAACGTGAGAAGCCGGTCCCGCAGTTCCTGCGTGCGGTCGTCATACGCGAAGTCCATGGCGCCTCCCGCGGAGTCCGGTCAGCACTTTACCTATCAGTAGCCTGCCGGACGCCGGCCGGCCGGGCTACCGGGCGCGGTGCTGAGCGGTCAGGCCAATCAGGCGGAATACATACACGTCGTCCGCCCGGAAGATCGTCCGGAATCGCGCCTGCGGGTAGATGCGGGTGATGAAGGCCGGAACGTTGCGCGGCGCCGGGGAGTAGCCGCTGTCCAGCCCGTCGAACACCAGGTAGGGCGGGACCAGCCGGCCGGAGGTGCCGATCCAGTAGGTGCTGTCCCGGGTGGCCAGCGGCGCCAGCAGGCTCAGCGTGGCAACTACCGTGCTGCCGGGCGGGATCACGGCCACCGCCGCCCGGTCGGCCCGGGCGCGAGCGGTGATGTCGTACGTCTGCGGCTTCCAGACGTCCGCCAGCGGGAACCGGAACGCCAGCACGACTGCGATCACCGCCATCACCGCGGCCGCGTACCGGCCGGGCTGGCTGGCCAGCGGGGAGCCGCGGAAGGTGCGGGTACCCGGCGCCGGGCGGGCCTGTGCCCAGGCGGCCTGAGCCTGGCGATGCGCGGCGGCCTGCTGCGCCGCCCGGCGGGCGGCGTGAGCCTGGATGCGGGCCAGGCCGTCGATTGCGGCCAGAAAGACGATAGGCATCAGCGTCGCGCTGTAGTGCCAGTCCGTCCCCCAGTAACTGCTGTTGGTGGCCAGGAACCGCAGCGCGAGCGTCGGTACCGCGGTGACCGCGAGCGGCGAGCGAAGCGCCAGGAACGCCACCGGCAGCAGCACCATGACGGTGGTCCGCAGTTTCTGCGCGCCCGCGTGGCTGACCTGGGCCAGCAGGCCGCTGGCCGACAGGTGGTGACCGCCTGGGGCCAGCACACCGCCGTCGAACCAGTACGGGTAGTGATGGGCCGGGTTGAAATGCGGGATAATCACCGCGATCGCCAGCGCCGACCAGCCCAGGCCCCAGATGACCAGCAGCCCGCCTGCCATGGCCCAGTCGCCGGCCAGCTGGCTGGCCGGCCCGGCGGGCCAGGTGCGCTCGGTCCCGGCGGGTCCGGTGCGCTGGTGCCGGGTGGGCCCGGCGTGCTGGCGTCTCGCCGCGACCGCCATGCCCAGCATGACCAGGCCGATCGCGGCCACCGTGAGGCCCAGGTCCTCCTTGGCGAAGACCAGCGGCAGCGCCCATCCGGCAGCGGCCCACGGGCGCCGGCGCACCAGCGCCGACAGCGACAATGCGATCAGCGGGACAGCGAACGCGATCTCGTGGAAGTCGAAAATGATCATCTGCTGGAGTCCCCAGGAGAACCCGTAGGCGGCGCCGATCACCCGGCTCACCCCGGTACCGAGCAGTTCCCTGGCCGCCCGGCAGACCGGGAAGACGGAGATCGCGGTCAGCAGCGCCTGCGCTACCAGCAGGGTCACCGGGGTCGGGAAGATCCGGTAGAACGGCGCGACCAGCGCCACGATCGGCTGGAAATGGTCGCCCAGCAGATTGAAGCCAGCGCCCTTGATGGTGACCACCGGGGCATGCAGGCCAGCGAACTGGCGCACGTACTCGGTATAGATGCCGAGATCCCAGGAACCTGGGTCCATCCGCAGGTAGCGGAAGACCGAGATGGTCGTGTAGACGGCGAACGTGGTGGCCGCGATCAGCCAAGGCACCCAGTCAGGCCGGGCACTGGCCGGTGGTTCCCGGCCGGACGGTGATGCCGCGGCCGCGCCGGTCCCGGCGCGTGGCCGGGTGGAGGTCTCCGGCCTGCTGGCGGTCCCCGGCTCGTGGCCACCGGCGGGCGCTTCCGGTGGCAGCTCCTGGTGCTGTGCCATCGCGGCTACCCGGACGAGCGCGGGGCGTGGCCGGCCGCCATGGCGCTCCCTCCCGGGGCCTCACCGGCGGCCATCGGGCCTGCCTGGCACATGCCCTCATCGTGCTCGTCAGCCTAGCCAGCCGCGGCGGGGTTGGCGGGCAGTGAACGGATCGTCAGGTGAGCAGCAGGCTGCCCACCCGGCGGCCGGCGATCACCAGCCCGGCTACACCCATGATCGACAGATACGCGACCGGTACCAGCAGGACCGGCCCCACCGCGCCGAGTGTGAGCCCGCGCAGCAAGGCGACTGCCTGGTAGAGGGGGGTGCACTCGATCACGATCTGCAGGCCGCGCGGGTAGACACTGAGCGGGTAGAAGGTGGCGGAGAACAGGAACAGCGGCAGGCTCACCAGCGTCACGTACTCGAAGTCCTGCCAGCTGCGCATGAAGGTGCTGGCGGCCATGCCAGTGGCGGCGAACGCGAAGCCGGTCAGGATGGCGGCGGGCAGCGCCAGCACCGCCCACCAGGAGTGGACCAGGCCCATGCCCAGGATGACCGTGATGAACGCCGCCGCGTACAGGGTGCTCCGCAGCAGCGCCCAGCCGATCTGGCCGAGTGCGACATCGGTGGCTCGCACCGGGGTGGCCAGCACGGCGTCGTACAGCTTCGCGTATTTGAGCAGGAAATAGACGTTGAAGGTGGAGTCGTAGATGGCGCCGTTCATGGCCGAGGTGGCCAGCAGGGCCGGCGCGACAAAGGCGGCGAAGCTGACCCCGGCCACCCGGCCGACCAGCGTGCCCAGGCCAACCCCGAGCGACAGCAGGTAGAACAGCGGCTCCCCGAACCCGGACAGGAGCACCAGCCAGGCATGCTTGTAGGCGCGGGCGTGCCGTTCGATCAGGTGCAGGCTGCTGCGGCCGCCGAACAGGTCACGCCACCGGGCCAGCGCCGGCCACGGCAGCACCCGCAGCGGCAATGCCTGGGCTCCGGTACCCGTGCGGTCAGACATAGAGCCGCCGCCGGTAGGCACGGTTCCCGGCCACGATCCCCGCAATGGCCAGGGCGGCCAGGTAGCCGATGTGCCCGACCGCCGTCCCGGCGGTGGCCACGCCCAGGCTGAGCGCCCGGCACAGGACGACCCCGTGCCACAACGGGGTCAGGTAGGCGACCGGCTGCAGCCAGCTGGGCAGCTGGCTGACCGGGAAGAAGGTGCCGGAGAACAAGAACATCGGGATCATGCCGAACCGGTAGATCATCGCGAAGGAGCTGTCCCTGGTGCGGGTCACCGCCCACGCCTCGATGGGGGTGGCGAAAGCCAGCCCAGTCAGCACCGCAACCGGCAGCGCCAGCACGGCTCCCCGCGACGTGATCGCGCCGAAGAGCGCCGCCACCATCATGAAGATGGTGCAGTTCATGACCAGCCGCAGCGTGCAGAACAGGACATGCCCGTGGAAGATGTCCGCCGGGCGCAGCGGCGAGGCGGCAGCGGCCTGGTAGGTCCGGTTCCATTTGACCGACCCGAACACCGGGTAGGTGCACTCCCCCACCGCAGTCTGCATGGCTGTGGCCGCTAGCAGCCCGGGAGCCAGGAATTCCAGATAGCTCACCCCCAGGCGGGCCTTGCTGTGCGCGTCGACCAGGGTGCCCAGGCCCAGGCCCATGGCGCTGAGGAAAAGCACCGGGCTCAGCACGCTGCTGAAGATCGAGCCACGCCAGGTCCGGCGGTAGTCGGTCAGCCAGAACCGCAGCTGCCGGGCGGCCAGCGACCCCGTCACCGCAGTCATCAGTCCCCCAGCTGGCGGCCGGTCAGCCGCAGGAAGACATCCTCCAGCGTGCTGCGCCGGACCAGTGAGGTGACCGGCTCCAGGCCCAGCCCGTGCACTGCGGCCAGTGCCGTCTCGCCATCGGCGACGTAGAGCAGGATGCGGTCGGCGAGCACCTCCCGCCGCTCGGTGGGCACGGCGGCCACCTTCTCTGCGGCCTGGTCATGGTCGGCCGGGTCGAACCGCAGTTCCAGCACCTCGGGCGTGGAGTACTGCCCGATCAGCGACCGGGGTGAACCGCTGGCCACGATCTTGCCGCCATCCATCACCACCAGCCGGTCGCACAGCTGCTCGGCCTCGTCCATGTAGTGGGTGGTCAGCACCAACGTGACGCCCTGCTGCTTGAGCCGGAACAGCCGGTCCCAGACCAGGTGCCGGGCCTGCGGGTCGAGCCCGGTGGTCGGCTCGTCCAGCAGCAGGATGTCCGGCTCGTTGATCAGCGACCTGGCAATAGTGAGCCGCCGTTTCATGCCACCGGACAACGGCTCGACCTGATCCGCAGCCCGGTCGCTGAGCTGCACGAACTCCAGCAGCTCGGCGGTCCGCTCGCGGATGACGTCGCGGGGCAGGCCAAAGTACCGCCCGTAAACGAGCAGGTTCTCGCGGACGGTCAATTCCACATCCAGGGTGTCTTCCTGCGGCACCACACCGAGCCGGGCCCGGATCTCCCGGCCCTGTGCCACCGGATCCATGCCGAGAATAGACAGCTCGCCCCCGGTCGGCGGCGAG
>Ga0306922_10003514_pt1 | contig 14661 bp, 11 predicted proteins | sample sta12Cox44000082_FD_203758 | JGI IMG/M metagenome (GOLD analysis project Ga0306922, IMG submission 203758) | Lab enrichment of tropical soil microbial communities from Luquillo Experimental Forest, Puerto Rico - statoxic.12C.oxic.44.000.082 (v2)... | ecosystem: Environmental > Terrestrial >... | reverse complement strand
ATCTCTGGCGGTGCGCGCCGACGGTGTGTATCTGGACGCGACCGCCGGGCTGGGCGGTCACACCGCGCTGATCGCCGCGCGGCTGACGAAGGGCCTGGTGATTGCCAACGATCGCGACGCGGAGTCGCTCGAGATGGCGCGGCACGCGACCGCCGAGTGGGCGGAGCGGATCCGCTTTCACCAAGGGACCTTCGGCTCGCTAGCTCGAGCGGTGCGGGAAGCCGGGTTCGACCAAGTCGACGGACTCGTGGCGGACTTGGGCGTGAGCCGCTATCAGCTGACCGAGCCGGGGAGAGGGTTTTCGTTTTCGTCGGACGGGCCGCTCGATATGCGCATGGATCGGTCCTCGGGCATGACGGCGGCCGATCTGGTCAATCAAACTGCCGAGAAGGCACTCGCCGATCTGATCTTTCAGTTGGGCGAAGAAAGGAGGGCGCGGAAGGTAGCCAGAGCTCTCGTCCGGGCGCGGCCCATACGGAGCACACTTCATTTGGCCAATGTCGTGGAGCGGGCCGTGCCACGGACGGGACGTTTGCACCCAGCCACAAAAACCTTCATGGCCTTGCGCATGGCGGTCAACGACGAGCCTGGAGAGCTGGACCGGTTGCTGGTCCTCCCTCCGGACCTGCTGGCCCACGGCGGGCGCATGGTGGTGATCAGTTTCATGTCGATCGACGACCGCAAGGTCAAGCAGCGATTCAGGGAACTCGGCCGGGAGGGGCGCGCGAGAGTTCTGACCAAACACCCGCTTCAGCCGACCGAAGAGGAAATTGCGAGGAACCCGGCTTCGCGCAGCGCGAAGCTGCGCGTTCTCGAGAGAATTTGACGGATTCATAACGCAATCATAAGGGAGCAACCATGGCGACGCTACCAGCATTTTTACGGAGAATGGACGTGCCGGTGAGAACCGAAACCGTGCCGCTACGAGCCGCCTTGCGCGCAGAACCCGATCCTTTTCTGCTGCGTGCCCTTCCGCACGAAGACGTATTCTTTTACTCGAAAAGAATCGATAACTCCCGCCTCGTTCGGGAGGCCGATCCGCAGGCGCGCGGGGCTTGCTGGTCGGCGATCGGCGCGGCTTCGGTCGCCTTGGTTCTGCTTACGAGCCTGTTGGCGCCGAGCGTGGCGGGAACTCTGGCGGGTTACAAACTGGAATCGCTGCGCGCGCAGGAGCAGAAACTGCTCACCGAGCGGCGCGTCCTGGAGCTTCAAGAAGCCGCGCTGCTGCGGCTGGACCGGCTGGAGAAGCTGGCCAGGGCGCAGAATCTGGTGGCGCCACGCTCGGAGCAGATCGTCCATCTGGAGCCGACTGGCGACGCCGCCGTGGCAATGATCCGGTAAGTAAGGGGATAAACAGGAGAGAGTCAAGAGTCAAAGGTCAAAAGTCAAAAGGCAAGAGTAATCCGGTACCGTTCGCCTTCGGCTCAGCCTCTTTGAGCGCCGTAGCACCGTCACAGATCCGCGACGAGCGACCGAATCGCTTTTGAGTTCTGACCGTTGACTTTTTGCCTTTTGACTTTTTCTTTTTTCAGTTATGGTCGAGCGTCGTCTCACGATCCTGACGGCCGTGGTTCTTCTTTGGGGCGGCGCCATTTTCGGAAAGCTTCTTTCCCTGCAGGTTTTTCACCACACAGCGTACGCGAAACTGGCGCGCCAACGCCAGGAACTGGTGATCGACATTCCGGCGCCCCGAGGCTCCATTTTCGATCGCAACGGTCAGCCGCTGGCGATGAGCGCGCCCGCGGAGTCGGTGCACGTCAACCCGCTGAAGGTGCCGGATCTGGAGCTGGCTTCGGAGATCCTCGGGCTGGTGCTGCACCTGAACCGCGTGGACTTGTATGGCAAAATGAAGGCCGCTTACGAAAACCATCGTGGATTTCTCTGGGTAAAGCGGCTGATCAGCCGCGAGGAGGACCAGAGCCTGCGTAGCCTGGACCTCGACTGGATCGAGTTCGAGACCGAAAGCCAGCGCCATTATCCCAAGGGCACGCTCGCGGCGCACGTGCTCGGGTCCGTGGATTTTGAAGAAAAAGGCAACGCCGGCATCGAAAGGGCTCTCGATGGCGACCTGCGCGGGCAGCCCGGGCAGCTGCGGATCCTCACCGACGTCAAGCGGCGCGGCATCGATTCTCAACCCGACGCGGAAGCGCGTTCGGGAACCCCCATCACGCTCACGATCGATGAGCGCGTGCAATTCGTGGCGGAGCGCGAGCTGGCCGCGCAGGTCAACAAGCTCCATGCGCGCAGCGGAGCGGTAGTGGTGATGGACCCGGCCAACGGCGAGATTCTGGCCTTGGCAAGCTATCCCACCTACGATCCCAATATGCCGCCGGGACCTCGGGAGAGTCCAGTGAAACGCCAAAACCACGCCGTCTCGGTGCCCTTCGAGCCGGGTTCGGTCTTGAAAGTGGTCACGCTAACGGCCGCGCTCGAGACGACGAACTTGGTCCCCCAGAGTATGATCGATTGCCGTGGAGGCGTCCTCCGGCTGCCGGGGCGCGTAATCCACGATTCGCACGGCGGGCTGGGGGTCATTCCGATGGCGACCGTGCTCGCCAAGTCGAGCAACATCGGAGCGGTCCAGGTGGGCATGAGGGTCGGGCCGGCCAACCTCTATCAGTACATCTGGAGATTCGGCTTCGGCCAGAAAACGGGAATCGAGCTGCCAGGTGAATCGAAAGGGAAACTCCGCAAGCTGGAGCGGTGGGGCAAGACCTCCTGGGCATCGGTCTCGATTGGCCAGGAAATCAGCGTCACCACCGTCCAGCTGGCCCGCGCGGCATCGGTGATCGCCAACGGCGGGCTGCTGGTGAAACCACACCTGGTGTTGAAGAAGGGCGGCGAGCGGGTGGCGCCGCCGCCGCCGACACGGGTCATCAAGCCGGAAGACGCCATCACCATGCGCCGGATGATGGAAGGAGTCGTCCTGCCAGGCGGCACCGGGTACCCCTGGGCACAACTGGACGGCTACTCAGCCGGAGGCAAGACCGGCTCGGCGCAGATCTTCGATCCCGCGACCCGGCGCTACTCCCACAATACCTACAACGGCTCGTTCCTCGGCTTTGCACCGATCGCGAATCCAGCTATCGTGGTAGTTGTTACATTGAACGGGACGCACGGCACAGCCGGGTTTGGCGGGGCGGCCGCGGCGCCGGTGTTTCACACGGTGGCCACTGAGGCGCTTCGAGTGTTGGATATCCCAAAAGATCTGCCGGAGCCGCCGGCGTCCGAGGAGCTGGTGGCCAAAAAATTGGTGGTCGACGATTTGAGTGTCGGAGACGCCGGATCCGATGAGGAGGGCGTGCTGGAGGACGTCGACGAGGATGAGGACAAGACCGTGGCTGACTTGGGTCCGCGCGTTCCCGACTTCCGCGGCAAGACCATGCGTGCCGTGCTGGCGGAGGCGGCTGCCAAGGGGATGAGCGTATTGCCCGACGGCAGCGGCGTGGCGCGCTGGCAGATTCCTGAGGCGGGTGCGCCCCTCCACCCTGGCGAGCACATTCGGGTCCAGTTTGTGCAATGAAGCTGAGCGCGATACTTTCAGGCGTAGGGCTGAAGCAGCGTCTGACGCCAAGTATTGCCGGTATGAACATAGACGGACTCGATTTCGATTCGCGGCGCATTGGGCCGAATTTCCTGTTTTTCGCCTTCCCAGGGAGCCGCACCGACGGTCGGCAGTTTGTCGAAGACGCGCGCACGCGGGGCGCCGTAGCCGTCGCGAGCGAAGCGCCCGCGCCTGAAGGTGACGAAGGGGTCTGGATTCGGGTGGAGCACGGGCGGCAGGCACTGGCCCTGGCGGCCCGGAACTTCTACAAGCGGCCGGATGAGCGGCTCAGCCTCACCGGCATTACCGGGACCAACGGCAAGACCACGACCTCGTATCTCGTCGACTCGGTTTTGCGCGCAGCCGGCCGCACCACGGCATTGATCGGCACCATCGAATACCGTCTTGCCGGCCGCGTGCTGCCCGCAGTAAACACGACCCCGGAGTCGCTCGAACTGATCCGCATCTTGGCGGAGCTTCGGAAGCGGAAAGGTACGCACGCCACCATGGAAGTGTCGTCGCATGCCCTGGCGCTCAGCAGGGTGTACGGGGTGCACTTTCACACCGCCATCTTCACCAATTTTACGCGCGACCACTTGGATTTTCACGGCACCATGGAGCAGTATTTCGCCGCCAAGCGGCTGCTCTTCGAGGGCGCGGGCGCTCCGCCTCCGCGCGTAGCCGTGCTCAATAGCGATGACGAAAGCATCAGGGGAATCACGCTCGCGAAAGCCACCGAGGTCTATTGGTACGGCCTGGGGGGGGAGGCGGGGCTGCGTGCGCGAAACGTGGTTTCCAGCTTTGGCGGGTTGCGGTTCGAGGTGCAATTCGGCAAGCTGCGCTTCGCGGTAGAATCGCCACTCATCGGAAAGATCAACGTCTACAACATCCTGGCAGCGTGCGGCGCCGGGCTTTCCTATGGCATCGCGCCCGAAACGATCGCACGGGGCATTGCCGATCTCGCCGCGGTGCCGGGGCGCTTTGAGCGCGTCGACGAAGGCCAGCCGTTCGTCGTGGCGGTGGACTACGCCCACACCGACGACGCGCTGCGCAACGTGGTCGCGCTGGCCCGGGGGCTGAATCCCAAGCGGGTGATCACCCTGTTCGGATGCGGCGGCGACCGCGATCGTACCAAGCGTCCCCTCATGGGACAGACTGCGGCGGAAGCCAGCGACTTCGTGGTCGTGACCAGCGACAATCCCCGGTCCGAGGAGCCGCTCGCCATCATGAACGACGCCTTGGTGGGGGTTCGCCGCGTGGATGTGCCGCACGTCGTCGAGCCGGACCGGGCCGCCGCTATCGCCCGCGCGCTCAAGGAGGCGCGGGAAGGAGACATTGTCATCCTAGCGGGGAAAGGCCATGAAACCTATCAGATTCTGAAGGACCGGACTATCCCCTTCGATGACCGGGCGGTGGCACGGGAAGTGCTGAAAAGTTACGGGTATCGCAAAAATACTCAGCCATGATCCTCGACTTGCAAGAAACGACTTGCGTTATGGGGGCGGCGGGCGCTCCTCCCGCGGTGAAGGTGGGCGGGTGGAGCGTGGACACGCGGACACAGAATCCGGGCGATGTCTTCTTTGCCCTGCGAGGCCCGAATCATGACGGCCACAGCTTTGTCGGAACCGCGCTCGAGAAGGGCGCGGCCGCATTGGTGGTCGATCACCCATCGGGCGCTCGTGAGGAATTGGTGGTGAGCGATGTGCTCGCCGCGATGCAGCAGCTGGCAGGGTGGGCGCGCACGCGCTGGGGCGGCCGCGTGGTCGGGGTAACGGGAAGCGCTGGCAAAACCACCACGAAGGACGCCATTGCGCACCTGCTGGGGGTGGAGCTGGCCGTCGGCAAGACGGTGGGAAATTTGAATAACCACCTGGGCGTGCCGCTTTCCATCCTGCGGCTGCCGGACCAATGCCGGGTCGCGGTGCTCGAAATGGGGATGAATCACGCCGGCGAAATCCGGAATCTGGCCGCGATCGCGCGCCCTGACGTGGGCGTGGTGACGAACGTGGCCTACGCCCACACGGAAAGCTTCGATTCCATCGACGGCGTGGCCGCCGCCAAGCGGGAGCTGATTGAAGGCCTGCCGCCGGACGGCGTAGCGGTGCTCAACGCGGACGACCCCCGCGTTCTCGGGTTCCGCGACGCGCATCCCGGCCCGGCTGTGACCTTCGGATTTTCCCAGTGCGCGGAGGTGCGCGCCGAGCGATTCGAGCCGCACGCCGCCGGGACGCGGTTTCACGCCCTCGGGGTTGCCTTCGAAACCGGTTTGGCGGGGCGGCATGGCGTGATGAACCTGCTGGCGGCGATTGCGGTGGCGCGGCTCTTCGGCATCTCTGCTCTAAAATTGACCGAGGCGGTTCGCTCGTTTGCCGCCGGGAAGATGCGGGGTGAACGCCTGGAACGGGATGGGATCGTCATCTGGAACGACTGTTACAACTCCAACCCGGCGGCCGCGCGCGCCATGCTCGATGTGCTCAGCCAAACGCCGGCCGGCCGGCGCATCGCCGTGCTGGGCGAGATGCTGGAGTTGGGCCGTGTTTCCGCCGAGCAGCACCGGGAACTGGGGCGCTATGCGGCTGGGCAGGGTATTGATCTGTTGGTCGGAGTGCAGGGCGAGGCCCGCGCTATGGTGGATGCGGCGGTCGGCGCCGGGCTGGCCCGGAGCGCCGCGTTTTTCTTTGACGATGCGGCTGAAGCGGGCGATTTCCTCCGCCGCACGATCGGTCCTGGAGACGCGGTGCTGTTCAAAGGTTCGCGCGGCGTTCGAGTCGAACGGGCTCTGGAAAGGCTGTTAGCGTAAAAGTTCGATGCTCTACTTCCTCCTCTACGATCAGCTCTATCGATACGTCAGCCCATTCCGCGTGTTCCGCTACACCACGTTTCGTACCGCGTTCGCCAGCCTGACGGCCCTGTTTCTTTGCGTCGCGCTTGGCCCCTGGCTGATCAACCGCCTCCGCCAGTTTCAGATCGGACAGTACATCCGCGAGGAAGGTCCGCAGTCGCACCAGAAGAAGGCCGGCACGCCGACCATGGGCGGCGTGCTCATTATTATCTCCATCGTGATTCCGACCCTGCTTTGGGCCGACCTGCGGTATCCGTACGTCTGGATTGCGATCGCTGCCTTGTTCGGCTACGGCTGGATCGGCTTTCTCGACGACTATGCCAAGATCACCAACCAGCGCAACCTGGGGTTGAGCGGCAAACGCAAGCTGGCGTATCAATTCGCGCTGGCGTTCGCGATCGGCGCCGTTCTTTTGTTCATGCGGAGATCGGGCGACTATTCGACGGCCGTGAACATTCCGTTCGCGAAACAGTTCCAGCCGTCGCTGCTGATTGGCTCTCTGATGCGCAGTCCCTGGACGTACGCGCTGGGTGTCGCGCCGTTCTGTGTTCTGCTGGCGCTGATCGTGGTGTTCATGTCGAATGCGGTCAATTTGACGGATGGGTTGGACGGATTGGCTATTGGCCTCACGGTGATCGCCGCCGGTGCGCTCACGATACTGACCTACGTCGGCAGCCACGCCGAGCTCGCCGAATACCTGCAACTCGCGCGCAACCCGCGCACGTCGGAGCTGACCGTATTCTGCGGCGCCATGACCGGCGCCAGCCTGGGTTTCCTTTGGTATAACGCGCATCCGGCCGAGATCTTTATGGGCGATGTCGGCTCGCTTGGGCTGGGCGGTGCCATGGCGGTGGTCGCAGTCCTCATCAAGCAGGAGGTGCTGTTGCTGTTCATCGGCGGCATTTTCATCGTGGAGGCGATTTCGGTTGTCCTGCAGGTGGGCAGCTTCAAACTGCGCGGCAAGCGGATCTTCAAGATGGCGCCGCTCCACCATCACTTCGAGCAGATCGGCTGGGACGAATCAAAGGTGATCGCCCGCTTTTGGATCGCAGGCCTAGTACTGGCTTTGTTCGCACTCACTACCCTGAAACTGAGATGACATGCGGCTGAGAAGAATCGAGGCCCTGGTCGTGGGGATGAAGAAATCTGGCGTGGCGTCGGTCGAGTTGCTGGCGCGGGAAGGGGCGCGAGTGCGCGCCACCGACCTGAAGCCCGTCGAGGAGCTTCCCGAAGCACGCCTGGTGCTGGAACGCTTGGGCATCCCGTTCGCCCAGCAGACGCCGGCGGTCTTCGAAGGGAGCGATCTGATCGTGCTGTCGCCCGACGTGCCGCTCGACCTGGCGCCCGTGGTCGAGGCACGCCGGCGCGGGGCGCGCGTCATCGGCGAAGTCGAACTTGCGGCCCCGTTTTTGAAGGGCCAGACCATCGGTATCACCGGCTCCAATGGCAAGACCACCACCACCAGCCTCGCGGGCCACATCCTCAACGAAGCCGGCTTCGCGGTGCAGGTGGGCGGAAATATCGGTACCCCGGTCACCGCCATGGTGGACGCCTCGCGCGACGACGGCTGGAACGTGCTCGAACTCTCCAGCTTCCAGCTCGAGACCATTTCCGAATTCCGGGCGCACATCGGGCTCGCGCTCAACGTGACCCAGAATCACCTGGACCGCCACCACACCTTCTCTAGCTATGCCGCGGCCAAAGGCCGGCTCTTCGAAACCATGCGGGGAGGCGACTTCGCCGTGTTGAATGCGGAGGACCCGACCTGCGTGGGCTACGCGCAGGGAACTCGCGCCACCCCTCAGTGGTTCAGCAGTCAGCGCCCGGTTGCGCCGGGCGCGAGCCTCTGCGGCGGCCGCGTCATCCTGGATGGCGAGGTTCTGATGGACGCCGCGGACATCCCTATCCGCGGCCTGCATAACGTGGAGAATGTGCTGGCTGCTTCGGTGGCTGCGGCGCGCGCGGGGGTGGGCCACGCTGCCATCGCGAGAGCCGTACGGAGCTTTCGCGCGGTCGAGCATCGCCTGGAATTCGTGCGTAACGCGAGCGGCATCGACTTCTATAACGACTCGAAGGCTACCAGCGTCGATGCCACCGTGAAAGCGCTCGAGGCTTTCCCCGGCAACGTCTGGGTGATCCTGGGCGGTAAGGATAAAGGTCTTGACTATTCGCTGCTGCGCCAGCCGCTGGCCGCGAAGGCGCGCGCGGCGCTACTGATCGGCGCGGCCGCCTCCAAGATCGCCGACCAGATCCGAGGGGCTGTGCCGGTAATCGAAGCCGGAACCTTGGACCAGGCCGTGGCTCACGCGTATTCGCGGGCCCATCCCGGCGATACCGTCCTGCTGGCGCCCGCCTGCGCCAGCTTTGACCAGTTCCGCAGCTTCGAGCACCGGGGCGAGGTTTTCAAGCAGATCGTAAACCGATTGCAACCGAGAGAGTGACATGGCCCTAAGGCTCAAGACCGATTGGATCCTGTTCCTCACCGTGCTGGTGATGGTTTCGTTCGGGATGGTGATTCTCTACAGCGCATCGTCCATCATGGCCGATCTGCGGTACGGATCGGCCTGGCACTTCGTGGTTCGCCAGGCGGCTTGGGCGGTGGTTGCGGTCGTGGCGATGATGACGCTCAAGCGCACGCCTTACCGCAAGTTTCAGAATTCGGCGGTAGCCTTCACGGCGGTCGCGATCGCGTTGCTCTTGTTGGGGGTTGTCTATCTGGTGGACACGGCGCATCACCGCTGGCTCCGCCTGGGGCCCATGAGCCTGCAGCCTTCGGAGCTGGCGAAGCCGGCGCTGGTCATCTTTCTCGCTTTCTTTGTGACCTGGCGGGCCCGGGCCATCAACAACCCGCGTTACACGTTGGTGCCCGCATCGCTGGCGGTGGGGTTGGTGATTCTGGCGGTGGTGGTGGCGGATCTGGGCACGGCGGTTGTGTTGGGTGCCACTGCCGCCGTCGTGTTCTTCGTCGCTGGTCTCGAACTGCGCTATTGCGCGCTGGTGGCCGCCGTGGCTTCGGTGGGCGTGATGCTGTTCGTCGTGGCGCAGCCCTACCGGCTGGCCCGGGTGGTCAAGTTTTTCGACCCGGACTTCAAGATCGTGTCAAAGTTTGATCCGGAGGGCCGGATCAAGTCCAGGCTGGAGCAGTCGCTCGCGACGCGCGACACCAATTATCAGCTCGAGCAATCCAAGATAGCCGTCGGCGCGGGAGGGCCTCTCGGGCTCGGCCTGATGAACGGCAAACAGAAGCTGCTCTACCTTCCCGAAGCGCACACGGATTTCATCTACGCGGTGGCCGGCGAGGAACTGGGATTGGTCGGTTCGGTCGGGCTGCTGGCGGGCTTCTTCGTCATCTTCTGGCGTGGCCTAAGGACCACCGTGCTCGTCGAGGACGATTTCGGCCGTTACTTGGCTTTGGGAGTAACCGTAGTCGTGGTGGTCCAGGGACTGGTCAACATGGGCGTGGTGTTGGGAATGATGCCGACAAAGGGAATCCCGCTGCCCATGATCAGTGCCGGCGGCAGCTCGTTACTGAGCACACTCGCTTCGCTCGGTATCCTCATGAATGTGTCGGAGCATGCCGGGTGAAGCGCTTTCTCATGGCCGGCGGGGGCACTGGCGGCCATGTCATCCCCGCGTTGGCGGTCGCGCGAGAGCTCAGAAAAAGAGGGAGTGAGGTTTTTTTTGTGGGGACCGAGACAGGGTTGGAGGCAAGGCTGGTGCCCCAAGACGGCTTTCGGCTGGAGAAAATCGAAGTCGGCGCGTTGAACCGGGTCAGCCTGCGCCGGAAGCTCGGTACGCTGGCGCAGTTGCCTTTGACCACGCTCGGATGCTTTTCAATCGTCCGCCGCGCGTCGGCGGTTTTCAGTATGGGGGGATATGTCGCCGGCCCCCCGGTGATGGCGGCGCTCGTCGGGCAGGTGCCTGTGGTCGTGATGGAGCCGAATGCGATCCCCGGGTTTACTCACCGCGTGATCGGGAGGTTCGTGGCCCGCGCCTTGGTCTCGTTTCCCGAAACCGCCGACCGTTTCGGCGCGGGCCGTTCGGAGCTGACCGGTTTGCCGGTGCGGGAAGAGTTCTTCCAGATCGCTCCCAAATCCCGGGGCGCGGTGCTGAACCTACTGGTCACCGGCGGCAGCCAAGGCTCGCGGACTCTCAACCAGGCCGGCCGCGCGAGCTGGCCGTTGTTTCAAAGGGCGGGGTGCCGGGTGCGGATCGTCCACCAATCGGGGCCATCCGGATGGGAGCCGTTAGCGGAGGCCTTTCGGCAATGCGGCCTGGACGGAGAAGTGATTCCATTCATCACGGATATGCCGGCGGCGTTTGCGGCGGCCGATCTGGTGGTCTGCCGGTCGGGGGCGGGCGCGGTGTCGGAGCTGGCAGCGTCTGGAAAGCCGTCGATCCTGGTGCCCTTTCCGTTCGCCGCGGACGACCATCAGACCCGCAACGCCGAAGCCATGGTACGCGGCGGGGCGTCCCGGCTGATCCGGGACCGGGACCTCGGCGGAGATACCCTCTTTAGCTCGGTGTCGGAATTGGCGCGGGACTCGGCAGTTATGGAGCGGATGGGCGCGGCGGCCCGAAAATTCGCGAAGCCCGGCGCCGCGGTCCGTGCCGCGGAGATTCTTGAGCAAGTGGCGCGTGATTTCAATTGACACCCGATGCGAATCGACTAAACAATACGAGAAGGAAATGTTCTTTCGTCCCCAACACTTCCACTTCACCGGAATCGGCGGAATCGGTATGAGCGGCATCGCCGAAGTGCTGCTGAACCTGGGTTACGAGATCAGCGGGTCCGATGTCAGACTGTCGCCGATCACCGAGCGGCTGGCAGGCTTGGGGGCCCGCATCTATGAAGGCCACCGGGCCGCCAACGTCGCCGGCGCGCGTGCCTTAGTGGTCAGCTCGGCGGTCGACGAGCAGAACGCAGAAGTCGAGGAGGCGCGGCGGCTCCAGATCCCGGTTATTCCGCGCGGCGAGCTGTTGGCGGAATTGATGCGCCTCAAGTACGGCATCGCCGTGGCCGGCAGCCATGGCAAGACTACGACCACCTCGATGACCGCCACCGTTCTCAACTACGCCGGGCTCGACCCCACCGTGGTCGTCGGCGGGCGCGTCGGCACTATGGGCGGGTCTAACGCACGTGTCGGCCGAAGCGATTTTCTGGTGGTGGAATCCGACGAAAGCGACGGCTCATTCCTCCGCCTTGCGCCCATCATCGCGGTGGTGACCAATATCGATCGTGAGCACCTTGACCATTATCCGTCCCTGGATGCCATCCGCGCCGCGTTCATCGAGTTTGTCAACAAGGTGCCGTTCTATGGCGCGGTCATCGCGTGCCTGGACGACGCCAACGTCCAAGCAATTATGCCCGCCATCAAGCGGCGCACCATTACCTATGGAACCGTCGCACAAGCGGAAATGGAGGCGACCGAGATCGCCTGCGGTCCCTTCGCCAGCGACTTCCGGTTGCGTTATCGCGCCGCTGACCTCGGCCGATTCCAGCTGCGCGTGCCCGGCCGTCATAACGTTCTGAATGCCATGGCCGCCGTCGCGGTGGCGTTGGAGCTGGAAGTGAAGGCCGACACCGCCCGCGAGGCCCTGGCCACCTTCAGCGGCGTGGACCGACGGTTCCAGATGCGTGGCACAGAACGCGGCATCACCGTGATTGATGACTACGGCCACCACCCTACCGAGATCCGTGCCACGCTCGATACCGCTCGGCTGTGCGGCTTCGGCCGCGTTCACGTGTTGTTTCAGCCGCACCGCTACTCCCGCACCTTCCACCTCATGGACGAATTCGCGAGCGCGTTTCACCAGGCCGACAGCCTTTTCGTGCTCGACATTTATGCCGCCTCGGAAAAGCCTATTGAGGGCGCCAGTGCGGAGGCGCTGGTGGAGCGGATTCGCCAGTTCGGACACCGCAGGGTGGAACACGTGAGGACCATCGATTGCGGAGTCGAGGCTCTGTTGAAGGTGGCCGAGGAAGGCGACCTCGTACTGACGCTGGGAGCGGGAAACGTTTGGCAGGCCGGCGACAAGCTTCTGGAGCGACTCCGAGCGGGGGCCGGAGAGGCGCCGGCTGGGCGCGGGACAAGGGCAGGGAGGTGAAATGGCGCGAGAACCCAAATCCATTCCAAAGCGGCGGAGCTGGCGGGGAGTCGTCGGCCTCGCGGTGCTGGGCCTGGCGAGCGCGTCTGCCGCTTTAGCCACCCTCAAGGTGTGCCGGTTCGTCACCTCGGATCCGCAGTTCGCTCTCTCGCCGGACCGCCCGGACGCCGTCACGATCGAGGGGCTGCGGTACGGCTCGCGCACCAAAGTCCTACGCTTGTTTTCCGCCGACTTCGGCCGCAGCATCTTCATGACTCCTTTGGACGAGCGGCGGCGCAGGCTGCTGACTGTCGACTGGGTGGAAGATGCTTCCATCTCCCGAATCTGGCCGGACCGTCTGGACGTCCACATTCGCGAGCGCACGCCGATTGCCTTCGTGCTCCTCCGCTCCGGTGTGCAGTTGATCGATTCCCAAGGCGTGATGCTTGAATTGCCCGCCCAGGCGCAGTTCACATTCCCGGTCCTCAGCGGCATTCGCGAGCAGGACACCCCCAACCGGCGTCTGGAGCGCGTGAGCGCGTTCCTGCGGGTGGAGCAAGAGCTGGGCGACCAGGCTAAGGATCTTTCCGAAGTGAACGCCGCCGACCCCGCCGACATCCACGTAGTGGCGCAGGTGGGTGACCGCACGGTCGAACTTCTGTTGGGCGATGCCGACTTCGGGCGGCGTTACCAGAATTTTCTCACTCATTATCCGGAGATTCGGAAACAGTCTCCGGAAGGCAAGCGGTTTGACCTGCGGCTGGAAGACCGGATCACTGCGACCGAATAACAAAGGAACCTGACCCATGGCAGCCAAGCCGATCTACGGAGTAGGACTCGACACCGGGAGCCGCGCCACGCGGGCCGTGATCGTGACCCTGGAACAGGGGCGCGTACGATTGCGGGGATGCGGTAAGGTCGATTCGCAGGGCTGGCTGAAAGGGCGAATCGCCGATCAGCGGGTGGTGACGGAGTCGATCCGCTCGGCAATGCGCGAAGCTGAGGCATCGGCCGGAGTGCCGATGGAGGAGGCTGTCGTCGGCATGGGAGGTAAGGCCGTGCGGGGCGCCAACGCGCGCGGCGTGCTGGAAATGGGCTACGTCCGCGAGGTTGACCAGAGGGATGTCAACCGCGTGGTCAACCGAGCCACCCGCGTGCAGTTGCTAGAGGACCGGATGGTGCTGCAACTGTTTCCCCAGGATTTTATGGTCGACGACCAACCCGGACACCGCGACCCGCGCCACATGCTCGCCAGTCGGCTCGAGATCAACGTGCACCTGGTGACGGCCTCTGTGCAGGAGCATTTTGCGCTGGTGGGCGCCGTTAATCAGGCCCACCTCGGCGTCGAAGAGACTATTTTTGAAGGGCTGGCCGCCGCCTACGCGGCGGTGCTTCCTGAGGAGCGGCGCCGAGGAGTTGCCGTGGTGGACATCGGCGCCGAATCTACTGAAATAGTGGTCTATTACGGTGACGCGATGCAGCTCGCCTCCTCCGTGCCGGTTTGCGGGGATCACTTCACGCGGGATCTGGCGCACGTGCTGTGCTTGAGCTATGAGGATGCCGAACTGGTGAAGACCGAATACGGCGGCGCGCTCTCCGGTGATTGCGCCGACAACGTAACCGTGGAAGTACCCACTCCGGAGGATCGCGACGGGCGCGACGTGCCCCGCAAATTGCTCAACCAGGTCCTGGAGGCGCGCTCTGCCGAGCTGTTCCAGTTCGTCCGGTCGGATCTGGCGCGGGTCGGAATGTCGCATTCCCTGCTTGGCGGCGTGTTCCTCACCGGCGCGGCCGCTCGGCTCCCCGACCTGTGCGACATAGCCGAGCGCGTGCTGCAGTGCCCGGCGCGATTCGGATTGCCGGTAGGAATCCGCGACTGGCCGGAGTCGATGCGGGATCCGGAGTGGGCGACGGCTGCCGGCCTGGCCATGTATTCGGCAAAGTTGAAGGTGCAGGCGGAGCGCGAGCGGGAGGCGGCTGGCTGGCTGGGAAGAGTGCTGCGCTAGGTAGCGGTGGGTGGCGATCAGTAGCGGCAGGCGCCGGGAGCCGCACCAGCAGCGACAGGGAGGTCGAGGATGGCCTTGATCAATTCGGACATGGACGATCTGAAGTATGAAATCGAAGAAGAGGCGCATTGCCGGGCCCGCATCAAGGTGATCGGAGTGGGTGGCGGCGGATGCAATGCCGT
>Ga0306922_10003511_pt1 | contig 14668 bp, 15 predicted proteins | sample sta12Cox44000082_FD_203758 | JGI IMG/M metagenome (GOLD analysis project Ga0306922, IMG submission 203758) | Lab enrichment of tropical soil microbial communities from Luquillo Experimental Forest, Puerto Rico - statoxic.12C.oxic.44.000.082 (v2)... | ecosystem: Environmental > Terrestrial >... | reverse complement strand
AGAACCTCGGCGAATGGGTGCCGGGTTGGTGCTTTGCTTTCATGCGCTGGTCGCTGCGCAATCACGGCGGCAAGTGCCCGCTGAAGATCGACTGGTTCGCGACGCAGGGCATAAGCTGCGAGCAGCCTGTGGTGATCCATGACCTGCGCGAGGGACGCCGCACGCCGCTGTCCGATCACGATGCCATTGGCGTCGACGTCAGGATTGACGATTTTCGATTGCCGATTGAAACACAGAGTCGGAACTCAATCGGCAATCGTCAATCGTAAATCGACAATCCTGTGAAGTCTGTCTATCTCTCACTAGGTTCGAACCTCGGGGATCGGACCGGTAACTTGCGCAAGGCGCTGGAGATGCTGAGGGCGAAGAAGATCGAAATCCGCCGCCTCTCCTGCTTCTACAAGACCGAGCCGGTGGATGTCGGCCCGCAAGCCTGGTTCGTAAACTGCGTGGCGGCAGCGGGGACAGATTTGATGCCGCTGCAACTGCTGCGCGCGTGCCAATCTGTGGAGCGCGCTCTGGGTCGTCGTCTGGGAATCCGCAAGGGACCGCGACCCATTGATATCGACATCCTGCTCTACGAGAGTTCAGTGGTCCGTTCCGTGGCGCTCGAGATTCCTCACCAGCGAATGGCCAGCCGGCGGTTTGTCCTTATTCCGTTGCGGGAGATCGCTCCGCACCTGCGGCATCCGGTCAGCCAGCAGACCATTCCGGAAATGCTGAGCGCGCTCGGGGGCGCCGGTCAAGTGATCCGGCTGAAAGAAGTTCTGAGTTCTGAATTCTGAGTTGTGAGTGTCCGAACTCCGAACTCTGAATCAAATGTGGGAGACGGAAGACCACGGCCAAAGTGACGGCCGGGTCAGGCCCAAGGGCAAGAGCTACTGTCGCTCATTGGGAACTCAGAACTCATCACTCATAACTGAGCACTTGTTATGTCGCTGATCTTCGACTCGCTGCGCTTCATCGCCATCGAAGGCCCTCTGCGGGTGGGCAAGACCAGTCTGGCGGATCTGCTTGCCGACCGTCTCCATGCGGAGCGCATCCGCGACGTTGAAGACAATCCTTTTTTGGAGGGCTTTTACAAAGACCGGCCCGGCGCCGCCTTTCAGTCACAGCTCTACTTCCTGATTGAGCGCTACAAGCAGTGGCGCGCGCTCGATCTGACATCGAGGTCCGATCGGGTGGTGATTTGCGATTACCTCTTCGAGAAAGACAAGATATTCGCCTATCTTAACCTCGGTGACGCCGAACTGAAGCTGTACAACCAGTACTATGAAATGCTCGCCGAGCAGGTTCCCATCCCGGACTTGGTGGTATACTTACAGGCGAGGCCGCAGGCGCTGAGGGAGCGCATTGCCAGCAAGAACGTTGCGGCCGAGCATCAGATTTGTGACGAATATCTGGAGGAAGTGGTCAGAGCGTACGACCAATTTTTCTTTCACTATCAGTCCACCGACCTGCTGGTGGTCGAAACGTCCGAGATGGATTTCGTCCACCGGAACGAGGATCTTCAGGAACTGCTGAGACGACTAAGCCAGCCGGTCAAAGGAACGCAATACTTCTTGCCGCTTGGATCCGCGCCGACGGACTGAGACGGGGTGTCTGAGGAGCTGCACGGGCCTGAGGCTTCTTGCCCTCAGCCTTTCAGCGGCGACTCGCAAGTTAACCCTCTCCGTCCAGGCGAGCGAAGGCCCACTCGGGCTTCCTGGCCAGCGCATCGCGAGCGCTGGCGCAATGACCTGCGACGGAGAGGGTTTTTGTTTGCGCGATGAGCTATGAACGCAGTGTGACGAACCAAGTTCACTTTTGACTCTCGACTTCCCTTTAGGAGGCTGCCATGGACCCCAAGTTTGAGGCCGTGAGCAAGGTTACCGTTCCCCATGTCCTCGATCGCAAGCTCCACGGTGAGAAGATCACCTGTCTGACCGCTTACGATTACCCCACAGCTCGGCTGGTGGACGAGGCCGGAATCGATCTGATCCTGGTGGGAGATTCTCTCGCCGAAGTCGTACTGGGGTACGGTTCGACGATTCCCGTCACCGTCGACGAGATCCTTCACCATTTGCGTGCCGTGCGGCGCGCGACGCGTCGAGCCTTGCTCATCGCTGACCTGCCTTTTGGCGCCTATCATGTGGACGGTGTTGAAGCGCTCAAGTCGAGCGTTCGCTTCCTCAAGGAGGGAGGCGCCGAGGCGGTCAAGATCGAGGGTGGAAAGAAGCGGGCATCGCTGATCCGGCGGATGGTGAACGCGGAGATTCCCGTCATGGGGCACATCGGGCTTACGCCTCAGTCTCTCCACGTCTTGGGCGGCCACCGGGTGCAGGGAAGGACGCCCGAGTCGGCGGTGCAACTCCTCACCGACGCCCAAGCGGTCGAAGATGCTGGCGCTTTTGCTTTGGTGGTTGAGGGCGTGCCGCGGGAACTGGCGGCCATCATTACCCAGCGATTGCGGATCCCGACCATTGGCATCGGGGCCGGGCCGGATTGCGACGGCCAGGTCCTTGTGGTTCATGACCTCCTGGGCTTAAGCTTTCAGCGCCCTGCCAAGTTCGTCCGCTCGTATGCGGACCTTAAAGCTACTCTGTCCGACGCCTTCGCGCGTTTTCGTGAGGACGTTCTGGCAGCACAGTATCCCAGCGACGCGGAGTCCTACCACTGGTCTCGGAGCCAGCGTGAGCAGTTTGAGAAGGAGAGTGCAGCAAAGGCCTAAGGGAAGAATTGTGAATAGTGAATGGCCCATAATCCAGTACGCCTGCGCTCCCCCATTGGGAACGGCCTGATGCGAGTCAATTTACCATTCATTGCTCACAATTGAATCTGCGAAATGGACCTGATCACTTCCCTTACCGAGATGAGGGCCTTTTCGCGACGGACTCGATCTGGGGGCAAGAAGTTGGCCCTCGTCCCCACAATGGGGGCACTGCATAAGGGGCACTTAAGCCTGGTGGGGCGCGCCATAGAAGAGTGCGACGCGGTCGTCGTTTCCGTCTTTGTAAATCCGACCCAGTTTAGCGTGGAGGAAGACTTGGCGCGGTACCCGCGGGACCTGGCCGGCGACCTAGTGACCCTGAGGCCACTGCGCGTCGATGTTGTGTTTTCGCCCTCAGCCGTCGATATGTACCCGAAGGAGTTCCAGACTTTCGTCGAACCCGGAGCGGCAGCCGTCCCCCTGGAGGGGGTATGCCGGCCAGGCCACTTTCGGGGTGTTGCCACCGTGGTTCTAAAGCTCTTCAACATCGTCGACCCCGACGTCGCGTACTTCGGACAGAAAGACTTCCAGCAGACCTTGGTTGTCCGGCGATTGATCGAGGACCTGAACCTGGCAGTCAAACTGATCGTCTGCCCGATTGCACGCGAGCCGGATGGGCTCGCAACAAGCTCGCGCAACGCGTACCTGAGCGCCTCCGAGAGGCAGGCTGCCTCTGTGCTCCATCGCAGCCTTAGGCGCGCTGAAGAACTCTTCAGGGCTGGGGAAACGAAGGCGGCAAGAATTTCGGAGGAGATGCACAAGGTTCTCGCCACCGAACCGCGGGCAAAAGTGGAGTACGTCGCTATGGTCGAACCCGCGCGTCTGCAGCCCATCGATCTGGTTACGCCGGGCTCTGTGGCGCTGGTCGCAGCGCGGATTGGTGCGGTGAGGCTGATCGACAATACTGTCCTCGGCTCGCCGGGAGGGCATGATGATGGAAGGCGGACGGGCGGCGGTAAGCGGTAGATTCAAACCGGGACCACGCGTTACTGGCTTGGTTTCTTGAACTTGGCGTCGTCGACGGGAACGTTATACTTTACCTCGCTCACTTTGATGATGTAATCAAAGTCGGCGCTGCTCTGGCGGATGGTAAAGGCCACCTTAACACCCTCTACCTCGCGGTAGTCCTGAAATTGGGAATTCACGATGGTCTTGCCCTCATCGGGGACGTCGATCGGGACTTCGCTTTGAACGAGTAGGCCGCTCTCGGTATCGAAGTACATCTTTTCCGAGCTGCCGTCCTCTCGCGGCGCCTCCACGACATAGGCTTCACGATCCCCGACTTTCTCCTTGCCCTTTAGGTTAATCTTGGGATAGAGCTCCTTAAGACGGATGTCCCGATAAAAATCAGATTCGAGCTTCATGGCCGCGAGATCGGGAGGGCTCATGTCACTGGGCCCTGAGTCAGGATCCCAATTCCAACCCACAGTGCCGTCGAACCCACGCTGGCTGGGCCCATTGCTGGGAATATTAATCATTTGCATCTCCTTGTTGGGCGCTTTCCTGTATGTCTCCATCGATCCGGTCTCGCCGGTCGACGGCACGTCCACCTTTCCCTTGATGACCACCGTCGTCACCTTCTCAATCGCGGCCTTGCCGCCAAGGGCCTGGACGTACTTGTCCAGCACTTGGTCCACGGTCGGCATCGAGTCGGCGCCCGCCGGATCTGCCCAGCGCAGCGGGCTCTTCAAAATCACGATTACCGCAAGGCACAGCAAGACCTTGTTTGCTGGTTCCCTCATGTCGTCGTCTCCTTGTTAGGTCCAAAGTATGACTGTCGAGAACGCGACCTATCCAGTAAGATAGTAACGTCGCTTAGGGCGAACTCGATTTCGAGCTCACGAAGCCTCGAGCAGACAGAAATCATACGACCAAACGAATGGAGAGTCACCCTCCAGTATCAGGCCAGTACCACGGCGCATGGACCGAAGGGAGCCGCCGACCTGAACCGACATCTGCCGCATCGCCGGATGGCGTGGATGGCGCAAGAGATCATGCCGTGTCCACCTTTCGCTATCTTTTCAGCCCCGAAGTCCACGTGTATGCATCATCGATCGCTGCGAACGCCCTTCTTACGTTTTTTCCTTTTGCCTTAATCGTGCTCACAGTGTGCCGGCGGTGGCTTCACTGGGAGAGTGGCTTTCAGGTGACGCTCCAGCTCTTACGAGCGAACCTGCCCACCGGCGCTGATTTCGTGGTCCGCAACCTCCTCGTTTTGGTCCAAGGCCATCGCCGCCTCCAAGTGATGTCCGTGGCCATGATCCTGTTCACCGCGTCCGGAATCTTTCGTCCTCTTGAGGTTGCCCTTAACAAGGTATGGAGCATCGAACGGAACCGGAACTATCTCCACAACCAGGCAGTTTCTCTACTTCTCACCGTGGTTGTTAGTCTTCTGGCCCTTTTTGCCATTCTGGTGATCGCTGGTGCAGAATCGTTTGCCAAAGTACCGCCAGCGTTGATATCAACCGGGGGTCCCACCACGATAGTCTGGCGCGGTTTGATGGACGCCGTGGTGTTACCCTGCCTTGTTGCTATCTTCTTTGTGACCTACTATGTCTTGCCCAACGGTAAGGTACCGCCTGGGCCACTGTTCTCCGCCGCTCTCGTGGCGGGTTTGGTCACCGAAGCTGGCAAATTTGTTTACCACCTCACTCTTCCCTTGTTCAAGTTCCGCGAAGTTTACGGCCCGTTCGCACTGTCGGTGACCCTATTGTTCTGGGCGTTTCTGGGAGCGCTTGTCCTGCTTGCGGGCGCTCACCTGTCGGCCCGCATCTATTTTCGCAGCCGCGCTCAGCTGCAACCGGCTCGAAGAAAGCCGGCGACAACGGGATCTGGCATTCTGAACATCACGCCATAGAGTCCTGTTTGTCGGCGGTCGGCTTGGTCTGGTTAGATATGGTCGCGAAGCAGGAAATCGTCAACCTTCCGCGGACGCTCGCGGACACTCTGGAAAAAGGTCAAGCTGAATACGAAGTGGTGTTGCGCCGGACACGGTGGGGAGACGGACCCATCTACTTGCTGGGGGCAGGAACCTCGTGGCCCGCGAGTCTCACCGGTGTTCACGCCTTTGAGACGCTGCCCGGTTGGCCGGCAGTGGCGCGCTCGCCCGCGGGCTTTGCCGCCTACTCCATGACGCTGCTCAGGCCGGGCTTGGTCGTGATCGCTGTCTCGCCCTCTACTGAAAGCTCCCCAGTATGGGAGGTCGCTCGAGCAGCTAAGGCGCGTGGCGCGACTCTCTTGATCCTGACCAACAAACCGGAAAGCCCCCTCGCCGGGATGGGAGGCGACGTACTACGGTTGCGGACTGACAGCGAGGGAAGTGGAGCTGCAGTCTGCGAGCAGGCCGCGATGAGTTATCTCGGTCTGATCGCCGCACGCATTTTCAGGAAACATCAACCTCAATTCGAAGTGTTGGCAGAGGAGTTCCGCAAGCTGCCGGGAGAGACCGAATGGATGCTGCACCAGATGTCAGATGCGGTAAGCTCCTTTGTTTCCGAAGTGATGACCAGCCGAACCGTTTATGTCCTTGGCGGCGGTTTCTATCAGGCGAGCGCCGTCCAGGCGGAACACCTTTTCCGAGAGCTCGGTATTCGGGCCCAGGCCTTGGAGCCGGCTGAATCCGTCTTCCTCGACCGTCTCGATCGGGATTCGGTTCTCCTCGCAGTGTCCGGCTCACGCTGCCGAGTGAAGAACGGCATTCATGAAGTATTGAAACGAATTCGCAATTCCGGCGTGAAGATTCTCTCGATCACAGACAGCAACGATCGGGAGCTTACTGAGATCTCGGCGCTAGCGCTGCTGCTTCCCAGCTTGACTGAGATGGTTGGAGCAGTGGTCGCGAGCTTCGTGATTCATTGCGTGGCCTATCAGATGGCCTACCGTTTGAGACGGGGGAGCTGCATTTGAGCCAGGGAACCAGGTGCCAGAGTGTTCCAAACAGGCACAAGGGCACCAGGGAGGTTAGTTTTAGAAAACCGTTAATTTACCGAAATAGACTATTGACTAGAAGACTCTATTCTGTTTAAATGTTGCCATGAATATTGGAAAAAGATTAAAAACGCTGCGAGAAGCCAAAGGGCTGTCCCAGGGCGACATCGAGAGACGCTCCGGGCTGCTTCGTTCCTACATTTCCCGGGTCGAGAGTGGCTACACCGCACCTTCGCTGCCGACCCTGGAGAAATTCGCCAAGGCTTTGGAAATCGAGCCCTACCAACTCCTTTACGAGAGCCAGGGCCGTCCCAAGTCTCCCCGGATTCCCGCTCGACCAAGCGTTGCCAAGCCGGTCCTGAAGTTGGGCAAGCTGTACGACAATATGTCGACGTCGAACCGCAAGCTGCTGTTGGTTCTGGCGTCGCAGTTGGCCAAGGTGTAGCTGCATCTGGCGTTGCTTGCGATGAGCTCTCGCGACGCGCGCTGTAGGTCTTGGGTCAGACAGAATTAGAGAGTGGCGTGGGCGACTCGCGGAACCTCGCCGCGGCGTGCCCTTGTCCCTTTGTCGACATGAGGTCAGGGGGAATTCCGAAGGGCGCATCACTTTGGGGCTGAAGTCCCAGCCTCAGCCCTCACCTGCCTGAGGAACGTTCCTACTAGAATGAAGATGATCCCAGTTCAAGGGATAGGAGTGGCGTTCCTCTCTGCTATCATGGGTGTGATGTGGCATGCTGACCGGGACTTCACGTGAGACTGCGAAAACGACCACAGCAACGATCTTCGCTTTCCAGGCCCCTGCTGATCCTAAGCGGCGTCGTCGGCTTGGCCTTACTCCTATGGCCTCCGAGGTCGCTGCGAAGTGAAAACTTTGTATTTTACCTTTCCAGCGGTCACAAAGTTGTGCCGGTAACTCTTATTGACAACGCGCGCTATTTGCCCCTCCTCCAGGTCCTGGGTGTGATCGGTACGGTGAGCAATGTACAGTCCAAACGTAACTTGCTCAAGCTGCAACTAGAGGCGATGGAGATGGAATTCCGCGCCGGAGACAACAAGGTGCGGGTAAACAGAGAGCAACTAAAGCTCGAGAACCCGGTTCGGGTCGCAAGTGGCGAATGGATGGTACCGTTGGATTTTCTGTATGCTGTCCTCCCTAGGCTCACGCGACAGAACCTCGAATACCGGGCAGGAGACAGGCGGATGTTCGTAGGAGACCTGAAACCGACCACGTTCTCCGTGCGGCTCGATCCGATCGCGAACGGCGCGCGGCTGAGCCTGCAGTTCACCGGGAAGGTCACGGTCCAGACCGCGGCGCGCAACGGCAAGTGGATCATTTATTTGCGCGATCAAAATCTCCAACCCCTCGAACCGGCGTACCGGTTTCAGAGTCCTTACGTTAGTGACTTGCAGTTTGACGATCAGGACGGCGTGCCCAAGCTGATTGTGACCCCGGCAGCAGCGGGCCTGGACCTTTATCCTAAGCTTAGCGACGAAGGACAGGCCCTAACCGCTGATATCGTGAAGCCGGCGCCGGTGGTTGCTCAGCAACCGCAGGTGAGTCCGCCTGCTGCTCCACCCACGCCGGGCGCCGTCCGACCCGCTGCTCCCACCGCGCCCGCACAAACCGAGCCCACGCCGGCCCCTCAACCGGTGTTACCGTCCGTTGTTCTCGACGCTGGCCACGGCGGGGAAGACACCGGTGCGCGGAGCCGGGATGGCATTAATGAAAAGGACTTGACCCTGCAGCTGGTAGAGCGCGTCCGGCAGGGGATGATCTCGACCCACAAGTTCCGTGTTGTTCTGACCCGAGCCGGAGACGCTAACCCCACCTTTGACCAGCGCGACGTGACCGCCAATGCCGCTCACCCTGTGGCGTTTGTCACGTTTCACGCCGGCAACATGGGCAATCTTTCACCTTGCGCTGCGGTTTATACCTACGCGGTGAGGCCCGGACTGCCGTCGCTCGCGAGCGACCTTTCCCCGATCTTCACGCCGTGGCAGGCGGCCCAGCAAAAGGACCTTCCGCAAAGCGAAAAGCTAGCGGAGGCGGTGGCAGAGCAAATCGCTCAGATCACAGAGCTGGCCAGAAGCAGCTCATGGACCGCTCCAGTGCGCCAACTTCGCAGCGTGGACGCTCCCGCCATCGCCCTGGAGGTGGGAACCCTGGCCCCGGAGTTCGACGGGGTCGCCTTGACTGATCCTGACTTCTTGCAGCGTGTTGCCGATGCTCTGGTGCAGGCAGTCGTAAAGTTTGCCCCGCCCTAATTATGTCACGACGAGCCAAAATCCTCGTGGTCGTGGTCGTGGGGGCGCTGGCCGCCGCGCTGCTCTACCTGCGTGTACTGGCCAAGCACATCTTCTTTGAAGACGCCCAGCACACAGAGCAGGCCGCTCGCGCCCAGTTGAACGCATCCGCCCTGGAGTCCGAATCAGGCGGCAAGCAGTCGGTCACCCTGTATTTCCCATCCTCGTCGAACCAGGAGAAGCTGGTTGCCGAGGGCCGCTCCATGACCATGGCAGCAAACGACAGCGATCGGATCCGTCAGATTGTACTTGCTCTCATCGCGGGTCCGACACAGGGCGGTGGCCGCCCACTGCCTCCCTCCGCAGACGTGCGCGCCGTTTTCTTGACCCCTGATGGAACCGCCTATCTCGACTTGTCCAGCTCGGCACTGGGCGGTTTTCTGCCCGGAATCGAAAGCGAGACCCTGGCTATCTACTCCATTGTGAACTCTCTGGCCTCGAACGTTCCCGCCGTGAAGAGGGTGAAGATTCTCGTGCAAGGCCAGGAGGCCGAGACCTTGGACGGCCACGCCGACCTGACGGGCGAGTTTGCTCCGGACATGTCGCGAGTGCAATAGAAGATATGTCATCCACACCAAAAACGCTGACGGGTCTGCTCTATTCCGGGGGAAGGTTGATGCGAACGGACCAACGCTCGCCGACGGCACTCAGGTCAGTGGAAATCGTGCCCAACTATATCTCCAGTGCGGAAGGCTCAGCGTTGATCCGTCTGGGGGAGACCCAAGTGATTTGTACGGCCTCGGTGGAAGACGGCGTGCCTGCCTTCCTGAAAGGCATGGGCAGGGGCTGGATCACCAGCGAATACGCCATGATCCCTCGCTCGACCGAGACGCGCACCCCACGTGAGGTGTCGCGAGGGCGGCAGGTGGGCCGCACGATGGAGATCCAGAGGCTGATCGGGCGCTCCCTGCGCGCAGTCACCGATCTTGAGCGCCTGGGCGACCGAACCATTTGGGTCGATTGCGACGTTGTCCGGGCCGACGGCGGCACTCGCACTGCCTCCATCACGGGATCCCTTGTCGCCATGGGATTGGCGTTCCAAAAGTTGCTCGCGCTGAAGGCCTTGCGAAGTATTCCCCTCAAGGACTATGTCGCCGCGATTAGCGCCGGGATTGTGGGTGGCGAAGTCTTGCTCGACCTCAACTACGCCGAGGACTCCAACGCCGAAGTCGACATGAATCTGGTGATGACCGGCAGCGGCCAACTGGTTGAGGTTCAGGCCACTGCCGAAGGGAAGCCTTACACTGCCGAGGAGCTCAACGGCCTCCTTGATGTGGCACGTCCCGGCATCAAGAAGCTCATTGAACTCCAACGCTCGATCCTCGGATTGGAAATTGGAAACTGGAAATAGAAACTGGAAAATCGAAAGCCCACTCGTCACTCGTTACTTTATTTGGCGTCTGCCAATCCGGGAAAGCTCCGAGAGTTTCAAGAGGCGGCCCGCGACCAAGGGATCGCGGTTAAGGCCGTTCCGGCCATCGCCAGCCTGCCGGCGTGTGTCGAGGACGGAGCCACATTTGAAGCCAACGCTCGCAAAAAAGCGCTTCACTATAGCACTCAATGCGCAGGTTTGGTCTTTGCTGACGACTCGGGCCTATGCGTCGAGGCACTAGGCGGCGCGCCCGGTGTTTACTCGGCTCGCTTCGCCGGGCCCAAGGCGGACGACGCCGCCAACAACGACAGGCTGATTGCTGAGCTCGGCAGCTTCTCCTTCCCGGAACGCGCCGCGCATTATGTTTGCGTCATCGCGCTTGCCGCGAGCGGCGAGATCCTGGCGGTCACGGAGGGTCGGGTCGACGGCATCATCCTCGACGCACCCCGCGGCTCTGGCGGCTTCGGATACGACCCTTTGTTCCTGTACCCTCCGTTCGGCAGGTCGTTCGCAGAACTCACTCCAGGGGAAAAGTTCGGCATCTCGCACCGCGGCGCGGCCTTTCGCAAACTGCTGGGCTACCTCCAAGAGTGGTATCCTATGCGCCATGACCGCAAAAACGAAACGAACAAACAAGGCTCAGTCGACTGACAGGGCCCGAGCTCGCCTAAAAGACTATACTTCGCCGGCACGATTGTTCGAGATCTTCACCGGGCTCGACCGGCTCTTCCCCCAGGCGCAGTGCGCTCTGCGACATGAGAACGCATTTCAGTTGCTGGTGGCGACGATTCTTTCCGCTCAGTGTACCGACGAACGCGTCAACAAGGTGACGCCAGAGCTCTTCCAGAAATACCCGACGCCGCAGGATTTCGCTGCTGTGCGCCCGGAAGTGTTGCAACCGGACATTCGCTCCACCGGCTTTTTCCGTAACAAAGCGCGAAGTATCGTCGGGGCTTCCAAGAAAATCGTTGCGGACTTCGGTGGGAAGGTGCCTGACAGCATGGAGGCGTTACTCACGTTGCCGGGTGTGGCCCGCAAAACGGCCAATGTGGTTCTCGGTACCGCCTACGGCGTGGCCACAGGCGTCGTTGTCGATACGCACGTGTTTCGCGTCGTCCATCGCCTGAAACTCTCGAAGGGAAAGACACCGGAACAGGTGGAGCACGACCTGATGGCAATCGTGCCGAACGAACGGTGGATTTCCTTCCCTCACCAACTGATCTGGTTCGGTAGGAGGATTTGCCAGGCGCGCAAGCCTCTGTGCGTCGAATGCCCCATCGAACGGGTTTGCGACTCGGGTGACAAGGTGTGGTGGAGCAAGCCACTCGAGCACAGGGTCCGTCGCCACACGTAAGGGCACCCACAAGGGGTGCCCCTACGTGGGCATGCCATGAGGAATCGATCTCCTAGTCCGGCTAGCCTAGCTAGGCTATGGAGTGGGAAGGGTGTTCTGGGCTTGCAGAGGCTTGCTGCGCGTTGGCCAGAGACGGGCGGCCTCCGGCAGCCGCGTGAGCCGAGAAGCAGGGAGCAATTGAATGTCATCCCTTTCCAGCTCGGGAAGGAACTGCACCAGAGCGCTGATGGTGGTCGGGTGCGGATGACCGATGGCGATGGCCGTCCCCTGCTCCTCGAGCACCCGGCGGAGTTCCCTCAGCTGCCCCAGCGTGTAGCTTGTCGTCTCCGTGTCATCAAGGAAGACGGAGCGGTAGAACGCCGGCAGTTGCATCCGGCGGGCCACCTCGAGGGCTACAGTGTCCGGCGTCGTGCGGCTATCCACAAAGTAGAGATGGCGCTCGCTGAAAACTTGCATGACCTCACCCATCAGTTTCGCGTCGGCAGTCGCTCGCGACCCCATGTGGTTGTTCACACCCGCGGCGTGGGGGACGGAGGCCAGGTCCGACTCGATGGTACGCCTGACCGCGAAGCTTGTCATGCCTACCTCCAGCTCGTCAGGGCTCGTCTTTGCTGGCGAGCCTGGCTCCGGTTGCATGGGCAAGTGCAACATCACCTCGCGGCCGGCCCGGTGCGCTTCCTCAGCGATCTGGGTGGAGTGGCTGAGATGAGGCATGACAGAAAATGTCAAGGCATAGTTAAGTTGGAGGAGTTGGCGAGCAGTACTAAGATCCCCTCCCAGATCATCGATGATAATCGCGGCGCGGCGAATCTGCGGGACTTCGCGGAGGCGCCAGCGGCAAACCCTCTCGTCGCCGTGCAGGATTTCCAGCTCCACCGACTGCCAACGATGTGGCGAGGGAATTTCGATGATCCTGGCTTGGAGTCCTTCCTTCTCGGACTCGCTCCGGGCGACGCTCACTACCGCTCCGAAGGCTGATGGGACGGCCACCATCTCCCCATCATTGCCGCTGGGTTGGGTGGTGTTGGCAATCGCCTCCTTTTTGATCCAGATGCCGGAACCGCCGGTGCGCTCCATTACACTCTGGAGGCGGTTGGCGGCTAACTGCCCGTCGATCGTGCCACCGCCCCTGTCCGGCGAGGTTATGACTTTCGTAACAGGCGGGGTGTGGCCGGCTCCATCGCCGCGGCTCACGACCCGTTTGCGTGTTGGTGACTCACGGCAGGCATTGAGGTAGAAAGCGGCGAATGCGGCGCAAGCAAAGACTGCTGCCAGGGCGCAGACATAAATTCGAGCGCTGGGAGTGCGGGGCGAGATACGCGGGGAACGCCGTCGGCGAGTGGGTGGTTTGGTCCTTGTCCTGAGGCGCGAGGACACCGTTTCAGGCAGCCTTAGCCGCGTGGTGATAGGGTCGCAATGTCTCGGCGGCCTTAGCCGGAGCAACCTTCTGCTTCAGTATCTCGATGGCCTTGCGAAGCTGCGGATCGTCATTCTCTCCAAAGTGCTCGGGGGGCTCGGGGTTCACTTCCTCCTCCGCAGTCTCCTCTCCGGACGGCGAGAGCACACTGGGAGTGACTCCGTTATCCTGAATGGCCTTGCCGTCTGGTCCGTAGTACTTCGCGATGGACAGCAGCAACCCTGAACCATCACCTACTGGAATAGGCTTCTGGACAACGCCGACGCCGAAACTGGGCGAGCCTACCACCTCCGCCCGCTTGTTGCCCAGCATCGCATCCGCCACCAGTTCTGCAGGCCCGGCGGTGGAGTGGTTGATGAGCACCACGACCGGCATGGCGAATACCGTTCCGTTAGACTTGGCCGTGATGTCCTGGCGAGGGCTGCGTTGCCCCTGCGTGTAAGCAATCAGGCCGGACTGCAGAAAGAGGCTCGCTGTGTCCACCGCTTCTTGGACCTCGCCTCCGGCGCAGTTGCGAAGATCGAGCACCAGTTTGTCAGCCCCACCGGCGGTAAGTCCCTTCACCTTGGACGCGATCTCGGCTGCTTTACCTTTATTGAATGTCACCACGCGCACGTATCCCGTTCTGTCATCAACCATCTTCGCCAGGGTCTGCGGCTCACTTAGGACGGCCCGTGTCACGGTGACCTTTTGGGGCTCGCCACGCGCCTCCCCAACCACCCACAAATTCACCTCCGTTCCTGGTTCGCCGGCCAGCTTGCGCATGATCTGCACTACGGACATCTCGCGCGCGGGCATCGCTTCCACACGGTCAATTAAGTCGCCCGTCTTGATGCCCGCTTTCTCAGCGGGACTTCCGGGAAGCACCGCCACCACGGTCGCAAAACCATATCGCTTGGAGAGAAAGATGCCGATACCCGCAGGTCCAGGCTCCGGATGTTCAAGGTATTCCTGATATTCCTGTGCAGTAAAATAAGTGCTGTAGGGATCGAGCGCTTCCAGCAGGCCGCGGATCGCCCCCCCGGTGACTTTGTGGAGGTCGGGTTCAGTGACGTAGTCGCTCCTGATGCGCGAGAGGACTTCGCTGTACACGCCGAGATTCCGATAGGTCTGATCGCTGGAGGAGTCGGCCCTACCGAAGAGGCTTCCGACCACGATGTAGAGCACGAGAATTGAAGAAATGGAAATCAGGATTATGCGAATCCGCTTCATGCGGTTACTTGCTCCTTTCGACGCAGCCTACACCCCGACCACCACAGTATACCATGAAATCGCGTCCAATCGGATAGGTCCACGCCGGCCTTTTAGAGTCTGTGTGAAAACTAGCGACTGTGCCCCAGCGCCGTGCGAAAGGGCTTAGCCTTCCGGGGAGGGGCTAGAAAAGGATGAATAAACAAAGGGTTTGGCGCCGCGCCGGAAAGCCGTAGAAGCTGTGAAAAAATCGTTGGCCACCGGCCGATGCGGCTGCGCCGCTTGCTGTGCGGAAAGCCTACGGCTTTCCGGCAAGCGGCTGAGCCCAAAGAGTTTAATCTTAATCCTGCGGTC
>Ga0306922_10003503_pt1 | contig 14685 bp, 7 predicted proteins | sample sta12Cox44000082_FD_203758 | JGI IMG/M metagenome (GOLD analysis project Ga0306922, IMG submission 203758) | Lab enrichment of tropical soil microbial communities from Luquillo Experimental Forest, Puerto Rico - statoxic.12C.oxic.44.000.082 (v2)... | ecosystem: Environmental > Terrestrial > Soil... | reverse complement strand
CTACTACTCGCTGCTGCAGACGCAAAGCGCCCTGGACGCCGCTGAGGAGAACGTCAAGTCGCTGCGCGAGATCGACCGGACTACCGATGAGTATCTGAAAGAGAAAACGGTGCTCCCTTACCAGAGCAGCAGTGTGAAAGCCCAACTCGCGCAAGCGGAACTTCAGGTCGTCACTCTTCAGGACACGTTTCAGACTCAGAAAGAGAACCTGAATGTTCTCATCGGTCGCGACCTCCGCACCGACTTCCGTCTGAACGCCGTTCCGGAAGAGTTGCCCGAGGAGCACAACCTCGATGCGGCGCGCCGGAAAGCCCTGGATAAACGCACCGAAGTTCGGCAGGCGAAAATCAAAATCGATCAGGCCGTATATGCGCGTCGCATTCAAAAGGCAGACTACATTCCTCAGATCGGTATCGATTACTTCTTTGTCTCCCCCTTCGCCGTCCAAGGCCTGCCGAATTATGTAAATTCTCTTGGCATCCAGCTCAAATGGGACGTGTACGACTGGGGCAACAAAAAGCACCTCATGGATGAAAAACAGCGTGCCATCGAACAGAGCAAACTGAATTTCACCGAAACCGAGAACCAGGTTGTCGTCGATCTCGGCAATCATTTCCGAAAACTGCGCGAAGCCCGTGCCAACGTGAAAGTGGCGCAGCTTGCACAACAGGCCGAAAAAGAAAAATTGGACGTCGTGCTCGAACAGTACAAACAAAAAGCCACGCTGCTTACCAACGTGTTGACGGAACAGGCCAATATGGCGCAAGCCAGTGCGCAATATCGCGAAGCAATTGCTGCCTTCTGGACCGCTCGTTCCGATTTTGAGAAGTCGCTCGGTGAGGATTAGGCATGCCCGCAAGAGATCGATACCCATCGGCTACTGCGTTTCTTTGTGTCGCCGCATACACATTTGTGGCCGGCTGCCGCGGCGAAAGTAAGCCTCAAGAAAAGCCTCTTACGCCTGTCAGCGTCGTTCGCATCGAGCAATACGCCGGCAGCGAAGGCGTCAACTATTCCGCCAGCATCGTGCCCTATGTCCAGGTTCCTCTCGCCTTCAAGTCCGCCGGATACGTCACCGAAATTCTTCAGCGCAAAGGCGTCGATGGACGTACGCGAAACATACAGCAAGGCGATTGGGTGAAGAAGGATACGGTTCTCGCCACCGTGCGCCAAGACGACTACCGTCACGCGGTCGAACAATATGCGGGGTCCGTAGAACAAGCACAGGCCGCAGCACAAAAGTCCGCACAAGACTTCGCGCGCGCTTCCGCCCTCTATGCCGCGAATGCCATGACACAACCGGATTACGACGCGGCCAAAGCCACAAATGAATCCGCGCAAGGCTCGCTGCAAACGGCGCAAGCCGTGCTCGACCAGGCCAAACAGTCGCTCGCGGACTGTGAACTGCGCGTTCCCATGGACAGCACGGTGCTAAGCCGCAACGTGGAACTGGGTACCCTGGTCGCCGGGGGAACCACTGGGTTTGTCGTCGGCGACATTCACCTGGTCAAAGCTGTTTTCGGTGTGCCGGACACGGTTCTTTCCGGCGTTACGCTCGGGAGAAAACAGGCTGTCGTCACCGAAACCTATACCCAGGAATTCATCGGCCAGGTCACCGCGGTCTCCCCGCAAGCCGATCAGAAGAGTCGTACCTTTCAGGTGGAAGTCACCATACCAAACGAGCGCGGCCTCCTAAAAGCGGGAATGGTGGCCACCTTGGATCTCGGACAGGCCAAGTTGCAGCACCCTCCGCTGGTTGTGCCTTTGAGCGCCATCGTATCGGTGAACGATGGTTCGAAGAACTTCAGCGTCTTTGTCGTGACCCAGGAAAGCGGTCGCGACGTAGCGCATCGCCGCAGCGTAACTCCCGGTGAAGCCTTCGGCAACAGGGTCGCCATCACCGGAAACGTCGCGCTCGGAGAACGTGTTATCGCGAACGGCTCAACCATCGTGGTGGACGGCCAAGCGGTGCGGGTGACACCTTGAACATGGCTTTCGGAACATAAGAATGGCGCATCGGACCGACAACGACTACATCCAGCACGAGCACAACACCGCGCGTTACTTCGTCGAGAATCGTCAGATTTCCTGGGTACTCCTGCTCGCTACCATGGCCTTAGGAATCTACGGCTACACGCAAATGCCCAAACGGAAGGATCCCACCATTCCTGTTCGTGTGGCCTCCATAATCACGCAATGGCCTGGGGCAACAGCTCAACAGGTGGAGCAACTGCTCACCCGACCCATCGAAGAGACTATCGCCGAAAACCCGCACATTCGTCCGCCTATGGGCGCGGAGTTCGGCATCAAGTCGCTTTCCATGCCCGGCCTGTCTATCATCCAAGTGCAACTCGCGGACAACGTCACCGACTCGAAAAAAGAGTTCAGCGACATGAACTTGAAGCTGAATTCTCTAAGCCTGCCCCAGGGCGCGGGTCCGATCAAATTCAACAGCGATTTCGGCGACACCGCTGCGCTAATGCTTACCGTTGCCAGCCCCATTGAAGACCCCACTTTGATCGCCGTTCGCGCGACCGCAATCGAATCCAAGATCCGTGATGTTCGCGTACATCGCCACGCAAAATCGCCTGACCAAGAGATCACCATTGTGTATTGCTTTCCGCAGTCCGTTCCCCAGGAGAGTGTCGCACGCGGCTTGACCGCGTTCATTCAGGACGCCGAGGGGCACGGAATACTCTCCGGCATGCAGCTTTTTTACGGTGCCGGCTTCGTCATTGCCGATGGCTTCACACGCCAACAGGACGCCACGATTTACGCGTATGGCCGGGTTTTCGTGCAGTCCCGATTACACGAATCGGAGATTCATCCCGACGCTTGGCCATCCATTCTCGTCCATGATCCCGCCGAACTCCGCGAAAAGCTCGCCGCGAACGCCGGCAACAAATACACCTACCGGGACCTCGACGAGTTTACGGATCTTCTTTCGCGCGCCCTCGCAGGCGCCACCGAGGTTTCCCGTGTCGACCGCTCCGGTGTGCTGCCGGAACAAATTTACCTCGACTACTCGCAGGAGCGGCTTGCCTCCTACGGGTTGCAGCCCTCGAACCTGAAGGGCATTTTGAACGCTCGTAATATCACGCTGCCGGGAGGCTCGCTCGAGGCTGGCTCGAAAAACATCATCATCGACCCTTCCGGCGAATTCGCGACTCCCGCGGATATTGGCAACGTGATTGTCGGCACATCTGGATTCGGCGCGGCTGTCTACCTTCGCGACCTCGTCGACATTCGCAGCGGATACCAAAGCCCCGCCCGCTTTCTGAACTACTACACTTGGCGTGACCCGCAGGGCAACTGGCGCCGCACCCGTGCCGTCACCCTTGCCGTCCAGATGCGCGAAGGCGAACAGATCGGCATGTTTTCTAAGAGTGTTCAGGCCAAGCTAGCAGCCACTCGGCAACTGCTCCCGGCTGATCTGATTATCGCTTCTACTTCCGATCAGCCGCGTCAGGTTCAGGAAAACGTGGATCTCTTTATGGACGCTCTCTACGAAGCGATTGCCCTCGTTGTGATCGTATCCTTAGTGGGATTCTGGGAATGGCGCTCGGCCTTCTTGATGGCGCTTTCGATTCCGATCACCCTGGGCATGACCTTTGGTTTTGCCCATCTGCTCGGCATCGATCTGCAACAAGTCTCGATCGCCACGTTGATCATTGCTTTAGGGCTGCTCGTCGATGATCCCGTTGTCGCCGGCGATTCCATCAAGCGTTCCCTGGCCGACCAACACGCTCCCGTGGTTGCTTCCTGGCTCGGTCCCACAAAACTCGCCCACGCCATCCTGTTTGCCACCATCACCAACATCGTCGCGTACGTTCCTTTCCTGTTGCTGACCGGCACAACGGGCGAATTTCTCTTCAGCCTTCCTGTCGTCATGACCTGCGCCCTGGTCGCTTCCCGTCTCGTTTCCATGACCTTCATTCCATTTCTCGGCTACTATCTCCTGCGACCCTCAAGAAAAGCAGAAGAAAGCCACGAAGCGCGCCGCTCTCACGGGTTCAGCGGCCTTTACTATCGCATCGGCAGATCCGCGATTCGCCATCGATGGCTCGTATTCGCCGCTTCTCTGCTGTTCCTGGCGCTCGGCGGTTTCCTGGGACATCGCTTACGAACACAGTTTTTCCCCGACGACGTGCAATACCTATCGTTCCTCGATATTTGGCTTCCCAATGACGTCCCTCTCTTCGTCACCAATCAAGCCGCTTCGCAAATCGAGGATGTCATTCGCGCCGCCGCCGAAAAATACGGCCAAGATCACCCCGGCAAGGACGGCAGACCGCGGCAAGTCCTGAAATCCCTAACTACCTTCGAGGGCGGCGGCGGGCCGCGCTTCTGGTTCTCCGTTACGCCGCAACTGCAACAACTGAACTACGCACAGGTCATCATCGAACTCTTCGACAAGAACGATACGCCCAAACTGATCGGGCCGCTCCAATCCGCCATCTCCGAAAATGTCACGGGAGCGCGGGTCGATGTCCGCCAGCTGCAAACCAACCCCGTCGACTATCCCGTTGAACTACGTATTACCGGCCTCGCGGATGTCAGCTCCCTCGAAACAGAAAAAGACATCAGCAATCTTCGTAACATTTCCTACCAGGTCGCTGAAATTCTCCGCAGCGCTCCGAAGTCTGCTCGCGTTCGCGACGATTGGGGGCAAGACGGATTCGAAGTCACTCTTAGGGTCGATCCGGACCGCGCCAATCTTGCCGGAGTCACAAATCAAGACGTCGCGCAGTCCTCCAGCACTGCTCTCAGCGGCACGAGTGTGACCACGCTGCGCCGTGGCGACGAACAAATCCCCGTCGTTTCGCGCCTTCGCATGGAAGAACGCGCCAGTCTTTCGGACGTGCAGAATTTGTATGTCTATTCCTCGGAGAGCAACAATAAGGTTCCGCTCCTCACGGTCTCAACGATCGAAAATGTTCTCGAAACGCTGCGTATCCGTCGCCTCGAGCACTTCCGCACCATTTCCGTACAAAGCTTTACCATTCCTGGTGCTCTTCCCTCGGAGGTTTTCTCTGCCGTCGCGACGCAACTCAACGAACTGCGCAAGAAATTGCCTCGTGGTTATAGCATTCTCGTCAGTGGGGAACAGGCCAAGCAGGAACAAGGCTTTCGTAATCTCGCCATCGTTATGGCCATTTCCATTGCTCTGATCTTCATTGCTTTGGCGATTCAATTTCGCCACGCCATCAAGCCAGTTCTCGTTCTCGCCGCAGCCCCGTATGGGATTGTTGGCGCTCTCACCGCTCTATACGTTATGGGTGCGGCGTTCGGGTTTATGGCGTTTCTGGGTATCGCCAGCCTCATCGGCGTGATTGTGAGCCACGTCATCGTTTTGTTCGATTTCATCGAAGACATGCATGAAAAAGGCGAACCTCTGGAGCAAGCGCTCCTCGACGCGGGCATCGTCCGTCTACGCCCGGTCCTGATCACTGTCGGCGCTACCATCCTTGCTCTTTTTCCACTCGCGGTCCATGGCGGACCGCTGTGGCAGCCGTTATGCTACGCGCAGATTGGTGGACTTGGTGCAGCCACTTTTATTACTCTGCTCCTCGTTCCGGTGTTGTACTCGATCTTTGTTCTTGATCTGAACATTGTGAAATGGGCTGGCCCCACCGAGAGTACGGATGCGCCTGCCGGGGCGAAAGGTGAGCTTCATTGAGGACTACCAGAACCAAAACGGCGTCCGGTCTTCTTCAGACCCTCCTTTTGCTCGTGGCTTTTGTCGTGTTGCCGACTCCACTTTCTTCGCAAGACGCCTTGGCCAAACCAAAATCCGACGCTATTCACGAAATGAGTGCGGCCTTCGAAGGCCTGGTCCGCCGCGTTTCTCCCGCGGTGGTGGAAGTGCTCGTTACCGGTTATGCCACCGGTGAAGAAGACGACGAGCCAACAACTCCAAGCTCCGTTGGGCGCGAGCGCAGCCTCGGATCTGGAGTGATCATCGATCCCGACGGCTACATCGTCACGAATTATCACGTGGTGAAAGGTGCGGACCGCGTTCGCGTCGTGCTGACGCCCCCGGTATCCGACGACTCGCAACCCACCGCCATGTTGAAATCGAAAGGCCGAACCCTAAATGCACGCGTGGTCGGCGTCAGCAAAGTGATTGACCTCGCGGTTCTGAAGGTCGAAGCCACGGGCCTGCCCACACTCCCGCTGGCTCGCTACGAACACCTTCACAAGGGCCAACTGGTTCTTGCGTTTGGCAGCCCCGAAGGCCTAGAAAACTCCGTCACCTTCGGCGTAGTCAGTTCTGTTCTTCGCCAGCCCGATCCCGACGATCCGATGGTCTACATCCAGACGGACGCCGCCATCAATCCGGGCAACAGTGGCGGACCGCTGATCGACGCGGATGGCAACGTCGTCGGGATCGACACTTTCATCTACACGAAGTCTGGGGGCAACGAAGGTATCGGCTTCGCGATTCCCAGCGGCATTGTGCGCTACGCCTACGAGCAGATTCGCAAATACGGACGCGTGCGGCGTCGCACCATCGGCGCCGATTTGCAGACTCTAACTGCAGATCTCGCGGGTGGGCTCGGCCTCGTCGACATCCCTGGGGTAATCGTTTCCGACGTCGAACCGGGAAGCTCTGCGGAGCGCGCAGGCTTGCGCATCATGGACGTGGTCGAAGCCATCGACGGCATGCCAGTCGACAATGTCGCCCTCTTTACACTCAGTCTTTACCTCCGTACAACGGGAGATAAAGCAAACTTGCAAATCCTCCGCAATGGCAAACGCCTGAATCTCGACGTTCCAGTTTTCGAACCTCATAACGACATCAGCCGCCTGACGGAACTTTCCGATCCTTCGAAAGACCTGATTCCTCGCCTTGGGATCATTGGCGCAACGATAACACCTCAGGCCGCTGAACTTGTCAGCGGTTTGCGCATTTCGTCAGGCGTGCTCGTGACCGCTACGGTCGCTGGTCGTCTCGCCGTCGATTCCGGCCTGCAGGAGGGCGACGTTATTCACGCCCTGAATCGCACCGCCATTCGCAGCGTGGATGAACTGCGCAACGCCTTCAATCGGCTCAAGCCCGGCGATCCTGCGGCACTTCTCGTCGAGCGCAACGGCAAACTCACTTTTCTGACTTTCGAGATGGAATGATCGTCGACGAGGTGCGAACGGCTATTTCAGCGCGGCACACAATATCTGTTTCCAGCGAGCATTATCAATCGTCCACACAATTTTGGTTTTGTGCCCGGCGGCGATTGGAGTTGACCACACTACCCGGTTCCGTTCATTTTCGGCCACATTCAAGCGGTCGACCACTGTCATCCCGCGGGTGAGTTCGCTTCTCGTCTCGATTTCCAGAAAGTGCTCCGTTTGAAACGTCACGATCGATGGATCGAGCGCCACCGCCATGGCCACTGGATCCGGAAGCGAGATCCCATGTTCTCCGGTTTGTTCGAGATACGCTTGCTGTGCGGAGCTGTTGCACTCAATCGAAAACTTCGCCAGCGGCGTGCTCAATCCCAGCACATAGTCGATATCGCAGGCGTCCAGCGCCGCTTCACCCCTGCACAAATGCCAGCCGACCAATTCCATCGGCATGCCGCTCTGCGCTACGATCCGCGCGGCCTCCGGATCGCACCAAATGTTGTACTCCGCCGCGGGTGTTACATTGCCCTCGCAACACGGCGCCCCTCCCATGATCACACACCGCTTCACTTTCGACGCAATCGACGGTTTCTTCTGCAACGCAAGGGCAATATTCGTCAACGGCGCCAGGGTGACAATTTCCAGGCAGGCGTTAGATTCAACGATTCGAACGATTGCGTCAACCGCGTTCTCCCTTTCTGCCGACCGTGCGGGCGCGGGATAGCCGTGGTCCCCAAGCCCATCGCCGCCATGAAACCAACACGCGTCCACGTGCTCCCGCTCCAAGGGCCTTTCTGCGCCAGCGAAGACCGGCACGTTCGCTTCGCACAATTCCGCGGTGTAGAGCGCATTACGTGTGGCTTGGCGTACATCGACGTTTCCCGCCACCGTCGTGATCGCCAGCACCTCAACTTCCGGAGACCGCAACGCCATGATCAGCGCCACCGCGTCATCCGACGCCGTATCGGTGTCGATCAGAAATTGTCGCTTCACGTTTTCTGTCTTCAAGGAAACTTAGGATGAGCGTCCGTCACCGAAATCAATACGACGTGCTAGTCCCCTACGGTTTTGTGCATTTGCTTGATCTCGCCGGAGTCGTGCTCGTGAACGCGACACAGCGGTACCCACACTCGCACGCGCGTCCCACGCGAGGGCTCCGAATTTACTGCAAATTCGCCGCCAATCAAACGCAAGCGTTCATGCATGCTGATCAGCCCCAGACCGCTTTTACGCAGCGCCGCGTCCGGGTTGAATCCCGATCCGGTATCGGAAACACAAAGTTCCAGACCATCTTCTTTCGAAAACAATTCCACTTTTGCCTCTCCGGTTTTGCCATGCTTCACAACGTTTCGCAATGCCTCCTGCACAATGCGAAACAATGACAACGCCACCTCCTTCGGGATGCCCGAGGGAACCTCATGGTGAACGAAATGGACTTCCAGTCCGTGCTGATTGGTCAATTCCCGGCAGAAGCTTCCGATCGCGGCCACCAACCCTTGCAAGTCCAGCCTCGCGGGATGCAACTGGTGCGACATGCTGTGAAGATCGCTCGAAACCTCCGATGCTACTTCCGTTAGGTTGCATAGTTCTTGTCGATGACTCGGGGTCAGCCCCGGGACGCTCTGAAGGAATTGTTCCAATCCGATTTGCAGGAACGCCATTCGCTGGCTTATATCGTCATGCAGTTCGCGTGCGATCCGGGCACGCTCCTCTTCCTGGGCGTGAATCAATCGCCCCGTTAATTCCCTCAACGACATCTCCGACAGCTTGCGTTCCGTAATATCCACGCAAGATCCAATGAAACCGCAAAATGTTCCGTTGGAGCTAAATCTCGGCACGCCAAAGTCGACAATCCATCGGAATTCTCCGTCGTACCTTCGCAGCCGGTACTCCATCTCGAATTTTGCCCGCGCGTCAAACGCCGCGCAATAAATGCTCAGACAGTGTTTCAAGTCTTCTGCATGCACGCCCTCGGCCCATCCCTCGCCTAGTTCCTGCTCCATGGTTCGGCCTGTAAAATTCAGCCAACCTCGATTGAAGAACGTGCACAATTTGTCCGTCCCCGACATCCATATCAGCGTGGGTGCGGTATCTGCCATTAGACGGAATCTCTCTTCGCTTTCCCGCAAGACGGCCTCTTGCTTCTTGCGCTCCTCCGCCAATACTGCCAGGACCATGAACGGCGCAGCCGTAAACAAAAGGAACAATTGCAACAAAAAGACGCGGTTCACCGGATCCGTCTCGATAAACGGGCCGCGTCCGTGCAGCGCGCCCCACACCGCCAAAAGCGCCACGATGCTCGCCGAAGTTCCTGCTCCGGCCGAGCCAAATCGCAGGGCCGACCACAACAGAAACGGCACCAGCGAATAGAGCAGGGCGGGCGGCGTATTCGTCCCCCGCACCAGAAACATTCCACAGCACAACGAAATCAGCGCTACTACCAGCGCGACCGCTTCGAGGTGATACGCACGCGTCCGTCGTAGCCACGTCCGTCCTTGTTCCACCCAGCCCAGAATGGCCGGTGTCACCGTCAAAAACGCCAGCCCCTCGGAGAGAACATTGATTCTCCAACTGATCCAACGATCCCCATTTAGCGCTTGAATCCCGATGGATGATGCAATGAAGGGCCCGAGTATCACCGCAAAAACCGAGTATTTTGCAAATGCCCTTAGGCTGTCGAGCCGCGGCGCGCCGTTCAGAACGTAGTTCACACCCCAGGCTGCCGCGAGGATCTCCCCCACATCGGCCAATACGAGCCATGCCAGAGGTCTAATTCCGACACCCGCTTGCAAATCGTAGACGACGAACCCCGCTAAACCAGCGGGAAGCAAAATGAGCCATGTTTTCTTCGGACAAGCTAACAGTACGGCCGCCAACACCGCACATCCCGGCCAAAGCGGCCAAAGGGTTTGCGGCTCGGTAATAATCAGGATTCCGCCGAGTTTCGCTGCCAGGTAGCACAGCAAACCCGTGAGCCCCGCTAGGATCCCCGTTTTCATCCAAGGTCTCAACTCGGTTTCCCTCACCGATTCTAGCCGCTAATCGCCGCCCCTTAAAGACAGCTGCGCACCATCAGGAGTTCGGTTCCTGCCATTTCACTTGTGTGGTGAACCTCTTCGGTCCTGCAATATTAGGTCCGCGCCGTAAGCGAAGTCAACGAACTTGCCCGCCCTTGCCCGCCCAACTCATGCCTCTAAACTCGCTCCCGACGCCGGCTGCAGCCCGAGGAATCGCCACAATTTGAAAAATCTGGAGCGCGCCTGGTGATCGCCAAAAGAGGGGTTTATCGCGAACTTCACTTTACTTCTACAGCGTCGGCCGGAACGGTGACCCTCGGCTCGCCGGGAGGCAGATTCCGGCGCCTCTGCAGGACGTAATAGGCAAACGCAAACGTCCAGATCGCGTGCACCACATAGGCAAGCAAGCGCGACGAGGCGAGTCCCCAAGAGCCCCATCGCACCAGTAGGGCGGTTGATACAATGTACACCGCAGTCCACCCGGCATTCATCAGCAGGCCAAGTCACATCCGGGCCGACGCGGCGATTACATCACCGATCGGATTAATGATTCCCACAGCGCGTACTACGCGTGACGGGCCATCAACTCTCCCCGGGGAACGGAATCACAACCGTAAGGATAAAGTCCGGTAAGTGGCGAACAACTGCCGCAACGTCCGTGTCTGGCCCCAGAAAAGCGTTCTCGACTTGCCTCGGCAGGAGTAGTATATTTACCTGACCTCAGCTTAGACGCGACAGCCGCCCGGACAAATTAATCGTTCATGGATGCGCCCTAGGAAGCGCCGGCGACGTTTTGCCTGTAGACGAACTTGCTTCGGGCTCCACAAGCATTGAAGAGCCCGGATCGCCAACGCCAAAAACTCCGCTCCTGATGCCTAACTGCAGGTTCAGCTTCTCCGAGGGGCCATCCGGAGGCTCTAGCCGCCCACGCAACTTGACGATCGGAAGGGGGCAACATGGCGCGCGTAAGAATTGTTCTTGCCGATGACCACACGCTTTTCTGCAACCTGCTGCGAGATTTACTGGAACCCGAATACGAGGTGGTAGGCACCGTCAGCGACGGACACGAACTATTGAAAGCCGCAGCTTCACTCCGCCCCGATGTGGTAGTCATCGATATTGGAATGCCTTCGCTCAATGGTCTGGACGCGGGACGTCGCCTGAAACAGGCGCATCCGCACATCAAGCTTGTCTACCTGACGATGAACAACAGCGTTGATTACGCCCGTGAGGCCCTTCAATCGGGAGCCTCGGCATTTGTCCTGAAGAATTCTCAAACGTCGCAGCTGTTGCAGGCCATTCGGGACGCCCTGCGGGGAGCCTCGTTCTTGGCACCGGAAATCCGGCGAGCCATGAATGAAGTCTTTATTCGAGACCCGAAAGCCGTGGATCGACCACAACACCTAACCGATCGCCAGCGTGAGGTGCTACAAATGCTCGCGGAGGGGCGATCGTTGCAGGAGATCGCCACTTCTCTGAGAATCTCTTATCGGACAGTGAGGTTTCACAAAGTCAGGATCATGGAAGAACTGGGAATTTCCAGAAACGCCGAACTTGTTCAATACGCCATCAAGCACGGGATGGTATCCCCCGCATAGTCCCACTCTCTTCCGCTTTCGGTGTTCGTTTGCCTTGTGGTCCCGCAGTGCTGCGCGGCCTGACGAGGCTATCGAGATTTCAATTCGCGGTGCTGCTCATCACGCGCGGCGCCGTTGCAACGGGTACGCTCGCCCGGATTCGGGTTCCCGTATTCGGCTGGGAATCAATCTTGAACGTGCCGTTCACCTGGTGGATTCTCTCCGCCATGCTGACCAGGCCTAAACCCCCGCCGTTTTTTGTCTTCGTTGCATCAAACCCGACACCTCGATCACATACCTCAAGTTCGAGTTGACCGGAGATTTCCTGCAACCGCACTTCAAAATACTTTTGACCGCTGTACTTCACAGCATTGCGTAGCGCTTCCTGAACGACTCGAAAAAGGGAAAGCGACACTTCCCGTGGCAAGGAGCTCGAGATATTCCCGTCGGAAAACTCCACAAGCACGCCGTTTTGCTCCGATACTTCCCGGCAATAACTTTTGACGGCGGTGGCCAGACCCAGATTATCCAGAATCGAAGGGTGCAGTTCGTGCGACAAGGCTTGGACATCACCGGTAAGTTTGGAGCATTGCTGCCAAATTTGCTCTAACTGGTCAGCGATGAATAACGGTCTCTGGGCATTGCTAACCTTCTCGATTTTGAGCGAGAGCATGGCAAGTCTTTGACAAATATCATCGTGCAACTCTCGGGCAAGACGGCTGCGTTCCTTCTCTTGCGCGTCGATCAGCTGCCCACTGACCTTTTCCAGCGCTTCTTGGGCTGCTTTTTGGTCCGTCACGTCGACGGCCGAACCAATAAATCCCGCAAAGGATCCGTCTCCATTTACGCGCGGAGAGGCAACGCCGAACATCCAACGATAGACTCCGTCTTTGCGACGAAGGCGGGATTCATTGGAAAACGGCTTTTGGTTTCTCAGCGCTTTCGACAGCGTATCGGTGGCCTTTGCGAGATCCTCCGGATGGACGCTCACGGTCCACATATCACCGTAACCTGCACTCTTGTCTGAACCCGTAAATTCGACCCACTGTTCATTAAGGTAGATGACCTTGCCCTTTGGATCGCAGACCCAAATTAGTGAAGGCGTACTGTCCGCCATCACCCGGAACCGTTTCTCGCTCTCGCAAAGCACGGCCTGAGCCTTTCGCCTCCTCGCTCGCTGCCACAGCAGCCCAATGATCAACAATGCCTGCAATGCAATCACTCCAATGCCAGCGGCGAAATATCTCCGGCCGCGCTCCCAGAGAGTGGGCTCTCTATTCAAGACCATGCTGCCCGGTGGCAAAGCCGCCGCAGGAATGTTCCAGCGGCGAAGTGCGCGATAATCGACGCGGACCCGAAGATTAGCGCTATGCACAATAGGAATGTTCTCTGCTCGCTCACCCGATAAAATGCGTGCTACCATTCCGCCGGCTGTCCGAGCATCTTCCTCCCACTCAGGGTACACGCCACCAATGCAGCCATAGTTCAAACACATTAGCGCCCAGGCAGAATAGGTTGGCAGCCGCTGTGCGGCGGCGGTGAGGACATCATAGTTACTGACCGTGGGTTCCTCTGAACCTGCTGGCGCAAGCTGGAAGAGGGCCACCGTGTGCGGAGGAAGCGCCGCAATCTTCTCGAGCATCTGGGCACTCGGTTGGCCGAGTATGTCGATCTCTCTTACCTTATCCTGATGATGAAGGAGCTCGGAGTGTGCCGCTTCCCACCAGAAGCTTTGCTCTCCGTCGATAAGAGCGATCGCTTTTGCGTCTGGATGAAGGTGAAGCGCGAAGTCAATCGTGCTCCCAAGCGCTAGTAGGGATGTCACACCGGTCATTCCAGGCAGTATCGTCTGCCCTTCCAATTCGCTCGGAGTGACAGCAACAAAAACAATAGGCACGCGAGGAAATATCCTGTCACGGTATTCCATCGTGAATGGAATCGCGGGGACCCCGACCGCTACCACAACGTCGAGGTGCACATCGCTGTACTGACGGCGAAGGGTCTCAGCCAGGCTCTCCCGATAAGACTCGTCCTGCAATTTGCGGGGATCTAAGTACGTGGCGTAGAAGTTGATCGGACCGTTATAACGAGCCCGCGCCGGTGATTCTATTAAGTCCAAATAAGATATCTGTTGGCGATCGAAGGTGTTAAAGATGACCAGTACGTTTTTTGCATTTTGCTGAGGGGTCGCAGGGAAAACAAGAATAAGCAGTCCAAAGACAACGGCGCAAAGCCAATGGCTCGGACGTATGACGCAGGATCGGAAACGAAGGGACGCACGGCTTGTGAGATCAGCTCCCGAAAACCCGGCGTCGCTGCCACACCGGCTACTCCGGGCGGCCACCTCTTGACTCCGTCCCCGTCCCTTTCCGCAACCGCCCGCCTGATCCCTCGGGTGAGCCCCGGTAGAAGGTTTCCCGCCTCCACGAGAAGGGCGCCTCCTCATTCCTAATGTTCGAAAAATTAGAAGCATACTTGGACTTGGCGCTATAAACGGAAAATCAAATTTGTGAAAAGGTTCAGAGGCGTGAGCGGGCCGCTGCGGAAATTGTGGGATGGGCGGGACGTTCAGTCAAGAAACAAAATGTTAATAAAACCTGTCACAACTCACAGGAGTCTGTTTTTGCAAAAAAAAAGACCTTTCCCGCTGAAATTGGGTCCTCTACGAGATGGCGCGAACTTGTCCGCCTCCCAAGTATTCGCACGGCTTGCGGTGGTGATATTTTAAGAAACAACAGAGGAATGGCGCCCCCGGAGTGACGATTTTAGAACCTGCGCGACTCTTGTCAAGGCAAGTAGCTCATGTCGGGTTGCATGGCATGGGCAAAGCCTCAAGTTGCGCGCTCAAGGAGAACTCTGACGGGAAGAGTTAAGGGACCTCGACAGCCCAAGCGACAATTCTCCAACCTATTTTTTCCTTCGTCCACAACAGGAGAAGTGCAGGAGACTCTTCCTCACCAAAATTC
>Ga0306922_10003501_pt1 | contig 14689 bp, 10 predicted proteins | sample sta12Cox44000082_FD_203758 | JGI IMG/M metagenome (GOLD analysis project Ga0306922, IMG submission 203758) | Lab enrichment of tropical soil microbial communities from Luquillo Experimental Forest, Puerto Rico - statoxic.12C.oxic.44.000.082 (v2)... | ecosystem: Environmental > Terrestrial >... | reverse complement strand
CTCATGCAGATGCCACCACCCTCAGAACGCGCAATTCGCCCCGGCAGTCCAGACGGCCGACGCGCGGCATTGTCAATCGGGCTCCTGGTCGCCGTGGCTCTCGTCTATCTGGGAGCGATCGAGGTCGCTGCGCGAGTACTGCTTCCGGCGCACAGCGCGTTGGCGGCACGCATTCGCTCGGACTGGAGCGCAGCTCGCCAACTGGGCATCTCTCCCTCGCACGACCGACACAGCTTTTTGTTGGTGGGCAACTCGCTGCTGCTGGCAGGCGTCGACCGCAAGCAGCTCAGCGCAATGCAGCAGGACAGCACCCTGAACGTCGCAATCGTGCCGGTCGAGAACACCGAGTTCCTTGACTGGTACTTTGGCGTACAACGGCTGCTTGCCGAGGGTTCACGGCCAGAGTTCGTGGTGTTGTGTCTGCCACCACAATATCTGATCTCAGATCGCACCGACGGCGAAATGTTCGCCCGAACGCTGATGCGACCGACGGACATCCTGCGCGTAAAGCAGGCGGCTGGCCTGGATTGGACCACCACCAGCACGTATCTGATGGCGAGTGCCAGTGCCTGGATGGGAAATAGCGCTGGGATCAGGAACTGGATTAGAAACGAGACGGTACCCGGAATGGCGGAGCTCGCCAAGTACTTCCCGCAGCCGAAGGCCACGTATCCAAGTGCCAATGTCATTGAAGAGATCGTCGGACAGCGGCTCACGCAATTCGCCGCCATGTGTGCCACACACGAATGCAAAGCGCTTCTCCTGGTACCGCCATTAATGAGGGATCGGCGAGACGGGTCGCTGGCCGCCGTGGCACGTGCGGGTCGCGCCGCCGCCGTTCCCGTGCTCATACCCGTTGCCCCTGGGGAGTTGGGAGCGGGGTTTTTTTTCGACGGCTTCCATCTGAATCAGCGCGGCGCCGAGATTTTCACGGCGCGCCTCTTGGAGGCCCTGAAAGGGATTCCTCAGAACTGACCCGTCCGGCCCTGAGCTGATGCGGATCCTTGCGCTCGGCGTGTGGTCACGCAACCTGCGGACGCCGGCCGATCCACATTCAGATCGGGACGCAGATGAGGCGGCTTGCCAGCAATCAACGCCGCCAGGCGCAGGCATCACCTGGTAGGCGGCGATCTCTCAGCTGCGCAAGTTCTCGTACATCCGCACGAACTCACCGAATGTGACTGGAGACTCCACGCTCCTTGCGGAGCGGAATGGATCGATGCCCAGCGAGTCCGCCAGTCGGATGACGACGACCGCGAGGCCCAGGGAATCCAACCCCGACTCGAGTAGCCTGAGCTCATCCGTCAAGGGAGCGAGGGCTCTGCCGTGTTCGGCGGCGACCTCCTCCAGCTCCCGAGCGATCAGGGATCGTATCGACCGGATCTCGGGCTTTGGCTTTGCTGACATAGGCCATATGGTAGCGGTTCAGTGCTGCTACGCAGCAGGATTACGTCACGCTGCAGCCGCCGGTGCTTGGGACAAAGCATGTCCGAAAGGCTGCGGGCCTATATCGTCGTTTGGGGGGTCTCGGGTGCCAGTTCTGCTGGCTTGGCGGTCTACCCGGGTTCCGTGCACCTTGGCCAGCAATCCCCACGATCTTATGTCGCGTGTGCCGCCGGCCTTGCAGGCCGGTTCTGACCCCGCCCCGCGGCGGTCGCGCAGGGTGAGCAGCTAATGGTGTGCGTCGCCGGGGCAGGCCAACGGCAGCCTCGACCTCAGTTACGTGCGTCGCGTGGTCGAGCAGGTCGGTTCGCAACTGGCAGTCTGTGCAAGGCCATGGGGATCGACAGCCGGCTCGCCATGCGGCTGTTCTGCATGGATACCAAGCTCAACATATCGGGCGCTTACCTGCGTCCATCCCCACCGTCCTTTGGGCACTTAAGCAGGATTCTCCAAACTGAACGCCTGCCGGTTGTCATCGTACGCGAACAGCTCCGCATAGCGGCCCCAGCTGATGATGGTGCGCAGGGTCTGCTCGGCGGCCTCCTCGTTCATGTAGTCCTCGAGCTCATCGAAAAAGCGGCTCTTCGGGGCGCTGTGGCTCGCCCGCTCATCCAGCACCCGGCGGATGTGCGCCGCGAGTGGTACGTAGGTAATCAGGTGCCGCGCGAAGAGCTTCTTGCGCTCATCCGACTCGCTGCGTGCGAATTGCAGCCCTGCCTCGGTGAGCTTGATGTCACCACCCTCGACCTCGGCAAGGCGCAGCAACTGCAGGGCTTCGGCGGCCGGAAACAGGTCATCGACCTCGAGATGCTGCTCCTCGGCGATCGCCGGCAGATCGGCTTTCCCGTTGTACGGAGACTCGTTCACGGTCTCCAGGAGACCGGTGAGCACGTTGGAGGACACGTGGGTAAGCGTAGTGCCGATCCCGGTACCCGGAAAGCGCTCCGTCCGCGGCCCGGCACGCGGCTCGCCGCGTGGCCTGGCGGTCATCTCCACGTACACCCGGTCGACGAGCGCGCGGAAACGCGGATCGTGCGCGTGGCGCGGCTGCGGCAGATCCACCGGGATCTCACTGATAACACGGCCGGGGTTAGTCGAGAAGATGAGCATGCGATCGCACATCTGCACCGCTTCCTCGATGTTGTGCGTCACCAGCAGCACCGATTTGATCGGCAGCTGGCCTTCGCCCCACAGATCGAGGAAGTCGCTGCGCAGCGTCTCTGCGGTGAGCACATCGAGCGCCGAGAACGGCTCGTCCATCAGCAGGATGTTCGGATGCACCACCAGAGCCCGGGCGAAGCCCACGCGCTGGCGCATGCCACCGGAAAGCTCGCGCGGATAGGCGGACTCGAAGCCATCGAGCCCGATGAGGTCGATCGCCTGCAGCGAGCGCTTGCGCATCTCCGCCTCGGGCACGCCGAGCGCCTCGAGGCCGAGTTGCACGTTCTCGAGCACCGTCAGCCATGGGAAGAGCGCGAAACTCTGAAACACCATCGCAATCCCGGAAGCGGGGCCGGATACCGGTTCACCGAGATAACTCACGACGCCGTCCGAGGGGTCATCGAGCCCGGCGATCACCCGCAGCAATGTGGATTTGCCCGAGCCCGAGCGTCCGAGCAGTCCAACGATCTCCCCGGGACGCAGGGTGAGGTTCACGTTCTCCAGCACCACGAGCTGGTCGCCATCGGGCTTGCGGAAGGATTTGCAGACACCCTGCACATCGAGCAGCGGCGCGAGATTCAGTGCGGGAGCGACAGCGTTCACGATCGATCTCCTCCGGTCCGGCGTTTTCAGCTGATGCGGAACTTGCGCTCGGCGCGCGCGTACAGGGGCCGCCAGAACACCCGATTGAGCACCACCACGAACAGGCTCAGCACCACGGTGCCGAGCACGCTTCGCTGGAAATCCCCCGACGTCGTTGCCTCGGCGATGTAGGCACCGAGGCCGTGCGCGGTGAGTTTCTCATCGCCCCAGCTTGCCACCTCTGCCACGATGCTCGCGTTCCACGAGCCTCCGGAAGCTGTGATCGCGCCGGTGACATAGAAGGGAAACACCGCGGGGAGCGCCAGTCTTTTCCACCATAGCCAGCCATGCACGCCGAAGTTCTCGCTCGCATAGCGCAGCTCGGGTCCGATCGCCGAGGCGCCGACGATCACGTTGAACAGAATGTACCACTGCGTGCCGAGAATCATCAGCGGGCTGAGCCAGATGTCGGGCAGGAGCTTCAGCGTCACCACCGCAGAGACTACGATGGGGAAGAGCAGATTTGCGGGAAAGGCTGCGAGGAACTGCGCGATGGGCTGCACGATGCTCGCCACACGCGGCCGCAAGCCGACCCATACGCCGATCGGCACCCAGATCAGGCTCGCGAGCGCGATCAGCACGGCTACACGTGCCAGCGTGATGAAGCCGAGGCCGACGACGTGGCCGATCTCACCGGGCCGCACCTCCTGCAACACAAAGATCATGGTCTTGATGACCGCTGCGACGCCTATGACCAGCAGCACACCGTACCAGACCAAGTCGATCCACCGCTCATTCCAGGCGCTCCTCGACGTTGCCAGTGGCGCACCGGCCGGGCGCGGCCTCATGCCGAGGCGCAACATGGCACCGAAAGCATCGCCCATGAAGCCGAGCAGGCGGGAGCGGCGCATCATGGTGAGCGCCCAGGAGTGGCTGGGCGTTAGCCCGGTCTCCTGTTCGAGGCGGAACCAGTCCGCGCTTGCGATCAGCGGTCGGAACAGCAGCTGATCGAACAGCAGAATCACCACGAACATGGCGGCGATCGCCCAGCCGATCGCGGTGAGATTCCTCTGCTCGATGGCGAGTGCGATGTAGGATCCAACCCCCGGCAGCGTCACCGTGGTGTTGCCGACGCTGATGGCTTCCGACACTGTGACAAAGAACCAGCCGCCGGACATGGACATCATCATGTTCCAGATGAGCGCCGGCATGCCGAACGGCACCTCGAGACGCCAGAAGCGCATCCAAGGCCCGAGCTGGAAATTACGTGCCGCCTCCACCAGCTCGTCCGGGATGCTGCGCAGCGAGTGGTAGAAGCTGAACGCCATGTTCCATGCCTGGCTGGTGAAGATGAGGAAAATGGCGGCCATTTCCGCGCCGGCGACGCGCCCGGGTGTGAGCTGGAGGAAGAACAGGATGGTGAGTGAGAAGCTGAGGATCGGGACCGATTGGAGGAAGTCGAGCAGCGGAACGAGGATCACCTCGGCGCGGCGGCTCTTCGCGGCGAGCGTCGCGTAAGTAAAGGTGAAGACGAGCGAGGCCAGCATGGCGATCAGCATGCGCAAGGCTGTGCGGGCCGCATAGCCAACCAAGGCGGACGGAGCCAGGGATATCGGAGTCGCCTCGAGGTGCGCGAGTGAGCCGACCAGACCATGGGCGGCCTCCGCCATGTAGATGAACAGAGAAAACACCAGCACGAAGGCCAGCAGGTCCCAGCCGCCCGGCACATAACGGGTCCGCAGTACGGAGATGGGCAGCCGGTCGAAGCGCATCCGGCGGAGTTTGCCCTAATGACATGGCGATTGGCACCGCGGTGCAAAAGCTGACCCCCGTGCCGTACGATACTTTCCCATGAAAGTGAGCTTCATTCGGGTCGCCGCAGCCGCTGCACTCATCCTGGCTTCGGGGTCCATCACCGAGCCGTGACGCCTTCCCGATCGCACCTCGTGCTCATTCCGAGCTACAACCCGGGCAGCAGGGCGCTGGACACCGTGCGCGCGGCCCGAGCACAGTGGGACCCGGTCTGGGTTATCGTCGATGGCAGCACCGATGGCAGCGCCGAGAGACTCCGTGCCATGGCGCGCACCGATCCGGGCCTGCGGGTAATGGTGCGCGAGCGTAACGGCGGCAAGGGTGCGGCACTGCTGGATGGACTGAGCGCCGCACGGCGTGAGGGATTCAGCCACGCACTTACTATGGACGCCGACGGTCAGCATCCGGCTGATTGCATCCGGGCCTTCATGAGTGCCTCAGCCGCCGCACCACAGGCGATGATTCTCGGCGACCCTGTGTTCGATGCCAGCGCGCCGCGTATCAGGCTGCGTGGCCGCCGGATCGCGAACTGGTGCACCAACATCGAGACGCTGTGGGCAGGCGTGCACGACACGCTTTTCGGCTTCCGGGTGTATCCCATCGTGCCGCTCATCGAGGTGATGCAGCGCAGCCGCTGGATGCGCCGCTTCGACTTCGATCCCGAGGCGGTAGTGCGTCTCGCCTGGCGTGGGGTGCCGGTGGTGAACCTGCCTGCTCCGGTGCAGTACTTTACCGTGGAGCAAGGTGGCGTATCGCACTTCAACTATTGGCGGGACAACGTACTGCTGACCTCGATGTATCTGCGTCTGCTGGCGGGATTCATGATTCGCCTGCCGCTGCTGCTCACCCGCCGCGTTGCCTGACTTTCCCTCATGCCGGTTCTGGCAACGATACCTGTAGCGTGGTTACGCCCTGCCAATTCGCTCCCACTTTGCCTGAAACGACCAAGGTGCTGGTCGGGCTCTTTTGATCGAACCGCTCCGAGATCCAGCCCAGGGGAGGATCCGAGCTTCCGCGCACCACCCGCGCGGAGAGTGGCGCAGGCCAGCGCAGCACGAGCCTGACGCCCTCCCTCGTTATGGTGGCTGCACCCTCGCCGAGGGTCACCACGCACTCCTGGGCGAAGTGCCAGAATATCTCGACCTGATGAGCCGACGAGCTCCGCAGTTGATCCGTCACCCGTATCAGACGCGTGGACCGCTGGTACGCCACTTCGCGCCGGTGTACTACCGGGTCCGCGAGACGACGGTAACCGTCGTGCTCGGCGACGACCTGCTCGGTGTCAGCTCCCAGCTCGACGGTCAGGCAGCGGGTGTTCGCGTGCTGTGTCCACATGAACGGACCGCCCGAAACCGACTGGTCTCCCCCGTCGACACGTAACGTGTTGTGGGCCGAGGTGCCACGAAAGTATTCACGCCAGCGTGGCTGCGTGTGGTAGCTGTAGGTGCCCGGATCGATCAGCAGCGGGTGCCCCCCGACCGACAATACAAACGACAGCGCGTCTGCGTGACCATGCGCAGCGATCGACAGGTAGCCGAGTTGCGCGGCGTCCACGATCAGCCGCACCTCGTGCGGAGTCTCGAATCCGCTACCCAGGAAATAGTAGCCGCCCGCGCCGAAGGACCGCCGCAGACGCTCGCCGGAAGAATCGGGAGGGAGCGCTGCGAAGCTCCGCGCGGCCTCATCGCCAAGCAGCCACCGGCTCTTGTCGTCGAACGCGTCTGCCTTGTGCCGGAAATCGCGTCTCCCAAACAGTGCGCTTCCCGAGGCGAGGAGCGACTGATACGCGCGGAAGTCAGGAGCTGGATTGAAGCGCACGATCAATGCGTCATCCGCGTCGCCTAGTGACGGGACTTTGCCACCGACATCCATGCAGCTCGCGATGAACTCCAGCATGGCCTCGAGCCGCCGCCAGAATGCACCGGCGAACTCGAAGTCATTCGCCCTCGCCGTGAGGCCGGCGAGCAGCATCATGTCGGCGACCTCGTGCTGATACCAGATGGCATGCTCGTGGTTGACGCCATCTACGCCATTCTGCAACAGCGCCTGCTCCTCGAATTCCCGCAGTGCCTGCGTGCGCCAGCGCCTACTCTCCGGCCAGCACGGCCAGGTCGTCGCGCCGACCATCAGACCCAGGAGCTCCCCGAGCAGATGATTGTTGGCGGACGAGTAGCGCGACAGGTGTCCGGCGATGAAATGGCAATGTTGGCGCACTGCAGTCAGCCAGCGCGCTTTGAATGCCTCGCCGGCTTGACCTTCGAACAGTACCGAGCCATCTCCACCGAGCAGATGCCACGCGCACGACCAGTTGGTGAGGCGCAGCGCAAGCTCCAGGCTGCTGCTCCAGTTCGGCCCCTGCAGGTACGGGCACTGATCGAGCCACGAGTCCACCAGCGTCCGGCAGCCCTCCGCGAAGCGCCGATCACCGGTCAGACGCCAGGTCTGCGCCAGAGTCACCACCTCGAGATGGCGATTCGGCTCCCACAGGTACTTGATGTTGCCCACCAGCGTGGAATCCCGGTAGTCCAGCGTCTTCCCGAAGATGCGCGGCGCATCGGTTCCGGTAAGAGGATCCCGGTTCCACACGGGGGGAAAACCGAGTGACCGTTGCCGGCCGAACAGATTAAAGCCGCCGGCGAGGATCCGCTCCGCTGCCTCCCGGTAAGTGCCAGTCGCAAAGCCGGAGGGCCACTGAGCGATCCACGGGCGGCCCCGTCCCGCATTGGCGGGGAGCGCGCTAGCGCGCCCGAAGCCGGCGCGCTGCATCTGCATGCGCAGCTGCTGCGCGCCGCGATAGCCAAGCTCACGCGCGCCCATCGCCCGTATACGCCTCAGCGCCCAGCGGAGATTCATGTGCCGGTTTGCAGCCCGCTGGCTGCGCGCTGACACGTGGCGAAGAAGAATATGTTGCGTACCTCGGGCAGGCAGTTGGTCCGGCATGACGGCGGTTCGCTCTTGCGGGCCCCTCGCCCTCCACCGTCGCAATGCGGGCGATACTGCAAGCAGGTACCCTAGCAAACTCCGCAATATCTCAGCGGGTCGAAATAATGAAAATCGCCGTTTTTGGATTGGGCTATGTCGGGGTGGTCTCGGCAGCCTGCCTGGTCAGGGATGGACACGAGGTGCTCGGTGTCGACCCGAATCCACTCAAGGTCGATTTCCTGCGGCAGGGCAAGAGCCCGATCGTGGAGCCGGGGCTCGATGAGCTCATCGCCTCTGCGGCCGCAGCCGGGCGCCTGGCAGCAGGGTCAGAGCCTGCCGCGGCGGTAGCGCAATGTGAGGTTTTCATGGTCTGCGTCGGAACTCCGGGGCAGGCGAACGGCAGCCTCGATTTGAGCTATGTCCGGCGCGTGGCGCGCGAGATTGGCGAGCAACTGGCAGGTGCCACCGCGTACAAGGTGGTGGTCATCCGCAGCACCCTGCTCCCCGGCTCCATGCAGAGCGTCGTGATTCCGATACTCGAGGAGGCGTCCCGGCGCAAGGCGGGCAGGGAGTTCGGCGTATGCATCAATCCGGAATTCCTGCGCGAAGGCTCGGCGATCTACGACTACGATCATCCGCCGAAGACGGTGATCGGCGCATCTGACGAGCGCGCCGCGGCCACCGTGCGCGAGTTGTACACTGCGCTGAGCGCACCGTTGCTCCTGACTGACCTGCGCACCGCAGAGATGGTGAAGTACATCGACAACTCCTGGCATGCGCTGAAGGTGACTTTCGCCAACGAGGTCGGGCGGCTCTGCAAGGCCATGGGCGTCGACGCCAGGCTCGCCATGCGGCTTTTCTGCATGGATACCAAGCTCAATATATCGGGCGCTTATCTGCGTCCTGGCTTCGCCTTCGGCGGCTCCTGTCTGCCGAAAGATGTACGGGCCCTCACCTACCAGGGCCGCTTACTCGATGTGGATACGCCGGTTCTGAGCTCGATACTCGCCAGCAATCAGCTGCACATCGCCCATGCGCTCGCGATGGTCCGCGCGACCGGGCGGCGGCGCGTCGGGCTGCTCGGCCTGAGCTTCAAGGAAGGCACGGACGATCTGCGCGAGAGTCCCATCGTCACGCTCGCGGAACAGCTCATCGGCAAAGGGTATGAGCTCTCCGTGTATGACCGGAATGTCAGACTAGCGAGCCTCGTGGGCGCAAATCGCGAATACATCCTCAATCACATTCCCCATATCGGGCGGCTCATGGTCGATCGGCCCGAGCAGCTTCTCGAGCAGTCGGATGTGGTCGTGGTCGCCTGTGCGGACCGGGAATTCGTGCCGCTCCTGGAGAAGCTCCCGGCGGGCAAGTCCGTCATCGACCTCGTGGGCGCATGGAGCGCGACCGAGAGCGCGCACCGCCCTGACATGGAAGCGTATGACGGCATCGCCTGGTAGATGGCGGGTTCTCATTATCGTCGAGAATCTCCCGTGCCCCTTCGATCGGCGGGTGTGGCAGGAAGCGCTGGCTCTGCGCGCGGCCGGCCACGAGGTGAGCATTATCTGCCCCAAGGGGCGGGGCTACGGCTACGAGAAAGGATACGAGCTTCTCGAGGGAGTGCACATCTACCGGCACGCGTTGCCGGTCGAGGCCGACTCGGCGGCGGGTTACGGACTCGAGTACGCGCTCGCGCTGCTCATGGAGTTCACCTTTGCGTTACGGATCGCAATCACACGCGGGTTCGATGTCATCCACGGCTGCAATCCCCCGGACACGATCTTTCTGATCGCGCGCTTCTTCAAGCTGTTCGGCAAGCGGTTCATCTTCGACCATCACGACATCAATCCGGAGCTGTACGAGGCTAAGTTCGGCCGCCGGGACATGTGGTACCGGCTGCTGTGCCGCCTCGAGCGCGCGACGTTTGCCACTGCCGACGTCAGCATTGCGACCAACGAATCCTACCGGCGCATCGCCATCGAGCGCGGCGGCATGGACCCTGCCAAGGTCTTCGTCGTGCGCAGCGGCGCAGACCTCAGGCGTGTCCGTCGGCTGCCACCCCGCGCGGAGCTACGCCGCGGTAAGAAGCACCTCGTTGGTTATGTCGGCGTCATCGGCAAACAGGAAGGTCTGGACCTGCTGCTGCAGTCTGTGGCTTACATGCGCGATGAGCTGCATCGCGGCGACGTCCAATTCATCATCGTCGGAGATGGCACAGAGCTTGCGACGCTGCGGCAGCTGAGTCGCGAGCTGGCCCTCGACGACCGCGTCGAGTTCACCGGACGGGTTCCCGATGCCGCGTTGTGGGAAATAATGAGCACTGCGGATATATGCGTGAACCCCGATCGCGCCAACGACATGAACGACAAGTCGACGATGAACAAGATTCTCGAGTACATGGCGCTCGGCAAGCCGATCGTGCAGTTCGACCTGACGGAGGGACGTTTCTCCGCGGGAGAGTCGTCGTTGTACGCACGGCGAAACGATACCGCCGATTTTGCCGTGAAGGTGTGCGAGCTGCTCGATCACCCGGAGCGCTGCGCAACCATGGGCGCGATCGGGCGAAGCCGCATCGAGGCTGGGTTCGCCTGGCATCACCAGATTCCACGGCTGCTGGAAGCTTATGAGACCGCTATGACAGGCGGAGGGGCGCGCGCGAATTCCCGCGACAACGCGTAAGCGACTCGCCACAAGGGCAATTGACGTCCGAGCAGTGATTGCTCGAGCAATAGCTTGACCTTCGCTACGAAACCCAACAGATTACGTTCAGAACCTAGACGGAAAGAACTTTTAATTATCTTAGATGCCTGTTCAGATTTAAATCGGCGCCTCGTTTTTTTGGAAAACAAGTGTTGGAACTGCAATAACACCGTATCCGCTGCTTCACCTATTTTGATCAGCGGTTCGGATCGGCGCATGCCGGCACGATCGTCAGCCGGGATTCGGTCACCTTCAGTAATAGCCCAATCCGTCATCCCGCTCCGCAGAGTGATTCAGCACGACGCCCACGACCTTCAGCTCGGCCAGCAGCTCCTTGGACTTCTCCAGGGCAGCCCGCTCCGTGCGTCCCTCCGCGGTGACCAGCAGTACCCCATCGACGTGCGGTGCAAAGGTAAGCACGTCGTCCGAGGTGAGCGGTGGCATGTCGAACAGCACGATATGGTCAGGCATCCTTGTGTTGATCAAACGCAGCAGTTCCTGAGCACGTGCGCTCGCCAACATTTCCGAGGAGTGATCGAAAGTGCGTTTATTCGGAATCACGACCAGGCTGGGCAATCCGCAGTCGTACATCACCTGCTCGGCTTCCGCCTCTCCGAGCAGATACTCGCCGAGTCCACGCTCGAGCTGGATACCGAGCTGCGCCGCAACCGCGGGGCGTTGCAAATCGAAATCGACCAGGCATACGCGTGTGTTGGGTTCCTGTGACAGTGCCACCGCCAGGTTGATCGACGTCAGTGTCTTACCTTCGCCGGATTTGGTGCTGGTCACGGCAACCGAACGCCATCTGTTGGCGGCGAGGCGCTGAAGCAGACGTGTGCGCAGGATCTTATAGGCGCGAAGCGCCGAGCGGTCAGTCACCTGCGGCAGCACGCAGTTGCGCTCGAGGACGACCGGATCGAGCACGAGTTTCTGGAGCTGTAGCGGTGGCGGCGCAGGGCCGACCGGCTGCGCCGGCGCACGGCGTGCGGCGCCGTCATCTGCAGGGCGCTGCTCACGAGACCGTGACAGGGCGTTTTCTATGACACTCATCAGATATCGCTGCCTTCAGGCGCGGGTGGCTACGGGACCGCAAACCGTATGAGAAAATACAGGGCGGGGATGGCGAGCACCGTCACCGCGGCCCATGCCGTCAGTTGCCTTCGACGGCGAATGGCGAACTCCGCATTGTGGATGATCGGCACAACGGCGATCGGCGGGATGTTCAGGTGGGCCACGACGTCGTGCGTGCCGCGCACGGTGGAGTCGAGTGCCATGGCCCCTAGAGTGATCATGAAAGCTAGAAACGTCGCACCGATCAGACCGATCAGGGCAATGCCAAGCCGTGGTGGTTTCGTCGGTGCCGTGGGAACCTGAGGGGCGGTCACCAGAGTAAATTGGTCTGCGGTCCCGAGCTTGATCGCCGCAGCCTTGACCTCGGCGTCCACGCGCTTGTTGTTGAGCTGTTCAAACAGCCGCCGCGCCGTGTTCACATCGCGGGTGAGGTTGTCGTAAGTCACCTCCACCTCTGGCGTGGACTGCAGCCGGCCCTGGAGGCTCACTTCCTGGGCACGCAACTCCCGCCGCTGCTCCTGCAGTGCCGAGATCTGCGCTTCCACCCCGTTGAGCTGTGTCTCCAGCTGCACGACGGCCGGGGTGCGACCCACGGTATTATGCGGGTCATCCTTCTCGCCTGCAGCGAGGCGAGCCTTCTGATTCTCGATGGTGCGCTCCAGGCGCTTGACGTCTGGGTGGTCCTCGCTGTAGCGCTGACGCATCTCGACCAGATGCGCTTCCTCTATCGCCAGCTGCGCCTCGAGGTTCGAGCTCGTGCCTCCGGCGAGACTTCCGGAGCGCATGGCGTCGATCTGCTGGCGCAGGGCGATCATATCGGGGTGGTTCGGGTCGTACACCGCCGCTTTCTTCTGATACTCGTTCTCCAGCGAGCGCAGCGTGTCCTGGTTGACTCCGGCGGCGCGAGCCTGCTGCAGCTGCTGCTGAATGAACGTGCGATTCTGCTCCTGCGCGCGCAGGTCACGCTCGACACCCGTTAGTTCCTGGTTAGTCATGGTCCTGACACTGAGATTCGCCTGGGTGCTCTCCGGCAAGCGGTCAAAGTTCTGCTGCTTGAAGTCCGCGAGCCGCGACTCACTCTCGGCTATCTTCGCTTTCTGGCGCTCGGACTCGGCCGCGTAAAAGCGGCTCTCGTTGAGCACCTCCGCTGCCGCCACCCGGCGGCTGTCCGTCGTGAATGCATCCGCAAGCCACTCGGCAACTCTTTTTGCGACCACGGGGTCGCGGTTCAGGTAGGTGACCGTGAATCCAGTGTTGATTTTGCGTTCCAGACCCGTCATCGGGTCGAGAATTTTTTGTGTCAGCATCTCGACGTCAAGATCGCCCTTGAGCCGTTTCAGCGTCGCATTCGGGTCGGCTTTCAGCTCCGGATAAGGCAAGAGCTTGGGCAGCTGCGCGCGCAGCGCCGGCGATGACAGAACATTGCCGGTTAATCCTGAAATGTAGCGGTCGGCGTAGTTATCCCCTTTACCCTGGTCGCTGAGCTCAGTCTTGAGCTGAAATGTTGCGGTCGAGCCGTATTCGCTCGGCAACGCGACTACGAGCAGCAGCGAGAAAAGCACTATCGGAAGCCAGATGGCCAGGATCAACCGCCAGCGACGGCGCAGCGAGTTGACATAGTCCGAGAACTCAGTTGGCTTTTCCCGATCCATTCCGTGATTTCCGTGGAGCTCGCTGCGAGTAGCGCTGCCTAGTAGCCGATCGTGATCGCCGGACCGTTCTCGGGACGGTGCGGCTCGTACACCAGCGACAGGCGCACCGCATTAGCCTCAGCACTAGACCCGGCGTAGTGGTAGTCCGTGAAGTTGTAGGCGCCGATCAGGGAAAATTCCCGCTCGAAGCGCCACTCGAATCCCACCGTGCTGTAGAGGTAGCGCTGAGCTTTGATCGTTGGTGCGGCTGACCCCGGAACCGGGTCGTCGTGGATGGCACGTGCACCGAGAAAGCCTGCCAGGCGCGGTGTAAAGCGCTGCGCCACGCGCAGGCGCAGCTGATCACGGTAAACGCCGTAACCGAGCCCGGTCGGCTCCACATCACGCGTCAGATCGATGAAAATCTCGGTCAAGGTGTAGGTCCACTGAACACCGACTCCCCCCGTTGCGGTAGTCGTCGAGCTCGAAGCCGCAGGCCCACCCGTCAGGGACCCGGAAAGATCCGTCCGTGCGCCGCCCACACGCAGATAGTACCGCTTGGTCGCGGAAAACTTCCCATCCCACTGCAGTTCTGCGCCGTACGTATCAGCCGTGAGTCCGGCTGCCGGCTGAAAGCCGGACCCGGTGGCGCGGAGGGTGACGGAGCCTGTGGGCGTGGCCCTCAGCACCAGGCCTCCCGCCCCCGCCAGATCCCGGTAGTTGGTGTAGCCCTGAATCTGTTCACTGTAGGACGTGTCGGTGTACTCGAGATTAAGCTCAAGGCTGGTCCGTGGCGTCATCTCAAGCTCATAACTGGGCCGCACATAGCCAAGGTTCTGGCGGATGCTGGCCGGGGTCGCGAGCGTCGTGCCCGGCTGAGACGTCCCCAGGCCGCTGCTGAGATTGGCGGTCGGGAGGTAATTCGTGATCAGCGACTGGGAGACGCCAAATCCATACAGATCGAGCGCATAACGTGGTCCCCTGCGCTCACCCTCGAGATAAAGGAGCTCCGCATTGGAGTTCAGGTCCGAATGGCCCGAGTACCAATTGCCGCGCACCTCGGGTGTGATCCGCCACTCCCAGTTCGGCTCCTGTGCCAGCCATTCCACGCGCGCATCCGCGAGTGCGTCCGGCGCCGAGATCGGGTTCGGCCCGCTCACCAACTGCACGTTGTCGTTGTAGCCCCCTGCCAGCTCCACTCTGGGATTCAGCTCGTAATTGGTGGCGTGCACAGAGGTGCAGGCGAGTGACATCCAGCTCGCCACGAGCGCGGCGCCCAGGGTCTGCAAGTCGCCGGCGCGTGCTGCCATGGCCGGCTGCGCTCGGCTCACGGCACGACCACGATGTCACCAGCCTGCAGTTCCACGTTTTGT